>WNFV01000343.1_pt1 | contig 112652 bp, 96 predicted proteins | sample 5400101 | NCBI WGS metagenome assembly WNFV01 (sample SAMN13153361, study PRJNA577476) | soil metagenome | isolation source: 115 cm soil or saprolite under grassland replicate 1 | place: USA:California | collected 2016-06-15
GTGCTGGGTGCTGGGTGCTGGGTGCTCGGTGCTCGGTGCTGGGTGCTGGGTGCTGGTGCTGGGAGTCTAGCGTTCCCGCGCTGGGAACGTCGTCCCCTTTCGGCGCTTTGATGCGCCGATCGTGCCAGGCGCGTCGGTTGTTTCGAGGTGTTCCAACAACCGAACGCACGCACCGATCGCGCGATCGGCGAGCTGCACTAATGGGCGAGCAGCTTCCGCGGACCAATGACGTCGATCGACGCCATCCGCGAGATGATTCTGCGTTTCCATTAGCGAGGATTTTGCCGTTCGCGTATGGCGAGCGAACTCCGGATGACGATAGTACCCGAAGCCTTCAGAAAGGTTTGACGGCGCCGAGGCCGCTGAAGCTTTGATCTGATCGCGGAATCTGCGATCGGAAGAAGCAGTCGAACCGTCCACAAGCGCGTACACGTTCTGCTTCAACTCGTTCGCCAACCGCCAAACGTCGAGATCTTGAAATCGTCGTACAACCATGCCACGCGGCGGAGCAATCACGATGCCGCGCGCCGCACCAGGCACTAGGCACTAGGCACCAGGCACCCAGCACCAAGCACGACTCATGAGCACCGCACCCAGCACCCAGCACCCAGCACCCAGCACCAAGCACCCAGCACCCCGATGCTATACTCCGCCGCGGGAATGTTTTTCCGCGGCCAGATCATCGGCAAGTACAAGATCCTCGCGACGATCGGCAGCGGAGGCTTTGGTACGGTCTACCTCGCCGAAGACACGTGGATCGACAAGAAAGTCGCGCTCAAAGTGCCGCACAAGCAGGGCGTCGACTTCGGCGAGCTGCTGCGCGAGCCGCGGCTGCTCGCCTCCCTCAATCATCCGAACATCGTGACCATCCTCACGGCGGAGAAGCAGGAAAACATCTTCTTCATCGTGATGGAGTTCGTCCCGGGCGAGACGCTCGAATCGATTATTGCGCGCGACGGCGCGCTCGATCTGCCGCGGGCCCTCGACTACACGTGCCAGATCTGCAACGCGGTCGATCACGCACACCGGCAGGGCGTGCTGCATCGCGACCTGCGCCCGTCGAACGTGCTCGTCTCCGATACCGGTCTCCTGAAGGTCGCCGACTTCGGCACCTCGCGATTTCTCGAGATTGCGGCGCACGGCACGACCGTGATCGGCAGCCCGCCCTACATGGCGCCCGAACAGTTTCACGGCAAGGCGGTGTTTGCGTCCGACCTCTACTCGCTCGGCGTGACGATGTACCAGATGCTCACCGGAATGCTGCCGTACGAGACGCCGTCGCCGGCGGACCTTGGAAGGCTGATGACGGGCGAGCTGCTCACGGCGCCCCGCCTGAAGAACCCGAAGGTCCCGAAGGCGATCAACGACATCGTGCTCAAAGCGATGGCGCCAGAGATTCACGCCCGGTACCAACGCGCGAGCGAGCTGCTGGACGATGTGCTCGCGGCGCGATCGAGCGGCCCGCGCCGCGCGCCGCGTGTGCCCGGCACCTTCTCCGATGCGGAGACGCCCGGGAGCCTGGCCGAAGACATTCAGGTGCGGCTCAAAGCGCGCGAGTCTCCGCAGCCCCGCTTCTGCTGGCATTGCCGCAAGCCGCTGCACGCCCGCTCCGACCGGTGCCCGTTCTGCGGAGAGGCGCAATAGAATGCGTTAAGATCCTCCTGAGGAGCTGACATGGGGTTTCCCGGGACGGGCAAGATCTGGATGAACGGCGCGCTGGTCGAGTGGAAGGATGCGACGATTCACATCGCGTCGCACGTCATCCATTACGGCAGCGCAGTCTTTGAAGGCGCGCGGTGCTACGCGACGCCGCGCGGCTCCGCCTGCTTCCGGCTGGACGCCCACATGCGCCGCCTGCAGCAGTCCGCGAAGATCTACCGCATGGAGTACCCGCTCGATCTCGCCGGCTGGCAGAACGCCGTCCTCGACACGATTCGCGTGAATGAGATGAAGGCGTGTTACATCCGGCCGATCGTCTATCGCGGATATGAGGCGCTCGGCGTCAACCCGTTCACCTGTCCCGTCGATGCGTCGATCATCCTCTGGGAGTGGGGCACCTATCTCGGCAAAGAAGCCCTCGAGGAAGGCTGCGACGTCAGAGTCGCGTCGTGGTCGCGCATGGCGCCCAATACCCTGCCGGCCATGGCGAAGAGCGCGGCGAACTACGCGAACTCCGGGTTGATCAAGATGGAGGCGATCACCGACGGCTACTCAGAAGGGATCGCGCTCGATGTGTACGGCAACGTCAGCGAAGGCAGCGGTCAGAACATCTTCACGGTCCGCGACGGTGCCATCCAGACGCCGCCGCTGGCGTCGTCGATCCTCGGCGGGATCACACGCGACTCGGTCATCACGCTCGCGCGCGATCTGGGCTTCACCGTTCACGAGAGCGTGCTGCCGCGCGAAGCGCTCTATATCGCGGACGAAGTGTTCGTCGTCGGCACGGCCGCCGAGGTGACGCCGATCCGGTCCGTGGACAAGATCGTGGTCGGCAGCGGCCGCCGCGGGCCGATCACCGAAGCGCTGCAGCGCGCGTTCTTCGACGTGATCAACGGCGAGGCGCCCGATACGCACGGCTGGCTCACGTACGTGTATCCGGAGGAAGCCGCGCTTCGCGAACGGTCGAACACCGTGGAGGCTCGAGGCTAGAGTGCATGTCAACGATCTCCTGAAAATCGCGGTCGAGCGCGGCGCCTCCGACCTCCATCTCAAGGTCGGCAGCCTCCCGATGATGCGCATCCGCGGCACTCTGTCCCCCGCCACGACCGACAAGCGGCTGGACCACGACGATCTGGTCGCCATGACGACCGCGGTGATGTCGACCGCGTTGAAACAGAAGTTCAAGGAAACGCAGGAAGTCGACCTGGCCTACAGCGTGCCTGGCCTCGGCCGCTTCCGCTGCAACATCTTCCAGCAGCGCGGCACGATCGGCATGGTGCTGCGCGTGATCCCGATGCTGATCCGAACCGTGGACGAGCTCGGGCTGCCGCCGGTGCTGTCGCGGATTGCGGACGAAGAGCGCGGCCTCGTGCTCGTGACCGGCACGACCGGCAGCGGCAAGAGCACCACGCTCGCCGCCATGATCGATCACATCAACCGGACCCGCTCGACGCACGTGATGACCGTCGAAGATCCGATCGAGTTCCTGCACCGCGACAACAAGTCGATGGTCAATCAACGCGAGGTTGCGGTCGACACCCGATCGTTCGCGCAGGCGCTGCGCAGCGCGCTCCGGCAGGATCCGGACGTCATCCTCGTCGGCGAAATGCGCGACTTCGAAACAATCGAAACCGGCCTGCTGGCGGCTGAGACGGGCCACCTGGTCTTCTCCACGCTCCACACGCTGGATGCGACCGAAACGATCAACCGCATCATCGCGGTGTTCCCGCCGCACCAGCAGAAGCAGATCCGGCTGCAGCTCGCAAGCGTGCTCAAGGCGGTGATCTCGCAGCGGCTGATGCCGCGCGCCGACGGCAACGGCCGCGCGCCCGCCGTGGAGGTGATGATCAGTACTCCGTTCATCCGCGACTGCATCGTCGACAAGGACAAGACGCATCTGATCCACGGCGCAATCGCCTCGGGGACGTCGCAGTACGGCATGCAGACGTTCGATCAGTCGATCTTCGGCCTGTTCGAACAGGGCCTCGTCTCGTACGACGAGGCGCTGCGCTGGGCCAGCAACGTCGACGAGTTCAAGCTGAAGGTCCAGGGCATCTCGACCACCTCGGAGATGAGCCGCGACCAGATGGCCCGCACGGTGACAGGAGCCCCCGAAATCACTCGCTTCGGAAGTTGAACCTGACGTGAGCGCGTACGTCGACGGCCTGAAGATGCTTGCCCGGCGTGAGCTGTCGGAGGCGCAGGTGCGCCAGCGACTCGCGCGCAAGGGGCACGGCGCCGGGGACATCGACGACGCGGTCGCACGCCTTCGTCAGGAACGGGCGATTGACGATGCGCGCGTCGCCGAAGCGATCGCACGGACGGAAACATCCGTCCGCCGTCGCGGCAAGGTGCGCGTCCGGATGCAAATCGAACGTGCCGGTATCGCGAAGGCCGTGGCAAAACGCGCCATGGACGAAGTGTTCGATACGGTCGACGACGATGCGCTGCTCGAAGCGTCGTTGAAGAAGCGGCTGCGCGACCGCGAGACGATTGCGGACGACCGGGAGTTTCAGCGGCTCTATCGCTACCTGGCCGGCCAGGGATTCGAATCGGACCGCATCGTGAAGGCCCTGACTGCTCGGCGGCGGCGGAGGGGAAGTGAATCCCAGTAAGATGTGCCGGACCAGCGCTGGAGGCGAAGGGATGATGTCTCGACATCGACGTGGGCTCACAATCGCGGGGGCGGTTGTCCTGGCGGTCGCATCGGTCCGCGCCAGCGAGCTCAGCGACGACCTGAAGGCTCGGCGTGCGCGCCTGATGGACGCGCTCGGTCCGGACGCGCTGATCGTGCTGTGGAGCGCTCCGACACGGCGGTACTCGACCGACATCGACTACGAGTACCGCCAGGACAGCAATTTGTACTACCTGACCGGTCTCACACAGGACGAGACGATGCTCGTGCTGATGCCGGGCAACACGTCACGCCGTGAGATTCTGTTCGTCAAGGACCGCAATCCGGCTCGCGAACACTGGACCGGTCCCCGGCTGACCACCGGCGACGCACAAGATCGCACCGGCATCGAGACGGTCCTCGCGACGAGTCAGTTCGAGCCGTTCGTGTCGGCGATCCTGAACCGCCAGCCGTTCGGCGACATCGACGAGAAGCAGGCGACATATTTCTTCGACGCCTTGGCGGCCGGACGCGCGAAGGTCAACCTGCTCCTCGCCCAGGGCCGCGGAGTCAATGATCCGCTGACGCCGCCGCTCGAGTTCGCACGCCGGATTCGCGACCGCTTCGTCGGCTTCCAGGTGACAGACGCCACGCGCGTGCTCACCGATCTGCGTCTGGTCAAGACGCCGTACGAGCGGAAGATCCTCGTCAAGAGCCTCGCCATCTCGAATGAGGCGCAGATGGCTGGCATGCGCGCCGCCCGTCCGGGCGCGCACGAGTACGAAGTGAAAGCGGCGATCGAGGCGGTCTTCCGCCGCCGCGGCGCCGTCTCGTGGAGCTACCCCTCCATCGTTGGCAGTGGGCCGAACGCAACGATCCTTCACTATCCGGATGGCGAACGACAGATGCAGGCAGGCGATCTGCTGCTCGTGGACGCGGCGTGCAACTACCAGTACATGTCCGGAGACATCACGCGAACGTATCCCGTCAGTGGAACGTTTTCGGCGCCACACAAGGACATCTACCAGATCGTCCTGCAGGCGCAGGAAGAGGCCATCGCCATCGCGCGGCCGGGCGCATCGCTGCAGGACGTGCACAAGAAAACGGTGGATGTCATCAAGGCCGGTCTGCTGAGGCTCGGATTGATCACGGACGCAAGCGGCGATCAGTACCGCATGTGGTACACGCACAACTCGTCGCACTACATCGGCATTGATGTGCACGACGTCGGCGAGCGCACTCGCCCGCTTCAGCCGGGCATGGCTTTCACCATCGAGCCGGGCATTTACATCCGGCAGGGCGCGCTCGACGCCCTGCCGCGCACGCCCGCCAACGACGCACTGATCGCGCGGATTCAACCTGCGGTGAAGAAATACGCGGACATCGGTGTCCGCGTGGAAGACTCGTTCCTGCTCGACGACACGGGGTTGCGCAGGTTGTCCGCATCGGTGCCGAGAACGATCGAAGAGATTGAGTCGTTCATGAAACCGCGAGGCAGCAAATGAACGTATTCGTGCGACGGCGACTCGTGCTCTCGATTGTTGTCGCCACCCTCACCGTTGCTCTGCACCCACCCGTTGTCTCCGCGGCGCAGAACTTTCTGTGGAAGGTGACAGGCAAGGGCACGGTCGTCTATCTGGCCGGCTCGATCCACATGCTGACGCCGGATTTCTACCCGCTCACGCCTCCCTTCGACACGGCGTTCAAGGACTCAGACGTGCTGGTGGAGGAAGTCGATCTGGCCGAGATGCTCAGGCCCGAGGCGCAGATGCAGACGCTGATGCGCGGCATGTTGCCTGCCGGCCAGACGCTCGACAAGGTGCTCTCGGCGGAGACGCTCGCGCTCGTGAACAAAACCGCGAAGGAGGTCGGCGCTCCCGTCGAAGCATTGCAGCGGCTCAAGCCGTGGATGCTCGCCCTGACGCTCGAAGGCCTCGAGCTCGTGAAGTCGGGCTTCAATCCGGAGCTCGGCCTCGACAAGCATTTCTACGACCGGGCGCGCGAAGCCGGAAAGGCGGTTCAGGGCCTCGAGACCGTCGAGTATCAGATTTCGCGGCTCGATGACATGACGGCCGAGCAGCAGGACCGGATGCTGGCCGAAACGCTCAAGGAGATCAGCACGCAAAAGGGGAGTGTCGCGAAGCTCACCGCCGCATGGAAGACCGGCGATGCATCTGCCGTCGAGCGCGTCGTGCTCGCGGACCTCAAGAGCGATCCCTTGATGTATCAGCGGCTGCTCGTCGAACGGAACAAGAACTGGATGCCGAAGATCGAGGCGCTGTTCGCGCGAAAGGGCAACGCCCTGGTGATCGTCGGCGCCGCGCATCTGGTGGGTCCAGACGGTCTGCTGGCGATGCTGAAGGCCAAGGGCTACACGATCGCGCAGCTATAGACCAGAACGACGTGGCGGAAGGCTTCAGCCGAGGGTTGTTCGCCGGCGGAGTCCCCAAAGAATCATCACGGTGGACCCAATGAGCGCCAGTGCCGCACTCCTCAGCATCACGACGATGATCGTTTCCTGAAGCGCGCTCCCGCGAGCCTGGCCGGCGGCCATCGGCACAATCGAGTTTCCCGCTCCCCAAACGGCGGCAAGCACATTCGCCGTCCACGCCGCGAAGCACCCGTAGAGGACCGCGTAAAACGCGAGCGCCGACATCGCGCGCGTGAGCGTGAGCCGCGACCACAGCAAACCCGTACCGATCAGAAAGAGGCCTTGCATGATGCCGAGCAAATGTGCCGACAACCCGAGGCGCGGTACGGCAAAGGACGGCACTGCCAGCCCCACGATCAACGCGAGCAGAAAGAGGAGCACGCCGAGCTGAAGCAGGTGATGCCCTTGGCCCGACGCTCGGTCTGAGATGTCCATCAGTCCCCCATTTCACTGACCGCATTTTGAGGCGCGCGCACAAATACGCGATGAGCTGCGAGAGCAGGCAGTGATGATCGTGTGGATCGCGTGTCACGGCACGGCGAGATGCTGCCGGAGCAGATCCGCGAGTCGCGTCCCCGCCTGCTGTAGCCGCTGCTCCACGTCGTCCTGGAACTCGTTCTGATACGACTGCCCCAGCGTTCGAGTCTTCGTGATAGACACGCACGTCGACTCGTGATTGACGTCACGCCAGGCGCAATACTGAGTCTTGGCCCTGGTGGTCAGGTTGTAGGACTCCTGGGCCCACGAGATGGCCGAGCCGCCGATCCACGCGGCTTTCTCGGCCGGAGTGATCTCGCTCGCGAGCCGGTCCGCGTAGATCCGCCAGCCATCGGCGCCGACGGCTTTAGCGATGATGCCGGAATCCCAGACGGCGTGCAGGTTGCCGGACATGTAGAAGCCACCCGTGATCGGCTTGATGTTGTTGCCGCCAAGATCGTCCGTGTAGCTGACGTGCAGCGGTTGGTGAATGTCGCCCAGCCAGTGGCCGAGAAAGAACAGCGCCTCCGCCCGCGCCTCGTTGGTGGCCGCGTGTGTCAGCGCCTCAGTGTGAAAGGCGATGCCTGTCAGCACGCAGTTGCCGTGGCAGTGACTTTCGACGATGTGGTGGGTCGTGCGTGGAACATTCAGGAAGTGCCAGAATTCGAACGGGTCGAACTTGTCCCATCCCGTCACGTCGTCTCTCGCATTCTGTCGCGCGACGTCGGGGAAGACGCAGCCTTCGGTGAAGAACTGGATGGCCTCGCCGTCCGGGTCCCGAAAAGCGCTGGTCATCGTCCTGATCTTCGCCTGACGCGGCGGATCGAGCAACTGGTAGGCAATGCGACAGACGATGCGGTGACCGTCCGGACCCCAGGCAGACGCCTCGGTCGCAACGCCAACCTCGAGGCAGGCAACAACTGTGAGGACTCTCCATCTGGCGAAGCTCACCACGCCTCCTCCGCTGCGGTCACACCCGAGAAAAGCCAGGATGCGAATGTCGCGTCTCAGAAGGTCGTTGAGCACCTGAGGGCGGCGAGGCGCCCGGATGGCAAGGCGCGATGAGTGAGCATATCGGGAATATTCGAACGATGAGCAACGCAGCCAGGCGGGATGCGTCGCCGGCCGAATGCCAACGAACTTCTGAGACTCGACACTATCACGACGCGAAGCTCATGCAGCTGTTCTTGATTGGCGGCGATACTGCGTTCGCCGCTGACCGGAAACACAGCTACAATCCCGCGCCATGCGATTCAATCGGCTCACGTTCGGACTCTTCTATCGCATCGGCTTCACGCCGTGGGAAGGCCATCCGCTGCCGGCACGTCTGCGTGAGCTGGTCGAAGGGCCCGCGGCCCTTCCCAAGGGAAAGGCCCTGGACATCGGCTGCGGAACCGGCGATACGTCCATCTATCTGGCGCGCCATGGCTGGAGTGTGACGGCGATCGATTTCGTGACGATCGCGATCGAACGAGCCCGAGCAAAGGCGGCCGCGGCCGGAATGCAGATCCGCATGCGGCAGGCCGATGTGACACGACTCGACTCGTATGATGTCGGCAACGGGTTTGAGCTGATCGTCGACAACGGCTGCCTGCACGGGCTGTCCGACGAGGGGCGCGCGGCCTACGTGCGCGACGTCGGTGCGATCGCGGTGCCTGGCACGACGCTGCTCCTGGCCGCCTTCTCCGAACGCAAACGGCGCGGCCCGAGGGGTTTCGATCGACCGGAAGTGGAGCGTCGGTTCGCGCCCGGATGGGAGCTGCTCGGCAGCTGGAGGGATGCGGCCGTCTCCAAAAGGCCGGACGATCCGATCTACGTCTACGAGCTTCGGCGGAAGCCACTCTAGTCGGGCGCCGCGCGCGCATTTTATTTCTTCGTCGCAATCGGCAGGTCGTCGCGGTTGCCCCACTCTTCCCATGCGCCGTAGTAGTTGCGCAGCCTGTCATACCCGATCAGATGCAACGCGAACAGATCGACGGACGCGCGCATGCCGACCTGGCAGTACGCGATCACTTCCTGGGACGCCAGCACGCCGTGCGCTTCGTAGATGCTCTTCAGCTCGTCGGCGGACTTGAACGTCCGCTGCGGAAGATCGAGCAGATCCTCCCAGTACAGCGGCACCGACGACGGCACGAAGCCGCCGCGCCTGATGTTGCGCAGATCCTTTCCTTCGATCTCCGCTGTCGTGCGCGCGTCGAGAATCTTGATTCCCGGTTTGTCGATCGCGGCGACGACATCGCCGGCGGTCGCCACCCATCGCGGCTGCGGACGCGCCGTGAACGTGCTGGCGGCCGCGGCGGGCACCTCGGTCGCGGTGGGCCGGTGCTCCGCGGTCCATTTCAGCCAACCGCCATTCATGAGCGCGACGTTGGAGTGGCCGAAGTAATTGAGAATCCACCAGAGCCGAGCCGCGTAGATGCCGCCGCGCTCGTCGTACACGACGACGCGCGTGGCGTCGGAAATCCCGAGCTTCGCCATCATCTGCTCGAACGCCGCAGCGGCCGGGAGAAATGTCGGCGGGGCGTTCGCGTCGCGGATCGCAACCGGCGAGAGCGCGACGGCGCCCGGAACGTGACCGGCGTCGTACCCGGACTGGCGCATGTCGACGATGCGGACGTTGGCATCACCGGCATGGGCGGCCACCCATTCGGTGTCCACGAGTTGTTCCGGGTGGGCGTACGTCATTGCCGCGAGCACAAGCAGTGGAAGCATTAGGAAAGTTTAGCTCAGGCCAAGCTTTCCCCTTAGAGTTGATGCATGGGCAGCGGCGCGCTCGACGGCGTATCGGTGTTGGTTGCGGGCGCGGGCCTCGCCGGCCTCGCGGCGGCGCGCGACCTCACGACGGCGGGCGCGGCTGTCACCATGGTGGACGCGCGCGGTCGCGTCGGCGGCCGCGTATGGACCATCCGCGACGGCTTCGCGGAGCGTCAGCACGCCGAAGCCGGCGGCGACATGATCGACGAGGAGCAACACGAAATCCGCGCGCTTGCCGGCCAGCTCGGACTGACGCTCACGCGAATTCTGCGCGGCGGCTTCGCGCACGTCAGGACCGATGGATCCGGTCGCGTGCGAATCGTCCAGCGCCGCGCCGCTCGCGGGTGGGAACGGCTCGCCACGTCGCTCGAGCCAATCAGCACGCCGTTCAGGCTCGCCGAGCGGCGGTGGGATACGCCGATCGCCGACGGCCTCGCGCGCCAATCGGTCGCCTCGTGGCTCGATGCGACGAAAAGCGACGAGGAGCTGCGCGCCACGGCAACGGGATTGCGCGGATTCTTCCTGGCCGATCCCGAGGAGCTCTCCCTCATCGCGCTCGTCGACCAATTTGCCGACGATGATGCGCCGGCGCCTGGAGCGATGTATCGCATCGAGGGCGGCAACGACAGGCTCGCCACCGCGCTGGCCAGGCCTCTCGGCGACCGTCTGCACCTCAATACCGACGTCGTCGCGATTTCGCAGCGCGGCCAGAGCGTACGGGTGAGCGTGAAGACGGCGGGTGTTCTGTCGCAGATCACGTGCGACTATGTGATCCTTGCGCTCCCGGCCACCGTGCTGCGGCGTATTCCAATCACGCCGGCGCTTCCGGCGCAGCAGCACGACGCCATCTCGCGGTTGAAGTACGGACGCGCGACGAAAACCCTGATGCAGTTCACCCGCCGTTTCTGGCGCATCCCGGGCCGTCCCCGCGCGTTCGGGTCGCCGCTGCCGTTCGGCGCCGTCTGGGAAGGCAACGAGGAACAGCGCGGCCACTCCGGCATCCTCGCGCTCCTGGCCGGCGGCAGCGCCAGCGATGCCACGCAAGCCATCGTGGCGAGAGATGGACCGCGCGGCCTGACGCAGGCCCTCGACTGGCTCGGTACAGGGCGCGCTGAGCTCATCACCTCACGCCAGGTCGTCTGGGAACAGGACCCGCACGCGCGCGGCGGCTACGCGTTCTTCGATCCGGCATTCGATCCGTCGCTGCGCAGCTGGCTGGCGCGGCCCTGCGGGCGCCTGTTGTTCGCCGGCGAGCATACGAGCATCAAATGGCAGGGGTATATGAACGGGGCGGTCGAAAGCGGAAGACGCGCGGCATTCGAGATCGCCGCCATCCATGCGCAGCAGCGCGCCTAGCGAACACGAGACGGTTTCATGCGCCGACGGACGGCCGACTCATGTGTCCGGCCCTCTGACGGGTGTCAGCGCAGCTTGTCTCCGTGCGGCGGTGTGACGTCCTCCGCGTCGCGGAGTGGGCGCGGCTCGTGAGCCACCATCTGCTCACGATTGGGCACGAACTCGTTCGCGAAGCTGCGCGCTTCGTCGGTAAGCCGCTCGGCCCGCTGCGGCGGCACCGTCACCCACGCGCCGGTCATCCACCATTCCGGCTCGCCGGCGGGGCACCTCGTTGACGACGGCTCCCCCCGGGGAAAGAAGTCGAGCAGGCGCGCTTCGTACGCGCGCTGCGCACGGGCGTTCATGGCCTGGAATTCGTCGCGATCGAACGACGGGTAGCGCTCGGCAACCTCCTTGTCGAGGGACACGCGCAGCACGCCGGCGCGTTCGTCCAAGCGCACTCGATCGATTGGCAGCAGATAGCGGCGCTGGCCAAAGAGGCCGCCGGCGTCCACGACCGCGTAGCGGGGCCCGGCGCCTTCTTCGGCGTCGACGATCAAACCCTCCAGCGTGCCGAGCTGGTCGTCCGCGTCGTTGCGAATCGGCAGCCGTTCGCGCTCCCCGTTTCCGTTCGGCGCGTCGTGCGCGGCCACGAACTGCAACCGGCCCGTTCGGCGCGGCGCAAAGTCGGCTTCCCGCCGCGCATCGTCGTTGATGTGCGCTTCGGCAATCTCCGTGAGCCGATGATCGGTCCGGCCCTCCTCATCCAGCGTTTCCTGCAGCAGGCGCGCTTCGTCGCTGCGGTTGAGCCGGAGCGCATAGGTTCGCGCGCATCCGTACGCCGCGATTTCGTAGTGCTCGATGCGCTGAGCCGCGCCAATGATGGCCGCGTCCCGCACATCGTCTGTCGCCGCTTCATGCAGTCGGTCGTCGGCTTCTTGGACAATCCCGGCGACGCCGGCGCACGGCCGCGGCCGGCGCCGCTGGCCCCAGTGCGTGAAGATCAGTTCGAGGCGCTCGAGGTGGAGGCGCGATTCCTCGCTATGTTTCGTGAGCACAGCGCGCAATTCAGGGGCACGCGCAGCTTCGGCCAGGCGCGGCAGCGTGCGAATCATCTGCGTTTCCGCGTCGTAGAGATCGCCCAGCTCGTCGAAGTAGAGATCTTTCAAAGATCCAATGGCCATGGCAGCGGCCCCCTCAGGAGTTATGAGGCCGTGTACGCAAGCGTTATGCCCCGTGCCAAGGATGAGGTGGACGTGGGCTATCGGATTCGAAGACGAGGCGGCCAAATCGGCGGCCTCACGCAACGCCGTCCCGAGCGTCCGCCGCTCGACGGAATCACAATGAGCCTGCCTTCGGTGCCGCGTCGGGCCGGATCGTAGATCGCGACGTACGGCTCCTCGAACACAGCCGCCGGATCCCAGTCCAGCGCGCCGAGCCGATTGTCGGCCGCGAAGCGCCGACGGAACGGCTCGATCTCGTGGCCATCGAGCACGAAATACGGATGGCGGCCGGCCGCTTGAAGATGGTCCACGGCCCGATCCAGCCAGTGGCGGTCGAGGCGGCCGAAGTGCAGCGTCAGCCGATCGGCGTAGAGCCGTATCGATCCGGTGTGCTGCCAGCTGAAAAACACCGCCGCCGGATCGGTGGACGCGCCGATGAAGCGAGCGACGTCGATGTAGCGGCTCTCCGCGCTCCACAACTCGAAGGCGCCGCGATTCGCCGCCGTGATCACGCCGTGGCTCGCCAGCGCGACCGCGGCCGCGGCGATCGCTAATCGATAGACACGCGACAGCCATCGGCGCACGATGGCCTCGAGCGCAGCCGCGGTCAGCAGCATCACAATCGGCCACATCGGCAGGAGGAAGCGCAGATACCACCAGGCATCGAAGGGCAGATAGAACAGATACGAGAGGATGACGCTGGCGGTGAAGGCGCCCAGCAGCGCGCGAGGAAACGCAATGCGCGCCGCCGGAAACGCTGCGGGAGCTACGAAGAAGAGCGCTGCCAGCGCGACCACGGGCGTGTCGGTTTGGCTCGCCCACGACGCGAATTGCGATACGTTCGTCCAGACGTAGCGCCACGAGTACAGATCCTCGAGCGGGCCATATCCCGACGCGAGCACCGATCCGTATATGCGCGCGTTCAACCATGCGATGCCGATCACAGCCGGCGCAAGGCCGAGCGCAAACCGAAATGCCCGCGTCCCGAACGACCCGGTTGTTCGCCTGCTCCGCACGTCGCGGAGGGCTGTCCACGCCACAAGCGACAGCGCAAGGGGCACCAGGTTGGGCCGGATCGCAATCGCTGCGGCGGCCGCAAGCCCCGCAGCCAGGGGCCACTCCGCCAGCGCAAGTACCAGCGCGAGCGCCCACGCCGCGGTCACGGGCACGTCGCTCATGGGGTTCATGAGCTGAAACAGGAACGTGGGACTCGTGGACACGAGCAATGCGCCCCACAGCGCGATGCCGGGCCTGCCAAACAGCTGGCGGCCTAGCGCGTACGTCAGCCAGACCGCCGCCGCACCGCAGATCGGCACCACCCAGAACGCGGCGCAGTATCCGAAGAGGGCCTGCAATATCGCCATCAGGAGTGGCAGCCCGGGCGCATAGACCGGCGCGATCGCGTCTCGCTGGCGAGCCCGCTCGGTATAGCCGATCGGCGCCCATGTGCCGTTCGGGCCGGGCCAGGGCGACTGCAGGATGACCGGCTGGTGGACCGTCAACCGGCCCTGTGCCAGCAGGCCGGCCTCCGTCAGGTAGCCGTACGGATCGGCGCCGCCGGCGACGGTCGTTCCCCAGTGAACACCGGCGTACAGGACGGCGGTCGCCAGGAGGCCCGGGATCGTACCGCGCGCGAGGCGTGCGATGGCTGAATGTCTCACTCGAACGGCGAACGGGTCAGCCGAGCGACTCGATGGCGTTTTCCATCTTCGTCACCAGCGCGTCGAGGTGATCGACGACGGCGCGGACCGTTTCCGGCTTGCTCAGGTCCACGCCGGCGCGCTGGAGGAGCGGCATCGGATGATCGCTGCCGCCGGACTTGAGCAGCGTCAAGTACCGATCGATGGCAGCCTGCCGCTCGGCGTCCGAGCCGGTCGTCAATTGCCGCATCACCTGCGCGCTCGACGCAAAGCACGTCGCGTACTGGTAGACGTAGTACGGCGTGCTGTAGAAGTGCGGAATCCGCGCCCACGTGACGCGCGACTGATCGTCGTAATCGAGCGAGTCGCCGTGATACACCTTCAGCAGGTTGAAGTAAATGTCCCCCAGCGTCTCGGCGGTGACCGGGCGGCCCTCTTCGACGAGCCGGTGCGCCTGCAGCTCGTAATCCGCGAACAGCACCTGCGTATAGAACGTGCCGACGATGCCGTCGATGGCATGCTGCAGCAGCACGATGCGCTCGCGATCGTCCGTGGCCCGCTCGAGCATGTAGTCGAGGAACAGCGCCTCGCTGAGCGTCGACGGGACTTCGGCGACGAAAATCGTATAGGCCGCGTACACGAACGGCTGGTGCGCGCTGGAGAGGAGCGTGTGCATCGAGTGGCCCATCTCGTGCGCCAGCGTGAACACCGCGTCGAGCGTGTCGTTGTAGTTCAGCAGCATGTACGGGTGGATGCCGTACACCGGCGCCGAGTACGCGCCGCTGCGCTTCCCGGGGTTCTCGTACACGTCGATCCAGTCGCCGAACAGGACGTCGCGCAGCTGCCGCTGGTAGTCCGCGCCGAGCGGCGCCACCGACGCCGGCAGCCATTCCAGGACCTGATCGTAGGGATACTTGCGATCGAAATCGACGAGCGGAATGGACGCGTCGTAGCTGTGGTAGGTCTCGACACCGAGCACACGTTTGCGCAGGCGGTGATACCGCCGCAGCGGCTCGGTGCTGGCTTTGGTGGTCTCGATCAGGTTCTCGACGACCGCCGTCGGGATGTTGTTGCCGTGCAGCGCGGCGTCGAGCGTGGTGCGGTAGCCGCGCGCCTGCGAGTGAAACAGGTCGCGCTGCAGAATGCCGTTGTAGAGCGACGCATACGTGTTGAGGTTCGCCTCGTACAGCGCGTGGTACGCGGTAAAGACCGCGGCCCGATCCGCCTGGTTCCGGTTGGTTGCGAGGATGGCCCGGTACTGGCCGTAGGTGAGCGTGACTTCCGGTCCGCTCGAGAGCGTAATCGTCGGGTGCGTGAGGTCCGCGGTCGACAGCGCGGAGTACGCGTCGTGCGGCGTCGATGAGAAGCGGCTCGACAGCGACAGCAGGTGCTCGCCCTTGTCGTCGAGCACATGTTCCTGCTGCCGGTACAGATCCTCGAGGGCGAAGCGGTAGATTGCCAGATCCGGGTGATCCGACAGCCACTGCTGCACCTGGGGCAGCGGAATCGCGAGCAGCTCGGGATTGAACCAGGCGCTCGCCTGGTGCGCTTTGGCGAACAGAATCTGCACCTGCTGGCGGCGCGCGTTGATCTGGTTGTCGCGCTGATCTTCGTCGTACTTCAGCGTGGCGAAGTACCAGACTTTGTAGGTGAGCTGGCCGATGTCATCGGAGAGCGTCAACGCGGCGAGCAGGCGGTCTGGACCCTGGGCGAGCGTCCCCTGCAGCGCGGCGTAGGCGCCGATCTTCGTGTCGAGGTCGTCGAAGGCGGCCTGCCATTCGGACCAATCGGCGAAGATGTGGCTCAAATTCCATTTGAAGCGGTCGGGGATGTCCGGCCGTTCGCGGAGTTGCGGGGCCGGCATGGCTTCGACGGGGGCGACAGAGTCCATCAGAAAATCATACCGCAGCGCCTGTCGGGCGTTCCGTAACGACGACCCTTGGCCGTTTTTCGCGACTCATCGCCGATGAGCCGGCGGGGAAGGCGGATCGCTGGCGAACCGCAGCGCCAGCTGCAGCCGCGTCCTGACGCCGCACTTGGCGAAGATCACGGTCAAGCGGTTGCGGACGGTCTGCTCCTTCAATCCGAGACGTTCTGCGATCTGCCGGTTCGAACGCCCGGCGACGATACCGGTAATGAGCTCACGTTCGCGGTGTGTGAAGTGTGGTCGCACGTCCGTATCCATTGACGGACGCGATCGTGGACTTCCGCGTTACGCCGGCCGCCGTCCATCAGCGGCACGCGTCGCTCGGCGGGATCGGAACACCATTGAACAGATACAGGAAGTCAGCCCAGCAGAACTCGTCGACGAACTGCACCTGATGTTGCGTCTGCCCTTTGACGTATCCGGGGCCGAACTGCGCCTCATCGTCCTCCCACTCGCGCGCGCTTCCGGGAAAATAGATCGCGAGCCCTCTGGAACCATAGCGTCGGCGCGCGGTGGTGCCCGCAAAGTGATACGGCACGACGGGGTCGAGGGCACTCAACACGGCCTTGCCTCGGGTTGCGCTGGCGCTGTTCGGCATGAGCGAAACGACCTGCGCGGCAAACGCCTCCAGGTCGATGTGCTGAAACGCTTCGTACTTCTGCACGCTGCCGCGAGCGTTTCGAATCTGCGCTGCCTCGGTCGGCCACTCTGCCACCAACGCTTTCGCGAAATCGTTCACGGGCGCCGACAGGCTGGCCAGCGTGCCGAGCTTGACAGCAGACAGCGTCTGGTCGGAATTCGGCAGTGACACGTGCTCATACGAATCAACGAGCAGCCGCGACAGCGCCTCGCCGTCCATGTGCCGCGCATCCGCGACGAGACGGGACAGCCACTGCGTGTAATTCCAGCCGCGGCCCGGCTCCAGGTTCTCGCTGCCCACGAGCCAATCGGCCGCCTGTCTCATCGCATACGCTGTCTCGATCATCGCCATCAGGCAAGCGTCGAAACCGATCACATCGACTCTACGGCCGGTCAGAGCATCCTGGACCTCCCGATTGAACAAGACGTCGGGGTCGCCGCCCGACTCGGACGGGTGATCGTCGCGCGACGACGATCGGTACGAGCTGAATCGCGACTCGAGGCTGGCGCCGGCGGCCAGGAGGCGGGGTTCCAGGAACCATCGCGATGGTTCGTGCTTCACGGTCAACACCTGCCAACCGTTCCCGTGCGAGCTGATGATGACCGCGTAGTGCGCCGCCGGAAACCTCGGTATCCCCCACTCGATGAATTCGTGCAGCGTACGGTCGCTGCCCATGTTCGCTTCGCCCAGGTCTTCGCATGCGGAAGCCTGGGTCGGCGTCATCCCGTGGCGCATCCGAAACCGAAGCGTCTGCGTCCACGTTTCGTCTGTGTGGTTGGAGCGTGGCGCCTTGTCGTACCTGTCGAACTGCATGACGACGTTCACGTCGGCCGAGTCGGGCACCGCGGCGATCTCGTCGAAGTCGTCCATCAGGTCGGCCTGGAGCGAGTTGTCGCCGTTCATGAACATCAGGATGGTCCACGCCGCGGTGTCGCTCCGCCGGCAGTCAGAAATCACCCCAGGCGCCTTTGACGGAGGCGCAGGCCCGCCGCAGGATGCGATGAGCGCCAGCGCCACAGCTGCGGTCCCAGCGCTCGCGACGCGGGTGCCGCTCGCAGCCATCACGATCTCACGACGCCAGGAACCGGGCGGACGGACAACAGCTGCAGCTTTCCGTTCGCTTAAGATCTTCGCAGGGACGGCCGTCGAAGGGAATCGGTCGCTGGTTGACGGCCGGTGGATTCCGGACCAGCTCGTAATACGCTCCGAAGTCGGGAATCTTCTCCTGCATGGGAGCGGGCTTGATCGTCGTCAGATTCGTGACCAGGATAGTCGGCTCCGCAGGCGCCTGCGGAACTTTCACCTTGATCGTTTGCGACGGCTGATTGCTGCCGAATGGATCAAGCCTGAGCGACACGACGCCCGATGGGACGTCGATCAGCGCCCGAACATTGTCCTTGGTCAGCTGGCGCCGCGGATTGGCAGCGGGTCTGAACTCCCACGTAATGAGATCCTTCGACGTAATGGCATCCTGGAGATCGCCATGTTCGACGGTCCCCGCCAGGAGCTCAAACGAGCCAGTGATGAGCGCCTGACTTGGGTCGTTCCAATCAGACCGAAGCGTCGCCCCCGAATGAACAGCCGCGACGTCCACGACCCAATCGAAGTTGTTCCAGTCTTTCGCGTTGCTGCCGGTCGGACAGTTCGTCGCACCACGGTTGATGCCGAATGGCCGTCCTTTCGTCTCTTCCTGGCCGAGAACGAGGCGCGCGATGCGGTTCCGCAGACTCCAGTACGCGTACTTGTCGTCGCCTGTCTCGGCCTCGCCTTCGACAATGTTCGCCCGGTTGATTCGAAGGGTTGGGATGTGCCGGTGGAGCCCGATTGCCGGGTTCTTCTCGGCGTTGACGAAGGCAACATCGAGGCCCTGCTTGTTCTTCCGTTCGATGTACGCGCAGAGCCCCTTGAAATCCACGCGCAGCCGGGGGACTGGCGCCGCCTGCACAGCCTGCTGGACAGTGCTGTTGCTGCTCTCGCTCCCTGTACCGCACGCCTCGAATCCCAGGACGAGACCGCCAATGCCAAGCTTCAATGCGTCACGTCGGTTCATGGTGAACTCCTTCGTGTAAGGAAAGATTTCAAAGGCCACCGATTGCGGCAAAGACGCCCCACCGATCGGGCCGCCGGAGCTCCGCATCGTCGCCGCGCAGCAGTGCCAGCTGTCCGGCACGCAGCGCCGCGGCGGGCGTTTGACCGGCACGGAGCGCGCGATGAAACGCCGCGAACAGCGGCGGACCCACGCGATCGCGTGCGTCCCACAGTCCCGCAACGACCGCCGGAACGCCCGCCGCGAGAAAGGGCCGGGCGAGGCTGAGCGTGCCCTCCGAGCGGGACGTTCGCCCACCGCCGGTTTCGCACGCCGCCAGGACGGCCACGCGAATCGCGACGTTGGACAGGGCCATCACGTCCCGCGCGAACACGAAGCCGGACGGATTGTCCACGTCCGGCGCGAGGAACAGCCGCGACAGCGTTGGATATTCCGCGTTCGCCACCGCGTGTCCCGCAAAATGAAGGACGTCGTGTCGAGCCATCCCACGCAGGAGTTCGTCGCGCGTCGCCCGAGCCCCAGTCAGCATCTGCGCGTCCGGGTACATCGATGCGACCATCTGCGCTTCTCGATCGGCGTCGGGAAGTCGTCTGAGCCCTGGCGAAAACGGGACGCTGACAACCAGCGCGCTCGCGCGCTGCGTCGGCAGCCAGGCTCTGATCCGCTGCGCCGATCGGAACATGATCGCGGCGTTCGTTCCGACCGACACCGTGTGGCGTTCGATCAGAAACCGCTCTCCGTCGAAGAGCGTCGCGAACGGCAAGCGCTGCAGGAAGCCATCCGCGATGAACGCGACGTTCGGCGCGTCGCCGATGTCCGTCTCCACTGGGCGAACGAGCACATTGTACAAATCTGCCGCTGTCCGCCTCGGAGCGTCGCCATCGCCGTGCTCCAGCTCCCGCCGCAGTATCGTGACGGTTCTCCTCAAGCGCTCCACGGGCACGCGGGTTACGGCAAAGCGGCGCTGCGATCTGCCGAGCACCCACGTGAGGAGGTGATCGGAGGTGGTGACGAAATACACTGCGACGCAATCGTCCGGAATGAGCCGTTGCAGTGCGGCGACGTCGCGCGGCTCTTCGACCGCTGGCATCGATTCGAACAGCGAGCGTCCGCGACCGCGCTCGGCCAGCATCAGCGCCGCCCACGGATCGGCCCGTTCCGTAATCTCGAGATCGATCGCTTCCGTGTACAGGTCCCACGCCTCATCGAGGTAGGAGATGCGGGAACCCTCAGAGGTGAGCGCTCGGCGCTGCGCATCCATCAACGTCATTCCCGCGTCGAGATCCGCGCGGGCGTCGGCCGCCACACCCGCGGATCGCTCCGCCCGCCCGCGAGCGAGATAGAGCGCCGGCAACCGGACGTCGCGGTGCGTCGTTCGGTAATAGTGCATCGACGCGGTGAGCAGCGCTTTCGACTCACTCCAGTCGCCCTGACGCAGCCGGATACCAGCTTCGACGACCCGTTTTCTCGCATCGATGAATTGGGCGATCGGTTTGTCGACGCCCGCCGCCGCCCAGCGGTCCGCATCGCGAAGATCAGACGAGCAGGCGCCGGTGTCGTTCATCTGACAGTGGATCAGCGCGCGCTGCAGGTAGCCTTCGGCAATCGTCTGGCCGACGCCCGTGCTGATCGCGACGTCGATGTACCGATCCTGAAAGACGAGCGCAGCCTCGGGCAGCTCGCTTTGCAGCGCCGTGAGCGCGGCGGTGATGAGCATCGCTTCCTGTCGCTTCGGATCGGAGAGCTCATCGAGGCGGGTCAGGGCCTTGGTTTGATAGTCCCAACATGATCGGTCGTCTCCGACAAGGCGATAGGCTTCGGCGAGCATGTTGTGCACGTTCGCAACGTTTTCGACCTCTCCGGCGTTCGTAAACGCGGCAACGGCGCGCTCGTACTTCTCGACCGCCGAACTGAAGCGCGCCTGATTGACGTCGATCAGTCCTGCGACCCAGGCGGCGCGACCGAGCAGGACGAAGTATCGATGACGACGGCCGGTTTCTTCAATCCGTGTGAGCAGCGCGCCGGCGGCTCGAAAATCCCGGTGCTGGTACGCGATCATCGCCTGCTGGAGACGAGCCCATTCGGCGAACGGGTCGGCCGCTCGGTCGAGCGCTGCCTCGGCGGAACGAAACAACTCGAGCGCCTGGTCGAACTGGAATTTGTCGTACGCCTGTCGGCCGGCATCGAGGGCGGCATGCCCTATCGCTTCTAGATCGGCGGCCGCCGTATCCGCGCCCACTGCGGCGCGAACCGCGCGAACCGAATCAGCCGAAAGACGGTCGCCTTGCGCCGCTATCCCTGACGCCAACCACGATGCGCGCTCCAGAACCGGAGAGCCGGCATCGCGATGGGCAAGGCGCGACGATGCCCACCGCGGGAGGAGCTCTTGTTCAAGCACCTCTCGTGCGGCGGATGGATCACGCGTCGCACTCGTCGTTACGGCGTCCCGATTCGATCCGTCGAGGAGCGTCAGCAATTCGCGCCGCCGGCGCCCGATGTTCATGCGGCCCTGCGTCCGCTCGGTCCGCCGACTCGCTTCGCGCGCCCATGCCGATCCTGAGTCTCGCCGGAGGTACTCGGACCAGGCGTTTCGCGCCTCGTTCTGCAGATGAAGTCCCTCGAGCGCCAGCGCGCGGTTGAACTGCGGCTCGAGCAACTCGGGCGTACTCTTCAAGGCACGCTCGGCAAACGCGAGCGCTTTCGCGTAGTCCTCGGCGCTGCCGCTTTCAGTCGCGCGGGTCAGATACGCCGCCGACAGGTCACTCAAATACTGCCCGCGATCCGGCGCGAGGCTGACGGCTGCTTCAAGCGCCGATACGCCTTTCTGCACTTCACCCAGAATGAGGTAGCTCACGCCGAGCGCTGCCTGCGTCTGCGCCGTGTCCTGTCCGGTCGCCCGCTTTTCAATCTTCGCCGCTGCAATTCGCACATCCGGCGATACCTCACGATCTCCAGGACCTCTCGTCGGCGACGGCGGCGGCGCGTATTTGAACCCGCCCGTCAGGCGCCCCTCCACCGGACGCGTCGGCTCGTTCGCCAGCGCGGCGACGAGCTCCTGCAGCTCCGGGCGATCGCCCGGCGTCCCAAAAAACCGATCGGACCACTGCGGCCGGAGGACGCGAACGGCAACGACGAGCAGCGCCGCCGCGGCAAGCGCGGCCGTAACGCCCCTGACCCACCGCCGCGACCGAAAAGGCACGACACGCGCAGCCGACACTGGCGCGCTCCCTGCCCCGCCGATCGCCTCAGCCTCCGCAAAAGCCATCGTCTCTGCCACTACGTGTCGGCAATCCGCGCAGTCCGCCAAGTGCCGTTCGATCTCGGCGCGCGCCTCCGGCGCCAGCACACCATCGGCGTACTCGGCCAGCCGTTCAGGGCCGGGACACTCACGGCCCTGGTCTACCGCCACTGCTGCGCTCCTTTTCGCATAGACGGACCAACGGCCGTGTTTTCCGTAGACGTGTGGCTCCTCCACTCAATACTGACGGCCGGACTCTCCAGCATTTCCAGGACGGATGTACTGTCGATCCCTTGGGCTTCCAACCCCTTCCGGAGATCTTTGAGCAGACGCTCCATGCGCCGGTACAACGCCTTCTGATCGAGGCGCAGTATCGACGCAATCTCGGCAACGGTCTTTCCATCCTCGAATCGCAGCGCGAGGATCAGGCGATCCTGCGCGTCGATGGCTGCGGTCAGCGCCCGCAGCGCGCGCGACAGGCGATCCGCAGTCGCCTGATGGTCGCGCTCCGCCGCCAGGTCGTCGACCGGCCGATCCCTTGACGCGACATTGGCCAGTTCATCGTCGGGCTCGAAGCGGCGCCGCGATCGCGAGGGCAGCCTCGCGGCCAGCCGCTCGAGCGATCCGCGGTCCACGTCGAGGCGATGGTTCGTCTTGAGAATCTCGCACGCCTCGTCGAACCCGTGGCCGTCGCGCACGGTCAACTGCTCGAGGAGAATCGCCACCGCACCGGCGCGTTTCGCCTCGGCGGACGGCCGCCACTTGCCCCATGCGATGATGCGGAAGTCGAGGAACAGACGCTGAATGACAACGGTGAGAAACGTCCGCAGGCTGCTGCGGCCTTCGAATTTGGCGAGCATGCCGTAGTCGTCTTCGACGAATTTCAGCTTGACGTACGACCCGAAATCGTCGGCGTCGGCAGGTGCAAGATGGTGCCGCGCGCAGACGAATGCGATGACGCGCTCGATGAGATCGAGCTGCGACAGAAACAGAGCCTCGCGTGAGCCTCCGGTGTCCGGCCGCTGCATGAGGGGATTGCCGGGCGGATTATACCGGGATTCGATCTGTTTCCATGACCGGCCTCGGTTCGGCGCTCTAGGAGGGGGTCCCCTGCACAGGCCCAAGGCGTGATTCTTGCTCTCTGATGTAGAGATTGGAGGGAACGATGGATCATCCTCGCCCGTGGCTGAGATATGTGGACGCCGGCGACCTCGACAACTCGAAAATCAATCTGGACGGCATGACAGTCGAAAGCCCATTGGCGGAGGACTTGGGCAAAGTCGACGGTTTCATCATCGACGTCTCCTCCGGGCGCCCGTACTACGTCGTCGTCGACGGCGGCGGCTGGTTCAGGTCGAAGTTCTTCCTGCTCCCTGTCGGGCACGTCGGTCTTGCGGATACCGGTCGCAGCCTGGTGGCGGATATCAGCAAAGAACGGATCGACCGCTACCCGGGCTTCGATCGCGGCGAGTTCGAGCAGCTGTCCGAAGACGAGTTGAATCGGCTGGACGAGCAGATCGTGTCCGCGTGCTGTCCGTCTGAAGTCGTCGACAGGTCGAACTGGTCCGCGCGGTGGGACACATGGGCGCATTACCGCGCCCCGAGCTGGTGGGATGCCGACTTCTACCGGCCAGATCGTGCGGATACGATGGCCCGGTCGATCGCCGGCGTGTCCCCTTCCGCCGTGCGGAGCGAACCAACGCCCGAGCGCGAGCACGTCGTGGCTCACAGCGACGACGTCAGCCCGCACGCGGGCGGGCGCGCACAACCGGGCGACGTGATTGGCGTCGAAACCGGCGGTGAGCGAACCTACATCGGCGATACGTCCGACGACGAGAACGAGCGGCGACGGGACGCCGAGAAGGCGAACGCCAAGCGTTAATTCGGCGATCCCTACTGCTGCGAGGCGCGATACAGCACGCGCGTGATGTTCGCCGCGAGCGCCGAGCCCTGCTTTGCGTCCTGCAGTCCGCGCACGAGAATGGTGAGGACGAACGGCCGCTTCGCGTACACGATCGCGGCGTCGTGCTGGATTCGCGTAATCTCGCCGGTCTTGTGGGCCACGGCGATCCCCGGAGGCAGACCTGCGGGAATGCGGTTGTTGAACGTCTGATGCTTCAGAATGGCAACCATCTCATCGCTGGCTGCCCGATCGACCGCTTCGCCCGTCGCGATCTTCTCCATGAGCGTCAACAGGGCCCTAGCGGTCGTCGTGTTGTTGAGTCCCTTCTGAAATGCCTTGTCGTCCTCGACGCCCCGCAGAACGCGCATGCCTGGCGCTCCAAGGGCGTCGGTCGTCTTCTGGATACTCTTGACGCCGAGATGCTCGATCAGCAGATTCCCGGCGAAGTTGCTGCTGACGGCGATCATCGCTTCGCACAGCTCGCGATACGACATGCGGCCGCCCACATGCTTGTAGACCGCCGTATCAGAGTCGTCAGCGACGTTGAGCGCGAACAAGCTGCCGTCGACGATGCTGTGGAATTCGTTGACGATCGGAATCTGATCGTCGAGCCGGAGCAGACCGGCGCGAGCCTGGCGGAACAGCTCGATCATCACAGGCACTTTCATCGTGCTTGCCGCGTGGAATTCGACGTCGGCCTGGATGAACAGCTCGTCGCGTCGGTCCAGCGTCCGAAAGGCGACGCCCACGTCTGCGCCGCTGGCGCGGATGAGCGCGTCGATGTCCGCGCGGGCCTGGCGGAATTGCGCGTCCTGTGTCCCCGCGCCGGGAGGCGGCTGAGCCGCCACGGCCATTGACGCCGCAACGACGAGCGTCAACACGCCGAGACACGTCCGCATCACGAGCCGATTGTACCGAAAAAAGACTCGTCTCCCCGGGTTTTGTGGCATGGTGGAGCCATGCGTTACGTGCGGCTGACCGCCCTGTTGCTCGGCATGGTCGTGTGCGCCGGCTGTTTTCAAATGACCACGGTGTTGAAGATACGCGCCGACGGCAGCGGCACGATCGAGCATCGGATGCTGTTCACCGCGCAGGCGCTCGCGCAACTGCGGCAGCTCGCGGCGTTCGGCGGCGGCGGTCAACCCTTCGATCCGCTCTCGGAAAGACAGGCCCGCGAGATGGCGGCGGTGATCGGCCCGGGGGTCGCCTACGTCTCGTCGACGCCCGTCACGACGCCGCTCGGCCAGGGACGCGAGTCGACGTATGCATTCACCGACGTGGGTCAGCTGAAGATCGCGACGCAGCCCGCGGCTCCAGGCGGCGTCACCGTGCGCGCGCAGGGCCTCAGCACGGAAGGCGAAACCATCACCTTCTCGCTGACGCGCGAACCGAACGGCAATGCGGTGCTCCACATCAACGTTCCCGAGCCCAACTGGTTCGACGCGCTCGGCTCCGGGAAAGCGTCGAATCAGATGAGCACCATCAAGGCGATGCTGGCCGGCGCCCACATTCTCCTGGCCGTCGAACCGGAGGGAGCGGTCGCCCGAACGAGCAGTCCGTACGCCGATGGCCAACGCGTGACGCTGCTCGAGGTGGACCTCGATCAGGTCTTGAAGGATGAAACGCTGCTCGCGCGGCTGCAGGCGGCAACGACGCCGGAGGAGTTGAAGGCGATCGTGAAGGATGCGGCCGGCCTCAAGATCAACTTCGATCGCGAGATCACGATCGAGTTCACTCCTGGAGCGAAGTAACGGGATTTGGGCCTCGGGCTTCGGGATTCGTCAGACGTGCTTCCAGGGAACGAAGCAACCCGTCTGTCAGCTGTCCAACATGGCAGTTCCTGTAGACGTGTGGTGCGAATCCCCAATCCCAGATCCCGAATCCCGTCTGTAACACCGCAGCGCCGGCGTAGCGAACGCAACCCAGCCGGTCGCGATCAGACAGCCGATGCCGCCGCTGACGACGGAGAACGTCGCTCCCAACCAGTTCGCCACCGCGCCCGCTTCGAGCTCGCCAAGCTGCGGGCCGCCCATGAAGAACACCATGTTCACGCCGGTCATGCGTCCGCGCAGCCGATCCGGCGTCTCCAGTTGCCGGACGATGTTGCGGATGACCATGCTGACCGTGTCGGTCGCGCCCGTCATCGCGAGGCAGAAGAAGGTCAACCAGAAGGAGCGCGAGACGCCGAAGCCGACCGTGGCGAGGCCAAAGAGCGCCACCGCCCACAGCAGCGTCCAACCACGCCGATCGATCCGCTCGGTGAGCGGCACCATGACGGCGCTTGTGATCACAGCGCCGACCGCAGGCGCCGCGTACAGCCAGCCGTAGCCGCTCGCGCCGACCCGCAGGATGTCCTGCGCGAAGATCGGCAGCAGGGCCATGGCCGACGAGAAGAACGTCGCGAAGAAATCGAGCAGCATCGTCGATCGGATGAGCGGCGAGCGGAACACGAAGCGCAGTCCCTCCAGCGCGGCATGAAGCGACACGTCGTCGCGCCCGTCCGTCGGTTCGGCATCGCGTGGCGCCCGAGCGGGCACGCCACGCATCATCAGCAGCGCCACGATCACGAACGAGAACGAGATCGCATTCGCCACATAGGCCCAACCCACGCCCGCGGCCGCGATGATGACGCCGCCCAGCGACGGCCCGCCGACCGACGCAATCTGAAACATGATCGTGTTCAGACTGATCGCGTTGGGCAGGTGCTCGCGCGGAACGAGCGTCGGCACGAGCGCGTTGCGCGCGGGCAGATCGAACGCGCCGACCGCCGATCCGAGTGCCGCGAGCACGTAGATCGGCCACACCTGCGTGACACCGCGAAAGGCGAGCACCGCCAGCGCCAGCGCCACACCGGTGGCCGCGATTTGCGTGAACAACATGAGCCTGCGGCGGTTCCACGCGTCGGCCACCACACCGCTGATCAGCGAGAACACGACCACGGGGACGACGCGAACCAGCCCGACGAGGCCCAGCGCGAGCCCTTTTCGCTCCGGCGCGACGAGCAGCGAGACGTGCCAGAGCAGCGCGGCGTTCTGCATCATCGAGCCGGTGAAGGAGACCAGCAGCCCGATCCAGATCAGCCGGAAGTTGCGATGCCGGAGCGCGATGAGCGAGTCGCGAGAGATCAATTGGGGGAACTACGGGTGGCCAGCCAACCCGAGCCGGGCGTCATCCAAAAACCGATTCTCCTTCGCGTGCTCCGCGGGCTCTGCGTTTGATCGTTTTTATCGCACGCCCAGGAGCTCGACGTCGAACAGGAGCGTCGCGTTCGGGGGAATCGCGCCGCCGGCGCCGCGTGATCCGTAGCCGAGCTCGGAGGGAATGACCAGCGTGCGTTTGCCGCCGATCTTCATCCCGGCTACGCCCTGGTCCCACCCGCGAATCACCTGGCCCGCACCGAGCTTGAACGAGAACGGGTCGCCGTGGTCGCGCGAGCTATCGAATTTCTTCCCGTGTTTGTCGGTGGCCTTGGGGTCGTAGAGCCACCCGGTGTAATGCACGGTCACCTCTTTGCCGGCCGTGGCGGTCGTGCCGGTGCCGACGCTGACGTCGGTGATCTGCAGGCTCGTGATGTTGTCCATAAGCGACCGATTGTACACAAGGAACGCAGAGCGCGCCGAGCGCGCTCGTTCGTGCCTTCGTGGCCAGCCGTGTTCTGTACTTGTCCGCGGGCTCCGCGGGCCGTGCGTTGATCGTCGATTACACCACGAGCACGATCTTTCCGATATGCGTGCTCGATTCCATCAGGCGGTGCGCCCCTGCCGCATCGCGCAACGGGAACGTCGCATGAATGATCGGCTTCACCGCGCCCGATTCGAGGAGCGGCCACACGAGATCGCGGACGGCGGAGGCGATGCGGACCTTGTCGGCGACGGGCCGGGCGCGCAGCGTCGATCCGGTCACCGTCAGCCGCTTCTGCATGATGACGCCGATGTTGATCTCGGTGTTCGGCCCGCCGAGCGTACCAATCTGCACCAGGCGTCCTTCGAGCGCGAGCACATCGAGGTTGCGTGGCACATAGTCGCCGCCGACCATGTCGAGCACGACGTCGACACCGTTGCCGCCGGTCAGCTCGCGAATCGCCGCCACGAAATCGGTGTCGCGGTAGTTGATACATCGCTCGGCACCCATGGCCTCGCACGCCGCGCACTTCTCGGCGGAACCGGCCGTGGCGAACACGCGCGAGCCGAAGGCACGCGCAAGTTGAATGGCGGTCGTCCCGATGCCGCTCGAACCGCCGTGGACGAGGATCGACTCACCCGGTTTCAGGCGGCCTCGCTCGAACACGTTTGTCCACACGGTGAAGAAGGTTTCCGGGACTCCGGCGGCAGCGGTGATGTCGAGACCGCGTGGCACCGGGAGACACTGCGCCGCCGGCGCAACACAGTACTCCGCGTAGCCACCGCCGGCCACGAGCGCGCACACCTGGTCGCCGGCGTTCCATCCGCTCACGCCGTCCCCGACCGCTTCGATCGCGCCCGCGATTTCCAAGCCTGGAATATCCGACGCGCCCGGCGGCGGCGGATACCGGCCGCGCCGTTGCAGCACATCCGGACGGTTGACGCCGGCTGCGACAACTTTGATCAGCACGTCGCCAACAGACGCCTGCGGACGCGGGCGCTCGACCGGCACGAGCACTTCCGGACCGCCGGGTTCGCGGATCTCGATCGCAATCATCTTTTAGCGCTCAGCTCTCAGCTCACAGCTCTCAGCGTTCCTCGCCGAAGGCGGCGGCCGTCGTCGCCGGCTCGAGGATGACCGAGGCCAGCGCGATGCCAACGCCCAGGCTCAGTGCAAACACCGCCGGCAGCGCACCCACGCTCGCAATCAGAATGCCATCGCCGAACAGCAACACCGCGACCAGCAGATCCAGCAGACGCGTGGCCCTCGTCGTGCGACGCCGCTCCTTGGACAGATGGCCGCGATTCACGCGTTCGGTGAATACCAGGTGGCCCCTCAACACCCCGCCGATTGTGGACGCCGCTCCGAGCGCAAGGAAGATCGCCACGGTCAGCGGCGTTTCGAGCCAGTCCTTGATCTGCCAGCTGAGCGCGGTGCCGGCGACGTAGAGCACGCAGATGACGAGCTGGTGCACGCGCCACCAGGTCGCGTGCGGGCTGGGCGGAGGAATGACATCGCTGGCCCGGTCGATCGCTTCGAGGAGAGCGGACGCCGACGCGTACCGGTCGGCCGGCGACTTCTGCAGGCAGCGCGCAATCACCTGGGCCAACCCGCTTCCCACTTCGATCGTCCGCGAGGTGAGCGGCGTCACATCGCTGTCGATCACGCGCGCAACGGTCGCCAGCGCCGTCGATGCCTCGAAGGGATGGACGCCGCACGCGTACTCGTACATCACGACGCCAAACGCGAACACGTCCGCGCGCGCGTCAACCGCATGTCCCGTGATCTGTTCGGGCGCCATGTAGGCGGGCGTTCCAATCAGCATGCCGGCGCGGCTGACGCTGTGCCCGATGCCGCTCAAGGGCGCAGCGTTCCCGCTCACGTCCTCGATCCGCGCGAGACCGAAGTCCAGAATCTTGAGCCGGCCATCGCCCGTTCGCATGACGTTTTCCGGCTTGAGATCGCGGTGGATGACGCCGCGGGCGTGCGCGCTGGCCAGCGCGGCTGCCAGCTCGCGCGCGGTTCGGACAATGGCGTCCGCCGCCGGAGGGTTGCCCGACCCGGCAATCTCGTCGCGCAATGTACGGCCGTCGACATACTCGCTCGCGATGTACAGCTGGCCGTCGACCTCCTCGAGCGCGTAGACGGTGCAAATGCCCGGGTGCGTGAGGACGGCGGCCGCCCGCGCTTCGCGCCGCAGCCGCTCGCGATGGCGAGGGTCGCTCACCAGCTGCGGCGCCAGCGCTTTGAGCGCGACCAGCCGCCCGAGCCGTGTGTCCGACGCAAGGTACACGCGGCCCATCCCCCCGCGGCCAAGCTCGCGCACGACGGTGTAGGTACCGACCGTCGTTCCCGGCGCCAGCGGCTCGTCGTCGCCGAGCAGATCGGGCGCATCCCCGCCAATTGGGTCGAGAAGAAACCGTCCGGCACGCGAATGATGGTCGAGAAGCGAGAGCACTTCGTCGCGGACCGCCGGGTCGTCAGGGGCGTTCGACGCGACCCATGCGCGGGCGTGATTGGCGTCGCGATCGAGGGCCGCTTCGAAGAGATCCCTGACCCGCCGCTGCTGATCGGCCGTCATGAGGCCGGCCCGCTGAGCTCGCGAAACAGCCACGCGCGCGCGAGGCTCCATCGCCTCTTGAGCGTCGCCGGCGACATGCTGAGGGCGTCCGCGGTCTCCTCGATGCTCAACCCGACGAAGAACCGCAGTTCGACGATCCGCGCCTGTTCGGGATCGATCTGTTCGAGCCGGCTCAGCGCGTCATCGAGAGCCGGCAGCATCCCTTCCTGATCGGCCGCGACCGCGAGCGAGTCCGACATCGAGACGCGATCCAGACCGGCCCATCGCTTCTGCGCGCCGCGGGCGCGTGCACGCTCGACCAGAATCTGCCGCATCGACCGCGCCGCAATCCCGATGAAATGACGCTTGTCCGTCCACGGATGACCCGCCGCGGCCAGCCGCATGTAGGCCTCGTGGACCAGCGCCGTCGGCTGCAGCGTCTGTCCCGGCCGTTCGCGGCGCATGTAGCCCGCCGCCAGCCGGCGCAGCTCGTCGTACACGAGCGGCGCCAGCTCGTGAGCGGGCGGCGGTTCCCGATGATCGGTCATGTGTCTCGTGCGCGACGCGATCGCCGCGTCGCTGCACGCGCGATTCTACCTCGCTCGGACGCGACCGTTTCAGGTCACTCCAGCCACTCGCGCGCGCGTTGCGCAAGCACCGGGTATTGCCGGCGCAACAGGTCGACGCGTCCGCTGTACTGGACTTTCGGAAACTCGCCCGCCATGTATCGGTCGCGCAATCGGCGGATCTCGTAGCGGTACAGATCGCGAACGAAATCGCGCACCAGCTCGGGAGGCGTGCGGCTCGTTGGGCGGACGCCGTGCTGCAACAGGTGCTGGAGGATATCCGGCCGATAGCGATACGCCGCATCGTCGTCAGCCACCGAGGACCTCCTTCACGGCAGCGAGCGACGCGTCGATGCGGATGATGTGACGCGGACGGCTGAGTGCCTGGGTGAGGGGGGCGGGCTTGTCGACGATGCACCCGATGATGGGCTCGACGATCTCCGCGAATTTCGCCGGGTGCGCCGTCGCCAGAAACACGCCCACCTGACCCACCTGACCTCCCTGCCCCACCAGCCCCAAATAGCCGATCGCCGAATGCGGGTCGAGCAGGTAGCCCCGTTCGTGGTACACCCGCCGAATCGTGTCACGCACCTCGTCGTCGCGGTGCCGTGTTCCGACGATGTCGCAACGTATGGCATCCCGATCGCCGCCGTACAACCACAACATCCGTTCGAAGTTGCTCGGATGGCCGACGTCCATGGCGTTCGCAACGGTCTGGACCGACGCGCGGGGCTCGAAACGCCCGGTATCGAGGTACGCCGGCACGACATCGTTCGCGTTCGTCGCGGCCACAAAGCGTTCGATTGCCAGACCCGAGCGCTTGGCCATCAGGCCGGCGGTGAGGTTGCCGAAGTTGCCGCTTGGCGTGGAAAACACGATCGCTGCGCGATCTTTCGCCTGCGCAACGGCATGGAAGTAATAGACCATCTGCGGGAGCAATCGCCCGACGTTCACGGAGTTCGCCGACGTCAAGCGCATCGTCTTCCGCAACGCCGCGTCCGCGAACGTGTCGCGCGTGAGCTTGTGACAGTCGTCGAAGCTGCCGGCCACGGCGTACGCCCGCACGTTGGTCCACGACCCGTTGAACATCGTCAGCTGCGCTTCCTGCGTCGGACTGACGCGTCCGTCCGGATACAGAATGACGACGCGGGTGTGCGGCACGCGGTGGAAGGCGTGCGCGACGGCGCTGCCGGTATCGCCCGACGTCGCCACGAGGACCGTCAGCGGTTCGTCGCCCATGTGCAGCGACGCCATCATCCTCGCCATGACACGCGCACCGACATCCTTGAACGCCAGCGTCGGACCATGGAACAGCTCGAGCGCGAACACCCCCGGCTCCACTTCAACGAGAGGGATCGGAAAATTGAGCGCCTCGACGACGACCGCTTCGAGCGTCGTCGCGTCGAGCTCGCCGCGCGTGAACGGCCGAAGCACACGCAGCGCAATCTCCGTCAGCGTGCGGCGCGGCAATCGTGCAAGCTCGCTGTCCGTCCACCGCTCAATGGTTTCGGGGACGTACAAGCCGCCGTCGGGCGCGAGCCCGTCGAAGAGCGCCGTGGTGAAGGACGCTGCCGGACCCGACCGTGTCGTGACGAAGTGCATACGGTCAAATCACCCGCGCGCCCTGCGGAGCAATGGGCGACACGTAGGTCTGCGGCGCGCCGCCGACGTGTTGCTTCACAGCGTCGGTCATCGCGCCGGCCACACGTTGAGCGACGTCGTTTCCACGGCAGAGCGCGAACAGTGACGGCCCCGACCCCGACAGGCTGCACCCCAGCGCGCCGGCCGCAGCTGCCGCGTCCTTGATCGCCGCCAGGCCGGGCACCAACGGTGCACGTCGAGGCTCGGCAATTCGATCCTCGAGCGACCGCGCCAGCAGCGCGAAGTCGCTGCGGTGCAGCGCGTCGACCAACGCGCCGAGGTTCGCCCACTGCTGAATCGCGTCCGCGAGGGCTACCGAGTCGCCAAGAAGCGCACGCGCGGCCGCCGTCTCGACTTCGAGATCCGGATGCACGACCACCGCCACCAGGCCGCCGGGAACCGGCAGACGGACAATGTCGGGCGGGCTGGCGCGGCGGACGAGGACAAAGCCGCCATAGAGACAGGGAGCGATGTTGTCGCCATGCGCCGAACCGGCGCCGATGCGTTCGCCCTCGAACGCGCAGGTCAGAAGCGTGTCGAGTGGCGTGTGCGCGCCGAGGAGCGCGTCGACGGCAACCACCGCCGCCACGGCGCTGGCCGCGCTGCCTCCGAGTCCGCTCGAGAGCGGCAGCCCCTTGCGCACGCTGAGCGCCACGCCACGGCGTTCGCCGAGCGCGGTCAGCAGCGCCTGTGCCGCCACACCCGCCGTGTTTCTTGCGGCGTCTCGCGGCAGCCGACCGTCGTCTCCGCTGATGTCGTCGATCCGCACCAGGGGCGCCGGGATACGCGTCGAGTCGCGTTGCCCAATGATGCGTGCGGTGACTTCGTCACCGGGAGCGCTGAGGGCAAACCCCAGCACATCGAACCCGCAGGCGACGTTCGACACCGTCGCAGGCGCGAACGCTGTCACGCTGTCCATGTCACGCTCATCTTAGTTCACGGGTAGGTCGGGTCTTTTTCGCCGAGTCGACGAAAGCTACTTACCACGGGGGACCACAGCGTCCTCAGTGTCCTCCGTGGTGCCTAGCTTACGTTCTGCAATGTGCTCTACCAGCCTAGCGATATCGCTCGCGAATGGTCGGGATCAGGTACTGATGGAAGGCGCGATCGAAGTCGAACGTCGGACTGAATCCCCAATCCGCGCGCGCGGCCGCGTCGTCGACGTCCGCGGGCCAGGAGTCGATGATCCCCTGCCGCTTCGGATCGACCTTGTACCCGATCCGCGCGTTGGGAAATGCCGCGACGACCACGTCGTGAATTGCCTCGGCGGAAGGGTTGAACGCCGTCACGTTGTACGCCGTCCGCGTGAGTCCGGCGCGGGGAGCCGCTGCCAGCGTCAACAGCGCGTCGATGCCGTCGGGCATCGCCATGAACGGAATGGTGGTATCGCGGCGGACGAAACAATCGTACCGCTCCCCTTTCGCCGCCGCATGAATCATCTCGGGCGCGTAATCCGACGTGCCGCCGGACGGCATCGTCATCGCCGAGATCAGCCCGGGGAACCGGACGGACCGGAAGTCCACGCGCGCGATCGCGTCGGCCGACAGCTGCTTGTAATACTTCGCGTAATAGTGTCCGAGCTGCTCGCAGTACAGCTTGTTGCATCCGTACATCGTTGTCGGATGCGTGTACTCGTCTTCGCGCACGCGGCCGGCGCGGCTTTTCGTCTTGAGATCCGGAAGTCCGTAGGCTGCGATCGACGACGGGTAGATGAAGACCACCGGGCGGCCGTGCGACTCGCCTTGACGTTGGGCGAACTCGAGCAGATTGAGCGTTCCTTCGACGTTGACATGGTGCGCCGTCACCGGCGTGAATTCGGACCTGGTCGACAGGAGCGCCGCAAGATGAAATACGCGATCGACCTCGAACTCCGCGAGCATGCGATCGAGCAGGCTGGTGTCGGTGATCGACCCAGTGAACTCACGCGCCACGAGCGGCGACAACGACGCGTCGAGCGGCATCACGTCGAGCGTGATGATTGGTGATCCGCTGGATGCGAGCCGTGTGACGAGCCCGTACCCGATCTCGCCGCCCGCGCCTGTGATCAGAATGACTGGTTTACGCATTTAGAGTACTCTGCAGAATTCAGCTCGCCACCACGATTGAACCTCCGTGTCCCCCATGTCCACCGTGGTAGATAGCTTCGTCGGCGTCTTCGCAATACGCCTGCAGGCCCTTAGGACCCGTCCTTAGTTGCGCCGCGCATCCCGCGGATCCCGCCTTCCTGTCCATCCCGCCCTCGCCCAGCCGTCAGCAGCATGTTCAGCGACGTGTAGATCACGACGAATACAACGAGCCAGCGAACGGCTCCGATTGGCAGCGAGGTGAACACGTAGGCCGCAATGAGCACGCCGGGCAGACCGCCGAGAGCCAGGCCGATCGCTGCCTGCCGATGATACGTGCGCGTCCGCACGAACCGCACGCTGCTGACCGGCATCAGAAACGCGCACGACCCCATCATGATCGGAAACGCCGCCGCGGGAGTCATGCCGAGGAGGCTGACCAGAATCATGCATGGCGCGTATAAACCGATGCCGAGCATCATCAGGACGCCGAGAACGAAGTTGCCGGCTAGACCGACGTACAGACGCGTACCGCTCAGACCGAGCGTGTCGCCGCCGCCCGGAAACAGGTTGAGTTGCTGCATGAGCAGCATCGCGGCCGCACCCATGAGCGCAACCCCCATCCCGAGCTGAATCCGGCGGCGCGGCCAGTGCACCACCACGCCGACCCCAAGCCAGGCGCCTGCGCACGCGGCGGCAATCATCAGCACCAGCGTCGTCGATTCGACCGGCACGATCCGCGTGTAGATGAATGCCTGCACGATCGTCGCGAGCGTGTGCCCGACATTCAGCGTCCCCGGTATCAACTTGACCGGCAGCAGATTGCGCAGCTTGTAGACCGCCGTCGTCGTCGCGAACGAGCCGATGCCGAGTGTGTCGAGGAACGCAGTGACGAAGCCGGTCGCGGTGTGCAGAACCGTCGGCACGACGAATCCGCCGCGCGCCACGGCCGCTCCGTAGATCAGCGTGACGAACGCGAGGCCGACGAACAGAATCTGCTTAGCGTCCAATCACGAACTCATTCGTATAGGTTTTCGACACATCGATGCTGGCGGCGCGCACCTTGTCCATCGATCCGGCGAGCAGCGTCCGAACTGTCTGCGCGCCGTCGGCAGCCATCACACCATCCGGCGAGAACATCGGCATCGAGTTCTTCAGGGCCTCGACGTACAACGCTTCGTCTTCGCCTCGTAATGACGTCGGCGTCCTGGCCGCGATCTCCGCAGCCGAATGCGCCTGCATCCATTCCAGCGTGCGCCGGATGGCGCGCGCCAGCCGCTGCGCGGCGCCGCGATGCGCGTCGATCCAATCGCGCTGCGCATACAACACCGACGCCGGATACATGTTCGCGCCAATCGCCTCCCGCACGCCGGCCGCGGTTCGAAAATCGGCCAGCACGCGCACGGACGGATTTCGTCTCACGATCAGCGTGAACGCCGGATCGGCCACCATGCCGGCATCGACCTTCCCGTGTTCGATCGCCGCAATGGCGGTGGCGGCGCTGCCAATCGGGGTCACACTGACCTTGTCTGTCGGGACGCCGTGCCGCTGGAGCAGATAGGTCAACAGGATCTGGGAGGACGAACCAGCGGTCGTGACACCGGCGATCCGGCCGTTCAGGTCTTCAATCCGTGCGACCGTGGCCACGCTTTGCGGCGACGTCACCAGCACGAGTCCCGGGAACCGGAGCATCATCACGAATGCAACAAGATCGCGACCATCGGCCGCCATCTGAATCGTGTGATCGTAGAAGCCGGACACAACGTCTGCGCTGCCGCCCATGAGCGCCTGGAGCGCCTTCGAGCCGCCCGCAAAGTCCTGCAGCTCGACGTCGAGCCCCTCCTCTGTGTAAAACCCGAGCTCCTGCGTCAACGTCGTCGGCAGATACACCAACTGGTTCTGGCCGCCAATCGCAAGCCGTACGTGCGCACGACCCTCGTCGGCATGAGGACCGCACGCCACGGTAGCGACGCAAACCATCACGGCCGCCGTCGCCGACAGGGCGAGTCGCGCGATCGCATGTCGGCGGCACTCGCGTTCATCGTGAGTCATGGCTGTCCAGCCTGGACCAACTGCGCAAGGATGTCGAGTTCCGCGTTCTTTGGGAATTCAGACCGCCTGCGTCGGCGGCACGACGTGAAGTCGGAGATCAGGAAGCGCTTTCGCACAGAAACGGAGGCCGCGTGCCTCCGCTGTGATAGCTGAACTCTTTTCCTTCTGCGCGCAATCGAACCAGGGCGCCATCCTGCTGTACTTGTGGATAGACCATGTCAGGCCGGGGACAGCCGAGGCTGCCGTCGGGCCAGACAACCGACCGCGCCTCGAGGACGATGATGGCCGCGCGATCCACGTGGAGGCGGCGTACCAGATCGTCGATGGCGGCGTTCACTAGAGGGCGCATCGCGGGATCCACTGATGTCGAGCCTCCACTGGATGTGTTTGTCGATGGCCGAGCCGGTGCGGACGGCGTCGCAATTGGTGTCTTTGTCGATCGGCACGCGCCGAGCATAGTCGCCGCCGTGAAGACAGACACGATCCGGCCTGCAATCATGACTTCATCCTACTCTGCGAGGCTATGCTAAGGTAGTTTTCACACTCCCATGACAAGAGCGCTCTTCGTCTCGCTGGTTCTGCTGTCGGCAACCATCGCGCTGGCGCAGCGTGCGCCACTCACGCCCGCGCAAACTCTGGAGCGCCGCGACATCGGCGATCTCGAGTTCTCTCCGGACGGATCGCGGCTGGTCTTCACGGTCGCCGAGCCGGTCAAGGGCACGGCACGTCAGCGCAACATCTGGATGTTGGAGCTGTCCTCGGGCCGCGTGCGTCAGCTCACCTATGCGACGAAAAACGATTCCTCCCCGCGATGGGCGCCCGACGGTCAGTCGATCGCGTTTCTGTCCGATCGCGACGGTCCGCAGCAGATCTACCAGCTGCCGATGAACGGCGGCGAAGCCTCGAAGCTCACCGACCGCAAGGAGGCGGTCGGCCAATTCCGGTGGTCGCCCGACGGTGCGCGCATCGGGCTGCTCATGACCGAGCCCAAGTCCGATGCGCAGCAGAAGCGCGAGCGGGATAAGGACGACGGCCGCGTGGTCGAGAAGGACGATCGCCGCGCACGCGCGTGGACACTCGATGTCGTGTCGCGCGAGCTGAAGCAGATCACGTCGGGAGCCTGGCGGATCGGCCAAATCGAATGGCTTCGAGGCGATCGGCTCGCAGCCATCGCGACGCCGAGGCCCGATGTCGATCAGTACACCGACGCGATCTATTCGATAGCGCTGGCCGACGGACGCTTCGCCGAGATCTTCAAGCCGCGGGGACCGGTGTCCGCGCTGTCGGTGTCGCCCGACGGCCGGTCGCTGATGTTCCGTGGCGCGCGCGTCGATGGTCCGGACGCACCCGACGCATGGATCGTGCCCGTCAGCGGCGGAGCGGCGCAGAACGTGACCGCTGCCGCGCTCGACCGTCCCGTCGGACAGCTTCGGTGGATCGATGATCAGTCGTTCGCCACCAGCGTTCAGAATGGATTTCGCGGCGAGCTCGCCGTGATCGGCCGCGACGGCCGGGTGCAGCGGATGGGCGGCATCGAGCTGAACGCCGGGGTGTTTGCGCGCGCGTCGAACGGCACAATCGCGTACGTCGGCGTCAACGCGACACACCCCGCCGAGGTTTGGGTCAAACCCGTGTCCGGGCCGGCGCGGAAGGCCACCGCACTCAACACGACCTTCGCGTCGCTTCCCATCGTCGCGCCAGAATTCATCAAGTACAAGAGCTTCGACGGCGTCGACATCGAGGCGGCGCTGCTCCTTCCGCCGGGCGCGCCGTCCAGTCCCGCGCTCGATCGGCGGCCGCTCGTGGTGTTGGTGCATGGCGGTCCGACGGGACGCTGGTCCGACGACTTCGAGTCGTGGGGACAACTGCTCGCGTCGCGCGGCTATGCCGTGTTCTACCCGAACGTCCGCGGATCGACGGGGTACGGTCAGGCCTTCGTCGAGATGAATCGCGGCGACTGGGGCGGTGGGGACTTCAAGGACGTCATGGCCGGAGTCGACGCCATGATCGCGCGGGGCATCGCCGACCCGAACCGGCTCGGCATCGGTGGCTGGTCGTACGGCGGTTACATGGCGGCGTGGGCGATTACCCAGACCCGGCGGTTCAAGGCGGCTGTGTCGGGCGCGCCGGTCATCGACATGGCCAGCGAGTTCGGCACCGAGAACGGCCCGGCGTACGACGAGTGGTTCTACGGCACGCCGTACGAGAAGCTCGATGGCTTCATCAAGAGCTCTCCGATCACGTACGTGAAGAACGCGAGGACGCCGACGCTGCTCCTGCAGGGCGAGGACGACACCACAGATCCGATCGGGCAGAGCCAGCAGTTCTATCGCGGGCTGAAACGGTACGGAGTCGAATCGGATTTCGTGGTCTACCCGCGCGAGCCGCACGGCCTTCGTGAAGAGAAGCACCTGCTCGATCGCCTGAGCCGGATCGTCGCGTGGTACGACAAGTACCTGAAAGCAGCAGCCGGGTCGACGCAACCGTGATCGCGCGGTTCGCGCTCGCGCTCACCGCGTGGACCGAGCGCTGGGTTCCCGACGCGTTCATCTTCGCGCTCGTCGCCACCGTCGTTGTCGTTGCCGCAGCGCTCGGGGCGACCTCGTCTTCGATCGTCCAGGTTGTGGACGCCTGGGGCCGCGGCTTCTGGGAGCTGATTCCCTTCACGCTGCAGATGTGCCTGGTGATCATCACCGGCCATGTGCTGGCCACCTCGAAGCCGATGGGCCGCCTCATTCGCCTGCTGGCCGGACTCCCGGCCACGCCGCGCAGTGCGGTTGCAATGGTCACATTTTTCGCGCTGGCGAGCTCGTGGCTGAACTGGGGCTTCAGTCTGGTGTTCAGCGCCGTGCTCGCCCGCGACGTGGCGAGGCGCGTGAAGGACGTCGACTATCGGGCGCTCGCCGCGGCGAGCTTTCTCGGCCTGGGAAGCATCTGGGCGCAGGGCTTGAGCGGATCCGCCGCGCTGCAGATGGCCACGCCCGGCGCGCTCCAGCCGCAAATCCGCGAGATCGTCGCGCACGGCGGCGTCGTGCCCGGCGGCATCATCACGTTCAGCCATACGATCTTCCTGTGGCAGTCGATCGTGTCCGTGATCGTCGAGGTGCTCGTCGTCACGACGGTCATGTGGCTCGCGACGCCGCCGGCGGGGCTCGGCAAGACGGCCAGCGACCTCGGCATCGATCTCGATGAACCCCGAACCTCGAACGTCGAACCACGAACGTCGAACGACGAACCGCCAACGCCGCCGCCTCCCGGCGCCTGGCTCGAGCATTCGCCGATTCTGACGTGGTTCGTGGTCGCGCTCGGTGGCGCGTATCTCGTGCGGTACTTCATGCAGGCGGGCGAGCCGCTGAACGCGCTCAACCTGAACGTCCTCAACCTGACTTTCGTGCTCGTCGGATTCCTCCTCCACAAGACGCCCGCGCGTCTGATGCGTGCGTTTCAGCAGGCCACACCGGCCGTGTGGGGCGTGATTCTGCAGTTTCCGTTCTATGCCGGCATTGCCGGCATCATCACCGCGACTCATCTGAACGAACAGCTCGCGGGCGTTTTCGTTCGCATTTCGACGCCCGGCACTTTTCCACCGCTCGTCGCGCTCTATTCCGCGGTCCTCGGCGTCTTCGTTCCGTCGGGCGGATCCAAGTGGGTCATCGAGGCGCCGTACGTGATGGCGGCAGCGCACACGTTGAAGACGCACCTCGGCTGGGTCGTTTCGGCGTACGATCTGGGCGAGGCGCTCGCGAATCTCGTCCAGCCCTTCTGGATGCTGCCGATCCTGGGATTGTTCGGGCTCCGCGCGCGCGATGTGATGGGGTACACGCTGGTGGTGTTCCTCGCCCTCGTGCCAGTGGTCCTGGTGCTCGTCACGATTCTCGGGCGGACACTGTCCTATCCGTTATAGCCATGTACCACTCCGATTCCGATGCGCGATACCGGTCGCTCGTTGAGGGCGCGGCCTACGGCATCTACCGCAGCACGATCGACGGCACCATCCTCGACGCGAATCCCGCATTTGCGCGCATGCTCGGCTACGACAGCGTTGACGAAGTGACGGCGCTCAAGATGACCGACGTCTACATGTCGCCGGCCGAACGGCAGGCGCTCGTCGACCAGTATCGCCGCGGCAGCAATCAGACGCTCGCGACCGAGATCATCTGGCGCCGCAAGGACGGCACCCCGATCATCGTGCGTCTCACCGCCCGCGTCGTCGATTTCGACAATGGGTCTTGCTGCTTCGAAGGGATTGCCGAAGACATCACCGCTCGCCGGGCGCTCGAGGGCCAGCTCCGACAGGCGCAGAAAATGGAAGCCGTCGGACGGCTTGCGCGTGTTGTCGCGCACGACTTCAACAACGTGCTCACGGCGATCATCGGCGGTACCGATTTGCTGTCACTCCGGCTGCCACCCGGCGACCCGGCGCGGGAGGATGTCGACGAAATCCGACTGGCGGCAGAGCGCGGCGCGGCACTCACGCGGCAATTGCTCGCGTTCAGCCGCAACGAAGCGATCGACGTTCAGGTGCTCGACCTGAACGTCGCCGTGCAGGAGATGATCGGCATGCTGCAGCGGCTGGCCGGAGAGGGGGTGACGGTGAGTGTCCACACATCGGATGCACCCGTCCACGTGCGCATCGAACCGAGTCAGCTCGAGCAGGTGTTGATGAATCTAGCCGCCAACGCCCGCGACGCAATGCCCGACGGCGGTACGATCGACATCGGCGTGGAAGCGGTGACGCTCGACAAGCGGACCGTTCGGCGGCGCTATCCCGCAGTGGCGGCAGGACCGTACGCGCGCATGACCGTGCGGGACACGGGCTCGGGCATCGATCCCGCGGTGCAGCCGTACATCTTCGAGCCGTTCTTCACGACGAAAGATCCGTCCAAAGGGACTGGGCTCGGTCTCGCCATCGTGTACCGAATTGCCACGGAGTGCGGCGGCACGGTGACGTTTTCGAGCTCCGACCGCGGTACCACGTTCGAGGTGTTGCTGCCGCTGCTGGAGGCTGGAGGCTAACCTCTAGCCCCTAGCCGCGAGCCCCTGGATGATCTCCCCCAACGCTCCCCACGTTTCCGGGTCCTGCGCAAGCAGCGTCGTGAGATACAGGCGTACCGCGTCGGCCGGAAACTGTGACGTGAGCTGTGCGACGGCGGGCCCTATTTTGGCCGCGTCGGGTTTGACGCTGTCCTCCTGAATCAGTCCGTTCTCGTGCGCGATGCCGAGCGCGTCCAGAAACGCGCCCATCATCGGCCGCTGTTCCGCCAGGTGATACACGATGAGCGCGCGGGCGACAATCGCATCGGGCACCGAGCCGAGTGTCGCCAGGTGGCGGGCCTTGCGATCCAAATCGAGACCGATGACGGTCTTGGGCCTGAATTTTTTCTGCTGGGCGATGAGGAACGCGGCCTGCACCTGGTCGTCGGTCGCGTCCTCGTCCGCCCAGAACGCGAGCGCCACACGCTGCCGCTGGTCAAGGGTCAGACGTTTCCACACGCGCGAAGGAGTAAGCGTGTCGGTCATTAGTTGATATTCTAGTCACAACATGAAGCGTCCGCTCCTCGGCGGCAGTCTGCTTGCGCTCCTCCTCGCGGGCGCGATCGCCGCGCAGACCCCGGCCACGCATCCCATCACCGGACGACAGCTCGCGCCGGTGATGGGGTATCAGGGTGCGCCGTGGCTGGAGCGCCCGGAGCGGATCGAGGAAGAAGACCCGGACCTGGCCATCAGCATTCTGAAGATTCCGAAGGGTGCGACCGTGGCCGACATCGGGGCCGGCTCCGGCTTCATGACCATTCGTATGGCCGAGCGCGTCGGACCGAGCGGCCGCGTGTTCGCGAACGATCTGCAGCCGCAGATGCTGGAGCTGTTGCGGCGCCGCCTCGCCGACAGGCGCCTCACGAACGTGACGCTCGTGCAGGGCGACGTGAACGATCCCAAGCTGCCGGCGGCGTCGATCGATCTCGAGCTCCTCGTCGACGTGTACCACGAGTTCTCGCAGCCGCAGGCGATGCTGCAGCGGTTGCGCGAGGCGCTCAAACCGGACGGCCGCCTCGTGCTGCTCGAGTACCGCAAGGAAGACCCGTCGATTCCAATCCGGCCGGAACACAAGATGAGCGTCGCCGAGGTGAGGCTCGAAGTCGAGCACGAAGGGTTTACGCTGTCGAAGGTCGACGAAGCGCTGCCACGCCAGCACATTCTCATATTCACCATTCGTGCTGTTCACTGAACCGGCATTCCTCTTTCTCTTTCTCCCGGTTCTTCTCGCGCTCTACTTCATCACGTTCTCGCGCGAGCATGCGTCGTACGGGAACTGGCTGCTGCTCGTCGCGAGCATCGTGTTCTACGCGAAGGGCGGCGGTTCTTTCACGTGGCTGATGCTGGCGTCGATCGCCTTCAACTACTGGATGGCGATCCTGGTCGATCGAGCGCGGAACCGCACCGGAGCACGGCGCTGGCTCGCCGCGGCGGTCATCGTGAACCTGATTGTCCTCGGCGTCTTCAAGTACGCGAACTTCTTCACGGACAACGTCAACACGCTGTTCCTGCTCCTCGATGTTCAGCCAGTCGTGGTGCCGCGGGTGCTGCTCCCGATCGGCATCTCATTTTTCACGTTTCATGCGATCTCATACGTGGTGGACGTGTACCGCCGCGACGCCACGGCGCAAAAGAGCCCCGTGCACGCGGCGCTGTACCTCCTGCTGTTTCCGCAGCTCATCGCCGGGCCGATCATCCGCTATCGCGATCTCGCCGATCAGCTCGCGCGCCGCCTGGTGACGCTCGACGACTTCGCGTACGGCGTGCGCCGTTTCGTCATCGGCCTCTCCAAGAAGGTACTGATCGCGAACCTCGTCGCGGTGCCCGCAGACAGCATCTTCGCCATGCCGCGGGCCGAGCTGTCCGCGGCGCATGCCTGGCTCGGCCTCGTCTGCTATACCCTGCAGATCTATTTCGATTTTTCCGGCTATTCCGACATGGCCATCGGTCTCGGGCGCATGTTCGGGTTCCGCTTTCCGGAGAATTTCCGCTGGCCCTACGTGGCGGGCACCGTTCAGGGTTTCTGGCGCCGGTGGCACATCTCGCTCTCGACCTGGTTCCGCGATTACCTGTACCTCCCGCTCGGGGGGAATCGCGTCACGCCGGCGCGCACCTACGGCAATCTGCTCATCGTCTTCTTTCTGTGCGGCCTCTGGCATGGGGCGAGCTGGAACTTCGTCATCTGGGGCCTGTGGCACGGCGCATTTCTCATCATCGAACGGGTGGGGTCAGATCTCGATTTGCGCGGTGAGCGACGTTCAAGGACCGCAGCACGCGCAAATCGAGATCTGACCCCGATCGCGCACGTCTACACCTTGCTCGTCGTGATGATCGGGTGGGTATTCTTCCGCGCTGAAACCCTTCCCGGCGCTGTCGGGTTCCTGAAGGCAATGGCCGGCATGAGCCCCGCGCTGCCGACGCCGTTCACCGTGCGCTGGTACCTGACGCCCGAGCTGTGGATGGCGCTCGTCGCGGGCGCGATTGGATCGACGCCGTGGGTGCCTGCCCTGGCTGCGCGTCTGATGCGCACCGATCGTCACGACGTCCGGTTCGGCGTGTCGCTGGTCAGCACGGCGACGCTCATCGCGCTCCTGGTCGCATCGATCATGCAGATGGCGGCGCGGACCTACAACCCGTTCATCTATTTCCGGTTTTGAGATGCACGACGAACGCCGAACGTCGAACGTCTTTCTCGTGATGCTGTTCCTGTCGGTGATTTCGCTGCCGATGGCGGCGAACCTGGCCGGGCGCGATGGCGCCGATCCCGGCGCCGAAAACCGGGAGCTCGCGGAGTTCCCGCGTCTCGACGGCTCGTGGCGTGCCGTGGAGCACCTGGGGGATGACCTGGCCGGCTGGTTCGAGGACCACTTCGGTTTTCGGTCTGCGCTGATCCGCTGGTACGGCGCGAGCCGGCTCTTCTTCATGGGCGTTTCGCCGTCTGCCGCGGTCATCAAGGGAACCGACGGCTGGTTCTTCTATGGCGACGACAAAGCCGCCGAGGATTACGCCGCCGTCGATCCGATGACGCCGGAGGCGATTGCCAACTGGCGCGAGGCGATTCTGCGCGCGGAGCATTGGCTCGGCGCGCGTGGCATTGCGTACGTCTTCACGATCGCGCCGGACAAGCACGCGATCTACTCCGAGCACATGCCGACGACGATCGCGCGAATCGGCGACGTGACCAGAACGGATCAGGTGTACACCGCGCTGCAGGACCTGGGCTTCGCCGTCGACACACGGCCCTCGCTGTTCCTGGGAAAGGCGCACGAGCGTGTCTATCAGCGGACGGACACGCATTGGAACGACCGCGGGGCGCTGATTGCCTATCAGCAGATCGTCGCCGCCGTGCGGGCGCGCGCGCCGTTGGTGCCGCCCGCGTGGACGCGCGACGACTTCGAGGCGATCACACGCGACAGCGAGGCCGGGGATCTGGCGGCGATGATGGGGCTGAAGCGCGTACTGCGCGAGGAAGATCTGCTGCTCGTGCCCAGGCGTCCCCGCGCCGCACGTGTCGTCGACCCGCCGGGCGCAGCAGCCATGGCCGAGGAAGGACGGCTCGTCACGGAGATTCCGGGCTCGTCGCTCCCGCGCGCCGTGATCTTCCGCGACTCGTTCGTCTCGCGGCTCGTGCCGTTTCTGTCAGAGCACTTCAGCCGCGCCGTGTATCTGTGGCAGAACGACTTCGACGCGAATGTCGTGGCCAGAGAAAAGCCTGACGTGGTGATCCAGGAAATCGTCGGGCGGCATCTGTACGGCTTCATCCCGTCGCCGGAGCTGGTTCCAAACAAATAGCAACCACCTAGATTAGCGGATTGTCGGATATTTGATGCCCAGCTGCTCGAGGTACGTCTTGTACTTCGTCGGGTCGTAGTAGTACTTCTTCATCTCCGGCCGGTACTTCTCGAGGATCGCCGCGTTCATCCACGTCGCCGGCTGATCGGTGTCGCTGATGAACGGGATGTACTTCTGATCCTTCGTTTGCACGTTGCGGAAGTAGTCCCACGCCTGTTGCACGAGCTCCGGGCGCATCAACATGTCGATCATCGTCATGGCCTGGACCTGCGCGCCGGCGGTAACGCCCTTGTGCGCGAGCGGCGTCGCCATCGCGATCCCGTTGGCCCAGTTGTGGCCGGGAGTGCCCGGAATGTTCGCCGGATAGCTGAGTGTGACCGTCGGCAGGTTCCACGACACGTCGCCGATGTCGTCGGACGGTCCGCCCATGTTCTGCTCGGGATCAAGTCCGCCACGAAGTTGACCGACCTGGGTGGCGAGGCCGGTCTGCGGCTGCTTCAGCTCCTTCTGCAGCGCCTTCGCCAGCGTCACGTCGGCCTCGTCCCACGTCGGCAATCCGACGCTCAGCATGTTCGCGTACATCGTCTCGGCAAGCGTCTTGTTCATGTGCTGCGGCCAGGCCGACCCGAGGATTCGTGAACTCACGTCGGTGTTCGTCATCATGGCCGCGGCTTTCGCCATCGTGTCGCCGATGTCACGCATGTCCTTGATGTGTTGGTAGTCGGTTTCGCGGAAGTAGTACCAGACGCTGGCATTGGGCGGCACGACGTTCGGCTGGTCGCCGCCGTTGGTGATGACGCTGTGGGAGCGTTGCTGAAGACGAAGGTGTTCCCGCCGGAAGTTCCAGCCGATGTCCATCAGCTCGACGGCGTCGAGCGCCGAGCGCCCGCGCCACGGCGCCGCGGCCGCGTGCGCGCTCTCCCCCTTGAACGTGTACTCGACCGACACCAGACCCGTCCCGGTTCCACCGCCCCAGGTGACGCCGAAGTTGGTGCCGACGTGGGCGAACAGCGAGACGTCGACATCTCTGAAGAGACCGGCGCGAATGAAATACGCCTTGGCTCCCACGAGCTCTTCCGCGACGCCCGGCCAGATCTTGAGCGTCCCCGGGAGCTTCTCGCGCTCCATGATCTTCTTCACCGCGAGTACCGTGGTGATGTTCAGCGGCACGCCCGAGTTGTGCCCCTCGCCATGCCCGGGCGCGCCTTCGATGATCGGAGCGTGGTACGCCACGCCGGGCTTCTGCGATGCCTGCGGGATGCAGTCGATGTCGGAGCCAATCGCAATCACCGGCTTGCCCGATCCCCATGTGGCCATCCACGCGGTGGGAATGCCGGCGTAGCCGCGCTCGATCCGAAACCCGTTCTTCTCGAGGATGGCGGTGAGGTACTTCGAGGTTTCCACTTCCTGGAATCCAAGCTCGCCATAGCTGAACACCTGATCGACCATCTGCTGCGTCATCACGCGCATGGTCGCGACGTCCGCCGCCGCTTCCTTCTTCAACGCTTCGACATGCGGCGGACCGGGTGGCGTCGGAGCCGTCTGCACCGCCGGAGCATTGCCCCGGCCGCGCTGCGCGGCCGCGCCGGCGCCCAGCAGCGATGCGAACCCGATCGACAGAGCGGCTTTCGTGATTTTCGTCATAGGTCACCTGGCATGAACCGGGTCAAAATATCACAAGGGGTGTGCTGTGACAGCGACACGATCCGCTGCCCTTGGCGTGGGACTCCTGGCGCTGGCCGCTGGCCAGTCGCGACCGGTCATCGTCCATCGCGGCCTGGGTCGCTTCGACGCGCCTGATGCTGCCGCCCGTTACGCGCAGAATCGGCGCGCGCCAATTCGCGAGGGCATCAGCGTAGCGGCGGCGTACGAGCGCGCCGAGGCCGAGCGCAATCTGATGCCGCGGTTCGCATCGCGCATTGGGCGTACGTTGCCAGGCGCGCTTGCGCCGGCGCGCGTGTGGACGTCTGGCGCCGTTCCTGTTGCCGTCGACGGCATCTCGCCGACCGCGCTCCTCGACGCCTGGACGCCCCTCGGCCCCGGGAACATCGGCGGCCGTACGCGCGTCGTTCGTTACCATCCGACGCGCCACGGCACGATCTTCGCCGCCGGCGTTTCGGGCGGCATCTGGCGGAGCGACGACGATGGCGCGACGTGGCGGCCGACGGGCGACGGGCTGGCGAACCTTGCGGTGAACGCGCTCGTCATCGATCCGCGCGCCCCCGATGTGATGTACGCCGGAACGGGCGAAGGGTATTTCCGCGAGGAGATTCGCGGCACCGGCCTGCCGCTGCGCGGCAGCGGTATCTTCGTCACGCGTGACGGCGGCGCGTCGTGGCAGCGCCTGCCGTCGACGACGACAGACGCCTTTCTCTGGGTGAACGATCTCGAGGTGGGCATCGGCGATCCGCGTCGCGTGTATGCCGCCACGAGAACGGGCGTGTGGCGATCGCTCGATGCGGGCCAGACGTGGACGCAACTGCTGTCGACATCGGTCCGGGGCGGCTGTCTCGACCTCGCCATTCGCCCCGATCAACCGGACGACATGCTCTTCGCGTCCTGCGGCAGCTACGAACAGGCAACCGTGTATCGATTCACGGGCGCAAGCGGCGCCGCCTCAGTGTCAGTCGTGTTGCAGGAAGCATCGATGGGACGGACGTCCCTCGCGATTGCGCCGTCGAAACCCGACACGATGTACGCGCTGGCGGCGAGCAACGATGCCGGTCCCGACGGCAACTATCAGCAGGGCCTGCTCGCGGTGTATCGCTCGGATAGCGGGGGTGTTGCGGGTTCGTGGCAAATGCGCGTGACCAACGCGGATCCCGACAAGCTGAGCACACTCTTGCTCACCAACGTCAGCAGCGCCCTCACGCCGTCGTGCAACGGCGGCACCTCCGCCGGCTACATCAACATGGGGTGGTACAACAACGTCATCGCCGTCGATCCGCGCGATCCGGAGCGCGTGTGGGCGGCCGGCGTCGACTGGTTTCGGTCCGACGATGGCGGACGCACGTGGGGCGTGGCGTCGTTCATGGTCTCCGGACTCGGCGCGCCGTCGAGCGCCCATGTCGATCAGCACGCCATCACGTTCCACCCGGACTACGACGGCCAGAGCAACCAGGTCGTCATCATCGGCAACGATGGCGGGCTTGCAAGAACCACGAACGCCCGCGGCCGCGTCGCGACTGGATCGCGCGCCGTCTGCTCATCGAACATCGGCACGATCGAGGTTCGATGGCAGTCGCTCAACCGCGACTATGGCGTGACGCAGTTCTATTACGGCCTGCCCTTTCCCGACGGCACGCGCTATTTCGGCGGCGCGCAGGACAACAGCACGCCGCTCGGGTCCGATCAGAACGGCCCGAACGCATGGACGGCGCTGCTCGGCGGCGACGGCGGCTATGTGGCTGTCGATCCGGCGAACCCGCAGACTCTGTACGCGGAATCGCAATGGGCCAACATCGCGAAGTCGGTGAACGGCGGCACGAACTTTTCGAGTGCGATTCGCGGACTCGATCCAGTGCGCTCGAGCACGCTGGGGCCCGAGGCCAATTACCTCTTCGTGGCGCCGTTCGTGATGGATCCGAACAACGCGAACCGCCTCTGGGTGGGCGGTGAATACCTGTATCGCTCGAGCGATGCCGCGGCGGTCTGGTCGAAAGCCAGCGGAGCGATGCCCGATGAAGGCGTCGTGAGCACCATCGCCGTCGACACGGCCAATTCCGATCACGTCATCGCCGGCACGCACAAGGGCGACATCGTGTCGACGCGCAACGGGCTCACCGCAACGCTTCCCGCAGCCTGGACCTCCAGCCGCGCGCGCGCCGGGTGGGTCACGTCGGTCGCGATCGATCCACGCAACTCGAACATCGTTTACGCGACTTACGGTAACTCCGGCGGCGCGCATGTGTACCGCAGCGGCGATGGAGGCGCCACCTGGTCGGCGCTCGACGGCACGAGCTCGCAGGTCCTTCCCGACATCCCCGTCCACTGCATCGTCGTCGACACGGACGACTCGTCGCGGCTGTACCTGGGGACCGACCTCGGCGTTTTCGTGTCGATCGACGGCGGCGCCCATTGGATGGTGGAGGAAACCGGCTTCGGGCCGGCGGTCACGGAGTGGCTCGCGCTTCAGCGCGACAGCTCGGGACGCAAGCGATTGTTCGCGTTCACGCACGGCCGCGGAGCCTGGCGGGTGGATTTGCGATAGCCGTTAGCCTGGAGTCACGTACGTACGGTCAACGCAGAACCCGCTGAACCCGCAGAGAAGATTCCTCTTCTCGTCCCGGCAACAAGTCCGGTTCTTGCTCCTCTGCGTGCTTTGCGAGTTCTGCGTTGATCGTTGTCTCGCGCTTACTGTTGCGCCTCGGTCGTTCGAACGCCGCCGCTTGCCGACGTCGCGCTGCCGTAATAGATGCCGTTGAACAGCAGCTTGAACGTGCCATGCGGCTGCGCCCGCCAGGTCACTTCGTTGCCGTACAGCACAACGTGACCCTTCCCCACGGGCGCTTCGATGATTGAGATCGCCTGGTCGAGATACTGCTGACCCCAGGCCCACCCGCTGCGCAGCGGTGTCGGACTGTCGTACCAAGCGATTGGCTTGACTCCCTTCAGCGCCGCCTCGGGTGCGAGACGAAACGCGGGGCTCTCGTCACAAAACACCATCGCCCGCTCGTCCATTCCGTACGCGAGCGGATTGGTGTTGTCGATGCGCGCCTCGAGAATCGACCCCGGCACGTAGTACTTCTCGCGCGGCAGCGGACGAACGACGCCGTTGACGGTTTCGACGAGCGCATCCCGAATCGGCAAGCTAAGGTGGCGGCCGAGCGCCGTCGACGATCCGATGGTCAGGATCGTGCCGCCGTTCTCGACGAACTTCTTCAACTCCGGCACGGTCTTCGACACGGTGACCCGGCCCAGCCAGCCGCGGAACTCCGCGGGAATGCTGTCGGGCGCCGGTTGCCCGCCGAACCCGCCTCCGCCGCCGCCACCTTGGGCATCGCGCTCGGGAATGGCGCTGTCGACGAACACGAGCACATCGAACCTGCTGTTCAAGTTGCCCGCGTCCAACGTCTGCGGGTAGACGACTTGGAACGGGAACTCGAACTGCTCGAACAACCAGCGCGTCCATCCGGACGGCATCGAGCCACCGTATTGATCCCAGAGGCCGATGCGCACCGGCTTCAGCTTCATCGAATCGCCGACGGGCTTTGACGGCACCGCGTCGAAGGTCAGGCCTTTGTCGGCCGCCAGCTTCTGCAGGATCGGCAGCGTCGACGCCTTGGCGGTGATGTACATGGTTCCGACCGGATATTGCTTGCCGTTCGCGCTGACCGCCGAGTTCAGCCAATAAACGTCTTCGTTCGCCTTCAACAGACGGTTCACGGCGACGAACGAATCGTTCACCTGGTGACTCAGCAGGTAGCCGCCGCCATTGGGCGCCTGCGCGGCTTTGCCCACAGGCATCGGCGCCAGGTTCGGAATCTTTTCGAAGGGACCGTCGAAGGCGTCGAGGATGCGGTCGTACTTGAACCCCATGGAGTACGCCAGGTTGTACCCGGTGACGTCGTACGGTGGACGCGGCGGTCCGCCTGGGTACGGGATATCGTCGGGATGATCCTGGGGCTCGAACATGTCCATGACGTGGGCGCGGAACGGCTGGGCCGCCTTGACGACGTACGATCCGGCGGGATACGGCTTGCCGGCCACCGTAAACGGCGCGGTCGCGCGATGGACCGTCGCGCCGGCCTTGATCAGAATGTTGACGAACTTCGTCGCGGTCAGGAAGTCCGGCTGATCCGACGGCAGGATGAAGCCGCGCGGATCCCGCATCTTGGGATCGTGCAGCACGCTGTTGTACACGGCGACCGGCGCGCCGCCACGCCCGCCGCCGCCACCGCGTCCGCCGAGCGCCGCGCGCGGTCCGACGTTCTCGCCCGACTCGCTGCGGCCGCCCGCGCCTTCGATGGCCCGTCGCGCCGCGGCGATCCGCGTCGGGTGGATCGTCCAGTTGTCGCGATTGCCCTTGTCGATGGCGTTCTTCGCCATCTTGTACATGTTGAAGAGGAAGTCCTCGTGTCGCTTGGACGCGATGTCGAGAATCGCGTAGTTGTTCGTCACGGAGTACTCGATCGCCTCGCGGAAATAGAACGTCCGCGGTTGGATCGGATTCGGCACGTCCGCGCGGGGAAGCTGCATGTCGAGCACGAACGGAATCTCGACCGGCGTGGGGTTGCCGATGGATTCCGTCAGAATTCCGATCTGGTTGTGGAAGTATGACGTCGTCCGAATCCCGCCGTTGAACCACGTGGAGTAGTTCGTTGCGGACCGCATCACAGCGCCCGGCTTCCCTTCTGCCGCCAGCCGGGTGTGGATGGCCGAACCCACCATGTCGATGCCGAGGACGACGAGCGGGTCGAAGTTGTAGTTGAACGGATCGCGGAACGGCGGGGCGAACAGCACGGAGCCCGCCGGACCGGTCTGATGATGGTTGTACATGATGGCGGGGAACCACTCGCGATACATCATCCGGTTCGCGTTGACGCTCTCCGACATGTTCATCATGTAGAAGTCGCGGTTGTCGTCGTGGCCGATGTATTTCTGGTAGAGGCGCGGCAGCGCGCCCGTGGATCGCTTCTTCTCGTCCGCATCGCGCATGTACCAGTTCGACACGAGCTCCATGCCGTCGGGATTGACGAGCGTGCAGAGGATGATCACGTCGTTCAGGATCCTCATCGTTTCGGGATCCGTTCTGGTATTCAGGCGATGAATCGTCTCGATGAGCTGCTGCGCGCCCAGCACCTCGGTCGCATGCAGACCGCCGTCAATCCAGACCACCGGCTTGCCGTCCCTCGCGAGCTGACGCGCCTGTTCGTCTGTGAGGCCCTCGGCAAGCGCGAGCTTGCGGTTGGCGGCCTTGATGAGCGGGAGCCGCCGCTGGTTCTCGGGTGACGTGATGATGGCCGTCAGCTCGGAACGCCCCTCCTCCGTCTTGCCGATCTCCTCAACAATCATGCGCTCCGACTGCACATCCATCTTCTTGAGGTAGTCGACGTACTGCGTGTAGTTGACCAGAAAATAGTCGTCGCCGATGTTGTGGCCGAACTGCTCTTTCGGCGTCGTGACTTTCGGAGCCGCGGTCTTCTGCTGCGCCTGCGGCGCGGCCGTCGCGGCCAGAACGGCCGCAACGCCGACGGCGGTGGCGAAGCCCTTGAGGGCCGCCCGTCTGTTGAACATAGGAACCTCGTGGAATGAAGGACGAACTGGCGAATCGTAACAGATCTCGAGGCCCCGGACGGTGAGGATCTATGGATGTGGGACCGCGAGGATCGCGAGAATTCAGCGGGCCGCGACCAGGTTGCCGCGCTGCTGACGGGCCAGCATCTGAGCGCGTTGGGCGGGATCGATCTGAAAATACGTTCGGCTGATGGCGACGAGCTCGTGCGCCGAACGAGAGGCCTTCATCAGACCCGTTCGCGTGTGCGCTTTCGTCGCGAGCAGATAATGCCCGAGCTCGTGCGCGAGCGCGCGGCCGGCGATGCGCCCGAGAATCATGTCGTGCTCGAACCGCGTCATCCCTACCACCGAGCCGCTGACCTTCACCGATTCGTCCATGAAACGTTCGGCATTCGTGTACGACACGTGAATGTTCTCTGTCGGCTGGCTGTCCTCGAAGATGATCCACCCGAGCGGTGTCTCGCCGTCGTGCGCGGCCCCGCGCCCGTTCCCGATCACGACACGCAGCGTGGCGAACGCATCTCCGTCTCCTCGCCACGCGAAGACGATGCCCGCGTTTCGATAAATGGCGTCGACTTCTTCGAGCATCTGCGCGACGACCGACGACGGGACGTTCGGCGCCGCTGTCACTCTTACTACGATCGGAGGCGGTGAAGGGTTAACAGCAACGGCGGCGGATGATGCGAGGAAACCGGCGGCGACTGCGCTCGCGGCGATCAGCATCTTGTCTGCTATAGACGGATGCAATCGCCGAAAGTTTGATGTCCGAAATCGCGATGTTCGGACACCGTCCGTTCGTGCTCACGACACGGAGTGGGCAGAGCACACTGAAGGAAGGGCCACGGAGACACAGAGACACGGAGAATATTTGGCTCTGTGACTCTGTGTCTCCGTAGCTGTGTTTCTCGGCGACCTCCGACTCGTCTGTGTTCTCATTCGACCTCGAAGTCGACAGCGACGATGTGTTCGGAGAGGCTGACGCCGAGCTGGCCGACGGGTACGTGGCGATCGTTTTTCTGGTACGCGTCCAACGCCGCGCGATTCGAGAACGTGATGGCAAGGCCCGTGTCGTACGAGCGCGCGGACTGTACGACGTTGCCGCCAACCTTCAGGTCGAGTATTCCGTCTATATCTTTGAGAGCGGCCAGCCGCTCGCGGTGCTGCTGGCGCGACGCTGCGTCGGCGTCTGCTTTGTATTTGAAGCACACGAGATGCAGCAGCATGGCCTAGAGCTCCTCGCCTTCGATGTCGTCGTCCGCGACGTCGACGACGACGCTGTGGATGTCGACGCGGAACCAGTCGCGGAACGTTTTGAGGTCGCGCGTGGCAGGCCACGTGGACTCATCGTCTGTCCAGGCGGCGAGCTGAAACTCGAACAGCCACGATGCGTTGTCTTCGATCCATTCCTGCACGTCTTCCTCGAGCTCGAACTCGGGAAGCAGGTACGCCGATCCGTAGGTCTTCGCGCGCGCGACGGTGACGGCGCCCTTGTTGACGTCGGCGTCGGTGCCGAATGTCCAATCGATGTACGGCTTGGCGCCAGTCACGGTGACGGCAGTACGGTTGATGACGCGCATGGGGCATTGTACAGCGCGTCCCGCGGCTCCCTCACGGGTACACCACCAAGGACGTGTCCATCGTGGCCTGGGTGGTTGGTGTTCATGCGCGCGATTCGAAAAACCGGCGCAGCGCCTCGAGCGTCCGGTACGTCGATTCGCGCGCGATGCGGTTGACGAGCGGCGACGCGATCGGCCGCACCAGCGCCGGCACGTCGCGGCTGAGCGTCAGCGACTCCAGCTCGACGAGCACCCCGTTTGGCTTCTCTTCGTACCGCCAGTACGAGTGCAGCCGCCAGAGGAACCCGTGGTCGCCGCCGTCGGCCTGCTCGATGCGCGTGGCGACGCTGCGCGCGGTCGCGACCGTCGGCGACCACCGGCGGAACGTCATCTCGTGTTCGGTGTCGTAGGTGACCGTCACGATCGCGTGGCGGACGAGGCGGATGTAGACACGCAGCGAATCGCTCGTCCGAGACAGGACGCGCGAGGCGGCGACATCCTCCTGTGGAGGCGGCGTGCCCGGATGCGTCAGCCCATGCAGGAGACGGTCGAGCGTCATGCCGCGAATGAACACGGCGCCATGCCAGTCGCTGATGGTCCCCGACGGCACGCCGATGCTCTCGCCATCCGCAGTGAGGGTTTCGGGCGAGGCCGCGTGCGATCCCGTTCGCGCCCGCTCAATCCGCGTCTCCGCCTGTGCAACGTATCGGTCCCATGCCGCGACGGTTTGTGGCTGGTCGAACGGACCAATCCGTGTGCGTTTGGGTGCCGCCTCGGCGCCCAGCGTGGTGCTACTCTGCAGAAGGACGAGGCCAACGACTACGAAACTCTCCACCAATGGTGGAGCTTGAAACACCCAACGATCCGCAACCAGGAAATTGGTCGCACTCATGATCCCGACCGCCAGCACATTGGCCAGGACGGCCGGCATGCCGAGAGCCTTGACGAAGATCGCCATCAATGCCACGTTTCCGACGATGGACGTGAGCCCGTTCGAGACGTTGAACCTGACGAACCTCGCGAAGCTGGCCAATGAGGTGAGCCTTCGATCCGCCCACGTCCATCGCTCGTGCCACAGGAAATTGTGGACGACCGCAAGCTCCACGGCCACGATGGTGGCCGGCAGCCAGGGCCAGTGCGCGAGTGAGCTGAGCGCACCGAGCGCTGAGATCTGGATCGCAAAGCCGAGGGCACCCACCGCCAGAAACCTGGACGCCACGGTGGACACGGAAGACACGGAGGTCGGAACGTACTTCCTCCGTGGTGTAGCGTCTTGAACCATCATGCGGCGCGCTCCTCGGTGTTTCGGGAGGGCATCGGCTCCGCAAGGTACAGCGCGCGCGTATTGCGCATCGCCGAGACGACGAACGCGGCAGCGAGCCCGATGGTGGCGATGACGCCGCTGAGATCGAGCAGCAGGACACGCTGACCTGCGACCTCCGACCACGGATTCTGCGCAACGACAATGGCGCCGATCGCGAGCAGGATCCGGAGCTCGGTCGGTCCAACCCCGGCGAACGAGATGCGGAAGATGCCGATGCTGTGGGTGGCGAGGTAGCTTTCGGCCGAGACCAGGAAGTACGCGCCGAGGACGGCGATGGCGATGGCGGGCGTCATGAAGCCCGAAGCCGCCATGCCGGCCAGCAGCGCCGCGGTCCCCGCGAGGTCCACGACGTGGTCGACGTAGTAGCCGTAGCGCGGGCGCTGCTGATCGCGGACGCGCGCCAGCGTGCCGTCAAGACTATCGCCGAACCAGTTCGCGGTCAGCGCCGCCACAACCGCGACGGCGCTCCACGCGGTCGTGCGGATGCCGGCAAAGGCCGTCCCCGCGCCAATCATCGAGAGAAGCGCGAGAAGGGTGAGATGATCCGAATTGATCCAATCCGGCAGCCATCTGGCAATCCGGATGAGCAGCCGTTTCTCCGCGTTGGCAAGCACGCTCCGGTGCTCGCGAATATGGTCCATGGAACGCCTCCACTCGGGAATGCGAAAACGGCGTGCGCCTCGGCTCACAAGGCCTTTTCTGGGCCTTTCGTCAGGAATCAGCTGTGCTTGCCAGCCACGCCTGGACTGTCGGCCGCGCCAGTCGTCTGGAACAGCGCAGGCATAAAATGCGTGGAGGAGGTTCCGCAATGGCCGAAACGGCGAAGTGCGCTCACCCTGCGTGCGAATGCGTGGTCGAAAAAGGCGGGCCTTACGGAAGGTATTGCAGCGAGCACTGCAAGGAGAAAGGGCAGCAGACCGAGCTGCGCTGCGAGTGCCGCCACCCGGCGTGCCACTGAACGCTGGCCGGCACGGGCGACATCATAGTCGCGACTCGAGCGCCTCCCAGCGTCCGTAGGCGTCGGCGAGCTGGCGGTGCAAATCGTCCACGCGCGCGAGCGCCGCGCGAATAGCCTCCGGCGCTTCCTTGTAGAATTCCGGCGCCGCAATCCGGTCGTTGAGCGTCCGCTGCTCGGTCTCGAGTGCCTCGATGCGCGCGGGCAGCTGTTCGAGCTCGCGCTGTTCCTTGTAGGAGAGCTTCCTGCGCACTGAACTCTCCACCGCGGGGGACACGGCTGACGCGGACGCCAAATCGCGTTCCCGTGGACGTTTTTCCGTCCGAGTCCCCAGTGCCCTCGGCGCCGGCGAGCTGCGATCCCGCTGCCGCACCCAATCCTCGTACCCTCCAACGTACTCCTGCACACGTCCGCCTCCCTCGAACACGAATGTACTGGTGACGACGTTGTCGAGAAACGCGCGGTCGTGGCTCACGAGCAGGAGTGTGCCGGGCCATTCGACCAGCTGCGCCTCCAGGAGCTCGAGCGTTTCGAGATCGAGATCGTTGGTCGGCTCGTCGAGCACCAGCACGTTCGCCGGTCGCGTGAACAACCGCGCGAGGAGCAGGCGGTTGCGCTCGCCGCCTGACAGCGCCTTGACGGGCGATCGGGCGCGCTCGTCGGTGAACAGGAAGTCGCGGAGATACGCACGCACGTGGCGCGTCCGTCCGTTGGCCGTGATGGTGTCGTTACCCTGGCCGACCGTCTCGAACACCGTGCGTTCGGGATCGAGCTGTTCGCGCCGCTGATCGTAGTAGGCAATCTGCACGTTCGCGCCGCGCCGCACCCCGCCTGCGTCCGGCTCGAGCTCCCCCAGCAGGAGCCGCAGCAGCGTTGTCTTGCCGGCGCCATTTGGTCCGATGAGACCGATGCGATCGCCGCGCATGATGCGCGCGGAGAAATCTCGAATCACGGAACGCGGGGAGCTCGTGGAGCTCGCATCGTCCGAATATGCCTTCGTCAGATGTTCCGCTTCGAACACCAGCTTCCCTGACGCCTCCGCCTGATCCATCTGCAGCCGGACATTCCCCATCTGGTCGCGTCGGGCGGCCCGCTCGGCGCGCATCGCCATCAGCGCGCGCACGCGGCCTTCATTCCGCGTCCGGCGCGCCTTGACGCCCTGACGAAGCCATATCTCCTCTTCCACAAGCTTCTTGTCGAACTTCTCCTGCTGGACCGCCTCGTTCGCCAGCGACTCGTCTTTCCCTCTCAGATACGCGGTGTAATCGCCGGGCCAGGACGTGAGCGCCCCACGGTCGAGCTCGACGATCCGCGTCGCGAGACGCTGGAGGAACGCGCGATCGTGGGTGACGAACATCACTGCACCGCGGTAGTCGGCGAGAAACGATTCGAGCCACGTGATGGCCTCGATATCGAGGTGGTTCGTCGGCTCGTCGAGCAGCAGCAGGTCCGGCTGACCGACGAGCGCGCGCGCCAGCAGCACACGACGGCGCCATCCGCCGGACAGCGTATCGACAATCGCGTCAGGCGGCAGCTCCAGCCGGGACAGCACGAGATCCACATGATGCTCGCGGAGCCACTCGTCGTCTTCGTCGAGGTGATGCGTGTGCCCTTCGGCGACAACCGCGAAGACCGACCGGTCGGCCGAAAGCGGGACGTCCTGTTCGAGGCGGGCAATTCGCAAGGCCGGCTGCCGCCACGCGGTCCCGGCGTCGGGCGAGAGCTCACCGCTGATGATCTTCAGCAGCGTCGACTTGCCGCTGCCGTTACGCCCAAGGACCGCAACGCGCTCCTTCGCCTCGATCTGGAACATCGCGTCTTCGAGCAATGGCAGATGGCCAAACGCGATCGACACGCGGTCGAGCGAGAGCAGAGGCATCGTGAGTCATAATGCCGCGCATGAAGCGTCTCGTGCCACTCCTGGTTGCGCTGAGCTTCGTGGCCCGCGCGCCTGCGCAGACCCGGCTGACGCTCGACTACCCCGCGATGGCGAAGCGCATCGTCGACCAGCTTGGTCTGAAGCCGGGCGAGCGAGTCGTCTCCGTGGCGCATCCCGGGCTGTTCCGCGAGCTGTTGACGCACATTCGGTATGAGGTGATGCGCGCTGGCGGCGTCGATCTGGGCGTAGTCGACGTGCTGCCGGAGCCCCTACCAGAATCGTTCGATCCTGCCGTGCTGCAGAAGGCCGCGCGCGAGGCACGGGCGTCCTACAAAGCCATGTTCCGCGATGTGGACGCCGCGATCATGATGCCCGGCGCCAATACCGGCCACCCGGCCTACCAGGGGATGCAGGACCTGCTGAAAGACGATCTGACGGCACATCGCGGCCGGCGGACCGTTCATTTTCACTGGGTCGAAAATGGCAGCGCGTACGCGATCCCAGGACAGCCGTTGCCCGAGCGGCCGGAGATCGACGCGCTGTATCAGCGCGCGCTGCTAGGGACCGATTACACGGCGCTTCGCGACACGCAGCGGAGGTTCGCGGCCGCGCTTGCGACTGGCGATGTGCACGTGACGTCGGCAAGCGGCACCGACCTGCGATTTCGCGTCGGCACCCGTCCGATCACGCTGCAGGATGGCGACGCCTCGGCCGCACGGACGGCGATCGGACACGTGTTGATAGACAAGGAAATCGAGCTGCCGGCCGGTGTCGTCCGCGTGGCGCCGATCGAGGAATCGGTCGACGGCGTCATCGCGTTTCCGGCGTCGCAGTGGGACAGGCGGCCGGTCGAGGGGTTGAAACTGCGCTTCGCGCGCGGGCGGGTCGTCGAGGCGACCGCGACGTCCGGACGCCCGTTCGTTGAAGCCGAGATGTCGGCGGCCGGCGATGCCGGCCGCGCGTTCCGCGAGTTCGCGCTCGGGTTCAATCCGCTGCTCGCCGTCCCCAATCGTGGCCCCTGGATTCCGTATTACGGCTACGGCGCCGGTGTCGTCCGTCTGTCGTTGGGCGACAACTCGGAGCTGGGTGGAGCGGTCACCGGCGGCTACGTGCGGTGGAACTTCTTCACCGACTTGACGGTGACCGTCGGGACGATCACCTGGGTCAGGAACGGGAAGGCCGCGTGGTGATGTATGGATGTTCCTGAACGCTTCGAGCAACTGATCGCCTTTCTCGGCTCTCAGCTGCCGACCCCCGTCGACCAGCAGCCATCCGAGAACGGCTCGATTCAGTTCATCGGCGGCGATCCCGCTGAGGTCGTCGCCCTTCTCACCGACACGAGCGTCGTCATCTCGGAGTTCGCCGGCGTGTGGGTGTCGCCGTTCCACTTCGCGGCGAAGCCGCGGCGGATGGGCGTGGTGAAGTGGCGGCGGCTGCCGGAGAACGCGCTGCTCAGCGCGATCTCGGCCTTGATCAAAGGTGCGCGCGAATCGCGGCTCGCGACGTTTCAGACGTGTCAGTACTGCCGGCGGCGAACGGCGCCCGAGTGGCTGCACGACGAAGGCGTGTGCCAGGCGTGCGCGGACCAGCACAGTGGCGCGATTCATTGATGCCGCGACGGCTCCTTGGCACGCGTCGTGCTGAGCTTGGCGTTGTGGCCGTGCGACGCGTCTGGATTTGGGCTTTTGTTGGGCTGGCCGCCGTTGTGGCCTTCGTCGTACTGCTGGTGATCGCTGCGGTCCCGCTCAGCTCCGATACACTCCGCCACCGTATGGTCAGGACGCTGTCCGAGCGGCTCGACGCCGATGTCGCCATCGACGATCTCCATTGGCGCATCTTTCCACGGCTTCAGGCTCACGGATCGAACCTCACGGTCCGGCACCATGGCGTCACCAAATACCCGCCGCTCATTTCAATCAAGGCCTTCACCGTCGACGCCAGCATCGCGGGCCTCGCCCGCAAGCGCGTGGCGCACGTGACGCTGGAAGGCCTCGACATCGAAGTCCCTCCGGACAATGACGAGGACGGCTCGGAGCGTTCGCGGAGCTCGCAAGCATCGCAGAGTGCGGCTCGTTCGCGGGCTCCTCGTGAGCCTGAGGTGTACGACGGCGTCGTCATCGACACGCTCGACGCGAACGGCGCGCGTGTGGTCATCATCCCGCGAAAGGCCGGAAAGCAACCGAGAGTCTGGGCGATTCACACGCTGAAAATCCACGACGTCGGCGCGGACAAGGGCATGCCATTCGACGCGACGCTGACCAACGCCGTACCGCCGGGAACGATCGACACCGCCGGCGATTTCGGTCCGTGGAACCGTGACGCTCGAACGCATCGCCATCAACGGCGAAACGGACACGCCGGACTTCACGGTGGCGATCGGCGGTCACCCGTTCGCGCTCCAGACGAAATATCAGGCGGTCGTCGATGGCACCAACGGCGACACGTATCTGAACCGGATCGACGCGAGCTTCCTGCAGTCCTCACTCGTCGCGAAGGGCGCCGTCGTCGACGCGCCGAAGGGGGTGCACGGGCGCATCGTCTCGCTCGACGTCGTCATGGAACGTGCGCGCATCGAAGACGTCATGCAGATGGCCGTGAAGGAGCCGACGCCACCGATGCTCGGCGCGTTGAAGCTGACGACCAAGTTCGTCCTGCCGCCAGGCGAAACCGATGTGGCGGAGCGCCTGCAGCTCGACGGGCGCTTTGCGATCGGACGCGCCCGGTTTACGAACTACGACGTGCAAGGGAGGATTAACGAGCTGAGTCACCGCAGCCGCGGACGGAACGTGGACGAGCGCGCGGACGGCGTCGTCTCGGATTTTCAGGGACGTTTCAAGCTTGCCGGCGGACGACTGACGCTGCCGGTTCTCTCGTTCGCCGTGCCGGGCGCGAACGTGCGGCTCACCGGGCAGTACGCGCTGAGGCCGGAGACACTCGACTTCCGCGGGACGATGTTCATGGACGCGAAGGTCTCCGAGACACAATCAGGTTTCAAGTCGTTGCTGCTGAAAGTGGTCGACCCGCTGTTCCGCAAGCGAGGCGGCGGCAGCGCCGTGCCGATCCGTATCGGTGGCACGCGCGGAAAGCCCGAGTTCGGCCTCGACATGGGCCGCGTGTTCAAACGCGGCGACAGCAACCCGTAGAACACACCAATCGGCGGGGACGGCTCATATGCGGGCGCGGCTGAACAGGCGCGCCCAGGACCGGGCGGGCCTGCCGCTCTCGTCGCGCGTGTGCTCGCGGACAGGGCCCTCGGCGGCGAAGAACGAGACGCCCGGCGTGTTGCCGAGGAGCACGATGCTGCCTGCGTAGTACACGAACATCGCGACGGAAACGGACATCCAGAAGCGTTCGAGCCCGATGAACAGAATCACGCCAATCATGATGACGGCCGTGACGTCCCACGCCACTGCCGCCCAGCGCCGCCGGATTTCTGCGAGGACGGGCCCTCGAACAAACGTGGGATGAGACTCGCGGACTTTGAGGCGGAAGGTCGTGGTCGTGGTCGTGGCGGCTGCTGGTGCCTCGGGCGTGGGAGCGGCAGGGGTGAGTGCGGCAGGCGGCTCGGCGGAATCTGGAAAGCGCTCGAGAAACTCACGGACGATCGCGTCGGCATCGAGACCGATCGCGGTCGCGTAGGCGCGAATGAACGACCGACGGAAGATGCCCGAAGGCCATCGCGACACGTCGCCGGTTTCGAGCCCCTGCAGCAGCGTCAGGCCAATCTTGGTGTTGGCCGCGATGGACTCCAGCGTGATGCGACGGCGCTCGCGCTCCAAGCGCAATCGGGTGCCGAACCCTGCATCAGACGCTTCGATCATGTCGTTGTGCGCGTCGCACATGCAAAGGACACGCCGACTACGCGCGGGGGAACGCACAGGCGCGTGCACGGATCATGGACAGCGCACTATGTAAAAGGTACGTTGTGCGGCCTCCCATGCGCCCGGAGCCATCGCCGGGCGATCTCGTAGTCTGGACACGCGGCGGCCACGAGTTTCCAGAACCGTGGCGAATGGTCCATGCGTTTCAAGTGCATCAACTCGTGAATCATCACGTAGTCCCGCACCGGATCCGGCATCTGTGCCAGCCGCCAATTCAGGCAGATGTGACCGCTGCGCGAGCACGACCCCCACCGCCATTTCTGGTTGCGAACGCTGACGCGCGACACCGTCAGTCCATGATGCGCGGCGAGCTCGAGGAGCCGGGCCGCCAATCCCAGTTTCGCCCTGGCATGGAGCGCCCGCTCAACTGACGGCAGGAGCGACGACGCTGGGTGAGCCAGTCGCTGTCGTCGTTCCTCGGCGAGGCGCCGCTGCTGTTTATCGATCCACGCCCGCTCGCGTTCGGCGAAGGCCGCCGCCTCGCGCTTCGATCCCCATCGCGGCACGGTTACGCGGACGGTGCCGTCTGCCGCGACGCGAATCACGTACCGCCGCGCCCGCGGATGGCGGACGAACACGGGTTCGGGGTGCTGGGTTCGGGGTTCGGGGTTCAGGTGCGGGGTTCGGGGTTCGGGGTGCTCGGTTCTACGTTCAAACGGAAGCGGCGGCTGCATGCTTCAATGACCGCCATAGACGACAAACCCGCGCTTGCGCAGGCTGTCCGCGAGCACCCCTTCCATCCTCTGGGCTTTCGCATACGGCATAGGATTGAGGTGCGAGTAGAGACGTGGAACCAGCCGTTCGCCACAGCGCCTGACGACGCTCGCCGCTTTGACCCCCTGTTTGTGGTTCTGAAATCGCTGTTCGGGGGAGAGGCCGGTCATGCCGACGTAGTAGCCGGCTTTTCCGTCGCCTTTGGGATTTCGAAGGTATACGACATAGACGCAGTGATGGTCCCGCGCCGCGGTCGAATCAGACGCGCTCGATCGCTGCTTCTCGTTCTTCTTCGGCATCGTGAAACGGCAGGCCGTCGGTCAGCTCGGGCGCCTGCAGCATTCGCGGGACACGGTCGATCGGCTCCAAGAGCTTGATGTCCTCGGCGCCGTTCGCGGCCTGCAGATCCTTGAACCTGCGCGCCTTGACGAGCACATTGCCCTCGAGCGAGCCGACGGCCTCATTAAACGCCTCGAGGCTGGACTTCAAGCGCGCGCCGAGGGTATCGAACCGTGCGCCGAGCGAACGGACCGCTTCGTACAAGCTCTTCCCGAGATCGCTGATCTTGCGCGCGTTTTCTTCCATCGCCTCCTGCTGCCAGCCGTATGCGACCGCGCGCAGCAGGGCGATCAGCGTCGTCGGGCTCGCGGGGATGACCCGCTTCTCGACGCCGAACTCGATGAGCGACGGATCGTGCTCGAGCGCCGCGCTGAAAAACATCTCGCCGGGAAGGAACATGACGACGAACTCGGGCGTGGAGGCCACTTTCTCGAAGTAGCTCTTCGCCGAGAGCTGGGTGATGTGCGTCCGCACCTGTCGCCCGTGCTCGAGCATCAGGTTCATGCGCGCCTGCTCGTCGGGCGCCTCGAGCGCCCGCAGGTAGGCATCCAGCGGCGCCTTGGCGTCGATCACGACCTGCTTGCCGCCGGGCAGCCGCACGATCACGTCGGGCCGAATGCGCCCATCGTCGTCTCCACCGACCTGGATGGTCCGCTGTTCGGTGAAATCGCAGTGCTCGATCATCCCGGCGAGCTCCACGACGCGCTTCAGCTGCAGCTCGCCCCAGCGGCCGCGGACGCCGGGCCGCTTGAGGGCGTCGGTGAGACGACGCGTTTCGTCGCGCAGCGTCTGGCCGGCGGTGTCGAGGGACACAATCCGCTGCATGAGCTGCGCGCCCGTCTCGATGCGGCGCCGCTCGGAATCCTTGATTTCGCGGTCCACGTGCTCGAGCGTTTTGGCCATCGGCGCTAACAGATCCTCGATGGCTTTCTTGCGCGCGTCGATGTCGCGGGTCGCCTCGCTGCGCGCTTCGCGCAGCCGCGTTTCTGCGAGATCGAGGAACGCCTGGTTGTTCGTTTGGAGCGCGTCGGCGCTGAGGGCCTGAAAGGCCTCTCGGAGCCGCGCCTCGGCGTCCGCGTACGCCTGCAACCGCTCAGCGTGGACGGCGCGATCCCTTTCGAGCTCGGTTTGAAGGCGCGTGTGCGCCGGACGCGCAGCCAGCCACCCCACGAGGGCGCCGATAACCAGGGACAGGGTGAGGACGACGAGAATCGTGGGTTCGATGGCCATTAGTATCGCATGCGTGTAAACAGTTGTACAAGCAGGGCGGCGCTCTACCGCGAAACCACGAACGGCAGCCAGGCCTCGGGCAGCTGCAGTTCCGCGGCGCGGCTCGCCCAGGCACGCGCGCGATCGCGATCCGCGGGCGACATCTGATGGGTCTTCAACCCGGCCACGATCGCGTGGAGCGCATGGCGCGCGGCAATCTGCGCCTGGCGGCGTTTGTCGACGAAGCGTCCCGCGCCCTGCAGCATGACCGCGCGCGCGCCGGCGCGGTCGACTTTGAGCATGTCGAGCCGCCCGGTGTTCACCGGCTCGAATGGCAGCTGACATTGGAACCGCGCGTCGGACGCCGTGTCGAGATCGCCCGCGGCGCGCAGCGCGCGCTCGCGATCCAGCGCCGCTCGGTAGCACTGGAAACACAACGGGCGAGGTACTGGGTGCTGGGTGCCAGGTGCTGGGTGCTGGGTGCTGGGTGGCTGGTGGTCAGCGCGGCGTGCCAGTCGGTGGAGCGAGTCGCGGCAGGCCGGACAAAGCACCTTAGGTCGCCTGCCCTCCAGCTCACCGCCGGGGAACGTAACCCACTCATCTGCAACAGTTTGGTTCGTGTCCTTCGCCATGGGAGCGAGTCTAAGGCAGGGGTGTGACAGGACAGGTCATTTCAGAACGGAGGCTGGAGGCTGGAGGCTGGGGCTGGAGGCTGGAGGCTGGGGCTGGAGGCTGGAGGCTGGAGGCTGGGGACTGGAGGCCGGGCTGGTCACACGGTCACGTGCGTCACGCTGTTGCCGCACGCGTCGAGGAAGCGCGTGAAGTCCGCGGCAGCAAGCGTAAACGTCACGGTGTTGATGTTGGGATGAAACGACAGCCGCGACGCGGCCTTCAAATCGCGATCGAGCACGACGCGCACGGCGTGCTCGCGATCGTTGATCAACCCGAACGGGGATACCGACCCAGGCGTCAGACCCAGATGCGTCATGAGCCGTTCGGGCGACCCGAAGCTGAGTTTGCCGTCGCCGATCTGGTCGGCGACGGCCCTGAGATCCACTTTCTTCGAATGCGCCACGACCACGAGGTAGTGGCGATTGCCTTTCTGGTTCCGCAGGAACAGGTTCTTGCAGTGCGTGGCATCAATGCCTGCCCAGTGCTTCTCCGCTTCCTCGACCGTCGGCACAGGCGGATGCTCGTGACGCGTGAACGCAATGCCGAGCTCCCCCAGCCGCGCTCGTACCTGTTCTTCCTGAGGCGTGACCGTATTAATAACCTCGAGATTCGAATTCTAATGCCCAGCACCCAGCACCCAGCACCTAGCACCCAGCAGCTGGTTTGACATACGTCGCGACACGTCATATCGTGAGACGACGTATGGCGACCAAACGCGATCCGCACGCGCTGCTGCCGCTCACGCCGGCCATGTTCTACGTCCTCGTCGCGCTGGCCGACGGCCTGACGCACGGCTACGCGATCATGAAAGAGGTCGAGCAACTCACGAGCGGCGCCGTCCGACTGAGTACCGGTACGTTGTACGGCATCATCAAGCGGCTGTTGAGCGAGGGCCTGATCCGCGAATCGGCGGCACGCACCGCCGACGCGGACGACCGGCGGCGATCGTACGAGTTGACGCCGTTCGGCCGCGAGGTGGCGCGCGCCGAGGCCGCGCGGCTGGAGCAGACGCTCGCAATCGCGCGGCGCAAACCGCTGTTCAGACGCCCGTAGGGGACGGGATATGTCTCGATCCGATCGCTTCTTCAAACGGCTGCTGCGGCTCCTGCCCGCGGAATTCCGCGGCGATTACGGTGACGACATGACCGCCACATTCCGGGATCAACGGCGCGACGTGCTGGCGCGGGGCGGCCGCATGGCGGCCGCGCGACTCTGGTGGGACACCGTGCGCGGCATCGCGACCACCGCACCGCGCGAACATTTCGATCTGCTGCGCGGCGACGTCCGCTACGCGCTGCGCAATCTCCGCCGCAACCCCGGCTTCACCATCGTCGCCGTCATCGCGCTGGCCGTGGGCATCGGCGCCAACACGGCCGTGTTCACCATCGTCAACGGCGTGTTGCTGCGCGCGCTGCCCTACGCGAATCCCGGTGCGCTGGTCGCCATCTTCGAGAAGCTGCCGGGCGCGCCCGTGGAGAAGTTCGACTTCTCGGCGCCGGATTTCGAGATCATCCGCGGCGCGGCGCGATCGTTCACGGGCATGTTCGCGTATCGCAACACAAAGCTCGAGTTATCGGGAATTGGCGACTCGCAGCGCGTCGTCGGCACACGCGTCTCGCCGGAATTCTTCGGCGTTCTCGGCGTTTCTCCAGTCCTGGGTCGCGCGCTGACGGCAGACGACGACCGCGCGAATGCACCGGTGGTCGTCCTGGGCTATGGGTTGTGGAATCGCGCGTTCGGGCGCGACCCATCGATCGTCGGCCGGACGATTTCGCTCGATCGGCAGCCGTACACAATCGTCGGTGTCATGGGCGATCAATTCGAGTTTCCGCCGCGCGGCGCGTACAACAACGGCGAGCCGGCCGCCCTGTATCTGCCGATCGCGTTCACGCCGTTCGAGCGCCAGGCGTTCGGCAGCATGTACAACAACACGGTCATCGCGCGTCTGGAGCCCGGCGTGTCGGTTCAGGAGGCGCGCGGGGAGCTCGCATCGCTCGTCAAGCCGCTGTTCGAGCGCTACCCGCCCATCCTGCAGCGAATGTGGTCGGCGGGGATTTCGCTTCCGCTCGCGCCGTTCATGGATGAAATCGTCGGTCAGAGCCGGCGGATGATCCTCGTCCTGATGGGCGCGGTTGGCCTGGTGCTGCTGATTGGATGCGCCGACGTGGCGAGCCTGATGCTGACGCGTGCCGGCACGCGCCAGCGCGAGCTCGCGGTCCGCGCCGCGCTTGGTGCGAGCCCCGCCCGCGTTGTGCGACAGCTCGTCACCGAAGGCTTCGTGCTGGCGTCGATCGGCGGCGCCGCCGCCCTTCTCCTCGCCTGGTGGACGATGCGGGGACTGATCGCGCTGGCGGGCGACGCCATGCCGCGCGTCGAATCGATCGCCTTCGACGGACGCGTCGTCGCGTTCACCGCAGCGCTCGCGTTCGTGACGCCGCTGCTGTTCGGTGTCATGCCCGCGCTTCGCGCCGCGCTCAGCTCGACATTCGACGCGTTGAAGGAAGGCGGCCGCGCGGCGACGCCCGGCCATGGGCGGAAGAGGCTGCTCGGGACGCTCGTCGTTGCGCAGTTCGCCCTCGCGCTGATGCTGTCGGTTGGCGCGGGGCTCCTCGCGCGCAGTTTCGTCCGCCTGCTCGCAGCCAATCCCGGCTTTCGGGCCGAGCATGTGGTCACTGCTTCGGTGAGGCTGCCTGCCGCCCGATACGCTACCGGGCCCGACATCAAAGCGTTCTATCAGCGGGTGGTCGAGGCAATGCGGGCCATTCCGGGAGTGTCCGCCGCGGCAACGAGCACCGATCGGCCCCTCCAGATACTCGAACGGCGAACGTTCACCGCCGACGCCACGGCAGTGCCGATCCCGACGCCGAACCGCGTCATCGCTGCCACGTGGACGGCCGGCAGCTATTTCGAAGCGCTTGGAATTTCGCTGAAGCGCGGGCGGTTTTTCACCGACAACGACGGTCGATCCTCCGGCCGGGTGGTCATCATCAGCGAGATGCTGGCTCGAAAGCTCTGGCCCGATCAGGATCCGATCGGCCATTACATCAAGTGGGGCGGAGAGCCAAGCCGCAGTCCGTGGATGACCGTTGTCGGAGTCGTGGGCGACGTGAACCAGAGCGCGCTCGGCACCGATCCGATCGCGCAAACCTACGAGCCGGTGTTTGCGCAGCCCGATGCGCCGCAGATTACGACCTTCTACCGAACCGTCAACCTGATTGTTCGGTCCGATCGCGACTCGGGCGCCGTCCTCGCCGCGGTGCGAGCCGAGATGCAGCGGCTGGACCCGGAACTTCCGCTTTCGGACGCCGCTCCGGTCGTGGACGTGGTTGCCGACTCCGTGAAGCCGCAGCGTTTCAGCATGACCGTGGTCGGCGCGTTCGCGATCGTCGCGCTCGCCCTCGCGGCCATCGGCATTTACGGAGTGCTCGCGAACGCCGTGAGTCAGCAGACCCACGAGATTGGCGTGCGTATGGCCCTGGGCGCGCGCGGCTCGTCGGTGCTGTGGTCCGTCCTGCGGCGGGCGCTCGTGCTGATGGCCCTCGGCGCCGCCGTTGGTGTGGCGGGCTCACTGGCGGTGACGCGAGTGATGGCCGGCCTGCTGTACGAAGTGCGCCCGACCGACGCCGTGACATTCGTCGGGTCGGCCGTCGTCCTGGCGGTATTGGCGCTGACGGCGAGTTTGGTTCCAGCCTGGCGTGCGACGCGTGTCGATCCGCTCGTAGCGCTGCGGACGGAATAAGCCCGGGGACCTCCGTCCCTCCCGGGGACCTCCGTCGCTCCCAGGGACCTCCGTCGCTCCCAGGGACCTCCGTCCCTCAAAGCTCATTTCCGTAATCTGCCGACGACTTTGTAATCGCTACGTCGCAGCGGTCGGCCAGAGTTTGCAGTTTTCGCAACATTTCTGTCACCAGGCCCGGTCTCAGCGTCGGCACCCGGCTTGCCTCTCGCTCCGGCGACCGCCACTTCCAAACGGTTCCTAACAACTGAGTCGCCGCACGATCTGCGGCCGCGCAAGGGGGTTCGATCGTGTTCTCGTCCCTGCTCTCCCGCTTCTCGCACGACCTCGCCATCGACCTCGGCACCGCCAACACCTGCGTCTACGCCCGCGGGAGGGGGATCGTCGTCAGCGAGCCCTCGATCGTGGCGATGAACCGAGTGAATGGACGCATCGAAGCCGTCGGCGCCGAAGCCAAGGAGATGCTCGGCCGTACGCCCGGCAACATTACGGCCATCAAGCCGATGAAGGACGGCGTCATCGCCGACTTCGAAGCCGCCGAGATGATGCTCACGCACTTCATCCGCAAGGCGCACCGCCGGAGCGGCTGGCTGCGCCCGCGCGTCGTCATTGGCGTACCGTCCGAGATCACGCAGGTGGAGCGGCGCGCGGTCAAGGACAGCGCGATGCGCGCGAAGGCGAGCGAAGTGCACTTGATTGAGGAAGCGATGGCCGCCGCGATCGGCGCCGGCATGCCGATCACCGAAGCGTCGGGCAACATGGTAGTGGACATCGGCGGCGGCACGACCGACATCGCCGTGATCTCGCTCGCGGGGGTCGTGTACGGGAAATCGGTCCGCGTCGCCGGCAACGAGCTCGACGACGCGATCATTCAGCACGCGCGCAAGGCGCACAATCTCCTCATCGGCGAGCGCACCGCCGAGCACATCAAGATCGAGATCGGATCCGCGTTTCCGCTCGAACATCCGCTGACCATGGAAGTCAAAGGCCGCCACCTGATGGAGGGCCGCCCAAAGACGGTCAACATGGACGACACGGAAATCCGCAAAGCTCTCAGCGAACCGGTGCGCTTCATTCTCCAGGCCGTCCACGACGCGCTCGAGCGCATTCCGCCGGAACTGTCGGCCGACATCTTCGACCGGGGGATCATCCTCACGGGCGGCGGCGCGCTGCTGAAGAACATCGACAAACGGCTGCGCGAAGAAACCGGCTTGCCGGTGCAGCTCGCCGAAGACCCGCTGTCGTCGGTCGTCCTCGGCGCGGGCAAGATGCTGTCGGACTTTGGGCTGCTCCGGCGGATCTCGCTGGACTGAGATCACCGAAATCACGTCCACGAACGCCGTCGGGTGACGCCACGCACGACTTCTCGCAATTCTGCAATTCCGCCCGCCTGCAATTGCTAGAATCGGGCGGTGCCGCGGAACGCCGAAGTCATTCGTCAATGGACGATCCTGCGCGAGATCGAGCGCGCCCGCGGCTCGGGCGTCACGATCGATGAGCTGGCGACCCTTTGCGCCGTGACGACCCGCACCATCCGGCGCGATCTGCAGGCGCTCGAAGAGGCCGGCTTCCCTCTCTACGACGACAAGTCGCACGATGACGGGCGTACGCGGTGGAAGGTAAACGGGCAGGCGTTCAAGGGCCTCGCCGCCGGCCTCACCGTCTCTGAGCTGTGCGCGCTGTATTTCAGCCGCACGCTCCTCGAATCGCTCTCGGGCACGCCGTTTCGCGACGAGGTGGAGAGCGCATTCGAAAAGCTCGCGTCGGTGCTGACGCCGCACATGCGGCAGTTCCTGGATCAACTGCCGCGCGTCATCGCGACCAAAGCGGATCCCACGCGGCGAAAAGACGACCCGCGACAACAGCAGATCATCGCGCGCGCGCTGGATGCGACGTTGCATTTGCGGCAGGCGCAGCTCACCTATCATTCGAAGTCCAGCGACCGCACGAAGACCTATCTGATTCATCCCTATCGCCTCGCCTACGCTCAGGGCGGGTTGTATCTGCTCGCCTATGTCCCCGAGTACAGCGAGGTGCGCACGTTTGCGGTCGAGCGAGTTCAGGAGCTGTCGCTGCTCGAGGAGCGCTTCACAGCGATCGAGGAGCTGCCAAACGAGGCGTTTCCGCATTCGCTCGGTGTGCATTCGGGCCCGCCCGAACCGGTCGAGATCGAGTTTCAGCCGGCGGTTGTCGATTACGTCCGGGCGCGCGAGTGGCATCCGTCACAACAGCTCCGCAGCACCGAAACAGGTGAGGTGGTCATGAGCTTGAACGTCTGCCTCGACCGGGCGCTCCGCAGCTGGATCCTCAGCTTCGGTCCGTTCGCGCGCGTCGTGGCGCCCGCGTCGCTCGCGCGCGAGATCGCGGAACAGTTCGACGAAGCGAGAGCGAGGTACGCCTCATGACCACACCCCAAATGCAACCAAGAAGACACGAAGACACGACGAAGACAACGTTGGCTCCGTGGTTTCGTGGCCTTGTTCTTGCGCTCGCATTCGGTGTGGCCAGTTCCGCGGTCGCCGCAACGAAGGTGATCAAAGCCGGCAAGCTGATCGACCGGTCGGGCAAGATCGTCACGAACGCCGTGATCCTCGTCGACAACGATCGCATCACGTCGGTGGGGACCGGCGCATCGCCAGCTGGCGCGGAGATTATCGACCTCAGCCGCTACACGGTCATTCCCGGCATGATCGACCTCCACACCCACATGACCTACTACTGGGACGGCGCGCCCGGGACGCGACCCCTGGGGCAACCTCGGCGTCCGGCCGGCGTGACGACCGTGCTCGCGTTCGAAAACGCGCGGCGCACCCTCGAAGCCGGCGTGACAACGGTTCGCGATCTCGGCGCGTCGAACGAAGTCGACTACGCGATGCGCGATTTGATCAATATGGGAAAGATGATCGGACCGCGGATGTTCGTGGCGGGCCAGGGTCTGTCCGCGGGCCGTGGCGGGCCGCCCGACGCGGAAGCGTTTCGCCAGCAGGCCGAAGCCCGAATTGCGGCGGGATCGGATTGGATCAAGATCTTCGGCTCGCGCGGCAGCTTCCAGAGCGTCGAGACAACGCAGACTGTGTCCTTCGAGGCGATGAAGGCGGTCGTTGACGCCGCGCACGCCAAAGGCCATCGCGTCGCGATTCACTCCTACGGTCCGTCAGGCGTGAAGGATGCCGTCCGCGCGGGCGCCGATTCGGTCGAGCACGGGATCGATCTCGACGATGAAACGATCGCGGACATGGTGAAGCGCGGCACAGTGTGGGTGCCGACGATCGATCACAACCGCTACTACGTCGACGCGAAAGACGAGTACGGCTTCGCGCCGGACACGATTCCGCCGCTTCTCGCCTACATCGACAAGAACCTCGAGTCCACGCGGCGCGCGGTCAAGGCCGGCGTGAAAGTGGCGATGGGCTCTGACGCCGTGTACAGCATGTTCGGTCAAAACACCCGCGAGCTCGGCTGGTTCGTCAAGGCCGGGATGACGCCCGCGCAGGCGCTTGCGTCCGCGACCACGATTCCCGCGGCGCTCCTCGACCACGAGCGCGACCTCGGCGCGATCGCACCCGGATACTTCGCCGACATCGTCGCCGTCGACGGCGACCCGCTCTCGAACGTCGACGCGCTGATCAGCCGCGTCCGCTGGGTCATGAAGGGCGGAGCGGTTGTTGTAAACCGGATTGGGTCGGGTGGGTGGGGTGGGTCGGGTAGGTGAACGCTGCCCGCGACGACACTGGGCCGGAACAGTAGCGGGCTGTTAGGATCTACGCGTGATTCGGCTCGCCGGCGCGATCGCGGCGCTCCCACTCGCGCTCGCGCCCCCGGATGTGGCGCAGTCGATCCCCGTGGGCGCCATCCGCGGCACCGTGGTCGACACCGTGGACGGCACCGCGATTCGGAGTGTGTCCGTGCGGCTGCAGTCGACCGGCCGCATCGTCCTCACCGACGATCAGGGACGCTTCGAATTCGCGGACGTTCCTGATGGCCATCAGGAGCTGTACATTTCGGCCGTCGATTTCATTCTGGTGAAGCGCGCGGTGGTGGTCGCTGCTGGAATGACGCTCGATGTCACTATCGCGCTCACTGAGGGCGCCGGCTCGTACAGTGAAACCGTCGACGTTCGCGCGCTGGCGCCGATGACGCGGCGCGAACCGGCCGTTGCCTCCGAGCAGACGCTCGGAGGCCGGGAACTGCAACAGCTTCGCGGCATGCTCACCAACGACCCGCTGCGCGCGGTACAGGCGCTTTCGCGGTGCGCGGCGCCGGTATCCAGCAGATGAACTTTACCTTTGAAGGGATCGCGACGCCGTTCCTGCTGCACACCGTCCAGCAGGTCCACGACAGCGGCTCGGTGGCGATGGTGAACGGCGACGTGCTGGAGGAAATCTCGCTGCTGAACGGCGCCTATCCGCAGCGCCACGGCAACCGCACGGGCGCGGAGATCGATTTCCGCATGCGCGAGGGTTCGCGCGACGGCGTGCACAGCCATCTCGCGGTCAGCGCGCTGGACGCGTCGGGCGTCGTCGAAGGTCCACTTGGGACAGGCGGAAAGGGGGCCTGGCTGTTCTCGGCCCGCAAGAGTTATCTCGATCTGATCGTCAGGCGGCTGTATCCGGAGGAAAACGTCAGCTTCGGGTTCGTCGATGCGCAGGCAAAAGTCACCTACGATGTCGGCGTGCGCCACCAGCTTCAGGTCGCGTTCACCGGCGGCACGTCGCGTCTGCGTCTGGACCCCACGTTGATCGGCTCCGGCAACCTTCGTGACGCCGACAACCCGTCGGCGATGGCCGTCGCGACATGGCGCTATGTGCCTGCGCCACGATTCGCCGTGACGCAACGGGTCGCGGCCGTTGAAAACACCTTCGCGAACGTCAGCCGCGACGATGTCGACCTCGATTCCGGCGACGCGCACGACGTGGTGTATCGCGCCGATCTGTCCGGGGCGCCTCGTGCCGGCATGCTCCTCGAGGGCGGGGGCGAAGCGCGATGGTCCGCGGGAATTGGACGCGAGCAGCGGCTGTCGGGAGGCCGCTTCCAGTTGCGCGAGAACTACGACGCCGCGGCATTCGCCGCATCGGCATTTGGACAGGTTCGCTTCACGCCCAGGCCGGGCTGGTCCATCTCACCAGGCGTTCGAATCGATCGCTTGTCGCTCGTCGGGCGGACAACGGCCTCGCCGTGGATTCAGGCGATGACGGCGCTGTCGCCTCGGCTGACCCTGCGAGCGGGCGCGGGCATCCATCGCCAGGAACCGACGTTCGCGGACGTCCGCGGGTCGCGCGGCACGCCGGATCTGCGCGCACAGCGCGCGTATCACGCCGACGCGGGCGTCGAGGGCCGCATCGGCTCGACCAGCCGCTGGCAGATGACGCTGTACAACCGCGAGGATCGCGATCTGCTGCGGCTGCCGCTCGCCGAAATGCATGTCGTCAACGGCGTGCTCGTGAACGCCTCGCTCAACACGCATTACGTCAACGCGTTGGACGGGCACGCCCGCGGCGTCGAATGGCTGCTGCAGCGGCAATCGCCGAACGGTTTTTCCGGCTGGGCGTCGTACGCGCTGGGCTATGCCGCATATCGCGATCGGACGACGGCCGAACGCTTCCGGGGCGATTTCGATCAGCGGCACACCGTGAATCTCTACGGCACCTACCGGGGAAGCGATCGCCTCAGTTTCAGCGCGCGGTTCCGCGCCGGCAGCAACTTCCCCACCACGGGTTATTGGACCGAGCGAGACGACACATTCTTCGTCGACACCGAGCGCAATACTGTTCAAGTCCCCGAGTACGCGCGACTCGACGTGCGCGCGAACCGGACGTTCACCTGGAGCGAGAAGCGGCTCACGCTGTTCATGGAGGCGGTCAACCTGTTGAATCGTCACAACGTGCGCTTCGCGCTGCCATCGGTCAATCGACGCACGTTCGAAGCGACCGGTCTCTACGAAACGATGATCCCGCTGGTGCCGTCGGTCGGAATCCTGCTGGAGTTTTGACGACACGAAATGCAACCACCAAGACACGAAGACGCGAACGATGGCGGTCCTGACGCCCGGCTACCGCGGTCGTGATCCGTCTTCTCGCGGTGGACATCGACGGAACGCTCCTCGACAGCCGCGGCCGGCTGCCCGACGCGCACCGCGATGCGCTGGTCGCGGCCGCCGCGCGCGGCGTCGAGGTGGCGCTCGTCACGGGCCGCAGCTTTCATTTCACGCAGCCGATCGCGAATCTCCTGCCGATTCCGCTCACGCTCATCGTCAACAACGGCGCGGTCGTGAAAGACACCGCGGGCGCGACCGTGCTGCGGCATCTGTTGTCGCGCGAGGCGGCGCGGCACATCCTCGCCGAGACCCGCGCCCATGAAGACAGCGTGGCGATCGTCTTCGACCGCCCCGACGAACGGCAGATCGTCTTCGAGCGCATGGACTGGTCCCATCCGCGCCGGCGCGGCTATTACGAGAAAAACAAGGCCTTCATCGCCCAGGCGCCCGCTCCGCTCGCGGACGTGCTCGACGAAGATCCGATTCAAGTGATGTTCAACGGCAGCGTGGCGCCGATGCGCGCGCTGTTCGCGGCGTTGCGCTCGCTGGCGATCGCGGACCAGTTCACGGTTGCGATTACTGAGTACGAGCCGCGCGATTTCTCGTTGGTGGACGTCAACGGCGCGGGATGCTCGAAAGGGACGACGCTCGCCCGGTGGGCGGCGCTGCGCGGGCTCTCCCGCGACGACGTGATGGCGGTCGGCGACAACCTGAACGACGTCGAGATGCTCGACTTCGCCGGGACGGCCGTGGTGATGGGCAACGCCACCGATGCGCTCAAATTGCGCGGCTACCGTCTGACAGGCACCAACGATGAGGGTGGGCTCGCTACGGCGTTGCGAGCGGCGCATTTGCGTTGAGCGCCCTCGTTATCTACAATGTAGATAACTGTGGCTGAGCACCTCGGCATCTTCGAACAGGCGGTCCTTCTCGCGCTGGTGCGGCCGCGCACCGAGCTCGGTAAAGAAGCGTATGGGCGCGCCATCCTGAAGGAAGTGCAGCACCGCCTGCAACGCGACGTCGCCGCTGGCGCCGTCTACGCCACGCTCGATCGCCTCGAACAGAAGGGCCTGATCTCCTCGCGGCTCGCGGCCGGAGGCGCCGTCCGCGCGGGGCGCCCTCGGCGCCACTATGCGATCGAGGCCGAGGGGCTTCGCGCCTTGCACGACGCCAAGGCCGCCGCCAACCGGCTTTGGGCGGGCGTTCGGTTGCCGCTGAAAGGAACACCATGAATCCGCCTCGGTGGCTCGAGCTGACCCGCCCATCTTCGCGCTTCGACGGGCAACCCTGACCTGCCCGGCCAACCCGACCTACCTGCCCTCTATAATGCTGATCACCAAGCCATGATCGGCGAGACCGTTTCGCATTACCGCGTGGTCCAGCTCCTCGGCGGCGGCGGGATGGGCGTGGTCTATGAGGCCGAGGACATTCGCCTGGGCCGCCGCGTCGCGCTGAAGTTCCTTCCACCCGAGCTCTCCGCCGATCCGCAGGCGGTCGAGCGGTTCCAGCGCGAAGCGCGCGCGGCCTCTGCCCTGAATCACCCGCACATCTGCACCATCTACGACATCGGTCAGGCGACCGAGCACGGCGGGCAGCACTTCATCGTCATGGAGCTGCTCGAAGGCCAGACGCTGAAGCACGTCATCGCTGGACAGCCGCTATCAATCGAGCAGATCGTCGAATTGGGCATCCAGATCGCGGACGCGCTCGACGCCGCACATGCCAAGGGCATCGTGCACCGCGACATCAAGCCGGCGAACGTGTTCGTCACGAAACGCGGCGACGCGAAGGTGCTCGACTTTGGTCTCGCCAAGCTGAGCGGCCCTCACGTCGTCGAACCGTCACCACCTTCGGAGGGACCGACGCTGGGCGCCGTCGGGGAGCTGCGCACGGGGCCCGGCGTGACACTCGGCACGGTCACCTACATGTCGCCGGAACAGGCGCGAGGCGACGAGCTCGACGCGCGCACCGATCTGTTCTCATTCGGCTTGGTGCTCTACGAGATGACGACGGGCCAGCAGGCGTTCTCGGGACGCACGTCTGCGGTGGTCTTCGACGCCATCCTGCACAAAGCGCCGACGGCGCCGGTCCGGCTCAACCCGAACGTTCCTGACGATCTGGAGCGAATCATCAACAGGGCGATCGAGAAGGATCGCGACGTGCGGTATCAGACGGCGTCAGATCTGCGCGCCGACCTCAAGCGCGTGAAACGTGAGGTGGACTCCGGACGGGCCGTGTCGGCGGCGGCGGCGACTGGTTCATCGGCGGCCCCGCCGAAGCAGCGCGCCAAACGCGCGGCCAGTCGCACGAAGGCCGCGGGCTCCAGCAGCAGCGTGCGCACGGTCGAGGCGAGCTCGTCGAAAGGCGAGCACAGGAAGGCCAGAGCACCGAAGACACCTGGCGGGCCCGCCACTGCCATCCCCTCTCGATCCAGTGCGTTGGTCTGGGCGGGCGGAGCCGTCCTCGCGCTCGCGATGATCGCCGGCATCGGGTACTTCACGGTGGGACGCCGGTCGGCGACGACCAGGGGCGGCAGCGTCGGGATGGGCGCCGCGGGCCGTCCGTCGGTGGCGGTCGGCGCGTTCGGCAACCCGACCGGCGCGCAGGACATCGCGTGGCTGACCAGCGGGCTTCCGAGCCTCGTCGTGACCGGCCTGGCGCAGACGCCAGGGCTCGACGTGATCGGCAGCGAGCGCATCGAGGAAATCGGCAAGGCGCTGCCCGCCCCGTCGGCCGGCTCGAAGGATCGCACGCTCGAAGTCGGCCGTCAGGCCGGGGCCGGTGCCTTGGTCGTCGGCAACGTGTTCAAGGCCGGGAACGACATCCGGATCGACGCCCAGGTGCAGGATGTCGCCAGCGGGCGGTGCTCGGCGCGCACACCGTGCAGGGCACGAACGTCTTCGCGCTGGCGGACGATCTCACCCGGCGCATTGGCGCCACCCTGAATATGTCGCCGGATGCCGGCGCGCGCCGTGTGGCGGATGTCAGCTCCACATCGGTGGAGGCGTACCGGCTGTACAGCGAGGGCGTCGAGGCGTTCAACGACCTGCGGCGGCCCGATGCACGCCGCCTGTTCGAGCGCGCAGTGGCTATCGATCCGCAGTTCGGCTCCGCCTACTTTCAACTCGAAGGCGTGACACGCCAGCTCGGCGATGAGGCGGCCGCCGAAGGGTACGGCAGGAAAGCGCTCGAACATGTCGAACACCTGCCGGAGCGACAGCGGCTGCTGCTCGAGGCGCTTACGGCTCGGCGCGCGGGGCAGACCGACCGCGCGGTCGAAATTCTCGAACGGCTGATCAAGCGGTATCCCGATGAGGAATACGCGTACTTCGAGCTCGCCGATATCAGCACCTCGCGAGGGGATCGTGAGCACGCGCTGGCCGTGTTCCAGCGAGGCGTCAATGCCGTGCCGAAGTCGGGTGGGCTACGCAACGCCAGCGGGTACGGATTTCTGCGTCTCGGCCGCTATTCGGAAGCGCTCACGCAATTCGAGGAGTACGCCCGCCTGCGACCGAACCAGCCGAACCCCTACGACAGCCAGGCGGAAACCTATCTGGTCAGCGGACAGCCGGAAAAGGCGCTCGAAAAATACGGGCGGGTGCTCGAAATTGACCGGGCGTTCTACAACGCTCACAGCGGCCGCGCGTGGGCGTTCGGTATGCTGGGACGCTTCGACGAAGCGCTGACCGAAACCCGAGCGCTGCAGGACGCCCTGACCGCTGCACACGTGCCCCGAGGAATCTCGCGGTACATGGCAGCGTTCCTCCTCTCGCGCGTCGGCCGGTATCGTGAGGCGGCATCTGAAATCGCCGAAGGCTTGAAGGACGCCACGGAGGTGAGATCGAACGCCCAATCGGCCAGCCTGCATCTGCTGTCGGCGAGCGTGGCGTTCGAGCGCGGAGACTTTTCCCGCGCCGAATCGTCCATCGGCGAGGCTCAGCGAATCATCCCGCAGATTCCTGAAGCTGTGTTTCGGCACATCTTCACGATGATCACGACACCGCGCGACGGCGTAGTCCAGGCCCGGCAGGGCCATCTCGACGCCGCGCGCGCGCGCCTCGATGAGGTGCGAAAGATCGCCGATGTGAAACAGTCGAACGACCAGTGGATGCTTCAGGCGCTCGAGGCGGAGATTGCGCTGGCGGCCGGTGACGCGGCAAAGGCAGAACAGGCGATGGGGACGGGCGAGCCTCCGGCGAAGGCATTCTTCAACGTCAACGTTATCGACGGATCGATCGCGTCCAACCAGTTCGCCTTTCCCGACGAGCCCGCGCGCGTGAAGCGCGCGCGCGGTGACGCTGCCGGCGCGATCGCCATCTACCGGCGGCTGCTCACGCCGGACATCAGCCAGAAATGGATTTTGATGTACGAACCGCGCTACGTGCTGGAGATCGCGCGCCTGCTCGATCAGCGCGGCGACGCGGCCGCCGCGCGCGAGCAGTACCAGCGTTTTGCCGATCTGTGGAAGAATGCCGACGCGGGGCTTCCTGAGCTCGCCGAGGCGCGGAAGAAGCTTACAAGATAGCTCGCATTCAAGCGGCGCGACCCATTCGGGTGGGACGGCCCTATCCGGCTTCCCCTACCTGCCCCACCTGCCCCACCTGCCTTGTATGATTGGAGACGTGGCTCACGTAGAACGAACACCTCGCAGCTCCATCCCGATGCCAGCCGTAGCCGACACGCCAGGCGCGCTCGACAAGAAACCTTCGAAAAAAGCCTTCACGGCGGGCGCCTGGGAAGAGGCGCGCGCCCTCATCTGGACGCATCGCAAGCGTCTCGCCCTCGGTCTGGCCCTGATGATCGCCAATCGGCTGTCGGGTCTCGTGCTGCCGACGACGACGAAGTACCTGATGGACGACGTGATCCAGCAGAAGCACTGGGAGCTGCTGCCGACGCTGGCGTTTGCCGTTGCCGCGGCGACGCTCGTCGATGCCGGAACGGCGTTCGCGAACTCGCAAATCCTTGGCGTGGCCGCGCAGCGCGCGATCACGGAAATGCGGAAGGACGTCGAAGCGCACGTGATGCGGCTGCCGATCCGCTATTTCGACTCGACCAAGAGCGGCATTCTGATCTCGCGCATCATGACCGACGCCGAAGGGATCCGGAATCTCGTCGGGACCGGTCTGGTGCAGTTGACGGGATCGATTCTGACCGCCACGCTCGCAATGGGAGTGCTGCTCTACCTGAACTGGCGGCTCACGCTGGTCACGATCGTGATTCTGGGGGCGTTCGGCGGCGGCATGGCGACGGCGTTCAAGCGACTCCGCCCGCTCTTCCGCGAGCGCGGCCAGATCAACGCCGAGGTGACCGGCCGTCTCGCCGAGTCGCTCGGCGGCGTCCGCATTGTCAAGGCGTACACCGCCGAAAAGCGTGAGGAGCTGGTGTTCGCGAAGGGCGCGCATCGCCTGTTCCGCAACGTCGCCAAGTCGCTCACGGGCGTCTCGGCGGTCACCGCGTTCTCGTCCGTCGTAATCGGCGCCACCGGCATTGCAATGATGCTCGTCGGCGGTAACGCCATCAGGAACGGATCGATGACGATCGGCGATCTGGTGATGTACCTGTCTTTCACCGCGTTGATGACGATGCCGGTGATTCAACTGGCCTCGATCGGGACGCAGCTGAGCGAGGCGTTCGCGGGACTCGATCGGATCCGCGAGATCCGCAGAATGGCGACCGAGGATCAGGAAGACGCGGCGAGAGCGCCGCTGGCCAACGTGCGCGGCGAGCTGACGTTCGACGACGTCAGCTTCGAATACAACACCGACGTGCGCGTGCTGAAGCACGTGTCGTTTCACGCGCCCGCAGGTTCCACCACCGCGCTCGTCGGCTCGAGCGGGTCGGGCAAGAGCACGCTCATCAGCCTCGTGATGACCTTCAACCGGCCGACCGAGGGCCGCGTGCTCGTCGACGGCCACAATCTGATGACCATCAAGCTGCGCGACTACCGGTCGCAGCTCGGCGTCGTGCTCCAGGACAACTTCCTGTTCGACGGCACGATTGCCGAGAACATCGCGTACGGCAATCCACACGCGACGCGCGAGGAAATCAAGGCGGTCAGCCGGATCGCGCATTGCGACGAGTTCATCGAAGGGTTCGAGAAGCAGTACGACACGATTGTCGGCGAGCGCGGCGTGCGCCTCTCGGGGGGACAGCGGCAGCGCGTCGCGATTGCGCGCGCGATTCTCGCCGATCCGCGCGTGCTGATCCTCGACGAGGCCACGTCGAGCCTCGACAGCGAAAGCGAGGCATTCATTCAGGACGGCCTCAGGTCGCTGCGCCATGGACGCACGACGTTCGTCATCGCGCACCGGCTCTCGACCATCCGCAGCGCCGACCAGATTCTCGTCCTCGAGCACGGCGAAATCGTCGAACGCGGGACGCACGACGAGCTGCTCGCGGTGAACGGCCGGTATCGCCAGCTGCACGACAAGCAGTACAAGTTCGAGAAGGATCGCTTCATCAATCCTGGCGAGGATTTCACGCCGGAGCCGGAAAAGGCGGTCGCCGCGGCGCGTGTGAGCAGCACGCTGTAACCGTCGTTCTGTGAACCTTTCAGGCTGACGAGCGTAGTACCCATGGCCGCAGCCATGGAGTGCCCATGCACACGTTCCTGAATGATCTTCGGTACGGCGCCCGCCTGCTCCTGAAAAATCCCGGCTTCGCGTGCGTGGCCATCTCCGCCATGGCCATCGGTATCGGTGGAAATCTGACGATCTTCGGCTTCGCCGAAGAGCTGCTTGTGAGCCCGCCGCGCGGTGTGGCCGATCCCGCGCGCGTGGTGCGCGCCTACACGAACCGCTTCTCGGGCACTCTCTACGCGGACTACGTCGCCTACGAGGCTCAGAATCACACGTTCGGCGCATTCGCTGCATTTCGAATCGAAACCGTCGCCCTCCGGACGGCCGCCGCGCCTGAGCAGCTGTTTGCGCTCTCGGTGAGCGGGAATTACTTCACCACACTTGGTATCCCCGCAGCGATCGGACGGCCCATTCTCGCGGAGGACGACCAAGCTGGCACCCCCGACGTCGTGGCCCTGACCGACCACTTCTGGAGGCGACGCTTTGGCGCAAACCCGAGCGCCATCGGTCAGACTCTCATCATCGACGGACGACCTCGAACGATCGTCGGCGTGACGCCACGAGGCGTGACCGGCACGATGGCGCCTCTTGTCCCGGATGTGTGGATTCCCGTCACGCGAACGGCCCGCGGCGGAAAGGGCAGCGTGCAGATGATTGGACGCCTGCGTCCAGGCGTCGCCATCGGAGAGGCGCAGGCGGATCTGCGGACACTCGCACTGCAATCCGCGCACGCGCGCCCGGATACACCGGGGCGTCCGATGATCACCGTCTACCAGGCCCGTACGCTCGCTCCCGAGCTGGCCGTTCCAGCGGCCATCTTCGCCGGCTTTCTGCTCGCCGTGGTCGGACTCGTGCTGCTCATCGCCTGCGTCAACGTCGCCAATCTGCTGTTGGCCCGGTCCGTGGCGCGACGACGCGAGATTGCGATCCGCCTCGCCTTGGGCGCGAGCCGCGTGCGGCTGGTCCAACAATTGATGACGGAAAGCCTGCTGCTGTCACTCCTCGGCGGCATTTCCGCCGCCGCGATGTCGGTCGCGGCCGCCCGGCCGCTTTCGGCGGCAGCGTCCTCGCTCCCGGTCCCGTTTCCGATTGCCCTCAACTTCGTGGTCGACTGGAAGCTTCTCGCCGCCACAGTGGGGTTCTCCGTGGCGGCCACGATCGCGTTCGGACTCGTGCCCGCTTTGCAGTCGTCGAAGGGCGATGTTCTGCCAGCGCTGAAAGATGGCGCTGCCACGGCTGGTGCTGCCCGGTCGCGATTGCGGGCGGCGCTCATGGTGAGCCAAGTCGCCCTGTCGACGCTGCTGCTCGTCCTCGCCGGACTCCTCGTGCGCGGCGTGCTGAGCGCGCGCGCGCTCGATCGAGGATTCATCGTGGACGGCGTGCTCACGGCGAGCATCGATCTGCAGTCGGCGGGCTATACCGCCGATTCCGGGGCTGTGTTTTACAACGCGCTCCTCGACCGGCTCGATCACGCCCGCGGAATCCGGGCGGCTGCGATCGTGGATGTCGTGCCGCTGACGTTGTCCAACCGTGTGAATACGATGATCACGGACGGGCCGGGCGGCAGTGGCGGGCCGCCGATGGTTTACAAGAACCGGATCTCGCGGGGCCATTTCCACACGCTGGGCATTCCGCTCCTCGCCGGCCGCGACTTCGACTCGCGTGATCGCGTGGGCGCCACTCCGGTCGCGATCGTCAACGAGACGCTCGCCGCGCGCTTCTGGCCGGGCGACAACCCGATCGGGAAGCGCCTCCGCGATTGGAATGGCCGTGAACCATCCGGTCCATGGCTCGAGGTCGTGGGCGTGGCGCGCGACAGCAAGTACGTTACCCTCGGCGAGGATCCGAAAGCCTTCATGTATCGCCCCGTGGATCAGGAGTACGTCCCCGTCGCGTTCCTTCTCGTGAAGAGCGCCGGCGGCCCGATGGATGCAGTGCCCCGGTTACGAGCCGAAATGGAAGCGCTGAACCCGAATCTGCCGCTGTTCGGCGTGATGACGCTGGACGCCGCGACGGGTATTTCCGTGTTGCCGGTGAAGATTGCCGCGTCGCTTGCCGGAGGACTGGGGCTGCTGGCGCTCGCGCTCGGCGCGATCGGCCTGTACGGCGTCATGACGTATCTCGTTCGGCAACGCACGCGCGAGATCGGCATCCGGATGGCGCTGGGCGCGCAGCCCAATGGCGTCGTGCGCCTCGTCACGGGACAAGGCATGCGCTGGACGGTCATCGGCCTGATGATGGGTCTTGCGGCGGCGTTTGGCGTGGCGCGATTGATCGCTGGATTCCTGTACGGCGTAGCCCCAGCCGATCCAGTGGCGTTCGCCGCGATCGTCGTGCTGCTGACCGCAACAGCATTTGCGGCGTGCTACCTGCCGGCGCGCCGCGCGAGCCGGATCGACCCGCTCGAGGCGTTGCGCGAGAATTAGCGCGGTCGCCTATCTGTCTCCGGAGCCGCTCGGCATGACGCTGATGCGCGATCGCGCGAAGGCACGCGTGCGGCCGCTCGCGTTCAACAGCTTGACTGTGACATCGTACGCCCCGGGCGGCAGGCTGCGGAACTCGAACACGTTCGTGCGCGGCGCACGGTCGCCATCCAGCTGGACCTCGCTGGAGCGGTAGAAATCCTCCGATTCGGCAACCACTTCGACGGATCGGTTCTCCACGTCGGCTTCAATCATCGTCCGCACTCTGAGGTTGGCCGGCGCAAATGCCATCGCGGGCGACACCTGGATAACCAGCTTCTCACCGGCGCCAAGGGACCACGGCGACGCCAGCATCAGCACTCCGAACAGGAAGGCGCGCTTCTTCATCTTGCACCGTCGTGGCGTTCCGTCGCGCCGGCCATCCCGGCGTCTGACCGCGTTTCGGCCGCGCTATGCGGCTTCGTCTGGTCGTTGTGCAAGTCGCGGACCACGATGCAACCGGTAGGAACACGCCCGGAACCTGAAGTACGCTGGGGCCTCCGGAGGCCGGCGAATGACGCAGCGTGCAGGTTTTACCATCGTTCTTACGCTTCTTGTCCTGGCGGCTACTCGCGTGAGCGCCCAGACGTCGTATGCGGATGGGCCGGCGTCGAAGACCGCCTGGCTTGATGAGTACCGTGAACCCGCCGCGCGTCTGATCGGCGAAGCCGTTTCGAGCACGTTTGCGTGGCAGCGCCTGGCGGTGCTCACGGACACCATTGGCAACCGCCTCAGCGGGACGGCCGCCCTCGATCGCGCGATTCAGTGGGCGGTCGACGAAATGAAGCAAGACGGGCTCGAGAACGTCCACACCGAGCGTGTCATGGTGCCGAAATGGGTGCGCGGCACCGAGAGCGCGGACATCGTCGAGCCTGCGCGGCATGCCATCGTGATGCTCGGCTTGGGCAATAGCGTGGGCACGCCGCGCCAGGGCATCCAGGCCGACGTGCTCGTGGTCCGGAGCTTCGAGGAGCTCGATACGAAATCGGCGGCGGCGCGCGGACGCATCGTGTGCTTCAACGCCGCGTTCACCAACTACGGCGAGACCGTGCGCTTCCGCTCCACCGGGCCGTCGCGAGCGGCGCGGTACGGCGCCGTCGCCGTGCTCGTTCGCTCCATCGGCCCGGACGGTCTCCGGACGGCACACACCGGAGCGTTGCAGTATGCGAACGATGCGTCGAAAATCCCGGCCGCGGCCATCGCGGCCGAGGACGCCGATCGCCTGCAGCGCATCGCAGATCGCGGCGGCCGCAGCGTCGTGCGCCTTGCCATGGACGCGCACTTCGAGCCGGACGCCGAATCGGCGAATGTGATCGGTGAAATTCGCGGACGCGAGAAGCCCGAGGAGATCGTCGTCGTCAGCGGACATCTGGACTCGTGGGATGTCGGCGCGGGTGCCACGGACGACGGCGGCGGATGCGTCGTGAGCTGGGAAGCGCTGCGTCTGATGCACAAGCTGAATCTGCGGCCGCGCCGAACCGTCCGTGTCGTGTTGTGGACCAACGAAGAGAATGGCGGGCGCGGCGGTATCGCGTACCGCGATCAACATCGCGCGGAGCTCGGCAAACATGTGCTCATGATGGAATCCGACGGCGGCGTGTTTCGACCGCTGGGCTTCGGGTTCAGCGGCAGCGACGGCGCGCGCGAGACGGTGAAGGCGGTTGCATCGCTGCTGGCGGGCATCGCCGCGGATCAGATCAACATGGGCGGCGGAGGCGCCGACATCGGGCCGAGCATTCAGGAGGCGCATATCCCCGGCATGTCGCTCGACGTCGATGGATCGAAGTACTTCCTGATCCACCATACCCAGGCGGATACGATCGACAAGATCGATCCGGCGGAGATGGCGAAATGCGCCGCAGCCGTGGCGGTCATGGCGTATGTCATCGCGGATTTACCGCAGCGGCTCGGAGACTAGGCAGGTATACTTTTCTCATGAGGCATTCCAAGTTCTTCGCGGCCGGGCTGGTACTGCTGGCGGCGTGCTCTTCGTCCGCGCAATCGGCCCGACAGCCGGCACCTGGCGACGTCGTCGCGACGGTCGGGGCGACGTCGATCACGCTCAGCGAAGTGGACGACAAGGCGCTGCAGCAGCCGGTGTCGAACTTCGGCTCGGCGAAGCTCACGCAGGCGCTGTACGAGGCACGGCGCGCCGTGGTCGACGACCTCGTCGCCACCGCCCTGCTGGACCAGGAAGCCAAGGCGCAGCATATCGAGCGCGTGGCGCTGGTCGAGAAGGAGATCACCGCAAAGATTCCCACCGTCAGCGACGCCGACGTGGCGGCGTGGTACCAGGCGAACCAGGCACGCGTGCAGGGGGCGTCACTCGATCAGGTGCGGTCGGCAATCCGGGCCTACCTGACTCAGGAACGCATGCAGGGGATCCGGCAGCAGTACGTCGACTCGCTGAAGGCAAAAACCAGCGTGCGGGTGATGCTGGACCCGCCGCGCCAGCGCATTGCCGCCGCGGACAGCCCGGCGCGCGGGCCGGCGAACGCGCCCATCGAGCTGATCGAATTCTCAGATTTCCAGTGTCCCTTCTGCATGCGCGCCAACCCGACCGTTCAGCAGGTGCTCAGCACCTACGGCGATCGCATTCGCTTCGTGTATCGCCACTATCCGCTGCCGAACCACCCGAATGCGCGTCCAGCGGCCGAAGCGGCCGCGTGCGCCGCCGAACAGGGGAAATTCTGGCCGTACCACGACAAGCTGTTCGCCAATCCCAGTCAACTCAACGCACCGGACCTCAAGCAACACGCCGTCGAGCTCGGCCTCGATTCGACAAAATTCAACACCTGCGTCGATACGCACAAGTCCAAAACGCAAGTGGAGGCCGACATGCGCGCCGGCGAAGAGGCCGGCGTCAACGGCACGCCGGCGTTTTTCATCAACGGCCGCATGCTGGGCGGCGCTCAGCCGTTCGAGGCGTTCAAACACATCATCGATGAGGAACTGGAACTGAAGAAGAGCCGGTAGTTCACAGTTAGCAGTCACAATAGTTCACAGTCCAGTTGCCGGTGCGCTTGCTATCGACGTGAACTGAAGCTGTCGACTCGCTCGCCCACCCAATTGGCATTGCCGTTGTAGGCCAACTGGTCATGCCACAGCTTGAACAACTCAATGCACAGCTCGACCGCCTCGCAGCATTTGACGCCGGGCCGTTTCCGGTCGTCAGCCTCTATTTGAACCTGCAGGCCGACGATCGCGGACGCGATCGGTTCGAACAGTTCCTGCGAAAGGAGCTCTCCGAACGCGTGCGCACGTACGCCGCGGCCGGACCCGAGCGTGAGAGCCTTCACAAAGACGCCGATCGCGTCGAGTCGTACATGCACGACGTCGCGAAGACGGCCAACGGCCTGGCCATCTTCGCCTGTTCCGGCGCCGGGCTGTTCGAGGCGATCCAACTCGCGGCGTCGCCGATCGGCGACCATCGCGTGTACATCTCCGATCAGCCTCACCTGTATCCGCTGGCGCGGCTACTCGACGAGTATCCGCGGTACATGGTGCTGCTCGCGGACACGCATTCGGCGCGCATCTTTGTCTTCGCCGCGAACACCATCGAACGGGACGATCGGATCGAGGGCGTGAAGACGAAGCATCACAAGATGGGCGGCTGGTCGCAGGCGCGTTACCAGCGGCACACCGAGAACTATCACCTCCATCACGCGAAAGAAGTCATCGACGCCGTCATCCGCATCGTTCACGAAGACGGCATCGATCGGATCGTCATCTCCGGCGACGACGTCATCGTGCCGCTGCTTCGGGAACAGCTGCCAAAAGACGTGGCCGAACGGGTCATCAAGGTGGTGTCCATTGCCAAGCACGCGTCCGAGCGAGACGTGTTCCACACCACCATCGCCGCCCTGCGCGAAAACGACGCCGAAACCGACCGCGAGCGTGTCGATGCCCTGCTGGACGCGTATCGGGCCAACGGTCTGGCGTGCGTCGGCCTCGAGCAGACGAGGCACGCTTTCGAGCTCGGTCAGGTCGATGAACTGGTGATCACGACCCGTCCTGACACGATCACCGGGGTGAAGCACGCCGCGGGCGATCGACAGCCCGACCGTACGGCTGAGGAACGCGCTGCTGACGAGCTCATCGCGCAGGCGCGGAACACGTCCGCCAACATCCGCTTCATCGAAGACGCGTCGCGGCTTGCCCCGGTCGGCGGCGTCGGCGCCTTCCTGCGCTTCAAGATCTGATTCACCAGCGGCCCGGACGCGGTGGCAGAAGAGAACCGCAAAAGCAAAAGGGAAAAGCTCGCCGATCAGCGGATGAGTGGCAGCCCGTGGATGATCGACGCGACGATGGCGAGGAGCGTCGCGACGAGGCACCCAATCGCGATCAGCAGATGGTCGCCGCGTTCACGCGTCAGCGGATTCAGGAACGCCGAAGCGAGATAGCCGCCGGCGAATCCGCCAAGGTGCGCATAATTATCGATGCCCCGCACGAGCACGCCGAACACGACAGCCTGAATGATGATTTGTATCGCCTGCTGTTTCGCATAGCTGCTGACGGTGCGGCCGTAGTGGTACAGCGCGCCGATCAGGCCGAACACAGGCGCCGACGCGCCGACGGTAAAGACGCCGGCGCCCAGAAGCGGAATGGAGACACCGCCCAGGTACAAGCCGGCGACGGAACTCAGCAGGAATCCCGTTACGCCACCCACCGTGTAGATGATCACCGTTCGCGCGGGTCCGAACAAATCGGCAAGCGCCGGCCCCATGATCCAGATCCAGTACATGTTCATCAGGATGTGCAGGAGGCCGGCATGCAGCCAGCCGGCGCTGAGCAGCGTCCACCAGCGGCCGGCGCCGAAGACCGGAACGGCGCCGCTCTCGCCAAACAGGAAGAGGATCCGGCTGCTCGGCGAGAACGCCGACAGCAGGTTGCCGGCGCTGATGTCGCTGCCCGACAAGAGCAGCATGATCACCCAGAGCGTCACGCAGACGCCGATGACGAGCTGGGCAAAGCCGAAGTTCGCGCCGAGCTGCCGCAGCGCAGGACCGAACCCCCACAGCCCGGGATTCGAGCGGCCGCATGTGTAGCACTTGTCGTCGCGCACGCCGACGAGCGATCCGCACGAAGGACACACCACTGAACCGGATGTTCGCCGTTGAAACACGGCTCACATCATAGCCCACACAGCGCGGCGGACCGGTTGCTACACAGCGTGGCTTTTGGTGCTGGGTGCTGAGTGCTGAGTGCTGGGTGCTGGGTGCTGAGTGCTGGGTGCTGAGTGCTGGTGCGTGATGCTTGCCAGCGTGCGCCGTGCTCTGAGCGCGCGTCACATTCTGACCATGAACCCGACGATGGCGCCGTAGCCGATGTGAGCGAGGAGCGTGACAAGGAATGTGTTGCGTCCGTAATTCAACATCAGAAATCCTGGCGGCTCGATGAGCGCGACGGTGTCCGCCGCGGTATCGGGCGTGCCCATGCGCGGATGCACCGCCGGGAGCAACACATTGACGACGACGATCGAAACAAACAGCGCATGCAGCACGCCAAGCAGGGCGCCGAGCCACCAGGAGCTGCGGCCCATCACCATGAAGCACACGGCGTACCCAAACGCGAATAGCAGACCGAGTACGAAATGAAAGACGTAGCCGATCGCCTTGGCTTTGCGCCGGTTCACGCTGACCGTCGTCCCCAGGAGAAACGCGAGATCCATCCGCGTCAGCCCCATTTCGCTCGCACCGCGGAGCATCGTCGTCAGCACCAGCGTGCCGATGAAGCCGCCAACGAGCTGCGACGCCAGGGCGGTCATGAGCGCTCCGCCTCGCGAACCGCAAGCGCCGCATCGATCAGCGCGAGGTGCACGAGCGCCTGCGGGAAGTTGCCGAGAAATGCTCCACGCTCGGGATCGATTTCTTCCGAGAAGAGCCCGACGTCGTTGGCACGCGCGACCAGTCGATCCATCAGTGCGGTCGATTCGTCGATGCGCCCGGCCCGAGCCAGCGCGCTCACGAGCCAGAACGAGCAATTCAGAAAGCACCCTTCGCCGCCCGGCAGACCGTCGTCCGCTCGATAGCGATACACGAAATCACCGGCGCGCAGGAGACGGCAGACCGCGTCGATCGTGCCTTGCATGCGCTCGCCGCGGGCGTCCGCGTAGTCGACAATCGGCAGCATCAAGAGGCTGGCGTCGACGTCACGGCTGCCAGCGGAACGCGTGTAGCTGTGCAGACCGTCCGACCAGCACTCGCGTTCGACGAACTCGCGAATCGCGGCGGCCTCACGGCGCCAGCGGTCCACATGGCGCGAGGAGACTTCTCCACGCGCGGCCAGGCGGCCGGCTCGGTCGAGCGCAACCCAGCACATGGCCTTCGAATGCGTAAAGTGACATGCACCACTCCGCACTTCCCATATCCCCGAATCGGGCTGTCGCCAGATGTCAGAGACGTGATTCGCCATGCGGGCGAGCACGACGCCGGTGTCGTGGTCGAGTGCGTGATGCCCCTCGCTGTAGAGCCACGCGGTCTCGAACAAGTCGCCGTACACATCGTGTTGCGTTTGTCCGGCCGCGGCGTTGCCGATGCGCACCGGCCGCGAATGGCGATATCCGGCCAGCGGCATGCTGCGCTCCGTGATGCCCAAGCCGCCGTCCAGACGATAGAGAACGTGAATTTGCGGTTCCGTGAGCGCGGTCGCGTGCATGAACCACCAGAAGAGCGACCGCGCCTCGTCGACGCACCCAAGCTGGAGCAACGCGTCGATGAGAAAGTTCGAATCGCGAATCCAGCAGAACCGGTAATCCCAATTGCGCTCGCCGCCGATGTCTTCCGGCAACGACGCCGTCGGCGCCGCGACCGAGGCTCCAGAGGGCGCGAAGATCAGGAGCTTCAGCACGAGCGCGCTGCGGATGACCGAGTCGGACCACGGACCGTCGTAGCGTCTATCGGCCGACCATGTCTCCCAGAAATGAATTGTCTGGTCGAGTCGGGCTGCGACGTCAGGCTGTCGCGGGAAAATGAGCGGCTCGCCGTACGCCGTCGCGAGCGACAGCGTCGCGCGCGAGCCCGCATGGATATCGAAGTGCGCCCCCACCGCGTCGCCGTGCCACGCGGGCGACCCGGCGCCCCAGTGTTGGACCGCAACCGCCTCTCCGCCCCAGGTGGCGACCGGCACGCCATGGCGCCATTCGGCGCGCGGCCGTTGCGCGCCATAGTCGAACCGCGGCGCGAACCGCCAGCGCATGGGGACGGTGCCCGACACGCCTTCGACCGATCGCACGAGTTCGCGCATCGGCGACAGGCCGCCGTCCGGAATCGTCATGGCGTCGACGACTCGAACGGATCCGCCGTCCGTCGTGAATGTCGTCTCGAGGACGTTGGTGTTCGGCAGGTACCGACGCGACGCACCGAAGGGAATCGCCGGCCCAAGCTCGAAGGACCCGCCTCGTTCGGCATCCAGAATCGCCGCGCACACGCTGGGCGAATCGAGATTCGGCAGACAGAGCCAGTCGATCGCACCGTCGCGCGCAACCAGCGCGCAGGTTCGGCCCTCCCCGATCAGAGCGTAGTCCTCGATTGGCGCGTACCCGTCCCTGCGCATGAGCTCAAGAGGGATGCAAGATGGAGGCTAGAGGCTGGAGGCTGGAGGCTGGAGGCTGGAGGCTGGAGGCTGGGGCGCGAAGCTGAGGGCTCGAGGCTGAGGGCTCGAGGCTGGGGCGCGAGCATCCAGCTCGTCGCTACAGAGCGGTACAATCGCTGGGCTGGCTCGATCGCTCAAATCCACTTCCCTCATGACCGCACGACTTGTGCGCTTCGCTTTCGTCTTTCTGGTCGGCGCGGCCACAATCACCGGCGTCGTGCGAGCCGCCGCCGCCGCCACGCGCTCGAGCGCCGAGCCAGTGCCCATACTCATCTCCCGGCAACTGTCGACCCGCGCACACGTCGCGGTCGGCGACGTTGTCACGCTGGCAACCGATCCGACTGGCACGACAGCGCGAACATTCCGCGTCGCCGCGATCTATGAGCCGACGCCGGACCCGATGCGCTTCACGGCCGAGCGACTCGAAGCGCGGGTCCATCTGCACGACCTCGTCGAGTTGACGGCCGACGCTGCCGTTCCGGCGTCGGCGGACGCGGTGGATACCATCAACGTTCGTCTGATCGATCCGGCGGATGCCGGACAATTCGCGTCGGACCTCACCGCGCGCATGCCCGGGTTGACGGTGCGGCCGACGTCCCGGCCGCCGGAAGGCGACCCCTTCGCCGTGCTGGATCGGTTTCATCTGGCGATCGCAATCGTCACGGTCGTCGGCAGCACAGCGTTCCTGCTCGCGCTGATGGTGATCCGCGCGGAGGAGCGGCGCGAAACGATTGGCGCGCTGCGGCTGCTCGGCATTTCGCGCCGGTCGCTGTTGATCGAGGTGGCCATCGAAGGCGTCTTGATTGCCGCCGCGGGCGCGGTTTTCGGCGCCCTTGTCGCGTTTGGCGCCGAGCGCATCGTCAACCGCGTATTTCAAACGCGGTACGACACCACGCTCGTCTTCGTGCGTGTGACCGCGTCGATCGCGCTGCGATCGATCGCCATCGCCGTGCCGCTCGGGATCGTCGCCGGCGTGGGCGCATCGTGGACGCTGCTCCGCCGCGACATCCTCACGCTGGTGCGCCGATGACGTCGGCATGGCTCGCCTGGCGTACGACGACGCGGTATCGCGCGCGATCGGCACTCGCGATGATTGGCGTCGCCGTCATCAGCGCCCTGCTCTTCGACATGCTCCTGCTTTCACACGGTCTCGTCGATTCATTCGCGGACCTCCTCGAGCATGCCGGCTACGACGTGCGTGTGCTCAGCACTGAAGGGGTGCCGTTGTTGCGTGCGCCGATTCCCCAAGCGGCGGAGCTTGCCGTCGCGGTCGGCCAACTCCCGGAAGTGGAGTCCGTTGCGCGCGTACGCTTCGAGCGGGCGGTCGTGACGACGCAAGGCAGGCCGGATGTCGACGTGGCGCTGCTTGGCACGACGGCAACCGGGACACACGCCGCATGGACGTTGCTGAAGGGCGCGGAGCTGCCGAACGACCCGTCGCTGGAGCGCTGTCCGCTGATCGTGGCGCAGCGTCTGGCGACGGCATGGGCCCTCGTGCCCGGGTCGACGGTGTCGATTCGTGCGACGCTGCCCGGTCGTCAATCCGCGCTGCCGGCCGTCGGCTGCCGTGTCGTCGGCACGGCGGATTTTCTGTTCGCGTCGGCCGACGAGTACGACGTCGCGACGACCATGCAGGGCTTGCGCGAGGTGAAAGGGGGCGCGGCGGACGACGAGGCCGATCTGGTGCTCGTCGCGTCCCGGCCTCAGGCCGGGCCGGCTGCCGCCGTGCGTGCGATCGCGAAGCTGCGCCCAGACCTGCGCGTGTACTCCAACGAGGATGTCGTCGCGCAGTTCAACCGGAACGGCTTCGCCTATTTCCGGCAGGTCTCGGTAGTGCTTTCGAGCATGACGGTCGTGTTCGCGTTCCTGCTCGTCGGGACGCTGCTGACAGTGTCCACCAATCAGCGGCTCGGTGAAATCGCCGCGTTGCGCGCGCTTGGCATCGGCCGGCCGCGCATCGCGTCGATGTTGCTCTACGAATCGGCCCTCTTGGTGGGCGGAGGCGGCGTACTCGCGCTTCCGCTCGGCGGAATGCTGGCCTTCGGCCTCGATCGCATTCTGCGGCAGATGCCGGGTGTGCCCGAACGGCTGCACTTTTTCGTTTTCGCACCGGGCGCTCTGGTCTTACATCTGGCCCTGCTCGCCGCAACGGCGATCATCGCGGCGAGCTATCCCATCTGGTTGACGGCCCGTCTTCCGATTGCCCCGACGTTGCGCCATGAGGTCGTCGGATGATGCCTCGAGCCACCATCGTCGAAGCACGCGGGGTCAGCCGCGTGTTTCCAATGTCGGCTGGGCCAGTGAATGCCCTGCGCAACGTATCGCTGAGCATCGGCACGGCCGATTACGTCGCGATTACCGGGCCGTCGGGCTGCGGTAAGTCGACGCTCCTCCACCTGATCGGCTGCGTGGACACGCCCACCAGCGGCGCGATCGTGTTCGAGAACCGGAACGTCGCGTCGCTGTCCGAAGCCGAGCGCAGCCGCATCAGATTGATGCGGATCGGATTCGTGTTCCAGCGGTTCTTTCTGCTGCCGATGCTGACCGCCCGCGAGAACATCGAGCTGCCACAGGCAGAGGCCCGGGTGGCCGCCGCCGCGCGTCGCGCGCGATGCGATGCGCTGCTCGAGTACGTAGGCCTCGCCGACCGTGCGGATCACCTCCCATCGCAGCTCTCGGGCGGTGAAATGCAGCGGGTGGCCATTGCGCGAGCGCTCGCCAACCAGCCGGCGCTCCTCGTCGCCGACGAGCCGACCGGCGAGCTCGACGAGGAGACCGGGGCGCACGTTGCGGATCTGTTCGATCGCGTGCACGCCGACGGCATGGCCATCCTCGTGGTCACGCACAACCCCGTCCTGGCGTCGCGCGCCTCTCGCAGGCTGACGATGAAGAGCGGGAGCCTGACGTCGTGATTCTTCGGCTCGCGGTGCGCTCACTGGCGGTGCGGCCGCTCAGAACGGCGGTTCTGGCAGCGGGGTTCGGGCTGGGCATTGCCGTGATGGCGGCGTTGCTCGGCGTTGGTGAGGTCATCATCGAGCAGGCGCATGCACCGGCCCTGCGGGGTGGTGGAGATCTTGTCGTATCCGGTGCGTTCGGGCCAATCGAGAGTGCGCGGTTCGTACTGTCGAATGTGATTCAGTCGCCCGGACTACAGGCGCGCGTTCGGTCCGCGTCGCCGGCGCGCAAGGCGTCGCTCTATCTGATCAAGCCGGGCATGGCCGCCACTCCAGTCGCGGTTCGCGGCGGCATCCCAAGCCTCGAGCAGGCGGCGGGCGATCATGAGGTTGTGGGACTGGGCGCGTGGAGCGACCAGCCGTCGGATGCCAGCTGGTCGCATCCGCAGCCTGAGGATGTCTTGCGCGCGATGGATCGGTTTCATCCCGTACCAGAAAAAGGGATCGGGACCACCGACCCCTTTTTCGATTCCTGGGCGGAGTGGCTGTACTTCAACGGCCGCTCCGCCGACGGCCGGCTGCGCTTCTACCTCACGTTCATGGCTGGCGCGACGAATCCCGAGGGGAAACGGCCAACATCCGTGCGTTTGCAACTCGATCGCAATGGTCGGACGACGAACTTCGTATCTACCGCAATCGTGGACGCCCGCCAGCTGCTCGACCACGCGCCGGATCTTGATATCGGCGGGAACCGGATCCGACTCGATGGAACCCACTACCGAATTACTCTTGCACTGGCAGCCGAATCAGGTGCGCCGTACAAATCCGGTGCGGCGCAGCCCTCGACATCTGAGGTGCCGCTGGTCGGCGACATCACGCTCGACGCGTCGCTCGGCCGGTCGCTTCCACCCGCCGAGATTCACGGCGCCCGCGGATGGCTGTCGGGCTACGTCGTCCCTGTGTTGTCTGGCCGCCTGCACGGGAGGCTGCGAGTCGGCGATGACGTCATCGCGCTCGAGGGCGCGTCCGGCTATCACGATCACAATTGGGGGTTCTGGGAAGGGGTGCGCTGGCAATGGGGTCAGGTCGCGGACGGCGATCTGTCGATCGTCTTCGGACGCGTGTTCCCTCCCGAGAGCGTTGCGGATCCGGATCGTGTGCCCGGATTCGCGGCCGTACTCGGTCCCAACGGGCCGATCGCATTCTCGACACATGTCACGATTGTCGAAGACGACGATGGGGGCGCGCCGAGACGCGTCGCGATCCAGATGAAAGGCCCGCAACTCGACGTGCGTCTGACGCTGGCCGTGGAGGAAACCGTCGCGTCGCGGATGCCGCTCCTTCAGCGTGCGGAGGGCACGTCCATGACCTTCCTGCAGCTCGGGGGGGTGTATAGTGTCGACGGCCGCGCGGGCGATCGCACGCTTGGGTTCACCGCGCGGGGCGCCGCGGAGACGTTTCGGCAAGGCCGTTGATCTTCCGGAACGCGTTCACTGTCGCGCTGCGATCGCGAACACGGACGTTGGAACGCAGAGATCGCTGAGCACGCAAAGAAGAACACAGAACAAGACCGCCACGAAAGCACGAAGAATACGCCCTCACATTGAGCCATGGAAGTTCCGCGTCGGGCAAGCGCTCAAGCCTCAATGTCGATTCATGTTGCCCTTCTCCGAGCGGTGAACCTCGCGGCGCACAACAGGGTCGCGATGCGTGATCTGCTCGAGCTCCTCGGTGGACTCGGCCTGCAGGACGCGCGATCGCTTCTCCAGAGTGGCAATCTGGTGTTTCGAAGCGACGTCCGGACGACCACACAATTGGAGCGCTTGCTCAAAGATGCAGCGAAGAGTCGCCTCGGTCTCGAGACGGACTTCTTTGTCCGTACGGCGAAGGAATGGGACGCGATCATCGCGGGCAACCCATTTCAAAGGGAAGCCGAGGTGGGTCCCAACCACCTCCTGGTCGTGTTTCTAAAGGCGGCGCCGGATCGCGCGGCCGTGCTCGCCCTTCAGAACGCGATCACCGGTCGCGAGGTCGTTCGTGTGAAGGGACGACACGCGTACATCGTGTACCCGGATGGCATTGGTCGTTCGCGGCTCACGAGCGGCTTGCTCGAAAAGAAGCTCGGCACGCGTGGCACGGGCCGAAACTGGAACACGATCGTCAAGCTCGGCGCCCTGACGAAACCACAATGAGCCAGACTGGCTCCGAGGAGCAGACGAATCTCGTCAAGAAGACTTCGGGTTGAGCCATGCCTTTCCTTCGGCGTACAACTCCTGCACGGCGGGCCCGCGTAATCCGGGCAGCCCGGACTTGACCGTGAAGCCGTTCTTCGATTGCACGTACGCCAGATGACGGTAGCCTTCCGGGAACGCCGCCAGGCGGTCGCGGTCGAGGTCAAGCGTCGCAGAAGGATCCACTGGATCGAGCCGATCCTTCTCGTAGATCGGCTGGCGCTTGACGATTCTCCAGCGCCCGTTCCGCTTTTCGAAGAAATCGTAAAAGCGGCCCGTGCAGACGACGTCGACGAGAACGCCGTCGACCATGCTGCGCTGAGTGATCGTGACCTTCGTTTGGGCAATCGCGCGGCTGCCGGCGATGTCGCAGGTGAAGCCGCCGAGCGCATGCAGGATCATCACACCGCGGTCGAATCCTTCACGGCTCGCGGCAATGAACGCTGTCGCCGGCCCTTGAAACCACGTCGCGTTCATCCAGCCGTCGGGATGCCACACCGACGCAAACCGATCCCAGTCGCCGGCGTCGCGCCAGAGGACCCAATTTTCGACGACTTCGCGGATCGCTCGCTTGTCAGCGTCCTTGGTGGCCGATCGCCGTTGCGGTGTCTTCACGAATCGAATCCCGTGCCCGCGTATGCGTCTTCGAGCAATCGCCGCGCGGCTGCATACCCGACCGCCGCCGGGCTGTAGAAGGTCTGCGAGGCAATGGTTTCCGCCGCGCGATCGATGCCGTCGTGCGGCACCCCGATGTCCTTGAGCGCGGTCGGCGCGCCAATCCGAACGGCCAGTGCGCGAATCGCGGAGGCGGCGTCGCGCCCACCGAGCGCCGCCGCGCCGAGCTGCAGCGAATCTGCGGCGGCCGACTGCTGAAATCGCACCGCGTACGGCAGCATCACTGAATGTGTATCGGCATGCGACACGTTGAACATGCCGCCCAGTACGTGGCACGCCTTGTGATGCAAGCCGACGGTCGTCGTCGCAAGCGTCGCCGCCGCGAGCCAGGCGCCATACAGCGCATCGGCGCGCGCCTCGAGGTTCGCCGGTTCGCGCACGACGACAGGCAGCGACCGCCCCAGCGCGCGAATGCCTTCCACCGCCTGCAACGTGGCAACCGGGTTCGCGTCTTCCGCGTACAGCGCTTCCACCGCGTGGGCGAGCGCATTCATCCCTGACGGACCCGACACCCGCGCCGGAAGGCCCACCGTCAGCGCGGGATCGTAAATGACGGTCTTCGGCAACACTCGCCGGTCCCGGCCGGTCTCCTTCCGTCCGGCTTCGGTGACACCCCAGATTGCCGTCATTTCCGATCCCGCATAGGTCGTCGGCACCGCAACGATTGGGAGTCCGGTCTCGCGAGCGATCCACTTCGCGAGACCGATCGTGGAGCCACCGCCTACCGCCACGACACCGTCCGCAGCATGTCGCGCCGCCGTCTCGACTGCGCGGCGCGCGATATCGCCGGGGACGTGCATCACCGCTTTCGCGTGGACGAGGGCGCTGTCGCCAAGCTGCCGCGCTGTCGCATCTGCCTCCGCGCGGCGCCCCGGCGTCGAGACGATCAGCGGACGATGAACGTGGAGCGAGGAGACCTCGCCTGCAAGACGTTCGATCGCGCCGACGCCGAATACCACGCGTCCGGCCGGCTGATCGTAGACGAATTGACGCATTGGACGTTCCTCGAGCGCCGTGAGGAGAACGACCCTCGTTGACCTACACCGGACCGCGGCGCTGCAGCACGAAATCGAATGGCGCCACGCAAAACGGCGGCTCGACGCCGAGGCGGCGGGCCTCATCATCGCGCGTCTGATGCTCGACGAACGTGCAGATCAGCGACTCTTTCACGGCAAACACGGCATCCGACGTGAGATACGGATCGGCAGCATCGAAGATGTGCGTCGTCACCGGCTCGAATCCATCGGCGGAGACGACGAAGTGAATGTGAGCGGGACGCCAAGGGTGGCGGCCAGTCGCGCGCAGCATGCGGCCCACCGGTCCGTCGGACGGTATCTGGTAGTGCACCGGCCGAACCGTGCGTATCAGGAAGCGCCCGTCGGCGGCCGTGCGGAATCGTCCGCGCATGTGCAAGTCGTCCGGCTCCGCGGTCTGCGAGTCGTACAGGCCGGACGAATCGGTCTGCCAGACGTCGAGCTCGGCGCCGGCAATCGGCCGGCCGTCGACGTCGAGGACGCGGCCTTCCACGAAGGTCGGCATGCCGGAATCGCCCAGCGCGATGTTGCCGCCGTACGGCATCCGGGGCGCGCCGTCGCGGTGGAATGGGCCGAAGACGGTCGATTCCGTCGCGCCTTCGCGGCAGTGGTTGATCAGATCCACCACCATCGACACGCCGAGCGTGTCCGACAGCAGGATGAATTCCTGCCGCCGATCGCTGCACCTGTGTCCGGTATCGGTCAGAAAGCGGATGGCTTCGGCCCACTCGTCTTCGGTGAGCTCGACGTCCTTGACGAACCGATGCAGATGCGTCACGAGGCTCGTCATGATCCGGCGCAGGCGCGGATCGGGCGTCCCCTGCAGTCGCCGGAGCGCTTCCGCAGTGATGTCGTCCTCGTTCGTCACGTCCCTATTTCCTAACCCCTAACTGACCCAATCCCTAACCCGTAACTGACCTAATCCCTAACCCCTAACTGACCTAATCCCTAACCCCTAACTGACCTAATCCCTGACCCCCAACCTAATCCCTAACCCCTAACCCCTAATCCCTGTCTTCAATCCCGGGCGGGTTTTGGCCGCTGGTTCGCCGCCAGGATCCGCTTGCGCAGGCGGATGCTGGTGGGAGTGACTTCCACCAGCTCATCGTCGTTGATGAACTCGATCGCCTGCTCGAGACCCAGCCTGCGCGGCGGAATGAGACGAATCGCTTCGTCCGCAGACGAGGCGCGCATGTTGGTCTGCTTCTTTTCCTTCGTGACGTTCACGTCGATGTCGGCGGGCCGCGAGTTCTCGCCGATCAGCATGCCTTCGTAGACCTGCGTGCCCGGATCGATGAAGATCTCGCCGCGCTCCTGCAGGTTGAAGATGGCGAACGACGTCGCCACGCCCGCGCGATCGGCCACCAGCGCGCCGTTCGCTCTCGAGGGGATCGCGCCGTGCCACGGCTCCCAGCTCGAGAAAATGTGATTCATGATGCCGGTGCCCTTCGTGTCGGTCATGAACTGCGAGCGGAAGCCGATCAGGCCGCGGGCCGGGATGCGGAACTCGAGCCGCACGCGCCCGCTGCCGTTGTTCACCATTTTCGTCATCATGCCCTTGCGCTCGCCCACCTGGGCGATGACGATGCCCTGGTGATCCTCGGGTACATCGATCACCAGCTCCTCGACCGGCTCGACGATCTTGCCCTTGATGTCCCTGGTGACAATGTCGGGGCGCGACACCTGAATCTCGAACCCCTCGCGGCGCATCATCTCGATCAGAATCGACAGCTGCAGCTCGCCGCGTCCGATCACCTTCATCTGCTCCGGCGTGTCGGTCGGCTCGAGACGAATCGACACGTTGCCGAGCAGCTCCTTCTCGAGCCGATCCTTGATCTGGCGCGACGTCACGTACTGCCCGTCGCGGCCCGCCACTGGCGACGTGTTGACGCCGAAGATCATATGGACCGTCGGCTCGTCGATCGCAATCGGAGGAATCGCGATCTGATGCTCCATGTCGGTGATGGTCTCGCCGATCGTGATGTCCTCGATACCGGCGAGGCACACGATGTCGCCGGCGGCGGCCTCCTCGATGTTCACGCGCTTCAGGCCGTCGAAGGCGTAGAGCTTGGTCACCTTCGTCTGCTGCACGGCCGTGTCCAGCTTCACGACCGCCACGGCGTCGCCGATCTTGACGCGCCCGTTGAAGATGCGGCCGATCGCGATGCGGCCGAGATAATCGTTCGAATCGAGGTTGGCGACGAGCAGCTGCAGCGGCGCCTCGGGATTGCCGCGCGGCGGCGGCACGTGCTCGACCACCGCATCGAACAGGGGACGCAAGTCCACGCCCGGCTCGTCGGCGTTCATGCTCGCCGTCCCGGTCCGCGCGTTCGTGTAGAGGACGGGGAAATCGAGCTGTTCGACACTCGCGTCGAGATCGATGAACAGGTCGTAGATTTCGTTGAGGACCTCCGCCGTCCGCGCGTCGGGACGGTCGATCTTGTTGATGACGACGATCGGCGTCAGCCGCCGTTCGAGCGCCTTGCGAAGCACGAACCGCGTCTGCGGCAGCGGTCCCTCGGACGCATCCACGAGCAGCATGACGCCGTCGACCATCGAGAGCGTGCGCTCCACCTCGCCGCCGAAGTCGGCATGGCCGGGCGTATCGACGATGTTGATCAGCAGGTCGTGGTAATGGACCGCCGTGTTCTTGGCGAGAATCGTGATGCCGCGCTCGCGCTCGAGCTCGTTGCTGTCCATCGCGCGCTCGGCGACGCGCTCGTTCGCGCGGAACGTGCCGCTCTGGTGCAGGAGCGCGTCCACCAGCGTCGTCTTGCCGTGATCGACGTGCGCGATGATGGCGACGTTGCGCCGAAGAGGATTCGCGACCGGAGACATCTCTTCAGTGTACTGCACCCCACGACATCCAACGCGGAACGCGCAGAACACGCAGAGAAACCCTCTCTCGACGACCCGCAGCCCCGTCAATCAGTGTGAACGGATCCCAGGGCACATCTTCTCTGCGGTTTCCGCGAGTTCTGCGTCGATCGTCGTCGTAGTTAGCGCACGTGTGACAGGATTTCTCTGGCGCGCTCTGCGTTCCATGTGTCGTGACTATTTGTTGAGGCGTGCCAGGATCTCGCGGGCCTTCTCGCCGAACTGCTCGTCGTCGGCCACCTTGTGCGCGTACTCGCGCGCCTCGTCCCTGCGTTCGAGGTTGTAGTACGCGACGGCGGTATTGAACCACGACTGCGCCATCATCCGACGGCCATTCGCGATCATCTGCTCGCGCTTGGCTATCTGGCGGGCCTGCCGCGCCGGCGGATCGTCGGACACGCGAATCTTTTCGATGTCTTCGCGCGCCGCCTGCTCGGCCCTGGCGAGGCACTGCGCCGTATCGACGAGCACGTCAGACGTGCGAATCCAGACGCGCTGCTCGGCGAGGACCACGCCGAGATAGAATCCGGTCTCGCAGTCGTTCGGATTGCGCTTCCGCGATTCGTCGAACTTGCCGCGCGCGACCTCGAGCTGCTGGCGGCGGTACGCGATGATGCCGGCGAGCTTCGGCACCTCGGCATTGATCAGCAGCTTCGCGGCGAGCTCCACATCCGTCCAGGCCTCTTCGTAACGGGTCAGCTGCGTTTCGTTCAGCGCACGCCAATACCGCGCGTCTCCCACGTACCACCGCTCGGTGAGGAGCTGGTCGGTGGTCGCGATGGCGTCCTCGTGGCGCGTGAGATAGGTCAGGGCGCGCACTTTCCCGAGCAGCGCATCGACCGCTCGAGGTTCCCAACCTAGCGTCGCCTCGTACATGGTCAAGGCACGGTCGAACTCCTCGGCGGTCATCGCGACGTTCGCCATTGCCAGTGCCAGCGTCGGCCATCGCGGATGCCACGCATACGCCCGATCGAACCATTTGTCGGCGTCGTTGAGTTTTCGACGGCCGACGTCGGCCAGGCCGAGCGTGTAGGCGATTTCCATGAAGCGCGGCTCACCGTCGAGCAGCTTCCGCAGGGTATCGGCCTCGAAGACCCGACAGGTCGCCAGCCGGTACGACATCAGCGGCGCGTCGGCGAAGGGCGAAACCGCGGCGGTCAGCTGCTCGCGCGGGACGTCACGCGCATCGCTCGAACCGCACATGAACGACAGCCACGTGTAGGCGACGGCCTCGTCCGTCTCCGCGTGCTCCCGCAGCACAGCCGTCCATTCCGCGCGGTTCGCTCGAACGATGCGCATCTTCTCGAGGTCGGCGTCGCTCGTGGGGCGTCCCGCTCCCACACTTGCCGGCGGCAGCGCGTCGATAATGTCGAGAATCTTCGGCAGCATCGCGGCAGCGGCCGGATGCGCCGCGGCGGCGTCGCGCGCCCGCTGGAGATAGCCGTCGTCGACCATTCCCAGCTCTTTTTGCCGCAGCGCGATCAGCGCCGCGGATCGGACGGTGCCGGCGGCCGCGCGGTCGGCGGCGGCGGGAATCGATCGCAGCGCGTCGTACTCGCGGAAGGCGGCCACGAGGCAGTCGAGGCAGCCGGTGCGGAGTTCCGCATCAGCGGCAGCCAGACGGGCTGTATGGAGGTCGGGCGCCACCACCGGCTTGGCACGCGAGCACGCCGAGAGTGCCAGAACAAGAAGGATCGTGACGCCCCTGCTCCGTCCCTGCTCCGTTCCCACTCCGTACCCTCCTGACCCACGCAGAACCCAGCTTCCCGTTAGACACCGATTCGCGCCTGTTGGCCGATCGTTTTGGTGGCTTCCGGGCCGGCAGTTGTAAGATATCTCTATGCCTCTTTTTGAATACGAATGCCGCGGCTGCGGCAAGCACTTCGAATATCTGACTCGCGACGGCCAGTCGCCGGCGTGCCCGGCCTGCAAGGGCGCCGATCTGCAGAAGCTGATGTCCGTGTTCGCCGCGCAGACCAGCAGCCCCGCGAAATCGTTCTCCGATCGGCCGATGAGCGCGTGCGGCAGCTGCGGCGACCCGCGCGGCCCCGGCGCGTGCTCGATGAATTAGCCGCGAAGGCACGAAGAAGAAATGCGTTTCGTTCACTCCACCAGCGCGAGCGGGCGAATGGGCGATCCCGTCGCCCCTCTGAATTTCAGCGGCACGCCGACAAAACAGAACTCATGATGTCCCGCGGCGGCGAGCTCCTCGAGATTCAGGTTCTCGAGGATGTGAATGCCGTGCGTGACGAGCAGGTGCACGTGGCCGAAGAGCAGCATGTTCGTGTCGGGATCCTTCTCCTGCATCGAATCCCACGCCATGTTGTCCGCGCCAACCGCCGATACGCCGCGGTCGGCCGCCCAGATGTTGCCGGACTTCGATACGCCCGCGGCGGCCAGGTACGTCGTTTCATCATTCCAGCATGTCGCGTAGCCGGTCCGCACCAGCAGCACGTCGCCCGGCTGCACGGCGACGCCGTCCGCGCGCGCGCACGCCTCGAGATCGTCCGCCGTGATCGCGTAATGCTGCGGCAGCCGATCGACCTGTTTCGAGCGCGCCACGTCGAGCAGCACACCGCGGCCGAGCAACGGCCGGATCGTCTCCGCGCCGAGCGCTCGATACCCGTCGGCGCGCTCCACCTCGTCGACGGCCACGCCGCCGTAGAACGTCAGATCGCACGCCTGATGGCAGAGCGCGTCGATGTGCGTGCCGCTGTGCTCCATCATCGTCAGCACACCGGAGGCACCGGTGCGCGGGCCGAACTGCGCGGGCCGGTACGAGTCGCGATGCCGCCGATGCAGGCCGTAGAAGTAGCCCGGCTTGTGCGCAGGATGGATCGGCATGCCGGCAAAGCGCGGTTGCTCGAGATCGAACACTCGCGCGCGAGAGAGCCGCTCGATCAGCGTCACCAGAGGGTCCGTACCGCGTACTGCGTGATCAGCTCATCGGATGTCAGGATCGTCATGCCCTGAACCACGGCCTGGCCGATGAGCAGGCGGTCCCAGGGATCCTTGTGCAGCGGCGGCAGGCGCGCGGCGAGCAACGTCGAGGCCTCATCGATTGGCAACGCCAGGATGCCATGGGCTTCACGGTGTTTCGGAATATAGCGCTCGGGAGGCTCTGAGACGGTCAGCTTGTGAGCGGCACACTTCAGAGCGATTTCCCACGACGATACAGCACTCAGAAAGACCTCGATTCCTGTAAGCGACCCTCCGTCCGTCCCGGTCCCCTCCCGGTCGACCTCGCCTGACTATCTCGGGAGCTTCCGGTCCAGATTGGCGGCGTTGTACGCGAACGTCGCCATGACGATGGCGGCCTGGCGGATGTCCTTGAGGTCAAGGCGATCCACCGTGTCCATGTTCGTGTGGTGGGTGCGGATGTCGTAGTTGACGTAGTCCTGAATCGGATTGAAACCGCCGACACCGGCATCGATGAAGCTCAGATGATCCGTCGATCCCACCGGCTCGATGACGTTGCGCCGGACGCCGAGGCTTTTCAACGGTTCGAGCCAGCTATCGAAGATCGGGCGGACCTCCGCGTTGTTCTCCAGATACCATCCGTAAATCGGACCCGTGCCGTTATCAATGTTGAAGTAGACGTCGAACTTGTCGCGTGCGGCGGCGTTCTTCTCACCTGCGAGATGCTCGGCAACCCAGGCTTTCGATCCGAGGAGGCCCTGTTCCTCGCCGCCCCACAGCGCCACGCGGATCGTGCGGCGCGGCCGCAGACCGGACGCCTTCAGAATCCGCATCGCTTCCATCACCGTCGCCGATCCGTCGGCGTTGTCGGTGGCGCCGACGCCGGTGTGCCACGAGTCGAGGTGCCCGCCGATCATCACCACCTCGTCGCGCAGCGCCCGATCGCTGCCGGGCAGCTCGGCCAGCACGTTGTACGCGTTGCCGCCGTCCGCATCGTGGAACCGCGACTGGACGTTGACACGCAGCTTGACCGGCACGCGCTGCATCAGCATCCGCGCGATCATGTTGTAGTGTTCGGCGCTCACTGTCACCGACGGGACGGCACCGGGACCGCCGTCGCGGCCGGTGACGAACACGGTGCCGTGCTCGCCCGTGCTCGGCTTGAGGATCACGCCGGCGGCGGCGTCACGGAGCACCTGGGCCGTGCGCTGCGCGGGGCTCGGACCGTTCCCGCGGCCGGAGGCATTGCCCCGCCCGGCACTGGTCGCGTACGCGGCCGACATCGGCTCGTAGTTCGGATCGCTCGGCTGCGGGCGATCTTTCCTCACGAAATTCGCGAAGATCGGCTGTGTCATCACGATCGCGCCTTTGAGCTGAACGCTCATGGCCGCGATCTCCTCGGGCGATTTGCCGCCGACCAGCACCGGCGCCGCTACGATGTCGCCGCTGGTCGCGGGCGACCAGCCGTCGGCGTACCCGATGAGCGGCAGATACCGCGGCTCGATCATCTCGATCGTCAGCTTCTCGAGCGTCCAGCCGCGGCCGAATTTCCACGGCTCAAGGCGCGCATGCTCGAGCCCGTACGCGGCCAGTTCCGCGCGCGCGAATTCGGCGGCCTTCTTGTGCGCCGGCGACGCGGTCAGGCGCGGACCGATATCGACGGTCAGCGTCGTGAACACGCGCTCGACTTGCGAGTGCTCCAGGCCCTCGGCGCGAATTCTGGCGACAGCATCGCGGTCAACGGATCCTTGCGCTCCCGCGACCACGGTCGCAAAGAGAAGAAGGAAAATCGTGGCTTCGTGCCTTCGTGGTTGCATTTGGGTTCGTCCGGTGTTCTCTGCGGGCCCAGCGAGATCTGCGTTGAATGTTCTCAGTGCCGCGGCGCAGCCGCGGGCCTCAAGCGCCCAAGGGTTGCCGCCGACACCTTGCCCAGAAACTCTTTGCCTTTGTTCCCGAGGACAGCCCGCTCGAGGGCGTCGAATTTCTCGTAGGCCACCGGCACGAGCAGCAGTGTGAGAAACAGACAGAGCGACTGGCCGCCGATCACGGTCAGCGCAATCGCCGCGCGGCCGGTGCCGCCGATCCCGAGGCCGAGGGCCGTCGGGATCAGGCCCGCGATGATCGCGAACGTCGTCATCAGGATCGGCCGCAGACGCGTCCGGCACGCTTCGACGATGGCCTCGCGCAATGGCATACCCGTCGCCCGCAGCGTGTTGGCGTAGTCCACTTGCAAAATCGAATTCTTCTTCACGATCCCGAGCAGAAGGAGCATGCCAAGGGCGCTCCAGAGGTTCAGCGTCCGGCCAGTCACCCACAGCGTGAACAACGCGAACGGCACCGCGATCGGCAGGACGAGCATGATCACGATCGGCTGCACGAAGCTTTCGAACTGCGACGCCAGCACCATGTAGACGAAGATCATCGCGAGGCCGATTGCCAGAATCAGATTCGCCGTTGTCTCATCCAAAATCTTCGACTGTCCCTGCAACCGGAACGTCATGTCCGGAGGCATGTTCAGGCCGGCAAACATCTTTCGGATATCGTTGGACGCTTCGTCCAGGGCGTGCCCCGGCGCGACATCCCCGTTCAGGCCCACCGTGAATTGCCGGTTGGACCGCTGCAGCTGGCTCGGACCGAGGCCGCGCTCGATCGTGGCGATGTTGTCGATGCGGACCGGTCCGGTCGGCGCTGGCACGGTCAAGCGGCCGATTTCCGCTGCGTCACGCCGCTGGTTTTCAAGGACGCGGATCTTGACCGGGTACTGCTCCTGCCCTTCCTTGTAGAAGGAGATTCGGTCGTCACCAGCGACGGCGAGGCGCAGCGTGTTGCCAACCGTTGCCATCCGGACGCCGAGATCGGCGGCGCGGCGACGGTCGACCGTCACGTGAATCTCGGGATTCGAAACGCTCAGAGTCAGCTTCGGCTCGGCGACGCTCGGTAAATGCTGGGCGGCGTCGAGCGCCCTCAGTGCATAGTCGGCCAGCTGTTGCAGGTCTGGGCCCAGGATGTTGGCCGAGATTGCGAACCCGCCCTGGCCTTCGCCGCTGCCCAGAGCGTTGCGCGCGCTGATGCTCGGACGGATACTCGGATATTTCGTCAGCCGTTGGCGCATTTCGCCGATGATTTCACTCTGCGTCCGCTTGCGCTGGCCGACCGGTACCGCCCGAACGTTGAAGTGGAAATGCGTCGCTGAGCCACCACCGCCGCCGCCCGCTGCGCCGCTGCCGCCCGGGTTCACGATCGGATCGATCTCGGCGACGCCGTCGATGCCCTGGACGTCCTTCAGCACGCGGAACGCCAGTTCTTCCGTTCCCGCGAGAGCCGTGCCTTCGGGCGAATCCATGTGCACCGTCCACTCGCCCATGTCCTCGTTCGGCACGAAATCGCGTCCGACCATCCGGTTCAGCGGAAACGTCAGCAGGAAGGTGACGATCGAGATCGTAACGATTATGCCGGAATGATCGAGCGCCCAACGCAACTGCCGCGAATACCACTCGTCCAGCCAATGGAAGAAGCCGCGCTCTTTCGTCTTGTGGTCGGCCAGCGCGTCGGACAGCCTCAGAAAGCGCGAGCTGAGCATCGGCGTCAGCGTGAAGCTCACGAGCATCGACACCAGGATCGAGAACGCCATCGTCCAGCCGAACGGGTTGATGAACCGCTTCGCGTAGCCGTTCATGAAGGCGATCGGCAGGAAGATGACGACGAGCGACAGCGTCGTCGCCATGACGGCGAGCGCGACCTCCCGCGTGCCCTGGATGGCGGCCTCGACCTGCGTGACGCCCTTCTCCTCGATGTACCGGAAGATGTTCTCGAGCACGACAATCGCGTCGTCGATGACAATGCCGACGGCGAGCGTGATGCCGAGCAGCGTCATGTTGTTCAGCGTGAAGCCCATGACGCGCATCAGCGTGAACGACGCGATGATCGACGCCGGAATCGCCAGCGACGCGATGATGACGGCGCGGATGTTCCTGATGAAGAACAGGACGACGACCGCCGCGAACAGGCTGCCGAAGATCAGATGCTCCTCGAGCGATGCGACCGATGCGTAGATGAACTTCGAGTCGTCGCGGACGATCGTCAACGTCACCGACTTCGGCAATGTCCGCTCAATCGGCCGGAGCTTCGCGCGCACGCCCTCGATGACGGCAACCGTGTTCTCTCCCATCGCCCGCCGGATGTCGAGCAGCACCGCCGGTGTGGCGCCATGCCAGACGGATGATGTCGGCCGTTCAACGCTGTCTTCGGCGTAGCCGAGGTCCGACACGCGAATCGGCGTCCCGTTCTTCGTCGCGACAACGATGTTGTTGAAGCCTTCGGACGCGTCGATCCGGCCCATCGTCCGCAGCAGGAGCTGCCCCTTGCCCTGCTCGACGGCGCCGCCGGGGATCTCGACGTTCTCCGCGACGACGGCGTCGCGAACCTGCGTCATCGACAACCCGTAGGAATTCAGCTTCTGGATATCGACGACAATGTGAATCTCACGCGAGCGGCTGCCCGCGATAGTGACCTGGCCGACGCCATTGACGGTCTGGATGGCCCGGGAGACCTGCTTGTCGGCGAGCTCCGTCAACGTCCGCAGGCTCATCGCGTCCGACGACACCATCACCGACATGACCGGATCGGCGTCGGGATCCACTTTCGTGATCACCGGCGGCAGCAATTCCGGCGGCACGCTCTTGATGGCGCTCGCCACCTTTTCGCGCACGTCATTGACCGCGTCGTTCAGGTCGCGCTCCAGCACGAACCTGATGGTGATGTTGCCTCTGCCCTCGCTGATACGCGCGGATATCTCGTCGATGCCGGCGACTCCGCTGATCGACTGCTCCATCGGCTCGATCACCGACGAGGAGATCTCGTCGGGGCTCGCGCCGGGCAGCGACAGCGACACGTTCACCGTCGCCGGATCGGCGCGCGGGAACAGATCCACACCGAGATCCCGGAACGAGAAGATCCCGAGCACGACGAGCGACATCACGAGCATCGTCGCAAAGACCGGACGGCGGACGCACAGGTCAGACAGCATGGCTCGTCACGATCTCCAGTGGAACGCTGAGCCCGCAGCGAACACAACTTTTCTGCGGGCTCTGCGAGCGCTGCGTTTAACGTGGGTTGTCATTACTGGATCGACTCGCTGTGGTGACCTTCATGCCATCGGCCAATTTGTCGACATCGGTGACGGCGACGCGCTCGCCGGCCTTGACGCCGCTGACCACCTCAATCCGCTCGCCGAGCCGGTCGCCCACCTTGAGCTCGCGGACGGTCAGTTTGTCGCCGTCGACGACAAAGGCGCGATTCACGCCGTAGCGGTACTGCAGCGCCGCGTACGACAGGGTCACGACATCATCGATTCTGCCGCTGTCGATGTGAACGCGGGCGAAGGTGCCGGGCTTCAGGCGTGCATCTGTGTTCGGCACCAGCGCTTCGAAGGGAAACGCGCGCGTCGCGGAATTGACGGCCGGGCTGATGCGCGACACTTTGCCGACAAACGCCTGGCCCGGATAGGCGTCCACGTGCAGTTCCATCGCCTGACCGTCCTTGATCCACGGCGCCATCTTCTCGGGAATCTCGGCGATCACTTTCAACGGATCGATCCGCACCACCGCCATCACTGCCATCTGAGCCTTGACCAGCTCGCCGAGGTTGACGAGGCGCCGCTCGACGTAGCCATCAAACGGCGCGCGAATGTCGGTGTCGCGAAACTGGCGATCGGCCAGTTTCATGCTCGCTTCGGACGCCTGAATGCTCGCACGCAAATTCTTGGCATTCTGCAGCGACGACTCGTAACTCGCGCGCTTCGCCTGGAGCGCCGCGTCGGCATCATCGAGCGCCTGTTTCGGGACGAGCTGCCGCCGCTGGAGCTCCTCGGCGCGGTCGTAGCTCTGCTGGGCCTGCACCATCTCCGCCCGCGCCTTCTGAACGTCGGGCGTCTTCTCGATCTCGGGCAGATGCTGAGGATCGACCGCGCCGTACTGCGCCAGCGCGCGGGCGAGCGCCGCCTTCTGCTGGTCGTAGTTGTATTGCTGCTTCTCGTGATCGAGCTGCACCAGCGTCTGCCCGGCCGTCACCCGATCGCCAAGGTCTGCGAGAATCCTGCTGACCTTTCCTTCGGTCTCCGACGAAATCGTGACCTGGTCCACGGCAGCCAACGTGCCTACGACCTCGACGGCACGGCGGACAGCTTCCTGCCGGACTTGTTCCACTTTGATCGGTTTCGGCTTGTCGTCCCGGGTCCGAGCCTGCGCGCTTTCAGTTTTCGAGCAGCCGATCCCTGCCAGCGCGCAGAGCGCGGCGGGAATCGCCACGAGCCGGAGGACGCAACTCAAAGCCGGTGAACGCATTGGATACCCATGGACTCGTGGCAGACGGAAGACTGAAAGTATACGACGCCGCACGCCGGGGCCGCGTCGATGTAACAGATTGTCTCGACAGCAGTTCGCCGCCCTGAAGGGTCACCCTGCCCTCACAACTGGATCCGACGCATGCGCAGCGCGTTGGCGATGACCGACAGCGAGCTCAGCGTCATGGCGGCGCTGGCCCAGATCGGACTGACCAGGATGCCCGCGATTGGAAAGAGCAAGCCGGCGGCGATCGGCACTCCGAGCGTGTTATAGACAAATGCGAGGAACAGATTCTGTCGAATGTTGCGCAGCGTCGCGCGCGAGAGGCGACGGGCGCGAACGATGCCCCGCAGGTCGCCCTTCACGAGCGTGATGCCGGCGCTCTCGATCGCGACGTCGGCGCCCGTGCCCATCGCAATACCCACCGTGGCCTCGGCGAGTGCTGGCGCATCGTTGATGCCGTCGCCGGCCATCGCCACGCGATGTCCCGACCGTTGAAGCGCGACGATGACGTGACGTTTGTCCGCCGGCAGGACGTCGGCGCGCACGTCATCGATTCCGAGCTGCCGCGCGATCGCGCTGGCCGTGATGCGGTTGTCGCCCGTCAGCATCACGATTGTGAGCCCTTCATCCTTCAGCTCACGGATTGCTTCATTCGTCGTCGCCCTGATCGGATCCGCAACCGCGATGAGACCGACAACCTGTCGATCGACCGCAACGGCCAGCACGGTCTGACCGTTCTGTCTCAGCGCGTCGGCGCGGTCCGCAAGCAGACCAGGTTCGATGCCCCGCGATTGCATCAGCGTCAGATTCCCGAGATCGACCTGATGATTGTCCACGCGTCCGCTCACGCCCGTGCCGGTTGTCGACGAGAATGCCGACACCGCCGCGATCGGAATGCGACGCGCTTCGGCCGCGGCCACAATCGCCGCCGCCAGTGGATGCTCACTGCCACGTTCGACCGCCGCGGCCAGACCGAGCACGCCGGCGTCCGTCCATCCCGCGATCACGTCGACCGTTGTGAGGCGCGGCCGGCCTTCGGTGAGGGTCCCGGTCTTGTCCACGACCAGCGTGTCGACGCGCGCCAGCCGCTCGAGCGCCTCGGCGTTCTTGATCAGGACGCCGACCTTCGCGCCCTGCCCCGTGCCGACCATGATCGCCATCGGCGTCGCGAGACCAAGGGCGCAGGGGCACGCGACGATCAGCACGGCAACCGCGTTCACGAGCGCCAGTGCAAGCCGGGGCTCGGGTCCCCAGGCCGACCATGCGACGAAGGTCAGCACCGCCGCGAGCACGACCGCGGGAACGAAGTACGCGGCCACGCGATCGGCCAGCCGCTGGATGGGCGCGCGCGTTCGCTGCGCCTCACCGACCATGCGAACGATCTGCGCCAGCAGCGTCTCGCGGCCGACGCGCTCGGCCCGCATCGTGAACGTGCCGTTTGTCGCCATCGTCGCGCCAATGACGCGATCGCCGGGACGCTTGTCGACCGGGATCGATTCTCCGGTGACCATCGATTCGTCCACCGCTGCGGTGCCGTCGACGATCACGCCGTCAACCGGGACTTTCTCGCCCGGGCGGACGCGCAGGATGTTTCCGACCTGTACGGCGTCCAGCGGAACGTCTTCTTCGCGGCCTCCGTACACGAGTCGCGCCGTCTTCGGCGCAAGACCGAGCAGCTGACGAATCGCGGCGCCTGTTCGATGACGGGCGCGCAGCTCGAGAACCTGTCCCAGGAGCACGAGCACCGTGATCACGACGCTCGTGTCGAAGTACGTCTCGACCGCGCCGTGCATCCGAAATCCAGCAGGGAACAGGCCGGGCGCGATCGTCGCGGCGGCGCTGTACGTGTACGCCGCGCCGACGCCGATGCCGATCAGCGTGAACATATTGGGACTGGCATTCGCGAGCGACTGCCACATGCGCTCGAAGAACGGCCAGCCGCACCAGAACACCACCGGCGTCGCCAGCGCCAGCCCGATCCAATTGATCCACGCCGAGCCAATCCGGTGGCCGAGCGCTCCGCCGGTCAGCATGTCGCCCATGGTCAGGAGAAACACAGGAGCCCCAAGGACCACGCCGACCCAGAAGCGCCGCGTCATGTCGACGAGCTCGGGGTTTGGCGCGTCGTTCAGGTCGGGCACCCGCGGCTCGAGCGCCATCCCGCATTTCGGACACGAGCCCGGGCGGTCGCTGACGACCTCTGGATGCATGGGGCAGACATACTCGGTGGAGGCTGGAGGCTGGAGGCTGGGGGCTGGGGACTGTCCGGAGGCTGGGGCCTGGCGATCGGGGG
>WNFV01000067.1_pt1 | contig 112545 bp, 102 predicted proteins | sample 5400101 | NCBI WGS metagenome assembly WNFV01 (sample SAMN13153361, study PRJNA577476) | soil metagenome | isolation source: 115 cm soil or saprolite under grassland replicate 1 | place: USA:California | collected 2016-06-15
CACATCGTGGTCTGGGGCGGCGTCAGCCTCTGGCGGTCGCTCATGCGGCTCGACCTGATCGACGAGCTCCAGCTGAGCTTGTTCCCCTACGTTGCGGGCGAGGGCACCCGGCTGTTCGACGGCGTCCCCAAGTCCTACCAGCTCGACTTGGTCTCCAGCACCGCCTCCAGCAACGGAATCGTAGAGCTGCAGTACCGGCGACACCGCTAACCCGGCGGCCCGCCAGTCCGCACGGAGGCTGTGATGGCCGTGCCAGAGGTTGTGTCATCGGAGGAATGGCTTAAGGCCACGCTCGCGCTGCTGGCCCTGGTTGAGCGATCGTGATGCTGGTCACCGACGCCGTCGCGACCGCTCTGACCCGAGCTTGGCGCGCCGCGTACTGAATATGCAAACCTGTCCCAGGGGTCCATGGCCCAACTCAAACCAACCAGCGATACTGGCGGCATCGCCGCGATCGACAGCGGCGGGTAGGCACCGAGGATCAACTCAAAGCCCACCACTCCGCGGGGCATTGCCGTGCTCGAAGGAGTGGTGGCTGTTTTCTCCCGACAGAAGGCTCAGCGCCGCCCTGATCATCTGCGCTGTCTCAACCGGATTGGCCACCACACCCTCGCTCATGCCTCTGTCAGTCCGGGGCACCCGGCATCATCCGTCGAGTTACCCGGGATATGCGCCCGACCCGGTCTGACGCATTGCCGCTGTCCCGACCGACCGGCCCCAGCAACACCCTCACCCTAAGTAACGAAACGGCGGTCGGCGATGACGCCAAGATCACGATCCTGAAACGGTAGATCCCACGTAGATCCCACACTGTCCACTATGGACATGAGAAAGGCTCTGATCCTAGGCAAACGGCCAAGTCAGAGCCTTGATCCGGGTGCGCCGCCAGGGACTCGAACCCCGAACCCGCGGATCAAGAGTCCGCTGCCGGCGCCGGGGCGCACACAAGGGCGGGCCAGGGTCTGGCTGACCTCGGCTGAGGGCGGGCCTTTGTCGCGCCCCCGGACCAGCCATGATCGCCGTCCCGCACCTGCGCTGAGGGCCATCGCTCGCGGCGCCTCAGCGCGCATCGACATCGTTCGTATCTTCGATCCCCTTCCATTCTCGGCATTTCACGGCCGGCGCCTTGCCCATTGCGGCAAAGCGCCGGCCGTTTCGCATTCCCGTCCATCCATTCCTGGTCGGGCCGATGCCCGACCCGCTCACACGAGGAAGCCCAACCATGCCGTTCCAACCAGGCACCCCACGTCGTAGTCACCGACCCCGTCCGCCGTCCGAGCACCATCAACCAACGCCCGTCGACTCGCCCGGGAGCTACGAGCAGGACGGCAGCGCGCTGCTCTACACGCCACAGCAGGCCGCGACCCTGCTGCAGGTCCGCGAGTCCTGGCTACGCAAGAAGGCCGCCGCCCGGACGATCCCGTGCACCTTCCTGGGCAAGCATCTGCGGTTCTCCCCCGCCGATCTGGCCGCCATCGTGGCCGCCGCCGCACAACCGCCGGTCGGGCGGCGGCCGCGGCGGCCACGGTCCATACCCCGGGATCCGGACTTGACCCGCGGCCGGATCCGAAGCGTTCATCCACCCGATCGCAACGACCACAACCACACCGATGGGAGCAGCTCATGGCCTCGGTAGAACAGCGCGGCGGCGGTTTCCGCGTGCGGCTTCGCCTGCCCGACGGCACCGTCGTAACCGACTCCACCCACGCCGAGCGACCATCCGCCGAACTTCGGGCCAAGGAGATCGACGTGGAACTGGGCAAGGACACCTTCCTCGACCCCCGCGACGGGCGGATCACCCTGACCGAATGGGTCGCCCTGTGGCGGGCCACGCACCAGGCGGCACCGGCGACCTGGTCGGCCTACCGCAGCGACCTGCGGCTGCACATCCTGCCCCGCCTCGGCCACCTGCCGCTGACCGCGATCCGTCGCCAGCACGTCAAAGCCCTCGTTCTGGAGTTGCGGACCAAGCTGGCGCCGCGGTCGGCCGCCGACGTGATCGCCGTGCTGTCGTTGGTGCTGGGCGAGGCGGTCGAGGACCGACGGATCCCGTACAACCCCTGCCGCACCGTACGCATCGACCCCGGCGTGCGAGCCGAACGCCCGCACGCCACCGCAGCGCAGGTCGCCGCGATCGCCGGGCGCATCCGGCGACGCGTCGACCAGGTCATGGTCATCACCGCCGCGTACACCGGCATGCGGTGGGGGGAACTGGCCGGCCTTGCCCGCGACAACGTCAACCTCGACCATGCCAACATCTACGTCCACCCGGACGTCGGCGCCCTGCACGAGGTCGACGGCAAACTGTTCCTCGGCCCACCCAAGAACCGCGACTCCGTCCGCGACATCCGGCTGCCGCCGTTCCTGGTCACCCTTCTCGACGAAATCCTCAACTACCACCCGCATCCGATCGTGTTCTGCGGCGCGCGAGGCGGGTTCCAACGCCGCTCCAACTTCAACCGCCGTGCCTGGACTCCCGCGGCGGCCGGCGACCCGAACCGCGGTGTGCCGGCCACCCTGGCCGGCATGCACTTCCACGACCTGCGCCACACCCACAAGACCTGGCTGATCGAAGACGACATCCCCGAAATCGCCCAAGCCAAACGACTTGGACACCGCCTCGCCGGCGTACGCGGCATCTACAGCCACGTCACCGAACCCATGCAGCAACGCATCGCCCACACCCTGCAACAACGCTGGCAAGCCAACCTCACCCCGGCCGGCGACTCCGGCACCGACAACGGTGACGCGATCGCCGCGTAGATCCCGTTCCGGACACATGCGGGCGGGTGCCAAACGCGCCTGCCGGACATGCCTACCGCCCCAATCGACACCGGTTAACCAATCGGAAGGCTGGACGACGGCCACGGCCGCACAGACACGTGAAACCAAGGACCTCACCCACCGGGGGCGCCGAGCGGCGGCCCCCTTCATCCGACCAGCGACAGGAAGACAGGACCCGTGAACCCGAACAGCAAGAGCCAACGATTCCGGCTGCTCGCCCACCAGCTCCGCGACGGCTGCCACCGCCGCGGCCTCACCCTGCCCGACGGCGCCGCCGAACGCATCCTCGCCGACCACATCACCGCCATCGCAAAACGGCTGCGCATCACCGACCGCCACGCGATGCAGACCTACCTCACCGACGAGTCCATCGACAACCTCATCGACAAATGCCTACAGGCCAAGGCCGAACACGACATCGAAGTCGACCTCGCCTCGCCCCTACTCCTGCCCATCCCCCACGCCGCCCGCATCATCGCCGGCCTCGGCACGGCCATCACCGCCGCCACCACCAGCGCCGACCACGACAACGCCACCACCGCGATCCGGGAAGCCAGCGACACCCTCACCAACATCGCACTCGCCCTCAGCCACGCCGGCGACACCGGCCACGCCCTCCTCGCACCTGCCACCGCCGTGGCCGCCCGCGCCGAACTCACCCGCTTCGCCGACCACCTCGCCGACGGAACCTGGACCATCCCCGACGACGCCGACCAACCCGACGACCCCGACCACACCGCCGAACGCCGCCAACGGCTCCACGACACCGTCGTGCACGACATCCGCTACCTGCAATGACCCCACGACGCGCCGCTCGCGGCGGTACACGGAACACGAACGGACTTCGATGATCTTGTGCTCCCAATCTGCTCCCAATGTATGGAGCAACAAGCACATAGCCCGTTACCGGGACTCCCGGTAACGGGCTAATACGCTGCGGAAATAGACGGTGGGCGATACTGGGATCGAACCAGTGACCTCTTCGGTGTGAACGAAGCGCTCTCCCGCTGAGCTAATCGCCCGCGAGGCACGACTGTACCCGATCGGGACTCCCGCCCGCATCAGCGGGGTCCGTGAGTCGCGCCCGTCCCCGGTATGTTCAGCCGACCTGTCGGTGCTGGTCCGATCCTGGTGCTCCCGGAGCCGGAGCCGGACCGGGTGGCGCCGCCGCGGACCCGGGCCTGTCCGGGGGCGGTGACGCGAGGCGCGCGCGCCACCACGGTCGTCGCGATGATCCGGGCGGCGGCCACGGATCCGCACCCGCCGCTCGCGGGGACAAGCCGGGGCGCAGGCCGGGCCTTGCCGCGCAGGAACTCGCCCGGCACGCGGAACGTGTGCTGGCGCTACTGGTCGAGGGGTGTACCCGGGCCGAGATCGCCGAGGCCCTGCACATCAGCCCGCTACGGCGAAGACGCACGTGGCCGGCCATACGCCAAAGCTGCGCGGCGCACAACCGCAGCCAGGCGCTACTGGCCACCGCCCGCGCAAGCCTGCTGTCCCTGCGCTGAGCCACGCCGGGCGGGTATCGGGCGGCGCCACCAGCGGGTCCCGACGCTCCGCACAGGCCCCATCCGCGCGGGCACGTGCGACCCGAAGGCGCGCCCCGGCACAGCGGGGCACGCGGCGGCCGACAGGCGCCACCGGGTCGGCCGCCGCGCGACCCGGGGGCCGGCCGCCGCGTGGGAAACGGCGGCCGGCCGGTCTCGGATCACCCGGTGTACTGGGCGATGATCTTGGTGAAGTCGTACGGGTTCTGCGCGACGCTGCTGCACGAACCGTCCGCCCAGTTGTGCGGCACGCTCGGGTCGCAGGCCCGGTCCCGGTTCAGCGACCAGTACGAGAACCAGCCGACGTGCTTGGACCGGGCGTACCCGAGCAGGGACTGGAACGTCGACTGGGTGAACAGCTCGGACGGCTGGTCGGTGTGCCCGTTCATCAACTGGAGCCCGAGGTGTCCCCACGCCGTCGCGTCGTCCCAGCCGAAGACCTGCTTGAGCTGGTTCTGCGCCGCCTGGGTGACCATTTCGACGCTGGTGACCTGGTCGCCGGCGTTGGTCAGGCCGTAGTCGAAGGCCATGATGTTGATGATGTCGAGGGTGACGCCGGCCGCCTTGGCCTGGTTGAGCTCGTCGATGCCGGAGCCGGGGAAGCCGACCGTGGTCATCGGGATGGTCAGCGACACGTGCAGCGTCCTACCGGCGGACCGGGCGTTGTTCTGCAGGGTCTTGATGGCCGCGAACCGTACCCCCATGTTCGCGTCCAGGTCGTCGCCCTCGTAGTCGAGGTCGATGCGGCTCAGGTTGTACTTGTTGATCACCTGCTGGTACGCGTTGGCGAGCGAGCCCGAACCGCCGCAGCTCGCGCCCAGCTCCACCCCGTTGTACCCGCCGAAGGAGACCGCGACGTCGCCGCCCTTGGCCCGCACCGCGCTGACCACCGCGGCCACCGTGCTGTCCGAGCTGAGCTTGTGCGCGGCGTCGCCGCCCCACGCCGGCGTGCAGCCGCCGGAGTCCAGCACGAATGCCAGGTTGAAGTTGCGCACCCCGCCGGCGTTGATGGCGTCGGTGATGTTCTGCGGGTTGTTCTCCAGCGGCATGTAGTAGACCGGGTTGCGGAACGAGCCGTTCGGCGGGGGCGGTACCGACGGCGTGGGCGACGGCGACCGGGTCGGGCTGGGGCTGGGCGACCGGCTCGGGGACCGGCTGGGCGTCGGCGACTGCCCGGTACCGGTCGGGGTCGGTCCCGGCCCGGTCGGCCCGTTCAGCGTGACGTCGTCGGCGAAGTAGGTGCCCTGCCCGTACCAGCCGTGCACGAAGACCGTCACGGTGGTGGCGCTGCCCGTGGTGAAGGTCAGGCTCAGCGTCTGGTAGCTGGCGCTCGTGGTCCACGTCTGGGCGCTGACGCCGCCGGAGACGCCGAGGAAGACGAACGAGCCCTGCACCGAGGCGCTCAGCGTGTAGGCGGTGTTGGCCACCAGGGTCAGCGTCTGGGCGCACTGCGCGGTGTCGTTGCCGGCCGCGCCGGCGAGGGCGAAGGTACCTGTGTGGGCGTGGCCGGTGACCACCGCGGCGGACGCGTCGCAGGTCCAGCCGGACAGGTTGCCGGTCTCGAAGCCCGGGTTGGTGATCGCGTTGGTGGCGGCCGACGCTCCCGGCATCACCGCAACGATGGCCGCCAATGCGGTGGCGACCGCCGCCACGGCGACAAGGAGGAGCCGTCCACGGGCACGCATGGCTGTGTCCCTTCACCGCGAAGCCCATTAGGAAAGTTTCCTAAAGGTTATCGTCTCATCGTGATTGGTCAATAGGTACGTTCGTCACCTGGCGAAGTCGAGGGTCAGTCGACGGCCGAGCCGGCCAGCGCGCCCAGGTAGGCGGCGGCCAGGCCGGCCGCGACGCTGCCGGCCACATTGAGCGCGGCGAGGCCGCGGGCCCGCTCTTGCAGCAGCCGGACCGTCTCGTAGCCAAAGGTGGAGTACGTGGTCAGCGCGCCGCAGAAGCCGGTACCGAGCAGGGCCAGCCCCGGTCCCCGCGCGCAGACGGCCAGCAGGCCCAGCAGGAACGAGCCGGCCACGTTGACGGCGAAGGTACCCCACGGGAACAGCGAGTCGTGCCGGGCCTGGATGAACCGGTCCACCAGGTACCGCAGCGGAGCACCGACCGCGGCCCCGAGCGCGACCAGCACCGGCGTCACGGCCGGCCGCGCCCCACGTAGCGGATGACCTCCACCGGGTCGAGGATCACCAGGCCCTCCCCGACCAGCTCGTCGAGCTGGGGCAGGAACGCCCGGATGCGCTCCTCGGTGTCGATGATGACCACCACGATCGGCAGGTCCTCGGAGAGCGAGAGCAACCGGGTGGTGTGGATGCGCGACGACGCGCCGTACCCTTCGACGCCGCGCAGCACGCTCGCGCCGGCCAGGCCGGCGGCATGGGCGCGGTGCACAATCTCGGTGTACAGCGGTCGGTGGTGCCACCGGTCGTCCTCGCCGATGAAGATGGTCAGCCGCAGCGCCGGTCCGTCGAGCTTCACGCCAGCCTCCTGCGCGTCAGGGCCCGGGCACCGAGCACGCCGAGGTACGTGGCGAGCAGCGCGCCGGCGAGCGTACCGACCAGGTAGGTCGCCGCGGTGCCCGCTGCGCCGGCATCCACCAGAGCCCGGGTGTCCACGGCGTAGCTGGAGAACGTGGTGTACCCGCCGAGCAGCCCGGTACCCAGGAACGGGCGCAGCAGCCGGTGCGCCGCCCACACCTCGGTCACCAGGACGACCAGTACCCCGATCAGCAGGCAGCCGCTGACGTTGACCGCGAACGTGGCCCACGGGAAGCGACCGGCCCGGCTCGGCATGGCCACCACGAGGCCATACCGGGCCAGCGCGCCCAGCGCTCCGCCGGCCGCGACCATCCCGACGATCTCCATCCGCCTGATCACCGGGGTGATGGTACGCGCGGCGGGTGGGCGCTCACGTACGATCACGCGTACCCGCTCGACCCCGCACGGAAGGTGACCTGATGCCGTCCCTGCCTCCGGCCGCGCAGCGCCCCCCGGTCCTGGCCAACGAACGGTTCCAAGCCCACGCCGCGAACCTGATCGGGCACGACACCGAGGAGATCTTCACCTACATCTACCGCACCAACCTGTGGGGCAGTCCCGAGTCCGGTTCGGGTGTGGGCTCCGAGCTGGCGGCGACCGAGGTGCTGCGCGCGGAGATCCCCCGGCTGATCCGGCTGTACGAGGTTGGCAGCCTGCTGGACCTGCCGTGCGGCGACTTCGGCTGGCTCTCCCACGCCGACCTGTCCGGGGTCGACTACACCGGCGCCGACATCGTGCCCGACCTGGTGGCCGAGAACACCAAGCGCTATGCGGGCCCGGGGCGCCGCTTCGTATGCCTGAACCTGACCCGCGACCCGCTGCCCCGGGCCGACCTCGTGCTGTGCCGGGACGGCCTGGTGCACCTGAGCTACGGGCAAATCTTCCGAAGCTTCGCCAACCTGCGCCGCAGCGGCAGCACGTACCTGCCGCCACCACGTTCCTGGAGCTGGACGCGAACGCCGAGATCGACCCCGGGGACTGGCGCCCGCTCAACCTGTGCCTGCCGCCGTTCGCGCTGCCGCCCCCGATGGAGGTCATCGTCGAGGGCTGCACCGAGATCGCCGGCGCCTACGCGGACAAGGCGCTGGGCCTGTGGCACGTGGCCGACCTGCCGGAGCGGCCCCGGATGGTGCCGTGAGCGAGCGCAGCGGCGCGGCGCCGTCCGGGTGGAGGAGCGCAGCGACGGAGGAGGACGGTGCCTCGGTGCGCCGCGCAGCGAGCGAACCGGAGTTGCCGTGAGCGAGCGCAGCGGCGCGGCGCCGTCCGGGTGGAGGAGCGCAGCGACGGAGGAGGACGGTGCCTCTGTGCGCCGCGCAGCGAGCGAACCGGAGTTGCCGTGAGCGAGCGCAGCGGCGCGGCGCCGTCCGGGTGGAGGAGCGCAGCGACGGAGGAGGACGGTGCCTCTGTGCGCCGCGCAGCGAGCGAACCACGGCGAGACCGGGCTGCGCCGCCGGTTCGCGCTGGAGATCGCCCGGTTCCCGGCGGCCGACCGGCAGCGGCTGGAGGAGGCCCTGGCGCTCGCGGCCGACCTGCACGCGCAGGACCGCCGGGTCCGTGAGCCCTACGTCAACCACCTGCTCCGGGTCGCCATCCGGATCCTCTGCTACTACCGCGTCGAGGACGTGGACGTGCTCGTCGCCGCGCTGCTGCACGATTCCGTCGAGGACCACCCGGAGCGGCTGGGCGGTGCCCCCGAGGCCGCCGTGGCGACCCTCGCCGAGCGCTTCGGGGCGCGGGTCGCCGGCCTCGTGGCCGCCGTGACCAACCCCGAGTGGACGCCGGACCGGCACCGGTATGAGCAGTACCAGGAGCACGTCGCGCACAGCCTGGCCGCCGACCCGTGGGCGCGGGTCATCAAGATCTCCGACTTCACCGACAACGGGGTGGGCCTCATCCACACCACCGGGCCGAAGCTCGGCGCGATGGCGGCCAAGTACGCCCCGCTGGTACCGGTGCTGCGCGACCTGCTCGCGCGACCGGACACACCACTGGCCGACGACGTCAAGGCGCACATCGCCGGCCAGTTGGACCTCGCGCAGCGGCGCTTCGCCGCGATCCTCGGGCCCGGTTAGCTATCTCGGCCAGGTGCCGGTCAGCTTGCGGACCCCTTCGGCGCTGCCCCGGTCGACGGCGGCCTTGACGATCGCGAAGATCGCGCCCTGCAGGGCCGCGGCGATCAGGATCTCGGTCCAGCCCTTGTCCCGGTCGAGGGCGTCGGGTGCCTCGTCGTCGCCGGACGCGAGCTGCCAGACCTTCTTGAACACGAACCCGGCGATCAGGCCGGCCCCCGCGCCGGCCAGCAGTCCGACCGGCCGGTAGAGCAGCTTCTTCACTCCGACCTCCTGCTGCGGATCCTACGGATGATCACCAGAGCGAGCAGGCCGACGACCGCCGCGGCGATGGCGGCGCGCACCGGCGCCGGCAGTTCCGCGACCTTCTCGCGCTGCTTGCCCACCTGGTAGGCGACGGAATCGACGGCCCCCCGCGCGCGCTCCTTGACGTCGTCCACGGCGTCCTGGGCGCGCGCCTTCACGTCCGCCTTGGCGGCCAGCGCCTCGACCGTCTCGCCGAGTTCGGCCCTGGTCTGTTCGATCTCCCGGCGGAGGGCCTCCGGCTCGGTCGGCGGTTTACCCACGGTGTCCCCTCTCCTGCACGGCGGTCGTCACCGTGTCGATGTCGGCCCGCAACCCGTCCACCGCCTCCTGCGGCACGGGTGGCGTGGCCTGCTGGACCTGCGCCCGGCCCACGAGGGCGAGCACTCCGGCGACGACCAGTAGCACGATCCCGACCAACAGGGCCGCGCCCCAGGCCGGCATCACCCGAGCCAGAAGCAAGACGATCCCCGCCAGCACGGCCAGTATCCCGTACAAGCTAACCAGCCCGGCGCCCCCCACGATCCCGACACCCCGGCCGGCCCGACCGGCTTTCTCGCTCATCTCCGCCCGGGCGAGGGCGAGCTCGTCCCGGACAAGGGTGGACATCTGCTCCGCGGCCCGCCGGACCAGGTCGGCCGTCGACTCCGCCGTCGGTTGCTCAGCCATAGCTTCGCTATGCCCGGTGGTACCGGGGGTAAAACGCCCGGACCAGGCGCCGGGTGGTCAGCCCAGGTCCTTCACGGCGTCCTCGATGGCCCGGTGGAACGTCGGGTAGGCGTAGATCATCGAGCGCAGCCTGCCCAGCGGTACCTCCGCGTGTACCGCCACGGTCAGCGCGCTGAGCACCTCCCCGCCGGCCGGTCCGGCCGAGGTCGCCCCGACCAGCACGTCCCGGTCGGCGTCGGCGACCAGCTTGATGAAGCCCGCGTTACCCGCCTTGTGGATCCACCCCCGGGCCGAGGTCGTCAGGTCGGTGTACCCGGTGCGCACCCGTACCCCCCGCTCGCGCGCCTGCGCCTCGGTCAGCCCGACCGCCCCGATCTCCGGATCGGTGAACGTGACCCGGGGCAGCGCCCGGTAGTCGGCCGCCGGCCCGCCCTGCCCGAGGATGTCGCGCACCACGATGTCCGCCTGGTACATGGCGACGTGCGTGAACGCGCCGTGCCCCGTCACGTCGCCGACCGCCCAGAGCCGCTCCCCTGCCCGCAGCCACTCGTCGGTGTCGAGGAAGCGGTCCCGCTCGTCCAGCCCCACGCTGGCCAGGCCGAGGTCGCCGAGGTTGGCCGCGCGGCCGGTCGCCACCAGCAACCGCTGGGCGACCAGCCGCTGCCCGTCCTCCAGCACCAGCGTGAACTGCTGCCCGTCATGCTCGACCCGGGCCGCCTTGGCGCCGGTGCGGATGGCGATCTCGTCGCCGCCCAGCGCCTTGGCGGCGTGGTCCGAGGCCTCCGGCTCCTCCATCGCGAGCAGCCGGTCGAGCGCCTCCACGACCGTGACCGGTACCCCGAACCGGGCGAACACCTGGGCCAGCTCCAGCCCGACCGCGCCACCCCCGAGGACGATCAGCGAGTCGGGCAGCTCCTCGGTCTCGATCGCCTCCCGGTTGGTCCAGTAGGGCGTGCCGGCGAGCCCGTCGATCGGGGGTACCGACGGTGCCGTACCAACCCCGACCACCACGCCGCGCCGCGCGGTGAGGACCTCCTCGTCGACCTCCACCCGGCCCGGTCCGGCCAGCCGGCCGAACCCGCGGACGAACCGGCCGCCCTTGCCCACGAACCGCTCGACCGCGACCCGGTCGTCCCAGTCGTCGGTGGCCTCCTCGCGGATCCGCCTGGCCACCGGACCCCAGTCGGGTTCCACGGTGGCGAGACCGGACAGGCCGCCGACCCGGTGCGCTTCGGCCAGCGTGTTGGCCGCCCGGATCATCATCTTGCTCGGCACGCAGCCCCAGTACGGGCACTCGCCGCCGACGAGGCGGTGCTCGACCCCGACGACGGACAGCCCGGCGGCCGCCAGGCGCCCGGCGACCTCCTCGCCACCGACGCCGAGTCCTACGACGACCACATCGACCTCGTCCGCCATTCCGGCATCCTCTCCCGCGCCAGCACCTCCCGCCAGCATGCCAGGGCGGCCGCGGGCACGGGACACGGCACGATCCATCAATGGTTTAGGGCAGATAACCGACTGACCGGAGCGCGCCGCTGTGATGGGGTAGAGCCGGTGGGGGCCGAACCGGGGGGACGCGGGGCCGGGTGGTCCGGGGCGTATCGGGGGGGCCACCCGGCCCCGGCCGACGCCTGTGCCTCACCGCGAACGGCGGGCGCGGCGCCGCCAGGGGCCTGGGGTCCGGCGATGGGACCGGGTGCCGCGCAGGACATCCCGGTAGACCCGCTCGTACCGCCTGGCCATCACCCCGGCACTGAAGTGGGTCCGCACGTGCGCGACGCAGGCCGCCGAGTCGATCTCACCCACCCGCCGCAGCAGCTCGGGCAGCTCCGCCGGCTCGTCCGCGAGCCAGCCGGTCTCCCCGTGCCGCACCAGCTCCGGTACCGCCCCGCCGCGCAGCCCCACCACCGGGGTACCCACCGCCATCGCCTCGATCATCACCATCCCGAACGGCTCGGACCAGCGGACCGGCATGACGAGGCAGCGGGCCGCACGCAACAGCCGCTCGGTCGTCGGGCGGTCCGGGTTGACGACCAGCTCCACCGAGTCGCCGAGCAGCGGGCGGATCTTCTCGTCCAGGTACTCGCGCTCCTCGCCCTCGTTGCACCTGCCGGCCAGCACCAGGGGTACCCCCGCCGCGCCGCAGGCCCGCACGGCCAGGTCCGGCCCCTTGTCCGGGGTGAACCGGGCCAGCCACAGCACCGGGCCGTCCGGGGTGGCCGGGCGGCCTTCGATCGCGTCGGGTGGCAGCGCGTTGTACACCGTGGCGACCCACGCGAGGTCCGGGCGCAGCAGCCGCTGCGCCCGGGAGATCGCGACCAGCCCCACGCTGTCGCCCAGCGCCGCCAGGTAGTCGCCATACTCGCCGTCGACCGGACCGTGCACGGTCACCACGGTCGGCGCCGGGCGCGCGGCCGCGGTCATCGGTCCATCGGTCGTGTGGTCGTGCACCACGTCGACATCGCCATCGGCGAGTAGTCGGTTGACCCGTGCGGTATGCAGAACGGCGGGCATCAGCTCGCCCAGCCGCGGATGCTGCAACTGCCCGGTGGTGGATATGAACTTCGCTTTCGTGCCGGTACGGTTACCGGCACCGAAAAGGGTTACGTCGTGGCCGCGCTCGACCAGGCCGTCCACCAGTGCCGCGGTGATCACTTCCAGGCCGCCGTACCCCTCAGGGGGGAGCTCGTACCACGGCGGTGCCACCATCGCGATACGCATCCGTCGATGTACCCGACCGGAAGGCTGCTCAGGTGCGTCAGCCATGCCCGGTCAGTACCCACGGTATGGCCTGCTAAAGCCCCCGATCGGCCGAACGTGGACCATGATGATCGTCTGACCTGACGAGGAGAGGGCAAGTGCAACCGCGTCGAATCAACATCCTTGAGGGCAGTACGTTCGTCGTGAGCGATCTGCGCGGCGACATCGGACTGCGCGACGACGAGATGAGTGGCCTGTTCTACCGCGACATGCGCCACCTGTCCCGGTGGCAGATGCGGCTGAACGGTCGGGAGCTGGACGTCCTGTCCGCCGACACCCTCGACTACGACGAGGCGGTGTTCTTCCTGATTGAGCCGACCGGCACGATCTACCGCAACCCCACGCTGTCGCTGGTGCGCCACCGGCACGTGGGCGACGGCATGCAGGAGCTGCTGGACCTGACCAACCATGGCACCCGCCCGATCCAGCTGGAGGTCTCCCTGCTGTTCGGCGCCGACTTCGCGGACATCTTCGAGATCAAGGACAAGCTGTCGAAGACCGGTGAGTTCGCCCGGCGGGTGGACAGCGACCGGGTCACCCTGACCTACCGGCACGCCGACTTCTACCGGGAGACCAACATCCGGGCGCGCCCGGCGCGTTCTTCACCGACGAGTCGCTGACCTTCCGGGTCAGCCTCGCCCCGAACCAGACGTGGCAGAGCGAGATGGAGATCTCCCTGGCCACCCAGACCCACCGGCCGGTACCGCGCCGCTCGCACCAGCCGAACATGGACGAGAGCCTGGAGGAGTGGCTGGAGGACGCGCCGACGCTGGAGACCGACTTCGACGACCTGCGCCGCACCTACCACCGCAGCCTGGTCGACCTCGCCGCCCTGCGGTTCTACCCGGAGACCGTGCCGGACTCGTCGCTGCCCGCGGCCGGGCTGCCCTGGTTCATGGCGCTGTTCGGGCGGGACAGCCTGATCACCAGCTACCAGGCGCTGCCGTTCGTCCCCGAGCTGTGCCGCACCACGCTGCGCGCGCTGGCCAACCAGCAGGCCACCGAGTTCGACGACTTCCGCGACGCCGAGCCCGGCAAGATCCTGCACGAACTGCGCCACGGCGAGCTGACCCACTTCGGCAAGCGGCCGCAGTCGCCGTACTACGGCTCCTGCGACTCCACCCCGCTGTTCCTGGTGGTCCTCGACGAGTACGAGCGGTGGACCGGCGACGTGGAGACCATCAAGGCGCTGGAACCGCACGCGCGGGCGGCGCTGCGCTGGATCGACGAGTACGGCGACACCAACGACGACGGGTACCTCGACTACGACACCCGCAACCCCGCCTCCGGTCTGGTCAACCAGTGCTGGAAGGACTCGTGGAACTCCATCGTCTGGCCGGACGGGCGGCTGGCCTCGCTGCCCCGGGCCACCTGCGAGATCCAGGGGTACGCCTACGACGCGCGGATCCGGGCGGCCCGGCTGGCCCGCGAGAGCTGGCACGACCCGACCCTGGCCGACCGGCTCGAACGTGACGCGGCCGCGCTGCGGGACCGGTTCATCGCCGACTTCTGGCTGCCGGACCAGGGCTTCTACGCGCTGGCCGTGGACGGGGAGAAGCAGGCGGTACCGACCCTGACCTCCAACATCGGGCACCTGCTGTGGAGCGGGCTGGTCCCCGACGAGCACGTCGACCAGGTGGTCGCGCACCTGCTCGGGCCGTGGCTGTTCTCCGGGTGGGGCGTGCGTACCCTCGCCTCCGGCCAGGGCGTGTACAACCCGCTGGAGTACCACAACGGCAGTGTCTGGCCGCACGACACGGCCATCATCGCGGCCGGGCTGGCGCGGTACGGGCGGCGGGCCGAGGCCGGCCGGCTGTCCATGGCGATCCTGGAAGCCGCACGGCACTTCAACTACCGGCTGCCCGAGGTGTTCGTCGGCTATGACCGCACCGCGACGGACCTACCCGTCCCGTACCCGTCGGCGTGCTCCCCGCAGGCCTGGGCGGCCGCCACTCCGTTGCTGCTCCTGCGCGTAATGCTTGGCTTGGAGCCGACGGGCGACCAGCTGCGCGTGGACCCCGTGGTACCCGAACAGATCGGCAACCTGGCGTTGCGCGGCGTACCGGGCCGATGGGGGCGCACCGACGCGGTCGCTTGTCGGGCATAGTTGGGCCCCGAAGGGGGTGAGACATGGCGATGCTCATCGTCACCACCGAGAGCGTCCCCGGATACCGCGTCGTCGAATTGCTCGGTCAGGTCTTCGGCCTGACCGCGCGTACGCACAACCCGTACAACGAAGGCGTCAAGGCGCTTACCGGCGCCCTGAACCCGCAGATGTCGCGGGCGTTGGGCCACTGGCGGGAGGAGGCCATCAACGAGATGGCCAAGGCGGCCCGCCGCCGGGGCGCGAACGCGGTGATCGGCATGCGGTTCGACAATCGGGAGATCAGCTCGGCCTGGGCGGAAATCTGTGCGTACGGCACAGCCGTCCGGGTGGAGCCGGCCCCCCTGGCGTCCGTGGGATCCACCGCTTGACCTGAATCTCCTCACCAAGCGTTACTATGTGCCAGCATTACTAGGCGCCTGAGGGGGGTTCGTGGCAGTAACCGACGAGGCGATCGACAAGATCAAGGAAATGATCGTCTCCGGCGAGCTGGGCCCCGGCGACCGGCTACCGAAAGAGGCGGACCTCGCCGACCGGCTGGGGCTGTCGCGCAATTCGCTGCGCGAGGCGGTCAAGGCGCTGTCGCTGATCCATGTCCTGGACGTCCGGCAGGGCGACGGCACCTACGTGACCAGCCTTGAACCCCGGCTGCTGCTGGACGCGATGACGTTCGTGGTGGACTTCCACCGCGACGACACGGTGCTGGAGTTCCTGGAGGTCCGGCGCATCCTGGAACCGGCCGCCACCGCCATGGCCGCGCTGAACATGACCGACCAGCAGGTCGCCGAGCTGCGCGCGGTCCTGGACGAGCTGGGCGACGAGCCCAGCGTCGAGGCGTTGGTCGCCAACGACCTGGAGTTCCACCGGCGGATCGCGCTCGGGTCCGGAAACACCGTGCTGTGCTCGCTCATCGACAGCCTGTCCGGGCCGACGACCCGGGCCCGCATCTGGCGCGGGCTGACCCAGGAGGGCGCGGTCGCCCGCACCCGGGAGCAGCACGCCGCGATCTGCGAGGCGATCGCCTCACGCCAGCCCGACCTCGCCCGCTCCTGGGCGATCGTCCACGTGGCCGGCGTCGAGGAGTGGCTACGCCGGGCCTTGCAGGACACGCCGTAGCCCGCGCCGCGTGTTACAACCCGTAGACGCGGGCGGCGGTGCCGCCGAGGACCGCGGCGCGCTCGGCGTCGCCGAGGTCCTTGATGAGGGTACCGGCGAGGTCCCACACCTCCCCGTAGCTCGCGGCGAGCGTGCAGACCGGCCAGTCCGAGCCGTACATCAGCCGCTCGGGCCCGAACACGTCCAGGGCGTGGTAGACGTAGGGGGCGATCGTCGCGGCGTCCCAGTCGTCCCAGCGGGCCTCGGTGACCAGCCCGGAGATCTTCGCGCTGACATTGGGCAGCGCGGCGAGCGCGGCGATCCGGGAGGCCCACGGCTCCCGTTCCCCGGCCGCGATGCTGGGCTTGGCCAGGTGGTCCAGGACGAACCGCACCTCGGGCAGCTCGCGGACGACCTGGGTGGCCACGTCGAGCTGGGGCACCAGCACCAGCAGGTCGTAGGCCAGCCCGGCGGCGCCGACCGCGCGCAGCCCACGCAGCACCTCGGGCCGGGCCAGCCAGCCCGGGTCGGGCTCGTCCTGCACCTGGTGCCGGATGCCCACGAGCCGGTCCCCGCCCGGGCCCGCGCGAAGGGCGGCGATCCGCTCGGCGACGTCCGGGGCGGTGAGGTCGACCCAGCCGACCACGCCCTTGATGAGCCCGTCGTTGGCGCCCGCGGTGGCCAGGAACTCGGCGGTCTCCCGCTCGTCGCTGATCGTCTGGACCAGTACCGTGTGCGCCACCCGGCCGTCGGTGACCTCCCACAGGTCGTCGACCGTGTAAGCCCGCCGCAGCGGGGCCAGCGCGTCGGCGTCCATCCACGGGTAGTCGTGTCGGGTCGGGTCCCAGAGATGGTGATGAGCGTCGGTGATCATGACGTCGGCACCGGCGCGTCCGCGCGCAGCAGGCCCTGCGCGACGAGGTCCTCCCAGAGCCGGGCCGGCGGGGGTGGCGCCGCGGCCAGGTCGGCGTTGCGGATCATGTGGGCCGCCCGGCCCGCGCCGGCCACGACGCTGGCCACGGTCGGGTGCGCCCCGGCGAAGACCAGCGCGGCGTGCGGCAGCGAGGTGCCGTGCGCGCGGCACACGGTGGCGACCCGCCGGGCCCGCTCGACCAGCTCGGGCGGCGCGTCACCGTACTCGTAGTGCCCGTCGTCCTCGGGCCAGTCCTTGGCGAGCAGGCCGCTGTTGAACACCCCGACGTTGAGCACCGACACCCCGTGCTTCTCGCACGCCGGCAGCAGCTCGTCCAGCGCCGGCTGCTCCAGCAGCGTGTACCGGCCGGCCAGCATGATGGTGTCCAGCTCCGTCTCGGTGACGAACCGGTGCAGGATCTGTACCTGCTTCGAGCCGACCCCCACCGCGCCGATCACGCCCTGGGAGCGCAGCTCGTGCAGGGCCGCGTACCCCTCGGTCAGCGCCCGCTCCGGCTGGTCGGACTCCTCCGGGTCGTGGATGAGCACGATGTCGATGCGGTCCAGCCCGAGCCGCGCGCGGCTCTCGTCGAGGCTGCGCCGGATCCCGTCGGCGGAGAAGTCCCAGTGCCGGCGCAGGTCCGCCGGCACGTCGAAGCCGTTGTCCAGGTCCCGGCGGCTCTCGCCGCCCGGGTTGGCTACCAGCAACCGCCCGACCTTGGTCGACACCACGTACTCGTCCCGCGGGTAGTCGCGCAGCACGGCACCGAGCCGCCGCTCGGACAGGCCGAGCCCGTAGTGCGGTGCGGTGTCGAAGTAGCGCACGCCCCGGTCCCACGCGGCCCGGACGGCCGCGGCCGCCTCGTCGTCGGGTACCTCCCGGTAGAGATTGCCGATCGAGGCGGCGCCGAACCCGAGCGCGGTGACCTGGACCCCCGTCCGCCCCAGCGTCTTCATGACGGCAGCTCCCAGACCAACCGGATGCCCATGTCCTGGCCGGAGTAGTCGTCCTCAACCTCGAGCAGCTCGGACATGCGCGCCTGCCACGGCAGGTTGGCCGGGTGGTCGCGCAGGTAGGCCCGCATCTGCTGGTAGTCGTCGACCTCCACGACGTGGAACAGGTCCCGGCCGTCGCGCCAGATCCGCCACGTGTGTACCCCCGCCTCGCGCAAGGCCGTGTCGAGGTCGGCCGGGATCACCGCGTGGACCTTCTCGTACTCCTCCTCCTTGCCCGGCGCCAGCCGGGTATGCAGGGCGATCCGCTGCATCCGTTACCTCCCCTAGTCCTGCGCCTCGCCCGAGGTAAACCGGGACACGACCAGCGCCATGAGGATGATGACGCCGTAGACGAGCTGGTCCCAGGCCGGCGGTACGTGCGCGAAGTTCATCACGTTGAGGATGAGCTGGAGCGCCACGACGCCGGTCAGCGCGCCGAAGAGGCTGCCCCGCCCCCCGTTGAGGCTGACGCCCCCGATGACGGCGGCCGCGAAGACCCGGAAGATCCAGCCGTTACCCTGGTCGGCGGAGATCGAGCCGTAGTGCCCCACGTAGAGCACGCCTGCCAGCGCGGCGAGCGTGGAGGCGAGGACGAACACCGCGATGGTCACCCGGTCGGCCCGGATACCGGCGGCGCGCGCGGCCTCCGCGTTGCCCCCGATGGCATAGAGCGAGCGTCCGTGCCGGAACCAGCCCAGCGTCACGATGCCGACCACGAACAGCAGGCCGCAGACCCACAGCGACGCCGGCAGGTTCAGCCAGGACGTGTGCCCGAGGTACTTCAGCGAGCTGGGCAGCTTGAAGACCGAGTTACCGCCGCTGATGGCCAGGTGCAGGCCGCGCAGGGCGATCAGCATGCCCAGCGTCAGGATGAACGCGTTTATCTTGACCTTGATCGAGACCAGGCCGTTGACCAGGCCGATCACCGCGCCGATCAGCAGGCACAGCGGCACGGTGCTCCACGCCGGGAGCAGGCCGACGCCCTGGAAGCGCTCTCCGTGGATCGCCGGCGTCACCAGCCACACCGCGAGCATCGGCGCCACGCCGATCGTCGACTCCAGCGACAGGTCCATCCGGCCGGCGATGAGGATCATCGCCTCGCCGAGCACCAGCAGGCTCAGCTCGGTGCACTGCTGGAGGACGTCGATCAGGTTGCCCCTGGTGAGGAAGTTCGGGCTGACGATGAAGCCCACGAGCAACAGCAGGAGGATCACCGGGATCAGCGACAGGTCGCGCAGCCGGGCCAGCCGCAGGGCGCGCCCCCGGGGCGGCGCGGTCCGGCCGGGTACGGCGACCGGTGCCGGTGCCGTGTCCTGCTCGACCATGCCGTCGGTCATCTCACTCACCACCATCCGTACCCGGGCCGTGCAGACCCTCGATGGCCGCGACCATCTCCTGGTCGGTCCAGCCCCGGCCGAACTCGGCCACGGCGCGGCCCTTGAACATGACCACGACCCGGTCGGCGACGCGCAGGTCGTCCAGCTCGTCGGAGACGATCAGGGCCGCCCGGCCCTCGGTCACCGCGGCCTCCACCGTACCCAGGAGGGACTCCTTGGACTTGACGTCGACGCCGGCGGTCGGGCGGATCAACACGAGGACCCGGGGCTGGCTGGCCAGCGCCCGGCCCATCACCACCTTCTGCTGGTTGCCGCCGGACAGCGCGGACACCGGCTGGTCCGGGCCGGAGGCCTTGACCTCCAGTCGGTCCATGAGCGCGGCGGCCGTGCGGTGGCGGGCCGGCTCGGAGACGAAGCCGAAGCGGCCGAGCCGGTCGGTCACCGTCAGCGTGAGGTTCTCCGCGATCGACCGCAGCGGTACCAGCCCCTGCCGGTGCCGGTCCTCGGGCACGAACCCGATGCCTGCCGACAGCGCGGCCGGCACGCTGCCGGCGCGCACCGGACGGCCCGCGACGGAAACCGTACCGGACAAGGGTTTGCGCAGCCCGACCACGGTCTCGCCGAGGGCGACCGCGCCCGCGCCCACCGCGCCCGCCACGGCCAGGATCTCCCCGGCCCGCACCGCGAACGACACGTCGGCGAACTCGCTGGTCCCGGTGAGGTGCTCCACGCGCAGCAGCTCCGGCGCGTCGGGCGCGATGTCGCTCGCGTGCTCGCCCAGCTCGCGCAGGCCGGTCGCCTCGCCGGTCATCGCCTCGACCAGCGCCTCGCGGCGCAGCCCGGCCACCGGCGCGGTCAACACGTGGCGCGCGTCGCGGTACACCGTGACGGTCTGGCAGATCTCGTAGACCTCCTGAAGATGGTGCGAGATGAACAGGAACGCCACGCCCGCGTCCTGCAGTGCGCGCAGCCGCTCGAAGAGCCGGGTGATCCCGGCGCCGTCGAGCTGCGCGGTGGGTTCATCCATGATGACGAATCGGGCGCCGAACGACAGCGCCCGCGCGATCTCCAGGGTCTGCCGCTGCTCGACGGTCAGCCGACCGGCCTCGACCCGCGGGTCGACGTCGATGCTCCAGTTGTGCAGCAGCGCCGCCGCGCTCTCCCGGACCGCCTTCCAGGAGATCCGGCCGAGCGTGTTGCCGACGCTGTCCTGCCGGTTGAGGTAGAGGTTCTCCGCCACCGACAGGGTCGGGATGATCGTCGACTTCTGGTACACGCAGGCGACCCGCGCACGCCACGCGGTCCGGTCGGTGATCGGCGGCGCCGGCTCGCCGTGGAACGCGACGGTACCCGCGTCCGGCCGGATCAGCCCGGTCAGGATCGAGACCAGCGTGGACTTGCCGGCACCGTTGCGCCCGACCAGGGCGTGCGACTCCGCCGGCAGTACCGTCAGGCCCACGTCGCGCAGCGCGACCGTCGCGCCGAACCGCTTGGTCACCGCGCTCGCCTGCACCACCGGTACCGCCAGCTCGACCGGGTCCTGTCCGTCCGGTGCGGGGCGGCCGCCACCGGCCGCCCCGCCACCTTCACGTGCTCCACTCACTTGCTGACCTGGTTCCCCCAGAGCGACTTGTCATCGACGTTGTCCTTCGTCACCAGCGGCGCCGGGAGCTGGTCCTCCAGGCCGTTGGGGATCGAGATGATGGTCGACTGGTGATCGGTCGGGCCGGGCGAGAACTTCTGGCCGGCCAGCGCCGCCTTCGCGTACACCAGGGCGTACTTGGCGTACAGGTCGGCTGGCTGGGACACGGTGGCATCGATCTGGCCCTTGCGGATCGCCTCGAACTCCTGCGGGATGCCGTCGTTGGACACGATGAAGATGTGCTTGGGGTCGGTCGCCTGTACCAGCAGGCTCTTCTGCTGCAACAGGGCGATCGTCGGGGCGAGGAACACGCCGCCGGCCTGCATGTAGATGCCGTTGACCGGGCCCTGGTTGAGGTCGTTCTGCAGCTTCGCGGAGGCGACGTCACCCTTCCAGTTGGTCTCCTCGGCCAGCACATTGATACCGGGGAACTTCGCCTTCATGCAGGCCCCGAAGGCCTCGGAGCGGTCCCGGCCGTTGATCGAGGCGAGGTCGCCCTCGAACTCCACGATCGTGCCCTTGCCACCGAGCTGCTTGCCCAGGTACTCGCAGGCCTTCTGGCCGTAGGCCTTGTTGTCCGCGCGCACCACCATGTAGACCTTGCCCTGGTCGGGCCGGGTGTCCACGCTGACCACGGGGATGTTCTTGCCGGCCAGGTCGTCCAGCGTCGTGGCCACCGCCGCGGTGTCCTGCGGCGCCATCACGATCGCCTTGGCGCCCTGCGCCACCAGCGTCTTGACGTTGGCGGACAGCTTGGTGATGTCGTTCTGGGAGTTGGTCGCCGGCAGCGCGTCGATCCCGACATCCTTGATGCCGGAGTCGATGTACTTGGCGTAGGAATTCCAGAAGTCCGAGTCCGAACGCGGCTGGTCGATGCCGACCTTCCCGCCGCCACCGGCACCACCGCTGGCACCGCTCCCACCGGAGCTGCTGCCCCGGTTACATCCGGCGGCGGTCAGCGCCACCAGGGCAATGCTGGCGACCACCACCGCCGTTCTGCGCTTGAACATGGGTCCTCACTCATGGGTCGGGGAAACGATGAGACGGAACTTCACGACTTGCTCGGCGGACGCAACCGCAGCCCGTGCATGCCGCCGTCGACGGCGAGGACGATGCCGGTGGTCGCGCTGGCCAACGGGCTGGCGAGGTAGGCGATCGCCGCGGCGACCTCCTCCGCGCTGACCAGCCGGCCGCTGGGCTGGCGCGCCTTGAGGGCGGCCAGCTCGGCCTCGGGGTCGGCGGCCGCCTGGAGCAGCCGGCGGACCCACGGGGTGTCCGCGGTACCCGGGTTGACGCAGCAGACCCGGATGCCCTCGGGAAGGTGATCGGCCGCCATGGCCAGCGTCAGCGCCTGTACCGCGCCCTTGCTCGCGCTGTACAGGGCGCGTTGGGGCAGTCCGGCGTGGGCGGCGATGGAGCACGTGTTGACGATCGCGGCGTGCGCCGAGCGGCGCAGATACGGCAGCGCGGCGCGGGCCGTGCGCACCATGCCGATCACGTTGACGTCGAGCACCCGGTGCCACTCCTCGTCGGAGTTGGCCTCGATGCTGCCCTGCGCGCCGATGCCGGCGTTGTTGACGACGATGTCGATGCCCCCCATCGCCTCCGCCGCCCCGTCCACCGCCGCGCGTACCGAGGCGTCATCGCTGACGTCGGCGACGTACGCGAGCAGCGGCTCGGGCAGGTCCTTGGCGTTGAGGTCCAGGCACGCGACCTTCGCGCCCCGCTCCGCCAGCAGCTTGGCCGTGGCGAGCCCGATGCCGGACGCGCCACCGGTGACCACCGCCGCTAAACCGTCGAACTCGCCTGCCATTACTGGCTAACCTCCGTCCACATCGGACCCTGCGGGTACGCGTACGCGACCAGCGTCTCCGGCCGCATGGTGGCGGAGAAGCCGGGCGCGCGGGGAGCCACGTACCGCCCGTTGTTGATGACCACCGGATCCACGAAGTGCTCGTGCAGGTGGTCGACGTACTCGATGACGCGGTCCTTCAGCTCTCCGGAGACCGCGGCGTAGTCGAACATCGACAGGTGCTGGACCAGCTCGCACAGCCCGACGCCACCCGCGTGCGGGCAGACCGGCACGCCGAACTTGGCCGCCAGCAACAGGATCGCCACGTTCTCGTTGACCCCGGCCACCCGCGCGGCGTCCAGTTGCAGGTAGGACAGCGCACCCGCCTGTAGCATCTGCTTGAAGATGACCCGGTTCTGCACGTGCTCACCGGTGGCCACCTTGATGGGCGCGATGGCCCGCGCGATGGTGGCGTGGCCGAGCACGTCGTCGGGGCTGGTCGGCTCCTCCACCCACCACGGGTCGTAAGGCGCCAGCGCCCGTACCCACTCGATCGCCTGCTGCACGTCCCAGCGCTGGTTGGCGTCGACCGCGATGCGGATGTCCGGCCCGCACACCTCGCGCGCCACCCGGATCCGCCGGATGTCGTCCTCGAGGTTGGCGCCCACCTTCAGCTTGATCTGCTGGAAGCCGGCGTCGACCGCCTCCTTGCAGAGCCGGGAGAGCTTGTCGTCGTCGTACCCGAGCCAGCCCGGCGACGTCGCGTACGCCGGGTAGCCGGTGGCCTCCAGGTGGGCGATCCGCTCCGCCCGGCCCGGCTCGGCCCTACGCAGGATGGCCAGCGCGTCGTCGGGGGTCAGCGCGTCGGTCAGGTACCGGAAGTCCATTAGCGACACGATCTGCTCCGGCGACATCCGGGCCAGCATCAGCCACAACGGCTGCCCGGCGCGCTTGGCGGCAAGGTCCCAGACCGCGTTGACCACGGCCGAAATGGCCATGTGCATGACGCCCTTCTCCGGACCCAGCCAGCGCAGCTGGGAGTCGTGCACCAGCTCCTTCCAGAAGCCGCCCAGGTCGGCCAGGATCGCCTCGGCGGAGCGGCCGACCAGGTAGGGACGCAGCGCCTCGATGGCGGCGGCCTGGACGTCGTTGCCCCGCCCGATGGTGAACGCAAAGCCGTGCCCCTCCAGGCAGTCCTCGTGGTCGGTCCGCAGCACCACGTAGGCCGCCGAGTAGTCCGGATCCGGGTTCATCGCGTCCGAGCCGTCCAGCTCCCGGGAGGTCGGGAACCGCACGTCGTAGGTATCGAGCGAGGTAAAAACACTCATGCTCATGCCTGGACCAGACGCTGACGGGCCCGCCCCAGGCCGTCGATCTCCAGCTCCACCACGTCACCCGCCCGCAGGTAAGGCTTGGGCTCCGGTTGGCCCAGGGCCACCCCGGCGGGGGTACCGGTGTTGATGACGTCGCCCGGGTAGAGCACCAGGAACTGGCTCAGGTAGCGCACGATCTCGGCCACCCCGAACTTCATGTTCTTGGTGGTGCCGTTCTGCCACTGGTGCCCGTTGACCCACAGCCTCAGGCCCAGATCCTGCGGGTCGGGTACCTCGTCGGCGGTGACCAGCCAGGGCCCGAGCGGGTTGAACGTCTCGCAGTTCTTGCCCTTGTCCCACTGGCCCTCGCGTTCGAGCTGGAACTCGCGCTCGGAGACGTCGTTGACGACCGCGTACCCGCCGACGCACGCCAGCGCCTCGGCCTCGGACCCGAGATAGCGGGCGGTGCGGCCGATGACGACGGCCAGCTCGACCTCCCAGTCGGTCTTCACGCTGCCGCGCGGGATCAGGATGTCGTCGTACGGCCCGATCATCGTGTCCGGCGCCTTCATGAACATGACCGGCTCGCTGGGCAGGGTGGCTCCGGTCTCCGCGGCGTGGTCGAGGTAGTTGAGCCCGATGCAGACCATCTTGCCGGGCCGGGCCAGCGGGGCGCCGATCCGCAGCCCCTCGGCATCGATCACTGGCAATCCGCCGTCGGCCACGGCGGCCCGCACGCGGTCGAGCTCCTCCTCCCCCGCCAACGTCGCGCCGGTGACATCGTCGATCACTCCCGTCAGGTCGACCAGCTGGCCGGACGGGTCGAGAGCGGCCGGTCGTTCCGCCCCCGGCGGCCCCACTCGAAGCAGCTTCACTCGCGGCACCTCGCAGACATCGGACGTATTGATCGGATGTCTATCAGGTTTGTCGGAACGAGCACAAGGCCTCGTCCCGTAATGGCCCAGGTAGCGACCCGACCTCTACCTGACGCTGACCCTATCGAGGTCCGGCGCGAACTCCGCGGTGGGGTTGTAGAACTTGATCGTATTGGTACCGGCCGCGAGCGATACGTCCACCGTGGCGCTCAACGGGGCGTTCCAGTCGGTGGTGTTCGAGGTGACGGTGACCGGGGTACCGGTGCCCCCGTTCACGCTGAGGTAGAACGTCCGTGACGGCTGGCCCAGCTCGTACGTGATCGTCAGCTGGTACTTGCCCGCGACCGGTAGGCCCGGCACGCTCACCGTCACGAAGCCGGCGTTGGCCCCGATCTGGCGCACCTTGGATCCGCCCGAGCAGGTGCCGCACGCCGATGCCTTCGCCCCGCCGCCCAACGTGGCCGCCTCCGCCTCCGCCGAGACCGCGCGGAACCCGGGCGTGGTGGTCCGCGGGGTACCGGCCGGCGGCGACGGGACGCCGGGCGCGGCGGGCGGGCCGGGAGCGCGGGAGACCCCACCGGACGGGCTCGGCGCGGGCCTGGCCGAGGCCGACCTGCTGGACCGGGGGGACGCGCTGGACAGACCGGAGTCGGCGGGGTCCGGCTGCGCCGCGCCCTGGTCGTCGGTCACCGTGCCGTTGCCCCCGCCCAGCGGGATGTGGCCGGTGGCGTCGTGCGGCAGCAGCCGCGACACGCCGACGACGATGAGGACCACCACGACGCTCCCGGCGATCAGCAGACCCGGTAGCGCCACGCCACCCCGGCGGGTCCACCAGAACCGCCGGCGCCGGCCGCCGCGGTAGCCGTCGGGCTCCTCGGCGACCACCGCGTTGAGGATGACGGTGGGGTCCTTACCGGGCATGGCCTCGAATCCGATCAGTCCGGCCCGGTTGTTGTCAACGGTCGAGCGGGTCGCCGTCCTTGGTCAGATGGTCACGCCAGGATCGGGTCGGCCGCCAACCCAGCAGGGTCCGGGCTTTCGTCGTGTCGATTCCAGAAGCGTCCGGGCGGGAGACCGGGCGCAGTTCGGTACGTGACTGCGGATACACAGCTTTCCATGACTCATGCAGGTCGCGGGAGCCTATGGTGTCTTCCGCAGCGATATACATCACTTCGTGTCCGGGCAGGGTGGACTCCACGGCGAGCCGGATCGCCTCGGCCAGGTCGTCGGCGTCGATGTATGACCACCCGGTAACGCCCGGTCGGGTGCGATCGGCGAGCAGCGGCCCCAGATTGCGGTGGTACGTCTGCGCGTTCTGCACCCACGTGGGCCGGATCGAGATGCACCGCAGCTCGGAACGCTGCGCCGCGGCGTCGCACAGCTGCTCGCCGAAGAGCTTCGCGAGCGCGTACGGGTCCTGCGGGCGCACCGGGTGCGCCTCGTCGACCGGCAGGTACTCCGGAAGGAACGGCCGCTCGGCGAAGATGAACCCGGGCACGGTCTCGCTGGAGATGTTCACCAGCCGGCGTACCCCCCACCGCACACACGCCTCGACGACGTTGAACGTGGCCATGAGGTTGTTGCCGAAGACCACGTGCGGGGCGTGCCGGCCGGGCGCGGGCAGCGCGCCGGCGTGGACCACCGCCTCGAACGGGCCCGGCCGCGGCCCCTCGCCGACCGAGGCGCCACCGACGAGCGCGTAGACCTCCCCCGCGTCGGTGAGATCGGCCTTGACGTAGGGCGCGGTACCGGGCGGCATGGTGTCGAACTCCGCGGTGGCCAGGTCGGTGGCCACCACGTCGTGGCCGGCGCGTTGCAATGCCGCCACGGCCGCGCGGCCGACCTTTCCCCGCGCACCGGTCACCAGTACCCGCATCGCCGCCTCCCGCCCAACCGCCTCGTGCCACACCGGTACCGGACCGCGGGCTGCTCCCCGCGGCCCGGTCGACGTGACCGAGGCTAGCCGGTCAGTTGTTGTCGATGAACTGCCGGGCCAGCCGCTCCCCCAACGTCACCGCGGCGGCATGGCTCTCGATCGGCTTGACGATCGAGGCGTCCCCGGTGAGCACGATGAAGGTGACGCCGGAGTCCGCCCCACCGGTCGCCGGATCGGGATCGATGCCCAGAGCTACCGCCAGCGCGTACGAACCCTCCCCGATGATCTTCGACGGGCCGGTGTCACCGACGACCGCGTAGACCACCTTGTTCTGGTAGATGACCGCCGCCACCGAGGCGCCGTGTACGCCGGAGCTGCCGAAGTTCCAGATGGCGCTGGTGCTCGGCACGACGATGTAGGGCAGCGTCTCGGCGTTCAGCGGTTGGCCGTCGGACTGCGGGAAGGCGGTGCCCTCCTGCCACCACGGGTCGGTCTGGGGGTTGCACCGGGCGGTGCGCTGACCGGGTGTTCGTCGCGGCGGTGGCCACCGCCACCGTCATGACCGTGGCCGCCACCGTCGCCAGGCCGAGCATGCCGGACAGGAGCACCCGACGTGTGCGCATGGTTTTCCGATCACCTCGGCGTCGATCCCGGGGAAGGCTGTCGATCCCGGGGAAGGCTACGGCCACACTTCGGTAATCGTCAATGCATCGACGCGTGACGGCGCTCGCGGACGCGGAAAGAGGATCGCCGCGGCCCCGACCGGTCCGCGGCGATCCCCCGCCACCGTGGCTACGGCTAGGCGTACGCCGAGCCGAGCCACAGCTCATCGATGCGCAGCGTCTTGGACGAGGAGTACATGCTGTTCACCACGAGCCGGATGAACCGCGCGCTGGCTCCGATGTCGATGAACTGCGCGCCCCGGGCGTTGGGCAGGTTGCCGCTCTTGAGCGTGCTCCACGTGCTCCCGTTGCTGCTCGTCTGGATGGTGAACGCGTGGATGCGCCGGGACGACGAGGCGGTCTGGGTGATGCTGTCCTCACGCTGGTTGATGGCGAGGTACGCGACCTGCTTCGCGGAGCCCTGGTCCAGGGTGATGGTGACCGGCACGCTGCCGCCGCTCTGCCAGAAGTTCAGGTACGAGCGGTCCACCAGCGCGCCCGCGCCGTGGCCGCCGGCTGAGCTGGACGCCGCGGCGGTGACCCCGGAGACGATCCCCACCCGGCCGGACATCTGCACCTTGAACACCGTGTCGAACTGGTCCCAGCCGCTGGTCCCGGTAAGGGTCAGGAACCCGTTGCCCTGGCTGAAGCTGACCGATGCGCCGCTGCGGAGGTTGGTCACCTTGGCGACCCGGTACCCGCTGTCGCGCAGCCGGATCGTGCCGCCTGACGGGCGGGTGACGACGTGGATGTACTGGGTGTTCGGGTCGGTCTTGCTGATCGTGGTGTACCCGTACCCGCCGCTGCCGAAGTTGCCGCCCGGCATGCCGCCGTACATGAACCCACCGCCTTCGACGCCGTGCACCGACTCCCAGATCGGGCTGACGTACCCGTTGAAGAAGTTGTTGAAGTCGGCCTGGTTGCCCGGGAACTTCCCGTTGACCATCGCGGTCTCGGCCATCAGCGACTTCACCGAGGAGCCCGCGTTGGCGACGTACCGCCCGATGTTCAGCGACCGGTTGACCGGCGGGTTGCCGCCGCCGAACCACCACGGGCCGCTGTCGGGCAGCTTGTAGTCGGCCTCGGTGAGCCGCGGCTGCGCGGTGAAGTACGCCTGCGGCATGTCGTAGGCCGGCGTCATGCCGGTCTTCTGCTCGTTGCTGATCATGTCCATGATCGGGGTGTCTTCGTTGTTGTTGCTGATCGTCATGTTCGGGTGCAGCTTGTAGATCTGCGCGTAGAGGTTGTGGCTCTCCCAGTACGCGTTGTCGTTGTCGATCCAGAACCCGTCCAGGTCCGGGTGGCTCTTCATCACGTCGAAGAAGTTGTCGTAGCTGAACTCGCCGAACCCGGCCTGGGTGTCCAGGTTCACGCTGTGGCCCTTGAACCTGGAGTACGCCGCCGAGTCGAACCATTCGTGGCCGTTGAGGTTGTGCCACTGGGCGTCGTTGGTCATGTACAGGATGATCTCGATCTTCTTGGCGTGCGCCACGCTGATGAGCTCGCCGAGGAAGTCCCGCTTCGTCGAGCAGCTTCCGGGGATATTCGACGGCCACGCCCGCCCGTAGCCGAGCTTGCTGTGGAACGTGGCCAGCACGATGTAGCTGGCGTGCAGCTTCTGTGCCTCGTTGACCCAGTAGGGGGCGTTCCAGCCGCCGCTCTTGATGGCGTTCTCCCACGCCGTGCAGCTGGTGAAGCCGGGCGAGGTGAGCATGCCCCAGTGCAGGAACAGGCCGGACGTGGCGGCGCGCAGGAAGTCCTGCCGCGGGTTCTGCAGGTCGGCGCGGGCCGGCCGGGTGCCGAAGCCGAGCATGGCGACGAGGACCGAGACGACAGCCGCGATGGCGACCGCGATGACACCGGCCCGCCAGCGGCGGGGCAGCGCGAGGCTATACGTACGCACGGTTGAGCCCTCCAGAGGATCGGTCGCCACTGGCTGTTGAGAAATGTTGGGTTCTCGTCATCCCCGGATCGTCCCGCCGGAAGAGATCGAGGGAGGTCACTATACCGCCCCGCCATATCGGGCCGCGCCACAGTCATCCGCCTGGCGGGAGGGCAGATTGACAGGAAACAGCGCCGCCAAACACTGGAAACATAGAATCTGTTCGATCGTGCGTCAAGAGGTTGGGATGCGTACGGCCGGCTCCTGGCGCACGGTGCCCCTCGTGGAGATAGGACTCGCATGACCCGTACGAAACTCCTCCGTACCCTGCTCGTCGGCGTGGTCGCCGGCGCAGCGGGTACCACCGCGGTGGCGGTACCCCTCGTCGCGTCGGCCGCGTCCACGCGGTACGAGGCCGAGTCCGCCAGGCTCTCGCAGGCCACCGTCGCCACCAACCACCCGGGCTTCACCGGCACCGGGTTCGTCGACTACACCAACGTCGCCGGCGGCTTCGTCGAGTTCTCGGTGTCCGCGGCGCAGGCGGGCACGGCGACCCTGTCCTTCCGGTTCGCCAACGGCTCGACGGCCGCCCGTCCGGCGGAGGTCTCCGTGAACGGGGCCACCGTGCGGTCCGTGCCGTTCGCGTCCACCGGAAGCTGGTCGACCTGGGCGACCGTGGACGTCGGCGCCACGCTCGTCGCCGGTACCAACACGGTGCGCGCCACCGCGACCGGCGCGGCCGGCGGCCCGAACCTCGACTCGTTGACCGTCACCGACGGCGGCACGACCCCGCCCCCCGGGGGCACGGACTGGTCGATCGCGATGGCCAGGACCGTGATGGACAGCCGCTCTCCGGGCGACCTGAGCTGGAGCTACCCCAACGGCCTGTACCTGTACGGCCAGTACCTGCTCTTCCAGCGCACCAAGGACCCGAAGTACCTGACCTACATGCGGCAGTGGGCCGACCGCTTCGTCGACTCCAGCGGGCACATCAGCAACAGCTTCAACAGCCTGGACAGCATGCAGCCCGGCGTGGTCTACCTCGCGCTGTTCGAGGCGACCGGGCAGACCAAGTACAAGAACGCCGCGATCCAGATCGAGCGGCGCATGGAGCACAGCAACTACCCGCGTACCAATGACAACGGGCTCTGGCACGCGACCAGCCGCCAGCACCAGCTGTGGGCCGACGGGGTGTTCATGTCGCTGCCGTTCCTCGCCCGGTTCGAGAACCAGATCGGGGACAACGGGATCGCCCGCAAGGACGCCATCAACAACCTGATCGTGTACGCCAGCCACCTGCAGCGCCCTGAGGGCATCCTGTGGCACGCCTACGACGAGTCGGGTACCCAGTCCTGGGTGGTGCCGGGCACCAAGCACGCGCCGGAGTCGTGGTGCCGGGCGATCGGCTGGTTCAGCATGGCCTCGGTGATGGTGCTCGACGTGACCCCGGCGAACACCCCGGGCCGGGACACCGTGCTGGCCAACTGGCGCAAGCTCGCCGCCGGTATCCGCAACTTCCAGGACCCGAGGACCGGCCGGTGGTTCCAGGTCGTCGACAAGGGCTCCCGGTCGGACAACTGGACCGAGACCTCGTGCTCGTCGATGTTCACCTACGCCATCTCCCGCTCGATCGAGCAGGGCTACGTCGACCCCAGCTACAACTCCGTCGCCGCCAACGGCTACCGGGGCGTGCTGGCGAAGATCTCGCTGGACGGCGCCAACCACGTCCGGCTGACCGACATCTGCATCGGTACCAACGTCGGCAACTACGCCTTCTACATCGCCCGGCCGCGGGCCACGAACGACTTCCACGGCCTCGGTGCCTTCATGATTATGAACGAGCAGCTCCGCCGAACCCCGTAGGGCAGACCATCGAGGGCGCCCCCTTCCCGGGGCGCCCTCGGCATGTGCGCCGGTGGCGCGGCCGTCAGGCCGCCGCCGGGGAGGCGACGCCGAGGTCGGCCAGGATGGTACCGACCTCCGCCCGCTCGGCCTCGGTCAGCGGGGTGATCGGCGGGCGCACGTCGGGGCGGCAAAGCCCGAGCTGGGCCAGCGCCTCCTTGACCACCGAGACGTTGAGCGCGTTGGCGCGCCGGGCGCGCATCTCCTCGAAGGGACGCAGCCGCCGCCAGATCGCCATCGCCTGCGCGAAGTCACCGGCCTTGAGCGCGGCCAGCAGCGCCAGGGACTGCTCCGGCGCGACGGTCGCGAGGCCCGAGGTGAAGCCCCGGGCGCCGGAGAGCCAGAAGTACGGTGCCCAGCCCTCGGCGAGCCCGCAGGACCAGACCAGCCGCTCGTCGCCGAGCACGCGCACCAGGTCGGCCAGCGCGATCGGGTCGGGCACGGCGTACTTGACCCCGACCACGTTGGGGCACTCCTGCGCCAGCGCACGGAACCCGGCCGCGCCGATGAGCGGGCTGCGCACGTAGAGCACGACCCCGTGCTCGGGAATCGCCCGCGCCACCTCGCCGTGGTAGGCGACCCAGCCCTCGGTCGACTGGTACGGGTGCACCGGCTGGTGCACCATCACGCCGTGGGCGCCGGCGGCGACCGCGTCGGCGGCTTCGGCCGCCGCCTCGCGGGCCGAGTGCCCGACGCCGGCCAGGACCACGGCATCGCCGGCCGCCGCCACCGTCGCCCGCACCGCCGCCGCCTGCTCGGCCCGGTCCAGCGCGTAGAACTCGCCGGTGTTGCCGTTGGCCGTCACCACGTCGATGCCGGCCCGTACCTGGCGGTCCACCAGCGCCGCATAGGTGTCGAGGTCGACCGCGCCGTCCGCGCCGAAGGGGGTCACGTTGATGGTGACCACCGACTCGCACGCGGCCCGAACCCTGGCTACCGACATGTCACTCCCCCTCGTCTCCCCGCCAGTTAAGCACGCGCGCCGAGCGCCGCGGAAACCTCGCGCGCCGCGCGGACCACCATCGGCGCGAGCCGGGCCACCTGCGCGCGGGCCATGTCGAAGGACAGCCCGGACACGCTCACCGCACCGATCGGCTCACCTCGATGGTTGAGGACCACGGCGCCCACGCACCGGACCCGGGTCACGTTCTCCTCGTCGTCCAGCGCCCAACCGCGCGCGCGGACGCTGGCGAGGTTGGCCAGCAACGCCTCGGTCGTGGTGAGGGTGTGCGGCATCCGGCGGGGCAGGCCGGTACGGGCGCCGATCCGGCGTACCTCGTCGTCGGGCAGCGCGGCGAGGATCGCCTTGCCGATAGCGGTGCAGTGCAACGGCAGCGAGGCGCCGATGCGCGAGCGCATGCCGTAGGCGCCGCGGCCCTCCAGCTTGTCGATGTAGACCGCCTCGTCGCCCTGCCGCACGCCGAAGTGGACGGTGTACCCGCTGCGCTCGCACAGCGCCCGCAGCGCCGGCCGGGCGGCGCGGGCCAGGTCGGAGTCGTCGGCCGCGCGGGCGGCCAGGCGCATCAGCCCGGGTCCGAGCACGTAGTCGTGCTCCTCCCCCTCCCGTACCCAGCCGTGCGCGACCAGCTCCTGCAGGATGCGGTGCACGGTGGAGATGGGCAGCCCGGCGGTGTTGGCGATGCGGGACAGCCGGCGTTGCTCGGTCAGTGCCTCGGCGACCGCGACCAGTTTCGCGATCGCCGAGGGCGAGCCCGACTGGGTCTTCGGCGTGGTCATCGCGACAGCCACCCCCCGTCTACAGCGAGCACATGTCCGTGTACGTAGTCCGCCGCCGGCGAGGCGAGGAAGACGATCGCGCCGACGATCTCATTGGGCTGCGCCCACCTCCCGGCCGGGATCCGCGCGCGGATCTCCGCCTCCCGCGCCGGATCCGACCGCAGCACCGCGGTGTTGTCGGTCGCCACGTAGCCCGGGGCGACCGCGTTGACGTTGACGCCGCGCGGCGCCCATTCGTTGGCCAGCGCCCGGGTGAGCCCGACGATGGCGTGCTTGCTGACCGTGTAGGACGTGACGTTGATGCCGCCTTGGAAGGACAGCATCGAGGCGATATTTATGATCTTCCCGGATCCACGTTCACACATCGGGCCTCCGAAGAGCTTGCTCAGCAGGAACACCGAGCTCAGGTTCACCTGCAGGACGTCGCTCCAGTCGTCGTCCGGCATGTCCAGCGCCGGCCCGCGCCGGATGATCCCCGCGTTGTTGACCAGGATCTGCACCTCGTTCTCGGCCAGGATCCGCTCGGCCATGCGGTGGATGGCGGCCTCGTCGGCCAGGTCGGCCACCACGGTCTTCACCTTCCGGCCGTACCCGGCCACCTCGGCGGCCGCGTCGTCCAGGTTGTCGCGATGCCCCCACAGCACCAGGTCGGCGCCGGCCTCGGCGAGCGCCACCGCCGCGGCCCGGCCGATGCCGTCGCGGGCACCGGTGACCAGGGCGGTACGCCCGTCCAGCGTGAAGGTGGTCATCGCATCTGCTCTTTCGCGACCTGGTCCATGTCGTCGAAGGCGACGTTCTCCCCCGCCATCGCCCACACGAACGTGTAGTTGGCGGTACCCGCGCCGCAGTGCACCGACCACGGCGGGGCGATCACCGCCTGCTCGTTGGCGACGATGACCGAACGGGTCGCGTCGGGCGGACCGGCCAGGTGCACGATCCGCTCCCCGGGCGCCAGCCGGAAGTACAGGTAGATCTCGGTACGCCGCTCGTGGGTGTGGCACGGCATGGTGTTCCACACGCTGCCTTCGGCCAGCTCGGTGATGCCGAGGACCAGCTGGTCGGAGGCGATCCCGTCGGCGTGCACGTAGCGGCGGATGGTGCGCACGTTGGCGTGCGCCTGGTCGCCCAGCGTGGTGTTGAAGACCTCGTCCCGCCGGCCCAGCGCGGTCGGGTGCGCGTGGTGCGCCGGCGCGGACACCAGGTAGTACCGCGCGTCGGCGCCGTCGAACGTGACGTCGTAGGAGCCCTTGCCGACGTAGAGCACGTCCAGCTCGACGAGCTCGTGCTTGGTGTCGTCGACGGTGACGGTGCCCGAACCCGCCAGGCAGACCACGGCCAGCTCGCGCCGGCCGCAGAAGTGCTGCGCGCGCAGCTGATCCGGGACCGGCAGGGTCAACGGCTGACCCGCGGGCACCGCGCCACCCACGACCATCCGGTCGTGGTGGCTGTACTCCAGGCGCACTTCACCGTCGGCGAACAGGTTCTCCACCAGGAACCGCGCGCGCAGTCCGGTCGAGTCCAGGCTGCCGAACTCGGCGGGGTGGGTGGGGTGGCGCGTCTGCACCGCAAGGTCCTTCCGCTAGACGGGTCTGGGCTCCTGCGGGTGCCCGGCGGCGCGCGGTTGCTCCGGGGGTGTCCCCACCCCCGGAGCGACCATCCGCCCGCGCACCACAGGATCACTACTTGGGGAGCATCCAGCTCAGCACCGGCGTGGACTGGAAGTAGACGAGCAGGCACAGCAGCAGGAGCAGCCCGACGCTCCAGCCGATGACCTTGCGGAACAGGTTGCCCTCCTGCCCCACCTCGTTGATCGCCGCGGTACCGATGGCGAGGTTCTGCGGCGAGATCATCTTGGCCAGCACCCCGCCGGAGGAGTTGGCCGCGCCGAACAGGTACTTCAGGTAGAGCGGGGTCTTCAGGCTCGCCGCCGCCGAGGTCTGCACCGGCCCGAACAGCGCGTTGGAACCCGCGTCGGTACCGGTGATGGCGACCCCGAACCAGCCCACGATCGGCGACAGGAAGGCGAAGAAGCCGCCCGCCGTGGCCAGGTACTCGCCCAGCGCGTTGGTCTGCCCGGAGAACTGCATCACGAAGGCCAGCGCGAAGACCAGGAGGATGGTCAGGATGGCCCAGTTGAACTGCCGGATGGTCCGGCCGTAGATGCGCGCCGCCCGCATCGGGCCGACGGCGAGCACGAGCATCGTCAGCAGGCCCGAGATGAACAGCAGGGTACCGGTGGCGCCCAGCCAGTTGAGCACGTAGATGCTCGCGCCGCTCTCCGCGTTGCCCTTCGGCGGCAGGAAGTGCAGGCCCGGCCAGCGGAACCGGACCGTGGTCCAGTTCAGCCACTCGTACTGGACCCCCAGGAAGTTGCTCCACTTCGGCGGCTTGGCCGTCGACGGGCTCAGCAGCGCCTTGACGTTGGCGCCCTTGACGCTGAGCTGGGCGATGGAGAAGACGATCACGATGATCGCGTACGGGGCGAACGCCCGGACGATCTCGAGCGCCGAGTCACGCTCGGCCGGACGGTGCTCGCGGACGAACGCCGGGTCCTCGACCGCGCCGCCGGCCACCGGTACCGGTTCCGGCCGGCCGGTGTCGAACTGCAGCTCCTCGCGCGGACGCCAGACCCGGGTCAGGATCAGCAGCGCCGCCACGGAGACCAGCGAGGCGTAGATGTCGCAGAGCTTGTAGCTGATCGACGAGAAGATCCACTGCGACACCGAGAAGGTCACCCCGGCGGTCAGGGCCGCCGGCCACGCCTGACGCAGGCCGCGCCGGCCGTCGGCGATGAGCAGCAGGATGAACGGCACGATGAACGCGATGACCGCGGTCTGCCGGCCGGTGAACGCGCCGTACCTCTCGGCCTCGGCGATGTTGTTGGGCGACAGCACGGTGATGGGGTTGCCCAGGCCGCCGAAGGCCACCGGCGCGGTGTTGGCGACCAGGGAGATCGCCACGGCCTTGAGCGGGGCGAAGCCGATGGCGATGAGCATGACCGAGGCGATCGCGATCGGGGAGCCGCCGCCCGCCAGCGCCTCGATCAGCGCGCCGAAGCAGAACGCGATCACGATCGCCTGGACCCGTTGGTCGTCGCTGACCCGGGCGAACGCGCGGCGCAGTACCGCGAAGTGCCCGGTATCGACGGTCATGTTATAGATCCAGATCGCATTGAAGGTGATCCACAGGACCAGCAACGCCCCGCGGGCGGCGCCGAACAGGCCGGCGTCCAGGGCGAGCCCGGCCGGCATGTGGAAGCCGGTACTGCCCGGGAGGATCGCGACCAGGACGGCGACGACCAGGGCGGCGAGGCTGGCCCAGTGGGCCTTCCAGCGCAGTCCGCCCAGCAGGACCAGCAGCACGACAAGGGGTAGAGCGGCCAGCAGTGCGGACAACCAGAGATGGCCGGTGGGATTGAAGTTCTGGCGGTACACGAGCGCCTCCATGGGGGTGGGGACGGGCGCAGCTCACGGGCGGTCGGGGCGGTGCCAGCGCCGAGCAGGACGGGTGGCCGGGCGGGTGTACCGGGGTGGCACGCGGCACTGCGCAAACCATTGCATGCGGGTGTAGCCGGCGGTTCGCCCGCTGGTCAAGAACGCACTCCGTGGTACGGAAACGTGACCTCACCGCGACCATCCAAGCTCAGGCTAGGGGCGATGCGGCCATCAGAAACAATCCCGAAAGATCGACTTAACTGAACTCTTGACTCAGCCCGGGCTACGGAGATTGACTCGTGCACAAACGTTTGCAGAGTACGGCCTCCAAGGCCATCGAGGCTAGTCACTGGGAAGAGCGTCCAATATGCCGGTTACGATCCATGACGTCGCCCGACGCGCCCAGGTGTCCCCGTCGACGGTGTCGCGCGCGCTCAGCGCGTCGCACCTGGTCCGGGGGACCACCCGGGAGCGCGTGCTGGCCGCGGCCAAGGAGCTGGGCTACCAGCCCAACCCGGCGGCACGCAGCCTCATCACGGGCCGGACCGGCAACATCGGCATCGTCGTGCCCGACCTGAACAACCCGTTCTACACCGGCGTGCTGCGCGGGGTGCAGGCACGGGCGCGGCAGAGCGGATACGCGGTGTTCTTCGCCGACGGCGAGGAGGACCCGGTGGCCGAGGATGCCCTGGTCCGCACGATGGCCCGGCAGGTGGACGGGGTGGTCATGTGCGCCCCGTTCTGCTCCGATGCGCAACTGCGCGCGCTGGCCGGAATCACCTCGCTGGCCCTGCTCAACCGCCGGCTGCGCGACATACCGGCGGCCCTGATGGACAGCGCCGGTGGCATGCGGCAGGTGGTCGACCACCTGGTCGCCCTGGGCCACCGGCGGGTCGCTTACCTCAACGGACCCAACATCGCCTGGTCCAACCGGGAACGGCGGCGGGGCCTGCGCGCCGCCGCCGCCCGGGCACGGATGACCGTCGTCGAGTTCGGCCCGTTCGAGCCGAAGTTCGAAGGCGGTGTCCAGGCCGCCGACCTGGCACTCGCCGGCGGCGTCACGGCCATCATGACCTACAACGACCTGATGGCCCTCGGCGTACTGTCCCGGCTGGCCGATCGCGGCGTGGCGGTACCGCAGGAGATGAGCGTTGTCGGCTTCGACAACCTCCTGTACGCGGCCGTCTGTGCACCACCGTTGACGACGGTCGCCATGCCCATGGAAGCGGGGGGTCGGGCGGCGGTCGACCTCCTGCTCGCCGGTATCGACGGAAGTGACGACGGTGCCGGCCCTTACCGCGAACTGACCACTAACCTCATCGTGCGCGCGACGACTGCCGCCGCCAGTACCACCAGTCCCGACAACCACCCTCCGGCGGTCTGAGGCCGCCGGCCGCTCCCGGAAAGGGGAGTTCCCTCTATGGGTGATCCACGTAGGCGCCGGTACCGCATCGGTACCGGTCTACTGGCCGCACTTTCCACGGCGACCCTGGTCGCCGCCTGCACCGCCCCCAGTACCGGCGGCGGAGGTGGCGCAGCGTCCGCGTCCAGCGACGTTCCGGACAAGCCGTCGGCCCCGGTGACCCTCAACGTCATCGACGTCGCCGGCAACCTGCAGCTCACCCAGGGCATCTTCGACGACTTCGTCAAGGAGCACCCGGACATCATCAGCAAGGTCAACACCACCACCGCCAAGGCGCCCGACCTGCCCGGCAAGCTGCAGGCCGAGCAGCAGGGCGGCGCGCTGACCATCGACCTGGTGCTGACCGGTACGGACGCCCTCGGCTCGGGGATCGCCAAGGGGCTGTACACGGACCTGAGCCCGTACCTGAGCCGGGTCTCCAACATGAAGAACTACCTGCCGGCCGCGGCCAAGATGCAGGAGCAGGCGAAGAACCAGGGCGTCGAGGTGGTGTACTACCCGTCCGGGCCGCTGCTGGAGTACGACCCGGCCAAGGTGACCAGCCCGCCGACCACGGCCGAAGAGCTGCTGCAGTGGTGCCAGAAGAACCCCGGCAAGTTCCAGTACGCGCAGCCGGCCAACTCCGGCCCGGGCCGCACCCTGCTGATGGGCCTGCCGTACATCCTCGGTGACTCGGACCCGCGCAACCCGACCAGTGGCTGGGAGAAGACCTGGAACTTCCTCACCGAGATCGGCAAGTGCTCGGCCAAGTACGAGACCGGCACGACCAACACGATGAAGAACCTCGCCAACGGCTCGGTCTGGATGATCGCCAGCACCACGGGGTGGGACATCAACGCCCGCGCCATCAAGACGGTGCCGAACACCACGAAGATCGCCACGATGAAGGGCTTCCACTGGGTCGCCGACGCGCAGTTCGCGGCGGTCCCGAAGGGCGTCAGCAAGGACAAGATGTCGGCGATCCTCAACTTCCTGCAGTTCGCGCTCACGCCCAAGGAGCAGGCGCTCACCTATGACACCGGCTACTTCTACCCCGGCCCGGCCATCAAGGACGTGACGCTGGACATGGCGCCGCAGAAGAGCAAGGACACCGTCGCGCAGTTCGGCCGCCCCGAGTACGACGACCTCATCAAGAACAACCCGGTGGAGACCTCGCTGCCGCCGGCGGATCAGGTCACCGCGTTCGGCCTGTGGGACCAGAAGATTGGGTCGCAGAAGAAATGAGTGACGGACGGTTCGATCACCTCCGGCTGGAGCAGGTCCGGCGGCGCTTCGGCGACAAGGTGGTCCTGGACGACTTGAACCTGCGCATCGCCGGCGGCGAGTTCGTGGCGCTGCTCGGCCCGTCCGGATGCGGCAAGTCGACCGCGCTCAACTGCCTGGCCGGGTTGCTGCCGCTCAGCGGCGGCAGCATCTGGCTGGACCAGCGGCGGGTCGACACGCAGCCTCCGGAGAAGCGGGGGTTCGGCATGGTCTTCCAGAACTATGCGCTGTTCCCCCACATGTCGGTACGCCGCAACGTCGGGTTCGGCCTGGCGATGCGGGGTGTCGGCCGGGCGGAGACGCGACGCCGGGTCGACGAGGCACTGCGCCTGGTGCAGCTCACCCCGTACGCCGACCGGTTGCCCGGTCAGCTCTCCGGTGGGCAGCAGCAGCGGGTCGCCATCGCCCGGGCCATCGTGATCGAACCGTCCCTCGTCCTCATGGACGAACCACTGTCCAATCTGGACGCCGCCCTGCGGCTGGACATGCGCACCGAGATCCGTCGGCTGCACCAGTCGCTCGGCCTGACCACGATCTACGTGACGCACGACCAGGAGGAGGCGCTGTCGCTGGCCGACCGCCTGGTCGTGCTCCGCGAGGGCGTGGTGCAGCAGGTGGGTACCCCGGAGGAGCTGTACCGCTCGCCGAGCAACCCGTACGTGGCCAGCTTCATGGGCTACCGCAACCTGCTGCCGATGACCGCCGCCGCCCACGACGGCGAGCTGGTCAAGGTAAACGGGTACGGTGTCGAGCTGACCGGCCTCGCGCGCGGTCGGTTCGGCACCGGCCCGGTCACCGTGGCGGTCCGCCCCGAGGACTTCGTCGTCGGGGTGGAGCCGCGCGACCCGCAGAACCACCTGCGGGTCGGCATCGAAGTCGTCGAGTACCACGGCCGGGAGCAAGCCATCCAGGCCCGGCTTCCGGAAGGGCAGCCACTGCGCATGAGCAGCCCCACCCGGGTATCTCGCGGCGACGTGGTGTCCGCGTGGGTCCGGCACGAACACGTGCTCGTCTTCGGCGAGCCACTGGACGGCCCCCCGGTCGAGGAGGCGGCGGGCCCCTCGACCGGGGTGGCAACTACCACCACCCCCAGCCCGGCCGGGGCGCCGTCATGACCGAGCTAACCGGCGCTCGCGCGGGAAGCGAGGTGTCGCCATGACCGTTGCGCCACCGGCGCCTTCGCCGGCCTCGGCTCCGACTCCGGCGCGGCACCGCGCGCCGGAGCCGCGGGCCCACCTCCTGCACCGGCTGGCCGAGCGCGGCGTCGACCGCACCCTGCTGTTGCTGGTACCGGGAGTGGTCTTCCTGATCGTGCTGTTCGTCTACCCGCTGGGGTACGGGCTCGGCCTGTCGTTCCAGCCGGTGAAGGGCACGAGCGCGCTGGACAACTACTCACGGTTCATCACCGACCATCTGCAGCGCGACACGATCGGCACCACCTTGCGGATCAGCCTGCCGCCGGCGATCTTCAACGTGCTGGTCTCGGTGCCCATCGCATACCGGCTGCGCGGCCGGGTCCGGGGCAAGCGGCTGCTGACCACGCTCCTGGTCGTCCCCATCACCCTCGGCACGGTGCTCACGGCCGAGGGCATGCTCAAGTTCTTCGACCCGGCCGGCGGCTGGTTCAACAAGACGCTCTTCGCGCTCCACCTGACCAGCCCGGAGCACCCGGCGCCGTTGGTCGGCAACTACTGGGGCGTGGTCATCTCGCTGGTCATCAGCGGGTTCCCGTTCGCGTTCCTGCTGATCCTGTCCTACCTGTCGGGCATCGACCCGAGCCTGGAGGCGGCCGCGTCCACGCTGGGCGCCAACGGGCGCCGGCGGTTCTGGCAGATCACCTTCCCGCTGCTGGCCCCGGGCCTGGCCATCACGTTCTGCCTCACTTTCGTGCTCGCGTTCTCGGTGTTCCCGTCGGCCTACCTCGTGGGTAACCCGACCAGCACCACCCGGGTCATCTCGATCGCGGCGTACGAGGCGCGCAGCGTCGAGGGCAACGACCCGAAGGCGTCGACGATCGCGCTGATCATGGCGGTCATCGAGCTGATCGTGATCTCCGTGGTCCTGTTCGGCCGCGGCCGGCTCTACCGGGGCGCGACGGGAGGCAAGGGATGAGCGAGTGGAGCGAGGCCGCGGCGCCTCGGGCGGCCGAGCGCAGCGAGCGGGAGCGGACATGACCGAGCTTACGGCCGCGGAAGCGGCCAAGCGGCAGGGCTGGGCGGCCCGGCCGATCATCTGGGTGGCCTGGGCCGTGCTGGCCTTCTTCTTCATCAACCTGGCCGGCATCGTCTTCTCGGTGGTCATCAACTCCTTCGGCGACGAGTGGTTCGGCACCTGGCTGCCCAAGGCCTACACGACCAGCTACTGGATCGACGCGTGGCACCGGTACGACCTGAGCAACGTGCTCAAGGTGACGCTGATCGTGTCGCTGGCCGTGGTGCTCATCTCGGCGCTGGTCGGGGGACCGGCCTCCTACGTGCTGGCCCGCCGGGACTTCCCGGGCAAGCGCCTCGTGATGCTGCTGTTCCTGCTGCCGGTGATGGTGCCGCCGATCGCCTACGGCATCCCGCTGGCCACCGCGATGTACAAGTTCAACACCCTCCTGCACATCCAGATCGCCAACTCCATCTACGGCGTGATCCTGGCGAACCTCGTGCCGGCGATTCCGTTCGTGGTGCTCACCATGACCCCGTTCATCGAGCAGATCGACCCGAAGGTCGAGGCGGCCGCGCGGATGTGCGGGGCGAGGACCCGGCAGATCTTCACCCGGATCCTGTTGCCGTTGCTGGTGCCCGGCGTGCTCGCCGCCTCGGTGCTGGTACTGGTCCGCACGGTGGGCATGTTCGAGCTGACCTTCCTGGTGGCCGGGCCGGACAGTGAGACACTGGTTGTCAAGCTGTACGACTCGATGTCCGGCGCCGGAATCCGGGCGCAGCAGCAGACCGACGCGATGGCGGTGGTGTACATGACCACCATGCTGGTGCTGCTGGTGGTGGCGCTGCGCTTCGTCAACCCGACCCAGCTCGTCACCCGGGTCGCGGAGGAACGGGAAGCGTGATGGCGTGACGGAGCTAGCGGGCGGCGGCGCATGACCGAGCTGCGCAGTCAGAGGTGGTACGGCGGCGAGGGCGTGCGTGGCTTCAGCCACCGCGCCCGTACCCGCCAGATGGGTATCGCGCCGGAGGAGCACCTGGGCAAGCCGGTCATCGGCGTGGTCAACACGTGGAGCGAGATCAACCCGTGCCACCTGCACCTGCGCGACCGGGCCGAGGCGGTCAAGCGTGGCGTGTGGCAGAACGGCGGCTACCCCGTCGAGCTGCCGGCCAGCGCGATCGCCGGGGAGACGTTCACGAAGCCGACCGCGATGCTCTACCGCAACCTGCTGGCGATGGAGGTCGAGGAGCTCATCCGCTCGTACCCGGTCGACGGCGTGGTGCTGCTCGGCGGCTGCGACAAGACCACCCCGGCGCTGTTGATGGGCGCGATCAGCGCCGGGTTGCCGGCCATCTTCGTGCCGGCCGGCCCGATGCTGCGCGGCAACTGGCACGGTGAGGTGCTGGGCAGCGGCAGCGACATGTGGCGGTACTGGGACGACCGACGCGCCGGACTCGTCGACGACAAGCAGTGGGCGGAGCTGGAGGAGGGCATCGCCCGCTCGTACGGCCACTGCATGACGATGGGCACCGCCTCGACGATGACCGCGTGTGCGGAGGTGCTCGGCATGACGTTGCCGGGCGCCTCGTCGATCCCGGCCGCCGACGCCGGGCATACCCGGATGGCCGCCCGCTCCGGGCGGGTCGCCGTCGAGATGGTGCTCGCCAACCGGCGCCCGGCGCAGATCCTCACCAGCGAGGCCTACGAGGACGCGGTGACCACGGCGATGGCGATGGGCGGTTCCACCAACGCGGTCATCCACCTGGTCGCGATGGCGCGCCGCAGCGGGGTACCGCTGAGCCTGGACGACTTCGACGACGTCGCCCGCCGGACCCCGGTGCTGGCCAACATCCGGCCCACCGGGACCTATCTCATGGAGGACTTCTTCTACGCTGGCGGGCTGCGCGCGCTGCTCGTTCAGCTCGGCAAGGACCTGCACCTCGACCGCCCGACGGTCAACGGCCAGACGCTGCGCGAGGCCATCGAAGGCGCCCGGATCTACAACGAGGACGTGATCCGCCCGCGGGACAAGCCGGTCGCGACCGAGGGCGGGCTGGCGGTCCTGCATGGCAACCTCGCGCCGCGCGGCGCGGTCATCAAGCCGCTGGCCGCCGATCCCCGGCTGCTGCGCCACACCGGGCCCGCGGTGGTTTTCGACGGGTACGCCGATCTGTTGGCGCGCATCGACGATCCCGCGCTCGACGTCGACGAGGACAGCGTGCTCGTGCTGCGGGGGGCGGGACCGCTGGGCGGACCGGGCATGCCCGAGCACGGCATGCTCCCGATCCCGGACCGGTTGCTCAAACGCGGCGTCCGGGACATGGTCCGGATCTCCGACGCGCGGATGTCCGGTACCAGCTATGGCGCCTGCGTCCTGCACATCGCTCCCGAGTCGCATGTGGGTGGGCCGCTGGCGCTGGTGCGCGACGGCGACCCCGTCCGCCTCGACGTCGAGGAGCGCCGGCTCGAACTGCAGATACCCCCGGCGGAGCTGGCCGGGCGCCGCGCCGCATGGACCGCGCCACCGGCCCGGTACCCGCGCGGGTACGGCGCGCTGCACGCGGCGCACATCACCCAGGCCGATGAGGGCTGCGACTTCGACTTCCTCGCCGCGCGGGGCCAGACCCCGGAACCCGATGCCCGCTGAGGGAGGTGTACCTCGTCCCGGATGCGGCGTTCGGGGCGGGGTACACCAGCTGGGGTACGGCAGCATATTGGATTGCTTGAGTCAACGGGACATCGGGTGATTGCCGCGTCACGGAATCCCAACCGACGCTCCGTTGATCAATAGACCCGGATAGATCGGATGTCCGGAGCGAATGGCGGGTAGTGAAAACGTTTCCCTTCACGCTGAAGCGTGGGCTGTAGCAGCACCGGCAGCCCGATACCATAGACAAAACAAACGTTTCCCAGAGGGGTGGCCGCACGTGGTCGGTAGTCCACACGGTGGAGAGTCCAACCGCCTACTGATCACCGGCGCCGCCGGAAACATGGGAAGGCTCCTCCGCCCCCTGCTGCGCCGCGAAGACCGCGTGCTGCGCGTGGGTGACATCGCCGACATCGACGACGCCCAGCCGGGTGAGGAGGTTATCAACGTCGATGTGTTGGATCCGGAGGCGGTCGCGAAGGCGTGCCAGGACGCCGACGCCGTGCTGCACCTCGGTGGCATCAGCACCGAAGCGCCGTTTGACGATGTCCTTCAAGTCAACGTTGTCGGCACGCACAACGTGCTGCGCGCCGCGGTCGATGCCGGGGTGTCCCGGGTGATCCTCGCCTCCAGCAACCACGCGGTCGGCTTCTACCGCCGCGCCGACATCCCGCCGGGCTCCGACGGGCTGCCCGACGAGCTGCCGGCCCGGCCGGACACGTTCTACGGCTGGAGCAAGGCAGCCATCGAGTCCCTCGGCGCGCTCTACCACCACCGCTTCGGCCTCGACATCACCGCGCTGCGCATCGGCACCTGCTTCGCCGAGCCGGCCGACACCCGCGCGCTGTCCACCTGGCTCGCCCCCACCGACGCCGCCCGGCTCATCGAGGCCTGCCTGGCCTTTCCGCAGACCGGGTTCCGGGTCGTCTGGGCGGTCTCCGACAACACCCGCCGGTGGTGGTCCCTCGCCGGGGCCCGGGCCCTGGGCTACGAGTCCACCGACGACGCCGAGCGCTTCGCGCCCGACCGCATCGCCCGCTTCGGCGACCCCGACCTCACCGAGCCGGTGCACGACCTGGTCGGTGGTGCCTTCTGCGTCGCGCCGCTCGGCGAGCTGATGGGCTGACCGGACCGCAGGGTAGCCCGCGATCGATACGGTGCATGCCGTGACGACGTGTCCGGTGTGCGGCCACGCGGGCGAGGTCCGCCTGGTACCCACGCCCGTGGCCGGAGCCCCGGCAGCAGACCCTGAGCTGGATCAAAACCGACCGGTCAGCCTCTCATCCTCGGCGGCGCCGCCGCGACGACCGCCATCACGCTCAGCGAGGGCTGACGGACCTTCCGCGGCACGGCGTGACCCCGCGCGGCGGACCCGCGCCGGCCACGGTCTCCAGTGGCGGGTAGTGTGGAACGGCTATGACCACTGCGGGTGGCCCACCCCAAGTGCGAGTTCGGCGGTCGCGAGCATGCGGCTGACTTCCACGGGACGCGCCCGGAACTCGTTCATGACAACGGCGAAGGGGTCCACCCAGCGACGTTCCCCGGCAGGATCCCCGCGTTCGAGAACGTACCGGAACCGCACCGGACTACGGTCATCGTCCGCGACACTCCATTCGGCTCCGTACCGAATGATCAAGGACTGGGCCACGTATGCCGCGAACTGCGTACGCAACGCACCCCAGTCGTCCTCGTCCAACTCGTCGAGTGGCAGCCCGGACAGGTACGTCTCAAGGTAGGGCAGTAGAACGATGGGATCCCGCCGGCTCTCCGCGATGGGGGCTCCTAGCGTTTCAGCGAGGCTCAGAAAGGTGCGTTCGGCCTGTGCCGTCCACTCCGGCAGGCCAGCGCGGGCGGCTGTGATCCGGTCGTCAGTCATGATTACCGTGATTCTAGTCGTACTCGACGAACACAATCCGTGCCCTGGTCAGATACTCCCGCAGTGCGGGGGAAGGACCCGCGCCCGGGAAGGTCCACCTGGGGTCAAAACTCGCGTCCTGGCTTCGCAAGGCGACATCCTTGTTGATCTGCTCCCGGATGCTGTCAGACAGAGGTACCTCCACTTTCTGTGTCACCTTGCCGCCGGACGCCACAGTCACCGTCCGGTATTGCCCGTACATCTTCACTTCGACCCCGAGGGTACCGCCGCCCGGAAGTGCAACGGGGGCGTCGACGAAGCGACCGCCGCGTGCCTGAACTGGAAAGTCGGCGTCGTCATTCGGAGACACCGGATAGTGCGTTTCTTCGCCCCCGCCGTACATCTCGCGGATCCAGTCCTCCCCCGCCTGCCATCGTCGGCCAGGGTCCTTCATCGCTCGAAGCTGGCCGAGCGACTGGGATGCGCGGCCCGACGGAAGTGCCAGCTGTGTCGAGGCTGTTGTTCCTGACTGCGTGCCGGCCGTAACCGAGGTTGGTGGTGCCGGCTGTACCGCCGCCGCCCCACTGCCTCGGGTGGCAGTGGGCGCATCACTCAGCGCCTCGTCGGTGATTGCGGCGATCGTCGAGGTGAAGGCGGATTGGGAGATGGCTCCGGCCATGTAGCTGGCGATGGTGACGGCGATTGCCAGGCCCAGGGCCACCCCGTCGCCGATGGTGATGGCGAGGATCGCCGCGCCGTGGCACGGGTCCTCGGCTCCACCGGCTTGATAGGTGACCTTGCCGCATTCGGCCATAGCGGCGCCCGGGGTGAGGATCAGGGCGACGAGCGTGCTGCCAACGATCGTCGCGATCCGGCTGATGACCTTCGTCATGCCGCCTCCCCCACCGGCCGTACCTCGGCTGCGGTGACCGCTGCCCGTAGCTCGGCGCGGAGCTGGTGGATGCGTTCACGCAGCTCGTCGGCTCGGTGCCCGCGTTGCATGGCCAGCTCGTACTGGGCGGCGTGGAGGCGGCTCAGCGTTCGGTAGGCGGCCGGCCCGTATCGGCGCAGGGCGGTCACCTTGAAACGGAAGCGCGCAGCGGGTTTGAGGAGGATCGGTATCTCCGGATCGATGACGGCGCCGTTGCCGGTGGCGGCTTCGGCCCGCAGCCGGTCGGCAAGGACGGCGACCTGGCTGCGCAGGCCGCGGCGGAGCAGCAGCAGGTACGCCACGACGAGAGGGCCTTGCAGGATAAGCAGGACGAGCGGCTGTCCGACCAGGACGTCGACGATCGGGCCGGGGTTGAGCCAGGTGCGTTCGAGTTGGTTGAGCCAGGGCAGCAGGACGTCGTTGGCGAAGTGTGCGCCGGCCCCACACAGGTAGCCGCAGCCGATGGTGATGAGCCGTAGCCGCCGTTCGCGGAGCTGGCTGGCGACGCCGAAGCCGGCACCGATGATGGCGGTAAACGCGGTGTGCGCGGCCATCAGGCCGACGGACTGGCGCAGCCAGTACTGCGTCTCGGCGCCACCGCCCTGCGCGGCGCTGATGTACTCGACGGTTTCGACGAGGTTGAACCCGAGCCCGGCCGAAGCGCCCAGGACGATCCCGGACACCACATCGTCGACATGGCGGCGGAACAGCAGGTACGCCACGGCCACGCCGGCGCCCTTGCCCAGCTCCTCGAAGACACCGGCGCTGGCGACCGTACCGGTGTACACCTCGTGCGCGATCCGCACGAGGTCGCCCCCTTGACCGAGCAGGTACCTCGGGGCGTAGTCGAACACCCAGAGGTTCATCGAGCCGCCGAACCCGACACCGACGAACGCTCCCCAACCGAACACGGCCAGCGGCAGCGCGAGCGGCATCCGCCGGTACCGCTGCATCCGGCGGACCAGCCACAGCCCGAAGGCGGTGCTGGGAAGGCAGATCAGCAGCGTCGCCGGATGGCCGAAGACGGTGAAGGCCGGGGAGAAGGTGAACGGCAGCAGCAGGACGACCACCGTGAGCACCGTGAGCGTGCTCCTGTCGCGGTACCACCGGACAGCGAGGCCCCAGCCGGCGAGCACCAGCAGCCAGCTGGACACCACCGCCCAGAACGTCACCTTGACCTGAGTGGGCCAGGCGGCGCCGAGCAGGCCGACCACCGGCTCGACGAAGTCGGCCATTGGCCGGGCCACGTCGATGAGCAGCTGTACGCCGTAGAGCAGTGTGCCGGTCACCGCGATGAGCAGCAGGTACCGGAGCTGCCGTGGTTGGGTCATCGGTCAACCCCCGAGGGCCCCGCGGACGGCACTCCAGGCAGGCGGGGTGGCGGTCCGGTGTTGACCCCGCAGCCGACGAGGATCCCGGCGCCGGCGAACACGATGCCCATCGCACCGCACACCAGCATGATGCGGAGGTTCGCGCGGCCGGACGGAGCAGATGGCAACGGCGCGGCCGGCGCCACCGAAGGGGGCGCCACCGGTGCCGGCGACTCGGCCTCCCTCCCCCGCGTCACGACAGCCAGCCGGTCCAGAGAGAACTGCGCGGCGACCAGTACCGCCGCTGCGGCCAGGACCAGCGGCAGCGGCGGGACGAACCCCAGCCGGACGGACTTGGCGTCGAACGGAAAGGCCAGTAGCACCCACCAGAAGTAGTCGTTGGCCCGGACCGCCCACACCACCAACCCGACCAGTACCACCAGCGGCACGACCGGTCGCACGTACGCCTGGATGAACGCGGCGCGGGGCGGTACCCCCTGCGCCACCGCGTGCCGGTACGCCTTCTCCTGGCCGGCGAACAGCAGTGTGAACACGACCAGGGCGGGCACGCTCAGCCACATCGGCGGGGTGTGCGACACCAGCGGGACGCGCACGTCCAGCAAGCGGGCGATCGCGTACGGGGCAACCCCGACGAACAGCCACGGGGCGAAGGGCAGCAGGAGCAGCTCGCTGGAGCGCCCCAGCGGGCGCAGCGCCCCGATGCCGAACCCGGCGAGCCCGGCCATCCCCACACTCGCCACGGCGGACGGCAACGCCGGCAACCAGCTGCCGGCCAACCTACCAGCGGTATCCGGATCGATCTGGCCCGCGCCCCCGTACGCCCGCCAGGCCACCTGCACCACGGTGTCCCCGGTCGCGGCCAGCACCGCCAGCACCACCAGCACCGCCGCGACGGTCAGCCCGCCGACGAGCCCCGCCCGGGGACGGCCCGGCGGCCGGCGTACCGGAAGACCAGGCAGGACCACCATCCGGGTGCCCGTGACGATGAGCAGGCCGACGGCCAGGATGCCCAGGACCGCCAGCACCGCCAGCACCATGACCGAGCCCGCCGCCGCCGGACCCCACTCATCCGCCCAACCGTAAGCGGAGAAGTCCAGGGCATCGACGAAGATCTGCGATGCCGGCAGCGCCGACGGGCCGAAACCGATCACACTCGGGCCGAGGATCAGGAACTCGGTCGTGAACGCCTGCACCCCGGCCGCGGCAGCGGTGAGCGCGGCGAGGCCGGTCACCACCAGGACCGGCCGGCGGCCACCGCGGAACGCCGCCAGGTAGGCGACCGCACCGGCCGCGCACATCAGCGCGAACGTGCCGACCAGCATGGCGATCCGCACATCGGTGACCACCGCGCGACCGCCGGCGATGTGCGACCTGTCATACCCGGGACCGCTGACCAACCAGGCGACCCCGGCGACCGCCGGCGGCGCGAAGAACGCGACCGGCAGCGCCACCGCGCACCGGGCGACGAGCCGCGCTCGCCGCCCCATCCGGTTGCCCGCCCAGCCCAGCAGGCACCCCACGACCACGAAGACCACCAGCGGCAGCACCACCACCGACAGCGCAGCGAGGAGCGTGGACCCGAACCCGCCGGGCACCGGGCCGTCGAGGCTCGCGAGCACGAGCCGGACGGTCGGCCACACCACGGTCAGCGCCCACGCCGCCGTCGCTGGAACGATCAGCAGCAGCGAGCGCGAAACCCTCCCCAGGGCGCCCATGGCCCCGGACTGTACCGAGATCCCACCCGCAGCACTAGCCGCGCTGGTACGCGCGCATGTTGCTGAGCAGGAGATAGCACGGGTGCAGGGATCCGGATGTGTCCTCGACCGAGCGGTAGATACCCCACTTCGGGCGTACCCGGTCCTGCAACCAGGTATCGACGCCGGCCTTCGTCATGTTGACCACCTCGCCGGCCGGCGAACGCAGGATCCAGCTCACCGCGCCGGCCGGCGCGTCACCGATGGTGAACGTGACGCTGGTACACAGCCAGGTGTTCTGCAGCGGGGTCAGGTTGGTGGCGCCGATCACCAGCCCGCCGTCGAAGATCTTCAACTGGATCTTCGGTACCCCGCCGGAGCGGCTCAGGTCCATGGTCAGGATGGGCGCGCTGCCGTTGCCCGGCATCTTCAGCTGCATGATGTGGGTGAAGCGGTTGGTCGCGTCGAGCGAGTCGGGGATGTACAGCGCCCAGTCCAGCCGCCACGTCTCCCCCAGCCCGAGCGCCAGGTCCTTACCGCCGGCGTGCATGCCCTTGACCTCGTTGCGCTGCCGGTCGGGCGAGCTGTCCCGCTCGTTCAGCGGCATGTCGAAGCGGAAGTTGTTGTCCTGCACGTAGATGTGCTTGGCTCCGGGATCCGAGCCGGCCCGGTCGTCCTCGACCCCCTCGAACGCGCCCAGCCCGTCCCGGCCCGCCTGCGGGCTCCAGCGCAGCGTCCAGCCGGCGGGCGGCGGCGGTACGCCGCACCCGGCGGCGGGCACCCGCGCGGTGGCCGACGGCGACGGACTGGGCGTCGACGACGGGCTCGGCGACGGGCTGGCGGCGGACGGGCTCGCGACGGCCACGCCGCCGGGTACCACGACCGTGGACCGCGGTTCGGCCGACGGTGCCCGGTCGGGTCCGGCGAACCCGCCGGTGAGCGCGACCACCGAGACCACCGCCGTCGCCGCAAGCCCGGCGACCAGCGCGAGGACGGCGACGCGCGGCAATCGCGCGCGAGGCAACAGTGCCACGGTGCGATATCCGACCACCGGCGGGGGCACCAGGTCAACCGCCGCCCGGGGCGGCATTCCGCGTCCCGGAACGGAAAACCGACCCCGGTCCGGTCGGGTTCGCCGTCGACCGCGAGGATGGGACCGGTCGAGCTCGGCTGGATCGTCGACCGCACGCGGGTACGACGACGACGGGAGAGGTGATCGGGTGGCTGGGGACGCACCGGTGCGCACGGTGACGCTGCCGGACGGGACGGCCGCGTGGGTGGTCAGCCGGTACGAGGACGTCCGGGCCGGGCTGGCGGATCCCCGGCTCTCGCTGTCCAAGGCCAACGCCAAGCACTGGCGGGGCCTGTCGCTGCCGCCGGAGCTCGACGCGAACCTGCTCAACCTCGACCCGCCCGACCACACCCGGCTGCGCAAGCTGGTGGGCCAGGCGTTCACCGCCCGGCGGGTGGCCGCGCTGCGACCGGCCGTCCAGCGGGTGGCCGACGGGCTGATCGACGTGGTCGAGGCGGACCGGTCCGCGGAGCTGATCGCCGCCTATGCGGTACCGCTGTCCGCGACCGTGCTGTGCGACCTGCTCGGCGTGCCGGAGCAGGGGCGCGGACCGGTGCGCGGATGGATCACCGCGCTCGCCGACGGCGGGGACGCCGGGGCGGTCGCCGGGCTCAGCGGGTACCTGCGGGACGTCATCGCGGCCAAGCGCGGCGAGCGCGGCGACGACCTGCTCACGGCGCTGGTCCGGGCCCGCGACGAGCAGGGCGGGCTGACCGGGGACGAGCTGGTCTCGCTGGCGTTCCTGCTCCTCGGCGCGGGGTACGAGAACTCGGTCAACCTCGTCGGCAACGGGGTGGTCGTGCTGCTGCGCCACCCCGAGCAGCTGCGCGCGGCCCGGCGTACCCCGGCCGCGCTCGACCAGGCGGTCGAGGAGCTGCTGCGGTTCGACCCGCCGGCCCCGGTAGCCATCCGCCGCTTCCCCACCGAGGACGTCACGATCGGCGGGGTCACCATCCCCGCCGGCGCCCCCGTGCTGCTCTCGCTCGCCGAGGCCAACCGGGACCCGGCCCGGTTCCGCGACGCCGACCGGCTGGACATCCGGCGCCCCGACAACGGGCACCTGTCCTTCGGGTACGGCATCCACTTCTGCCTGGGCGCCCCGCTGGCCCGGGTCCAGGCGGTCGTCGGGATCGGTACCCTGCTGCGGCGGCTGCCCGGGCTGGCACTGGCGGTACCAGCCGAGGAGCTGCGCTGGCGTCCGTCCTTCCGGGTCCGCGGCCTCGTGGAATTGCCGGTCCGCTGGTGAAATGCGCACTGTCCACAAGGGATAGCTCGGACGACTGGCGATCTCGATTTGCCGGCGTTATGCTGAGCGCCGCTGGGCCGGCGTCTTCCCCCGTGGACGTCGGCCCAGTTCGTCATTGTCAGGCCGGGCGATGACCGGCCCGGACGAGGTTTCCGAGCTGGTCGCCGCGCACGGCTACCGCCCCGGCCGGGTGGTGCTGGTCGGCGGCGGCCTGGACAACGTTGCCTACGAGGTCGACGGCGAGCTGATCGTGCGCTTCCGCACGGAGCCTGACCCGGCCACCCGCGCCGAGCGGACCGAGCGGGAGGCCCGCGTGCTGGCCGCCGTCGCGCAGGTGTCCCCGGTGCCGGTGCCCCGGCCGGTGTTCGCCGTCCCCGGGCGCGGCTGCCTGGCGTACCGCAGGCTGCCCGGGGTACCGCTGCTGGACGTGCCCACCGACCAGCGCTCGGCCCGCGGCCCGGCGGTCGCCGCGACGCTCGGCGGCCTGCTCACCGCGCTGCACGCGGTCCCGGTGCCGCGCATGGCCGAGCTGGTGGACACCGACGACACGCCGCTTTCCGAGTGGCGCGACGAGGCCGCGGGAACCTACCCCGCGATCGCCGAGCGGGTACCGGCGGCGCACCGGCCGGCGATCGAGGCGTTCCTCGCCGCGCCGCCGCCACCGGCCCGGTACACCCCGGTGTTCTCGCACAACGACCTGGGCATCGAGCACGTCCTCGTCGACCCGGCCGACGGGCGGGTGACCGGGGTCATCGACTGGAGCGACGCCGCCGTCGTCGACCCGGCCGCCGACTTCGGCCGGCTGCACCGCGACCTCGGCCCGGCGGCCACCCGCGCCGCCGTCGCGGCCTACCGCGGCGACCTCGCCGGGCTGCGGGAACGCGCGGTCTTCTATGCCCGGTGCGGGGTCGTGGAGGACCTCGCGTACGGGCTCGACACCGGGCAGGACCGGTACGTCGCCAAGTGCCTGGTGTCGATGGCGTGGCTGTTCCCCGCCTAAGCTGTTCGCCATGCGCCGACCGATCACGCTGAGGGAGCGCCGCGCCCGGCTGGCCCGCCGGCACCTGCTGGCACCCGGGAGCCGCGCGGCCACCGTGGAGGAGGTGGCCGCGGCGCTGGTCGCCCTGCACGCCACCGACCCGGCCACGGTGCACCTCGCGGCCGGCGCCCGCCTGGCGCACCCCTCCGTCGCCGCGGTCGAGCGGGCCCTCTACGACGACCGCACCCTGGTCCGCATGCTGGGCATGCGCCGGACCATGTTCGTGGTGCCGCGGGCGTCGGTACCCGTCGTGCAGGCCGCCTGCACCGACACGGTCGCCGCCAACCAGCGCCGGCTCCTGGTCAAGCATCTGACCGAGGCCGGCATCGACAACGCGGCGACCTGGCTCAAGGACATCGGCGACGCGACCGTGCGGGCCCTGGCGGCGCGGGGCGAGGCATTCGCGGCCGAGCTGGCCGAGGACGAGCCCCGGCTGCGCACCCAGCTCTCGATGGCCGAGGGGAAGTCCTACGGCGCGGTCGTGTACATCACCACGCGGGTCCTCAACGTGCTCGCCGCGGAGGGGCGGATCGTGCGGGGCCGGCCGCGCGGGTCGTGGATCAGCAGCCAGTACCGCTGGTCGACGGTCGAGGACTGGCTGCCCGGCGGGGTGGAACCCTGGTCGGCCGCCCCGGCCCGGACCGAGCTGGCCCGGCAGTGGCTGCTCGCCTACGGCCCGGCGCCGCCGGCCGACCTGCGCTGGTGGGCCGGGTGGACGGCGGGCGAGCTGAAGAAGGCGCTGGCCGGGCTGGATCTGGTCGAGGTCGACCTGGAGGTTGGCGGTACCGGCGTGCTGCTCGCCGACGACGCCGAGCCGGTACCGGACGTGCCGCCGTGGGTCGCGCTGCTGCCCGCGCTGGACCCGACCGTCATGGGCTGGGCCGATCGGAATTGGTACCTCGGACCGCACGCGCCGGCCGTGTTCGACCGCACCGGCAACGCCGGCCCGACGGTGTGGGCCGACGGGCGCGTGGTCGGTGGATGGGGTCAGGGCCCGGGCGGCGACGTGCGGTACAGGCTCCTGGCGGACGTCGGGCGGGACGTCGCCGCGCAGGTGGAGCGGGCGGCGGCGGAGCTGACCGCATGGCTCGGCCCGGTCCGGGTCACGCCCCGCTTCGGTAGCCCGCTGGCCCGCGAGCTGGCCGGCTGACCTGGGGAGGGCACGGCACGCTCGAACGGTTCGCCGACCGGTCCCGGCAGGTACTGAGCCGGGCGGCGCTGCGTGCCCGCACCGCTGGGCCCGGCTACCTCGGCACGGAGCACCTGCTGTTCGCGATCGCCGAGGAGGGCGGTACCGCGGGGCAGCTCCTCGCCTCGGCCGGCGCCCCGGCCGGGGAGACCGCGGCGCGGCTGGCCGCCGACCCCGCGGCCAGCGCCGGGGCCGGCGGCCCATCCAGCCCGGCTGCTTCCGCCGGCCGGGCAACCGGCGGGCACCTGCCGTTCAGCGTCCGGATGAAGCGGTCGGTGGAGTCGGCGTACCACGAGTCGCTGCGCGCCCGCGCCGTGGCCATCGAGCCCGAGCACCTGCTGCTCGGTATCACCGCCGACCCGGACAGCGGCGCGGTACGGGTGCTCACCGGTCTCGGCGTGGACGTGCCCGAGCTGCGCCGGCGCCTCATCACCACGCCGGACCGGCCGCCGCCGCTGGACGTACCGGACCACGTCGGCGCCCCGCCCCGGCTGCCCGGCCGGCGGGCGCTGCTGGGGTGGCACGCCGGGCTGGTCCTGGCGTACGCCGTCCTGTGCGTCCCCCTCGTACTCGCCGCGCACGGCGCGGCCGCGGTGCTCGTGGCCGTCGTGGCGGTACCCGTCGCCAGCAGCGCGCTCATCGCGCTGCTGCACCCCGTGCGGATCCGTACCGCCCGGCGCCAGGCCCAGGGCACGGGACCCGCGGTACGGCTGCCCGCCCGGCAACTGGCCGAGGCGTTGGCCACGTGCGGAGTGACCGACCTCGAGGTCTACCTCCACAGTGGACGGTTGGTGCGGAACCGGGGTTTCGGGCTGGGCCGGCACGGCATCATCGGGTTGTCCCCGGTCACCGCGCGGGCACGTGATGCGGCCCGGTTCGTCGCCGCGCACGAGGCGGGGCACGTCGCCCGGCGCGACGCGATCCGCCTGACCTCCGGCCTGTTCCTCGCCGAAGGGCTGGTGCTCGGCGGCGTGGTCAGCGTCCGGCTGGCCGTCGCGGTCCCGGCCGCCTTGGCCGCGCTGCTCCTCGCCATCGGTACCCGCTGGGCCGGCGAGTTCGGTTCCGACGCCATCGCGGTGCGCTGGGTGGGCCCGGCCGCCGCCGCGGCGTTCGACGCCCACGCCGCCGCGCTGGCCGCGACCGGACGGCGGGGATGGGCCCGCCGGCTCATCGCGTGGCTGCACCACCCGCCGATGGCGGTGCGCCGCCGCGCCTGGCGCCGCCCGGCCGTTTGACGCGGCCCGGCCGTTTGACGCGGCCCGCGGTCACTCCGGGCGCAGCCAGAGCGCGCCCAGCGGCGGTACCCGCAGCGCGACCGACGCCGGCAGGCCGTGCCAGGGCACGTCCTCGGCGTGCACGGCGCCGAGGTTGCCCACGCCCGAGCCGCCGTAGTCGGTCGAGTCGGTGTTGATCACTTCCCGCCAGGTGCCGCCGCGGGGCAGGCCGATTCGGTAGCCCTCCTGCGGGACGGCCGCGAAGTTGACGACGCACACCAGCGGCGCCCGGTCATCCGCGTACCGGATGAAGGAGAACGTGTTGTGCATCGAGTCCTCCGCGGTGATCCAGCGGAACCCGTCCGGCGTGCTGTCCCGTGTCCACAGTGGAGGGTTGGCGCGGTAGGCGGCGTTGAGGTCGCGCACCAGGCGCCGCATGCCCGCGCGGTCAGGCAGCTCCAGCAGGTCCCAGTTCAGCCCCCGGGACTCGCTCCACTCGTGGTCGTCGCCGAGCTCGCTGCCCATGAAGACGAGCTGCTTACCCGGGTGGGCCCACATGAACGCCAGCAGCGCCCGCGCGTTGGCCAGCTTCTGCCACATGTCGCCGGGCATCTTGCCGACCAGCGAACCCTTGCCGTGCACCACCTCGTCATGGCTGATCGGCAGGATGTAGTTCTCGCTCCACGCGTACACCAGCGAGAAGGTCATCTGGTGGTGGTGCCACTGGCGGTGGATGGGCTCCTTGCCGACGTAGGACAGCGTGTCGTTCATCCAGCCCATGTTCCACTTGAAGCCGAAGCCCAGCCCGTGCAGGTAGGTCGGCCGGGTCACGCCCGGCCACGCGGTGGACTCCTCGGCCACCGTCATCACGCCGGGGTGGTGCCGGTAGACGGTGGCATTCATCTCCTGCAGGAAGCTGATCGCGTCGAGGTTCTCCCGGCCGCCGAACTGGTTGGGCGCCCACTGCCCTTCCTTGCGGGAGTAGTCCAGGTAGAGCATCGAGGCCACGGCGTCGACGCGCAGGCCGTCGGCGTGGAACTCGTCGCACCAGTACAGCGCGTTGGCGACGAGGAAGTTGCGCACCTCGTGGCGGCCGAAGTCGAAGACGTAGGTGCCCCAGTCGGGGTGCTCGCCGCGCCACGGGTGCCCGTGCTCGTACAGGGGTGTGCCGTCGAAGCGCGCCAGGGCCCAGTCGTCACGCGGGAAGTGCGCCGGTACCCAGTCGAGGATCACCCCGACGCCGGCCTGGTGCAGCCGGTCGATGAGGTGCCGCAGGCCGTCCGGGTCGCCGAAGCGGGCGGACGGCGCGTAGTACCCGGTGACCTGGTACCCCCACGAGCCACCGAACGGGTGCTCCATCACCGGCATGAACTCCACGTGCGTGAAGCCCATCTCCACCACGTAGTCGGTGAGCTGGTCGGCAAGCTCCACATAGGACAGTCCCGGCCGCCACGAGGCCAGGTGCACCTCATAGACGCTCACCGGTTCCTTGTGGTGCTGGGCCTTGGCCCGCTGGGCGAGCCACTCGGCGTCCTTCCACTCGTACCGCGACTCGGTGACCACCGACGCGGTGCGCGGCGGCGCCTCGGTCTGCCGGGCGAGCGGATCGGCCTTGTCCCGCCAGACTCCGTCGCGGCCGAGGATCCGGTACTTGTACCGGTCGCCGACCGACGCGTCCGGCACGAACAGCTCCCACACCCCGCTGCCGCCCAGCGAGCGCATCGGCCAGCCGTCGTGCGCGCCCCAGCCCGTGAAGTCGCCGACCACCCGGACCCCGCGCGCGTTCGGCGCCCACACCGCGAAGGCGACGCCGCCCGGCTTGGCCTGCGCGCCGAGCACGTCCCACAGCCGCTCGTGCCGCCCCTCGCTGATCAGGTGCAGGTCCAGCTCGCCAACCGTGGGCAGGTACCGGTACGGGTCGTCATGCACCACGCCGTCGACCTCGATGCGGTAGTCCAGCCCGGTGCCCGGTACGGTCGCCGCGAACACGCCCTCGTCGTGCACCAGCTCCATCGGGTAGGTCACGTTGCCGACCACCACGGCGGCCGACGCGGCGCCGCGGCGCAGGGTGCGGACGGTGGTCTGTTCGCCCGTCTGGTGCGCGCCGAGTATGCCGTGCGGGTCGGGTATCGCACCCGAGATCAGGTCGTCCATGCCTCGTCCTCCAGCATCCGCGCGATGGAGTGCACCGGGATCTTCAGCCAGCCCGGCCGGTGGCGCGCCTCGTAGGCCGCCTCGTACACCGCCTTGTCCAACTCGTACGCGCGCAACAGGGCGGCCTGGTCGCGCGGATCCACCCCGGTCGCGGCGGCGTAGCCCGCGCAGAACGCCGTGCGGTTGCGGGCGATCCACTCCCGCGCGTGGTAGGCCATCTGCTCGGCCTCGTCGTCGTCGCGGCCGACGAGGAGCTGGTTGGCCGCGTACTCGTAGGAACGCAGCATGCCCGCCACGTCACGCAGCACCGAGTCGGGCCGGCGCCGCTCGGCCAGCGGCTGCCCGGGCTCCCCCTCGAAGTCGATGAGCAGCCATGCCTCCGGAGTGCGCAGCACCTGCCCGAGATGCAGGTCGCCGTGGATGCGTTGGATCGGGATCGGATCCATGCCCGCCGCCCGGTAGGCCGCGTGCAACGCGGGGGCGTAACCGGCCAGCTCGGGTACCGCCCGGGTGGCCCGCGCGAGGCGCTGCTCCATCGCCTCGACCGGCGGTTCGGCCATCGACTTGCCCAGCTCGTCGGCGAGCGTGCGGTGCACCGCGGCGACCGCCTCGCCGAGCCGGTGCGACTCGCCGGCGAAGTCCCCGCCGACCTCGTCGGCATGCAGGTCGGCCTCGGCGAACAGGTCCCGCACGCTGGCGGTGGCCATCCGCCAGCCGTCGGCCGAGTTCTGCGCGTACTGGGTGACCATCGCGAGCGTGACCGGTTCGCCGTCGTCGTCGACGCTCTCGATCGCGCCGAGCAGCCGGGCGACGTGGGTGTTGCCGGCCCGGGCCAAGACCCGGTTGAGCTCCAGGTCGGGGTTGATCCCGCTGACCACGCGGCGGAACACCTTGAGCAGCGCGGCGGTGTCGAACACGACGCTGGTGTTGGTCTGCTCGGCGTCGCCGACGATGGCCGGGGCGTCGACCGGGAGCTGCGCCCCGGGCTCGGGGACGAACCGCAGCCGGCCCACGGTGGCGCCGGACTGGATCAGGCGGAGCAGGTACCGGGCGTCCTCGGCGTGGAAGAGCGCGTCGTAGCCGGTGCGGTCGCCCTCGGACCCGATCGTGGCGGCCACCGTGAACTCGTCCGCCGGCCCCCGGTCCCAGCCGACGAAGACCTGGTACCGCTCGGTGCCGCCGTCGGCGTAGCGCGCGTCGAGCAGGGTGTGGTCGAGGTTGTCGCGCAACCGGGTCACCACCGCCGGCAGCACCGCCTCGAGCCGGCGCCGGCGCCCGGCGTACCACCGTTGCTGCGGCAACCACTCGACGAAGGGCAGGGTCACGTCTTCTCCTCCGGGCCGCACAACTGGAACCAGTAGAAGCCGTGTCCGGGCAGAGTCAACAGATATGGCAGGTGGCCGACGCGCGGGAAGGGTACCCGGCCGGTCAGCTCGATCGGCGTGTACCCGGCCCAGTTGTTGAGGTTGAGCTCGATCGGTTGCGGGAAGCGGGACAGGTTGTTCACGCACAGCACGATGTCGTCCTTGTACTCGCGCAGGTAGGCCAGCACCGACGGGTTGGACCCGCCCAGCTCGCGGAAGGTACCCATGGCGAAGGATTCGTGCCGGCGGCGCACCGACAGCATCGCGCGGGTCCAGTTGAGCACCGAGACCGGGCTGTCCTTCTGCGCCTCCACGTTGATCGCCTGGTACCCGTACACCGGGTCCTGGTTGACCGGAAGGTAGAGCCGGCCCGGGGTGGCCGTGGAGAAGCCGGCGTTGCGGTCCGGGGTCCACTGCATCGGGGTGCGTACCCCGTCCCGGTCACCGAGCCAGATGTTGTCCCCCATGCCGATCTCGTCGCCGTAGTAGAGCACCGGCGAGCCGGGCAGCGACAGCAGCAACGCAGTGAACAGCTCGAACTGGTTGCGGTCGTTCTCCAGCAGGGAGGCCAGCCGCCGGCGGATGCCGACGTTGGCGCGCATCCGCGGGTCCTTGGCGTACTCCGCGTACATGTAGTCGCGTTCCTCGTCGGTGACCATCTCCAGGGTCAGCTCGTCGTGGTTGCGCAGGAAGATGCCCCACTGGCAGAGCTCCGGGATGGTCGGGGTCTGCGCGAGGATCTCCGAGATCGGGAAGCGCGACTCGCGGCGTACCGCCATGAAGATGCGCGGCATCAACGGGAAGTGGAACGCCATGTGGCACTCGTCGCCGCCGGTGGCCGGGTCGCCGAAGTACTCCACCACGTCGGCCGGCCACTGGTTGGCCTCGGCGAGCAGCACCCGGCCGGGGTACTCGTCGTCGATCACCTTGCGGCACTGCTTGAGGAACGCATGCGTGTCCGGCAGGTTCTCGCAGTTGGTGCCCTCGGCCTCGAAGAGGTAGGGCACCGCGTCCAGCCGGAACCCGTCGATCCCGAGGTCGAGCCAGAACCGCAGGACGCCCAGCATCTCCTGCTGTACCTCGGGATTGGCGTAGTTGAGGTCGGGCTGGTGGGCGAAGAACCGGTGCCAGTAGAACTGCCGCCGCACCGGGTCGTAGGTCCAGTTGGACTCTTCGGTGTCGACGAAGATGATCCGCGCGCCGGCGTAGCGCTCGTCGGTGTCGCTCCACACGTAGTAGTCGCCGTACGGGCCGTTCGGGTCGCGGCGGGACTCCTGGAACCACGGGTGCGAGTCGGAGGTGTGGTTCATCACCAGGTCGGTGACCACCCGGATGCCCCGCTTGTGCGCCGCGTCGAGCAGCGCCACGAAGTCGTCGACGGTGCCGAAGTCGGGCAGCACCTTGTAGAAGTCACGGATGTCGTACCCGCCGTCGCGCAGCGGCGAGTCGTAGAACGGCGGCAGCCACAGGCACTCCACGCCGAGCCACTTGAGATAGTCAAGCTTCTCGATCAGTCCCCGGATGTCGCCGGAGCCGTCGGCGTTGGAGTCGGCGAACGCCCGGACCAGCACCTCGTAGAAGACCGCGCGCTGGAACCAGGTCCGGTCGGCGGGCAGGATGCGCGCGCTGCCGTAGTCGCTCGCGACGGGATGCTCGACCACCCCGCCGGCGGCGACGTGGCTGCCCTCGGCCGGGTCGCCGGGGTGCCGCAGCGCGGCGCCCGGATCGTGCGCCTGCCTGAGCGGCTGCTGTGCCAAGTCCACTGTACCCACCTACCCCCGGCCGATCGCCGCTACTCATGGCCGTCGTTGCTGTACCGATGATCGTGGCCGCGGTCCCCGCGCCACTAGCCGTGCCCGTGCACGGTGAAGACGTGCGCCGGCTCGAGATGGGGGTCGAGCCGCACCGCGTTGTACTGGCCCCAGTCGTACGTGGCGCCGGTCAGCTCGTCGCGGACCGTGAACCGCTCGTGCCAGTCGAACCCTAGCGCCGGCATGTCCAACATGGTGTTTCCCCACTGCACGTGGGCCGCGTCGAACGAGCACACCACGAGCACGGTGTTGCCCGAGTCGGGGTCCCGCTTGGAGAAGCACAGCAGGGTACCGTTGTCGACGTCGTGGAAGCGCAGGTTGCGCAGCCGGTGTAGCGCGGGGTTGGCTCGCCGGATCTCGTTCAGCCGGGTCAGGTAGGGCGCCAGGGACCGGCCGGCGGCCAGCGCCCCGGCCCAGTCGCGCGGGCGGAGCTGGTACTTCTCGTTGTCCAGGTACTCCTCGGCGCCCGGCCGGGGCAGGTGCTCGAACAGCTCGTACCCCGAGTACAGGCCCCACGAGGGCGAGAGCATGCTGGCCAGCACTGCCCGGATCTTGAACATCGGTGGCCCGCCGTGCTGGAGCGTCTCGTGCAGGATGTCCGGGGTGTTGGGCCAGAAGTTCGGCCGCATGTGGTCGACCGAGGCGACCAGCTCCTCGCAGTACTCCCGCAGCTCCCATGCGGTGGTCCGCCAGGTGAAGTAGGTGTAGGACTGGGTGAAGCCGATCTTGCCCAGGCCGTGCATCATCGCCGGCCGGGTGAACGCCTCGGCGAGGAACAGCGCGTCCGGATCGGTCTTCTTCACCTCGGCGATCAGCCACTCCCAGAAGGCCACCGGCTTGGTGTGCGGGTTGTCGACCCGGAACACCTTGACCCCGAGGTCGATCCAGTGCCGCACGATCCGCAGCACCTCGGCCCGGATGCCCTTCGGGTCGTTGTCGAAGTTGAGCGGGTAGATGTCCTGGTACTTCTTCGGTGGGTTCTCCGCGTAGGCGATCTGCCCGTCGGCCCGGGTGGTGAACCACTCCGGGTGCTTCTTGACCCAGGGGTGATCCGGCGCGGTCTGCAGCGCCAGGTCCAGTGCCACCTCCAGGCCCGCCTCGTGCGCCGCCGCGACGAAGTCCACGAAGTCGGCCTCGGTACCCAGCTCGGGGTGGATCGCGTCGTGGCCACCCTCGGCCGCGCCGATCGCCCACGGGGAGCCGACGTCGTCCGGGGCGGGGACGAGCGCGTTGTTACGGCCCTTGCGGTTGACCCGGCCGATGGGATGGACCGGCGGCAGATAGACGACGTCGAAGCCCATCTCCGCGATGGCCGGCAGCCGCTTGGCGGCGGTGGCGAAGGTGCCGTGCTTGACCACCTTGCCGTCCAGGCTCACCACCGCCCCCTCCGAGCGCGGGAAGAACTCGTACCACGCGGAGAACAGCGCCCGCTCGCGGTCGACCCAGAGGGGATAGCTGGCCGAGCTGGTGACCATCTCCCGGACCGGGTACCGCCAGAGCAGGTCGGCCAGGTCGAGCGCCGGGCTGACCCGCTCGAACAGCGGCAGGTCGGTGTCGCGCAGCGCGGTCACCGCGGCCTCGACGTCGGCCAGCGACTTCGGCGGTACCAGCGTGGCCGCGTGCTCCAGCAGGTCGGCACCCTCGACGAGGTCGTTGTCGAGGTCCGCCAGCCCCTGCCCGGCGGAGATCTTCTTGGTGACCGCGTCGTGCCATGTCAGGTACGGATCGCCCCACGCCTCGACCGCGAACGCCCACCGGCCGACCGCATCCGGCCGGATCTCCGCGTGCCACTGGTCGAGGCCCGGCTCCCCGGCCCGCATGCGGGTGAACGGCCGCTGCGCGCCGTCCGGTCCCCGCCAGGTGACGTTGCACCCGAGCTTGCTGTGCCCTTCCCGGTAGGACACCGCGGACACCGGCACCAGCTCACCGACGACCGCCTTGGCGGGATAGCGGCCGCCCGCGACGCGGGGCGTCACGTCTTCGATGGGGAACCGTCCGATCATCGATCTCCACGTTAGTCACCGCCGGGCCGATCGGCTCGGCGACACCCGAACCCACGGTCCCCCGCATGGTCAACGGTACGATGATCCGGTGCGCAAGAGATAGCGCCCGCCCCGGCTCAACCGGCAGGCGCGGCGCGCTCGGCCGCAGAGCGCTCGGCGCAACCGAACGTGATCGTCGTGATTCGCGTGGTCATTCGCCCTCCGAAACTTGGCGCGTAAAGTTGAACCGTTCCAGATTTCGCGTCGTGTGGTCGGCGTCGCTGGCGCATCGGGCGCCAGTGGAAGTCCTCAGGGGAGAATCATGTTCCGCACGAAGCGTTCCCGCCTCACGGCGTCGATCGCCGCCGCGGCCGTGTTCGGCACCGGCGCCGCGTTGACCGTCGCGCAGATGGCCCAGGCACACGGCCCGCACGGCACCACCGCGCCCGCCGCGGCGGCGGATCCCACCGGGGCGGCGACCTTCTTCGTCGCCGCCCTCAACGGGCGCAACGAGGTACCCGGCCCGGCCGGCAGCCCCAAGGTCGGCGACCCGGATGGCCAGGCCCTCGCGGTGCTGCGCATCAAGGGCAACCAGCTCTCGTTCGCCATCAACTGGACCGGCATCGGCGCACCGGTCGCCGGGCACGTCCACCTCGGGGCGTCGGGCAGCAACGGCGCGGTCCAGGTGCCGTTCTTCGGCGCCGGACTCGCCGACGGCATCGAGGCGGCGGTCGGCACGGTGACGGTCAGCGACCCGGCCCTGCTGGACTCGCTCAGGGCCAACCCGACCGGGTTCTACGCCAACCTGCACACCGCCGAGTTCCCCGGCGGGGCGGTGCGCGGCCAGCTGCACGCCACGACCCACCCGGTCGACCTCACCGCGGTCCTGCGCGGCGGGCCGCTCAGCGCGATGCTCGGCGGTGACCAGGAGCTACCGGGTCCGAAGCCGGCCGGGGACGCGGACGGGCACGCGACCGCGTACGTCGCCGCCGACGACAAGCGCGTGCACTACTCGTTCACCTGGTCGGGCATTGGCGCGCCGACCGACGGGCACCTGCACGCCGGCGCCGCGGGCGTCAACGGCGCGGTGGCCGTGCCGCTCTTCTCCGCTCCGAACGGGCTGCCCGCCTCGGTCACCGGCATCGCCGGCATCGCCAAGGGCGTCAAGCCGGAGCTGGTCCGGCAGGTCAACCGGAACCCGGCCGACTTCTACGCCAACCTGCACACCGCCGAGTTCCCCGGCGGGGCCGTGCGCGGCCAGCTCTTCCGGGCCGGTGACGGGGACGACGACGATGACTTCAACCAGTCCTCGTTCATCGCGTCCGTGGTGCGGGGTGAGCAGATCTACGCGTGCACCCAGCAGGCCGACGGGACGTTCGCATTCACCCAGCACAACGTGAGCGCCACCTTGCAGACCGGCATCGCGCACTCGTTCGTCAAGGACGACGCGGGCCCGCCGCAGTGGGTCTCCCGGGACGGCAGCGCGGTCACCGGCAAGCTGATCAGCAAGAGCCCCAACGGCGCGGCCAACATCGCCGAGCTGGACCTGGCGGCCACGCAGTCTGGCGCCGCCCGCGGCCAGCTCGCCACCACCGTCGAGATCCTGCGGCTCAACACGGCCGGCGGGATCGCGCCGGCGGGGGTCTGCGACCCGAAGGCCCGCCCGATCGCCAAGGTGCCCTACCAGGCCGACTACGTCTTCATCGCCAAGTAGCCGACGTCGAGGGGCCGTCCTGCCGGACGGCCCCTCGACCCGTGCTCAGAACGTGCGCGCCCGCTCGGGCAGCACGTCGATCGAGGCGGCCTGCGCGTCGCTCAACGCGCACACCTCCCGCAGCGCGGTACCGAGGCCGGGTACCGCGCCGGGCTCCGGCCACATCTCCGGCTGCCAGAGCCGGGACCGGACGAAGGCCTTGGAGCAGTGGAAGTAGCACTCGACCACGCTCACCACGACCGCGAGGACCGGCCGGCGCCCGAGGACGGTCATGTCGTCGAAGAACTCGGCGTCGGCCACCAGCCGGGCGGTGCCGTTGACCCGCAGCGTGTGCGCCACTCCCGGTACCACGAAAAGCAGACCGACGTGGGGGTTGGCCAGGATGTTGTGCAGGCTGTCCAGCCGCCGGTTGCCCGGGCGCTCGGGCAGCGCCAGGGTCTGCCGGTCGAGCGGCCGGGCGAACCCCGGCTCGTCGCCCCGCGGGGTCGCGTCGCACCCGTCCACGCCCGACGTGGCGAGCACGCAGAACGGCGCGGCGGCGAGGAACCGCCGGGCGTGCTCGTCGAGATGGTCGAGCTGCTTGCGCACCGACTGCGGGACGGGGTCGCCGCCCACCACCTGTCGCAGCGCCCCCTCGTCCGTGATGAACCGCATCAGCTCACCGCGATGCCGCGCGCCGGTACTTCGCGATCGACAACGGCAGGAACACCGCCAGGATCGCCACGATCCACAGGATCGACAGCAGGAGCGGATGCCGGGCCGGGAACCCCGTGCCGCGCGCCTGCCCGAGCGCGGAGTTGCCCCACAGGTCCCGCAGCGTCAGCACGATCGAGCTGATCGGGTTCCAGTCGGCGACCTTGCGCAGCACGGTGGGCAGGTTGTCGGTGGGGATGAACGCGTTGGACAGGAACGTCAGCGGGAACATCCAGATGAAGCCGGCGCTCTGCGCCACCTCCACGCTCTTCACCGACAGCCCGATCGTGGCCGAGATCCAGCTCATCGCGTAGGCGAAGCCGAACATGAGGGCGAACCCGCCGATCGCGCGCAGCGGATCGGTGTGGATGCGCCACCCCACCAGCAGCCCGCAGATCGACATGACGAACACGACCAGCACATTGTTGAGCAGGTCGGAGGTGGTCCGGCCGAGCAGGACGCCGGCCCGGGACATGGGCAGCGACCGGAACCGGTCGATCACCCCGCGCTGCAGGTCCTCCGCGAGCCCGATCGCGGTGATCGCGGCCCCGAACGCGACCGTCTGGGTGAAGATCCCGGCCATCAGGTACTCGCGGTAGTTGACTCCGTTGACCTTGATCGCGCTGCCGAACACGTAAGCGAACAGCAGGACGAACATGATCGGCTGGATGGTGGAGAAGACCAGCAGATCGGGAACCCGCTTGATCTTCGTGAGATTGCGCTTGGTGACGACCCACCCGTCCGTCGCCGCCATACCCAGCGAACTCATGCCTTCTCCCCGTCCTTCGCCTTGGTCTCTTCGTCGCTGGCCGTGTGGCCGGTGAGCTGGAGGAACACGTCGTCCAGCGTGGGATGACGCAGCCCGATGTCGCGCGGCTCGACGTCGGCCGCGTCGAGCTGGCGGACCGCCTCGGTCAACGCGCGGACCCCGGTGTCGACCGGTACGGTGACCCGCCTGGCCTCCTGGTCGACCGTGGGCTCGGCGATGCCCACGCCCTTGAGGATGGACGCCACGGTGGCCAGCTCCGCCTTGTCGGCGACGGCCACCTCCAGCCGAACTCCCCCGATCTTGCGCTTCAGCTCGGCCGGGGTACCCCGGGCGATCGCCTGGCCGTGGTCGAGCACCACGATGTCGTCGGCGAGCTGGTCGGCCTCCTCCATATGTTGGGTGGTCAGCAGCAGCGTGACGCCCTGCCGGACCCGGTCGCCGATGAGGTCCCACAGGCCCAGCCGGCTGCGCGGGTCCAGGCCGGTGGTCGGCTCGTCGAGGAAGATGACCGGCGGCTGGGCGACCAGCGCGCCGGCCAGGTCGAGCCGGCGGCGCATCCCGCCGGAGTAGGTCTTCGCCGTGCGGTGCGCGGCGTCGGTGAGCTCCAGCCGCTCCAGCAGCTCGGCCGCCCGGGCCCGGGCCTCCTTGCGGCCGAGGTGGTAGAGCCGGCCGATCATCTCCAGGTTTTCGAACCCGGTCAGGTACTCGTCGACCGCGGCGTACTGGCCGGACAGCCCGATCAGCCGGCGTACCTGCTGCGGGTGGCGCACCACGTCGATGCCGCGGATCACCGCCCGCCCGGAGTCGGGTTTCAGCAAGGTGGACAGGATCCGCACGCACGTGGTCTTGCCCGCGCCGTTGGGCCCGAGCAGGCCGAGCACGCTGCCCTCGGGGACCGCGAGGTCCAACCCGTCCAGGGCATGCACTTTGTCGTAGAGCTTGATGAGGCGTTCGGCTTCTATCGCGGCAGTCACGGCGCACAGCGTAGGTGGACCCTCCGACAGTTTCCCATCGAATTGACCGCGGTCGGACTGACGGCGGGGCCCGGCGCCCCTCGTCACCCCTTGACACCTCGAGCAGGAGACAGAGAACGAGGCCGCCACGGGGGAAGCGGCCTCGTTACCGGGGAATGTTACGCCGACATTCGCCGACGAGGAAGACGTCCAACCCCACCCGCGACCCTCGCGTCAATCCGTTTTCTCGCCATCCTCACCACCCGCGGGTCTCCGGCTCCAGCCCGGCCGACGGGAGCGGTTCCCCGCCCACCTCGGTGTACTTGGCCTGTATGACCGGCCGGCCGGCCGGGTCGAAGGTCCGGACCGTCAGGTTGACCTGCACGCCGGTCCTGGCGGCCAGCGCGAACTTGCCCACCCCCTGGCTCAGGTCGGCGGTGGCCACGATCGTGCCGTCGCCCGCCACCACCGCCTCGGCCCGTACCGCGCCCGGCGGCGCGACGACCATCAGCGTGTCGGTCTGGCGCGCGAAGTAGGGCAGCCGCATCACGATGAGCGTCCGGTCGGGCGGCCCGGCCACCCCGGCCCCGCTCGGATGGTCGCGCGCCAGCGGCTCGGCACCGGTCAGGTCGAACGCGTAGGTCGCATACGGCCCGCCGCCGTCGGGCGTCATCGCCTGGACCGTGACGACCGCCGCGGTCGACCCGTTGGTCAGGCCCGCCATCGGTACCTCGTCGCACCACAGCACCTGGAAGTGCGCGTCGCGGTCGGACAGTCCGGTGCCGCGGGCCAGCGCCCGGGCGGCCTGGACCGCCGCGGCGGGGATCGCCTTGCCCCGCCCGGAGACCGGCGCCGGATCGATGCTCACCTCCGGGTCGGTGCCCGCACCGCTGTGCAGGGCCGACTCCAGCAGCACCGCGCCGTCGTAGGTGAGCCGGACCCGCCCGCCCGGGGCCAGCTGCCGCGTGTCGCGCAGCAGGTACCCGGCCGGCTCCTCGGTCCAGCTCCGCGTGATGCTGCCGTCGGCGTGGTAGCGGGCCCGGTCGGAGACCGCCACCCGGCTGCCGGCGGGCCCCATGACGAGGGAGTACCCGCCCGCCTCGGTGAGGCGCTCGGCCCGGACCACCGGCTCCAGCTCCCCGAAGCCGGTCATTTGCAGCCGGTCGACCGGGGTACCGGGGGCGGCCCAGTAGGTCACCTCCAGCGGCCACCGGCTCACGCCGCCGAGGATCACCAGCCGGCCACCGGGGACGTCCCCGGCGAACAGGATCCGGATCAGCGTGGGGTCCTGGGGGAGGAACGGACCGCGGGCACCGCCCGTCATCCGCTCGACCTCCTTCGGAGCCCGGTCCCGCAACCCGTCCAGCAGGCCGGTGTCGGCGGCGAGGGAACCCCGCGTCGGCGAGTCCAGCAGCGCGGCGAGCAGTCGGGTCGGCGGCTGGCCGGCGTCCACGTACCCGTCCGGCGCGCGTTCGGGCAGCCCCACGGTGAGCGCCCAGGCCCCGGGCAGGATCGCGAGGACCAGCAGCGTGGCCAGCACGACACCGGTGCGTCGCCGGCGGCGGCGCCGGCGGACCAGCAGCCGGCCGTACGGGTCCGGGGCCGGGGTCACCCGCTCGGCCTGCTGGGCGAGCGAGCCGCGCAGTTCCGTGATCATCTCAGCCACCCCCCGTCCGCATGCTCAGGGCGGGCAGGTCACCGGACGCGATGAGCTCGCGCAGGCGGGCCAGCCCGCGCGAGGCCTGGCTCTTGACCGACCCGACGGAGCAGCCGAGCACCTCGGCGGTGTCGGCCTCGGACAGGTCCTCCCAGTACCGCAGGACCAGGACCGAGCGCATCCGCGGAGGCAGCCGCAGCAGCGCCTGCCACAGCTCGTCGCGCAGCTCGGGCTCCTCGGTCGGGACCGGCCGTTCGGGCAGCACGGCGGTGAGCACCTCGACGACCTGCCGGCGCCGCCACCGGCTGACCAGGTGGTTGACCATGACCCGGCGCAGGTACGCCTCCGGCTTGTCCACCCGGCGCCACCGCGACATGGTGGCGAGCAGGGCGGACTGCAGCACGTCCTCGGCCAGCTCGACCGAGCCGGCGAGGAGGTACGCGGTACGCAGCAGGTGTGCGTACCGCGCCTCGACGAAAGCCCGGAACTCCTCGTGCGCCACCCGTGCCCTTTCCAGCGCCTCTGCTACCGGGGAAGACGCACGGCGGACGGCGGAGGTTGAGTGCCTGGGTCAGCCTTTGTACTGCGCGATCACCTTGGTGTATTGCAGGTTGCCGTCCCGGTTGAGCTCCCAGAAGGTGAACCGGGCAAGGTGGTGCTGTTGCACGTACCCGAGCATGTTCTGGAAGTCCTTGACGGTGACGTTCTCGCCGGCGCAGTCGGTCTTGCCGTTCATCGACGAGATCCCCTGCTTGGCGTAGACCTGCGCGTCGGTCAGCTTGAGCGCGGCCTTGAGCTGCCGGTGCAGGCCCTCGCTGGCCGAGAAGGTCAGCGTGGTCATGTTCGGCTTGCCGCCACCGCAGAAGTCGAACGGCATGATCGACCAGACGTCGACCGGGGACCCGATCGCCGCCGCCTGGCCGGGGATGTTCTTCTCCCTGCCCTCAAGGCCCTGGGTACCGACGCCGAGGGTCAGGATGAGCTGGACCTTCGGGTTCTTCTGCTTGGTGATCTTCAGCGCCTGGAGGACCTTCATCGACTGGGGGACCTCGCCGGCCTCCAGGTCGATGTCCAGGGCGCGCAGCTTGTAGGCGTTGATCACCCTCTGGTACGCGCCCGCGAGCGCGGCCGGACTGCTGCACGCGTTGCCCAGCTTGTTGCCGGACGCGCCGCCCACGGAGATCACCACGTCGCCGCCGTTCTTCCGGATCGCGTTGATCCGGTTGATCGGTCCGGCACTGGTCAGCGACGCACCGCCGTCCCAGACCGGGGTACAGCCGCCGCCGTTGAGGATGAACGCGAGCGTGAATGCCTTGACCCCGGTCTGGCGCATGACCGCCACCGGGTCCTTGCCACCGGTCACCGGGTAGATGTAGGGGGACGCGGCCAGCGACACCGCCGGTGGGTCGACCACGGCGACGGCGGGCGACACGGTCGCCGCCTGGCTCGTCGCGATGCCGCCCGCGACGGACCCCACGATGACGGCGGCCACGCCGCCGGCGATCAGGACCGTGCGTCGTCTCATCGGTACTCCGTTTCAGCTCGCCGGCGCCGGCCCACGCCGGATGGGGGGATGGATCGACGTCGATTCTGCCGGAAGCGGAGCTCTGTTAGAAAGTCTTCCTGATGGATTTCACTCGATGGCGTGGATTCCCGGACCGACCCGGGTCGCGGCATGCGGTTGTCCAGAATTGTTCAGCCCGGGCATCGACGCGGTTCCCTACCAGGGCCGGTGGCTGATACATACGGTCTACCCCGCCGATGTGTCCACCCGCCCCGACCTCCAAGGAGCGAGCCATGCGAGTCACGCGCGCCGGGTGGGCGCTGCTGGCCCTCGGCACGACCGGCGCCCTCCTGGTCGCCGGCGCAGGTACCCCGTCAGCCGCGCCGACCACGACACTGATCAGCAAGAACGCGGCCGGGCAGGCCGGTACCGGCGGCGGCGGCCTGCAGATCTACCTGCGCGACCTGGTCGCCGGCACCACGGTCATCGCGAGCGTGACGAACGCCGGGAGACCCGGGAACTCGGTGTCCTTCTTCCCCGCCGTCAGCGATCCGGGCGGGGTCGTGTTCCAGTCCCTGGCGTTCAACCTGCTGCCGCCAGGGACTCCCTCCGGCGGGTACCAGATCTACTACCACAGCCTGTAGGGGGAACGGGGGGCGGCGCGTCCGAGGGGGCCGCGCCGCCCCCGCTTGTCTCCCAACGGGCAGAATGCTCGTCGTGACGATTTCGATCCAGCAGCGCATCGCCGAGGAGCTCGGCGTCCGGGAACACCAGGTGACGGCGGCGGTCGACCTGCTCGACGGCGGGGCCACGGTGCCCTTCATCGCGCGGTACCGGAAGGAGGCCACCGAGGCGCTCGACGACGCGCAGCTGCGCACGCTGGAGGAGCGGCTGCGCTACCTGCGGGAGCTGGACGAGCGGCGGGCCGCCGTGCTGGAGTCGATCCGCGCCCAGGGCAAGCTCGACGACGCGCTGGAGACCCAGATCCTCGCCGCCGACTCCAAGGCGCGGCTGGAGGACATCTACCTGCCGTACAAGCCCAAGCGCCGGACCAAGGCACAGATCGCCCGGGAGGCCGGCCTGGAGCCGCTGGCCGACGCCCTGCTCGCCGAGCCCACGGTCGACCCGCCGGCCGCCGCGGCCGCGTTCGTCGACCCGGAGAAGGGCGTGGCCGACGCGTCCGCCGCGCTCGACGGCGCGCGGGCGATCCTGGTCGAGCGGTTCGCCGAGGACGCGGACCTGATCGGCGCGCTGCGCGAGCGGGTGTGGGCGCGCGGCCGGCTGGTGTCGAAGGTGCGTGACGGCAAGGCCGACGAGGGCGCGAAGTTCGCCGACTACTTCGACTTCGCCGAGCCGCTGACCAAGTTGCCGTCGCACCGGGTCCTGGCGCTGTTCCGGGGCGAGAAGGAAGAGGTGCTCGACCTGACCCTGGAACCGGCCGAGGACGGCGGGACCGAGGAGTACGAGGTGGCGATCGCGCAGCGCTTCGGGATCGCCGACGCCGGCCGCCCGGCCGACCGGTGGCTGCTGGACACCGTGCGCTGGGCCTGGCGCACCCGCATCCTCGCGCACCTCGGCATCGACCTGCGCACCCGGCTGTGGCAGGCGGCCGAGGACGAGGCGGTCCGGGTGTTCGCCGCGAACCTGCGCGACCTGCTGCTCGCCGCACCGGCCGGTACCCGGGTGACGATGGGGCTGGACCCCGGGTTCCGCACCGGCGTGAAGGTGGCCGTCGTCGACGCGACCGGCAAGGTGGTCGCGACCGCCACCATCTATCCGCACGTGCCGGCCCGCAAGTGGGACGAGTCGATCGCGGTGCTGGCGAAGCTGTGCGCGGTGCACCAGGTCGAGCTGATCGCGATCGGTAACGGTACCGCGTCGCGGGAGACCGACAAGCTCGCCGCCGACCTGATCGCCCGGCACCCGTCCCTGGGCCTGACGAAGATCGTGGTGTCCGAGGCGGGCGCGTCGGTCTACTCCGCCTCGGCGTACGCCTCGCAGGAGCTGCCCGACCTCGACGTGTCGCTGCGCGGGGCGGTGTCGATCGCGCGCCGGCTGCAGGACCCGCTCGCCGAGCTGGTGAAGATCGACCCGAAGTCGATCGGCGTCGGCCAGTACCAGCACGACCTGGCCGAGACCAGGCTGTCCCGCTCGCTCGACGCGGTCGTGGAGGACTGCGTCAACGCGGTCGGGGTGGACGTGAACACCGCGTCGGCGCCGCTGCTGACGCGGGTGTCGGGGATCGGCACCGGCCTGGCCGCCACGATCGTGGCGCACCGCGACGCCAACGGGCCGTTCCGGTCCCGGCGCTCCCTGCGCGACGTACCCCGGCTGGGGCCCAAGGCGTTCGAGCAGTGCGCGGGCTTCCTGCGCATCCCCGGGGGCGAGGACCCGCTCGACGCGTCCAGCGTGCACCCCGAGGCGTACCCGGTCGTGCGGCGCATCCTCGCGGCCACCGGTACCGACCTGACGGCGCTGATCGGCAACAGCAAGGTGCTGCGCTCGGTCCGGCCGTCGACGTTCGTCGACGACACGTTCGGGCTGCCCACCGTCACCGACATCCTCAAGGAGCTGGAGAAGCCGGGCCGCGACCCGCGGCCGGCGTTCCAGACGGCGACGTTCACCGAAGGTGTGGAGACGCTGGCCGACCTGCGCCCCGGCCTGGTGCTGGAAGGCGTGGTCACCAACGTGGCCGCGTTCGGGGCGTTCGTCGACGTGGGCGTGCACCAGGACGGGCTGGTACACGTGTCGGCGATGTCGAGCTCCTTCGTCAAGGACCCGCGCGACGTGGTCAAGCCCGGCGACATCGTCCGGGTGAAGGTGCTCGACGTGGACATCCCGCGCAAGCGGATCTCCCTCACGCTGCGGCTGGAGGACGAGGCGGCGCGGCCAGGCGCGCGGCCGGAGCGGTCCGCGGGGCGGCCGGACCGCGCGGGGTCGCGGTCGGGCGCGCGGGGCGGGTCCCGGCCGGACCGGTCCGGTTCGACCGGCGGCGGAGCGATGGCCGACGCGCTGCGCCGGGCCGGACTGGACAAGGGGCTGGGCGGACGCTGAGCAAGGCCGCGCCGGCCCGGGCGGTGAAGTGTCGGTGGGCGGTGCCAGAATCCGTGGCCTGAGGCCAAACCGCTCGCGAGGCACGGGAGGGATCGCGATGGGCTGGATCGCGGCAGGCGACGGGTACGAGGTCGGGCTGGTGGACGGGAAGATCGTCTGCCGGAGCGCGGCCGGGAAGGTACTCCGTGCGCTGCCCAAGAGCGTGAAGGAATCGGCCGCGGCGGTCGAGCTGCGCCAGCTCAGGGAGTGGCTGGACCGGCACGACCAGCGGTGCCTGCGCGAGGTCGAGGACTGGCTGGTGCGCTCGCTGCCGGTACCGGCGACGGTGCTCGCGGCCACCTGGCCGGACCGGTCGTGGCGGGCCGCCCTCCAGGATGCCGTGATCGCTCCGGTGGACGACGGGGGCGGGTGGGGTCTGGACCGCGCCGGCTTCCTGCGCGACGTGGACGCGGCGGGGCGGCTGGGCATCGTCAACCTCGACGGTGAGTCGGTCCGGCTGGACGCCGCGCGAGTGGTGCTGCCGCATCCGGTACTGCTGGACGACCTGGACGACCTGCGGGAGTTCGCGGTCGAGCTGGGGGTACGGCAGGGGGTGCGGCAACTGTTCCGGGAGATCTGGCGCAAGCCCGCCGACCCGGAGGAGCAGACCCGGGCGGCCGTGCAGTACGCGGGCGGGCGGTTCGCGCAGCTGCGCCACCTCACCGGCCGCGCCACCACGCTGGGGTACGGGGTGCGGGGCGGCTACGTCACCCGGCGGGTGTGGGAGGGCGGCCGGGCGGTCGACGCGTGCGTGTGGGTGGGCGCCGACGATCCGTCCGTCGAGGCCTACACCGGGGACCTCACGTTCGTCGACGCGGGCGGGGCGACCGTGCCTCTGGCCGACGTCGGGCCCGTCGCGTGGTCGGAGGGGACGCGGATGGCGGCGGCCCTGTATGCCGGCCGCGTCGTCGAGGAGGTCGCACAGTGAGCGGAGCGAGGAAAGGCGGCGTCTCCGGGCGGCCGAGCGCAGCGAGCGGGGAGGCACAGTGAGCGGAGCGAGGCCGCGGCGGCGCCTGACCGAGGCGACACACCGACGCAGTCGGGGTGTGGCGTCGAGGAAAGGCAGCGTCTCCGGGCGGCCGAGCGCAGCGAGCGGGGAGGCACAGTGAGCGGGGAGGCACAGTGACGGACAGCGTGATCGAGGCGGGCGGGATCGCGCTCACCGATCCGGGTATCCCCGGGGTGGACACGGTCACCGCGCGGCGGTACCGGCATCCGGTCCTGGACGGCGAGCGGGTGGTGGTCCGGCTGGTGCCGGCGGCGCTGGGCGAAGCCGAGGACCTGGCGATGGAGTTCCTGGGCTTCGCCACGGCGGCGGAGCCGACCCCGGTGGGCGTGGGTGCCCGCCAGGCGCTCGGGTTCCCGGCCTGGGCGCTGGTCCACGACCCGGCCAACGGCCGGCACGCGCTGGCGCTGGTCAAGGAGATGGAGCGGCTGGCGCGGCTGGCCAAGGCAAAGCCAGGCAACGCCAAGGCCGGCTACGACCAGCTCGCCACCCGGCTGGGCGACGCGGCGCCGCACTTTCTGCCGACGTTCTGGGAGCAGGCCGGCCGGGCGTTCATGGTGGCCGACAACGCCAAGGCCGCCGGTGTCTGCTTCGGCGAGGCACGGCAGGCCGAGCGGGTGCACGCGCTGGCCATCGACGAGGCGCGGCTGGGCGAGGTGCACCTGGAGTTCGCGCTCGCCGGGGCGCTGACCGTCAAGGCCCTGGCCCAGTACAGCCGGGAGCTGACCGAGCGGCTGAGCCCCGCGGCCGCGTACCGGCAACTGCGTACCGTCGCGGTGCACCGGGTGGCCGGCGGCCTCGCGCCGCACACCGGCATGGCCGAGGACCTCGCCCGGCTGGCGAAGGCGGCCGGGCTACGGCCGGACGAGGAGGCGGAGGCGGTACTCGAAGCGCTGCTCGCGCTGCCGGCCATCGCCAAGGCGCCGCTGGGCTTCTGGAAGTCGTACCGGCGCCCGCTGGTGCGGCTGGCCCGGCGCAGTGCCGCGGTGCGCGGCCGGCTGCTGGCCATCCAGCCCGACCCGGGCGGCCTGAGCACCGACGTCGAAACCCCGTGGGTCGAGCTGCTGGAGGAGACCGGCGCGGCGGAAGGGCTGACCGGCACCGTGGACCCGGCCGCCGAGCCGCCGGGCGGCGCGGGCGCGTGGCTGGAGCGGTCGCTGACCAGCCGCACCCGGCGCCGCGGCACCGAGGTCCGGTCGGCGGCGCTGATCGGCCTGGTGGAGCGGATGGTGCCGAAGCTGCGCGCCGAAGGTCGCGTGCTGGACGTGGTCGGCTCCCACGCGTGGTCCGCTGATCTCGACGTCCTCGACGTCCTTATCGCCGGTGACGTACCCCTGTCGGGGTGCACCACCGGGATGCTCAACATCGGCGCCTGGCTGGCCGACACCGGCCCCGGCGCCCGGGACCTGAGCGCGCTCGCCGGGTACCCCGGGGTGGCGCAGCCGTGGCGGGCGGGGGTCCGCGCCGCGCTGACCGACTATCGGCAGCGGATCGACCAGGACGGCGGCTCGACCGTCCTCAAGCCGGAGTACCTGGCGCGGTTCCAGGCGGTTCCCGGGCTGCGCGCCACCCTGACGGCGTGGCTGGCCTCGCTCGGCGAGGAGGGCCGCACCCTCCCGCTGGCCGCGCTCGGCGACCTGATCGACCAGGTCGCCCCGCTGCACTCCCCCGCCGGCGCGGCGATCGCCCCCGCGGAGGTCCGCCGGCTCGCCGCGCTCGACGTGGCCCCGGCACTGGCCCGCACGCTGCGCGCCGGGCTGGCCGCCGAGCTGTGCTGGCCGGCCTACGACGAGGCGCGCGGGCGGCTGTCCGAGCGCAAGCCGGTGTACGAGGATCAGACCTGGCCGTACCTCATCCTCAACGACGGCAGCCGGATGATCGTGCTCGGGCCGGACGGCATCGCGCTGGACCATCTGATGCACCTACCTCCGGACGCAAGCCCCTACCAGTGGGCGTACCCGAAGGGCGCGTACGTCGACGGGCAGCTACGGGTGCAGTGGTGGAGCCGCGTCGGTCCACATGCGTACTGGTCGGCCCGGCCCGACGAGACCTTCGACCTCGCCGACGGCCCCGAGACGGTCCCGTGGGGGCACCAGCCCCGCACGGTCACGCTCCCGGGCGGCGGGGCCACCACCGGCGCCGCCCCGTGGCACGCCGGTGACCGCACGCGGCCGGGCCGGTGGCGGGTGGCCAGCGACGGGGTCAACTACTGGCGGCTGGAGCACGAGGGCGGCTACGGGACCGCGTCCCGGTGGTCGTGGCGCGAGTACGACCCGGCCACGGGTACGGTCGGCCGGGCGTCCCGCCCCCGGTTCTTCGCCGAGGCCGGCGAAGGGCTGCGCGACGCCGAGTGCACGCTGCTGCCCGCGCCGGGCGCGCAGGCCTCCCCACTCGGGCAGGCCGACGGGCTGGTCGGCTGGCGGGTCCGGACCGAGCCGGACGGGTCGGTGACCGGTGAGGGCGTCGACGGGCGCCGGGTGACCCTGCGGGTACCCGACAACGAGCGGCTCGCCGGGGCGGTCCGGCTGCCCGGCTCCGACGAGGTACGCGCGCTCCTCGTCGGCCTCGGGTCGGACCGGTCGGTGCGGGTCACGCTCGCCGAGCCGGGCTCGGGGCGGGCCGCCTCCCGCATGGACACCACCACGCCGGTGCCGTCGGCGGACTGGTGGCACTGGGCGGTCCCGCGGGACGAGGCCGGTTCGCGGGCGCTGCGCGCGGTGCCCCCCGAGACCGCGGCCCGCCTGCTCAAGGCGTGCCTGGACGCGCCGTCGGAGTACGCGGCGGCCGACGACGCGATCCAGGCGGTACTTCCGGCGGTCACCGATGTCCGGCTGCGGGTGGCGGTGATCGCGGAGGTGGTTCGGGCGGCGCGGCACGCGCGGTGGCTGGTCCGGTTCGGCGAGCACGCCGACGCCGCGCCCACGCCGGCGGCGGTCGTCACCGTGGACGACGGCGACATCGAGGCCGGCGTCCGGGGGCTCGACGCAGGCCCGACGACCTACTATTACGGGCCGCGGCATACGGGCAGCCGGCGGGTCCTCCCGGCGATCGCGGCGGCCGCGGACGCGCTGCACGGCCGGACGCCCGAGGCGAAGGTACCGCCCTCGGCGCTGGACTGGTCGGCGCTGCTCGGCACCGAGTGGGCGCTGGCGCTGCGCGCGGTCAGCCCGGCGCTGCCCGAGGCCCCGCGCGGCGCCCTGCTGAGCCTGCTCGACGCGCTGGCTCGCGGTGACCTCCTCAGCCAGCAGGGCCGGCTGCGGACCCTGGTGGTGTCCGCCCCGCCCGGCAAGCGGCTGTCCGACGGCGCGGTGCTCCGCGCCGGGGGGAGCACGCTGGTCGTGGTCGCCACCGACGAAGTATGGGACGTCGACCGGCGGGTCAAGCGGCACCACGTCGTGCAGTACGCCCCCGGCGGGGACTTCGGTCCCGTCAAGGACGTGACCATCCTGGAGGACCGGCGCCCGGCCAGCCGCGCCACCGCGCAGCGCGTCGCGGCCCTGCTCGACCTCGCCGCCCGAAACGGGGCCGTGCCGTGGCGCCCGGAACTGGTCGACCGGTTGGTGGAGCTGACCGGCATGACCCGGGGCGAGGCCGCGCTGCTGCTGGCCGGCCTGCCCGAGATCACCTCGTGGGAGGCGAACTTCCTGCCCGCCGCGACACGGCACCTGCTCGGCCTGTCCATGGCCGAGGCCCGGACCGCCCGCGACGTCCTGCGCGATCTGCCGGCCGACCATCGTGTCGCGCTGCTGGACACGTTGATGCCCGACGATCCGGCGCGGCTGTGGGAGGTCGGGCCCGACGTCGACCGGCTCGCCGAGGCCTGGACGTCCCTGTTCGGCCGGGGCCGCGCGCTGGCCGAGGACGTGCTCCAGGAGGCGGGCAAGGCGCTTCCCCGCGGCGAGGGCGTGGAGGCCGTCCGGGGCCTGGCCAACCCGGAGACCTGCCCGTGGCTGCGCCCCGGGGGGCTGACCGAGGACAACGTCGCAGCGCTCGCGCTGGCGCTGCCCTGGCTCGCGTACCGGCTGCCGGCGGGTGACCCGGCCCGCGCCTGCCTGCCTGACGCCCACCGGCGGGTGCTGGCCGCCCTGGCCCACCCCGAGCTGACGGTCGGGGCCGGTTACCTGCGCTGGGAGGAGCGCCCGCCGCCGGCCCTCGTGGTCCGGCACCGGGCCTCGGACCATATCTACTGCGCGATCCGGCCGGCCCTGCTGACCGGGCCCGACGATCCCGTGCTGGCGCTGTTTCCCACCGACCGCGAGGTCCGGGCGGTGCGCGCGCTGCTCTCGCCGGAGCTGGCCGCGCTGCTGGCCAGGGTGGGCGCGGAGACGGCGGCGCCGCCGCGGTACCCGCACGACCCGCGCTGGTCCGTGCCGGACCTGGTCGAGGAGGTGGCCCGCCGGCACGGGGTGGGTACCGACGCCGCCGCGTACTACCTGCAACTGCTCGCCCTGCCCGACCCGACCGACCGCAACGTGGAACGCTGGGCCGGCTGGGCCACGGCGGCCCGCAAGAAGCTGCGCGCCGAGCTGGTCGCGGCCGGGCCCGTCGTCGAGGCCAAGCGGGAACGGGCCGGGCGGACTGCCTTCCTGCCCGGTGGCTGGCTGCAGCTCAAGGCCCCGAACCTGCCCATCGAGCGGTGGAAGGCCGACCTGTTCGGGCTGCGCGAGGAGGGTATGGCGCCGGCGTTGATCGTCCCCGACCGCACCGTGCCCGACCTGTTCCGCGCGGCCTGGCAACGGGTCGTCGACGGGGACGAACCCAGGTTCCACACGCTCGGGGAGGCCCGATGAGCACCGCCCGGCAGATCGACCCGCCCGAGGACCGGTACGCCGACCAGCTCGCCGCGCTGGCCGAGACCGATGACGGGGCCCGGCCGCCGGGCTGGCGGCTGACCCCGCGCACGGTGGTCACGTTCGTCGCCGGAAGCCAGGGCCGGGCGGTCGGCCCGGCCGGTGTGATCGAGCCGAAGTTCATCGGCGAGCGCGCGCTGGTCGAGCGCTGCGTGGTCACCCTGGCCGGGGAGCGGGCGCTGCTGCTCGTCGGTGAGCCGGGTACCGCCAAGTCCATGCTTTCCGAGCTGCTCGCCGCGGCGATCTGCGGCACCAGCGGGCTGACCGTACAGGGTACCGCCGGGACGACCGAGGACCAGCTTCGCTACGGCTGGAACTACGCGATGCTGCTCGCGCACGGCCCGTCCCGGGCGGCACTGGTGCCCTCGCCGGTGTTCAGTGCGATGGCCGAGGGCCGCGTCGCCCGGGTCGAGGAGGTGACCCGGTGCCTGCCGGAGGTCCAGGACGCCCTGGTGTCGCTGCTGTCCGACCGGCGGATCGCCATCCCCGAACTGTCCGATGTGGACGGTGCAACTGTGCACGCGGCGCCCGGCTTCGCCCTCATCGCCACCGCCAACCTGCGCGACCGCGGGGTGTCGGAGATGTCGGCGGCGCTCAAGCGGCGGTTCAACTTCGAGCACGTGCCGGCGATCGGCGACCTGGACGCCGAGATCGCCCTGGTCCGGCGCCAGGCGCAGGGTGCCGTCGAGCGGGTCGGCGCGACCTACCGGGTCGACGACGCGGTACTGGAGGCGCTCGTGACCGCGTTCCGCGACCTGCGCACCGGTACCTCCGTGGAGGGCTGGACGGTCGAGCGGCCCTCCACGGTGATGAGCACCGCCGAGGCGGTGTCGGTGGCCGCGTCCCTCGGGCTCGGCGCGGCGTACTTCCCCGACGGGCGCGACGTGCTGTCCACCCTGCCCGGACACCTGCTCGGGGTGGTGCGCAAGGACGAGCCGGCCGACCAGTCCCGGCTGCTGGCCTACTGGGACGGCGCGGTACGGCGCCGGGCCGAGGCGGGCGCGCGGATGTGGCGGCAGCTCTGGGAGCACCGTGACGTCCTGGCCTGAGGACGATCCGGCCGCCGCGACCGACACGCTCGCCGGGTGCCGCCGGCCGTACCTGATCGGGGTACGGCACCACTCGCCGGTACTGGCGGCGGCGGTACCGGCGTTGCTCGACGCGTTCGCGCCGCAGCTCGTGCTCATCGAGCTGCCGATGGAGTTCGTGTCGTGGCTGCCCTGGCTCGGGCACGCCGACGCGCGGGCGCCGCTGGCCCTCGGCGGCGTCGCCTCGGCCGAGTCGGCGCCGCTGGCGTTCTACCCGTTCGCCGACTTCTCCCCCGAGCTCGCCGCGGTGCGCTGGGCGCTGCGGCACGGCGTCGACGTGGCGCCGTGCGACCTTCCGCTGTCGGCGCGGGAGTGGGCCGCCCCCGAAGAGTCCACTGTGGACCGCCCGCTGCTCGGCGCGGTCCGGGCGCGGCTGACGGGGCGGGCCGAGGAGGACGTGTGGGACCGGCTGGTCGAGGCGGGCGCGGCCGGTTCGCCGCCGGAGTCGGTACGCCGGGCGGCGCTCGCGGTCGGCTGGGCACTGCGCCGGGACGGCGGGCCGGCCGGTGCGCTGGACCTGGCCCGCGAGGCGTGGATGCGGGCGCGGCTGGCGGCGGCCGGTGACGCGCGGGTCGCCATGGTGGTCGGCGCGTTCCACGCCCCGGCGCTGGTCGAACCGGACGCGACCGGGACCGCGCCGGAGCCGGCGCCGGCCGGGACCGGCCGCGAGGTGGTCACGTCGCTGGTGCCGTACCCGTTCACGCTGCTCGACGCGCGCTCGGGGTACCCGGCCGGGATCCGCGATCCCCAGTGGCAGCAGGAGGTCTACGAGAGCGGCGCGGAACCATCCACAGTGGAGGGTCTGGCCGCGGCGTTCGCCACCCGGGTCGGCGCCGAGCTACGCCGGGCCGGACACCCGGCCGGACCCGCCGAGGCACGCGAGGCGGCCCGGGTCGCGACCGACCTGGCGCGGCTGCGCGGGCTGCCCGCACCGGGCCGGGGTGAGCTGGTCGAGGCGCTGCAGTCGGTGCTCGCGCAGGGCGAAGTGCTCGGACGGGGGCGCGCGGTGGCGGCGGCGATGGAACGCGTGCTGGTCGGCGACCGGCGCGGCCGGCTGGCGCCGGGTACCCCCCGGTCGGGACTGCTGCCCGCGGTGACCGACCTGCTCGCCCAGCTCCGGCTGCCGGGGCCCGGGCAGCCGGCGCAGACGGTACGGCTGGACCCGCTGCGCTCCCCGCTGGACCGGCGCCGCGAGGTGACGCTGGCCCGGCTCGGAGCGTGCGGCGTGCCCTACGCGGAACCGGTCGGCGGTCCGGGCGCCGCCGGCACCGAGACGCTGACCACGCTGTGGCGGGTCGGCTGGGTGCCGGCGACCGAGGCCATGCTGGCGGTCGCCGGGCTGGACGGCGTGACACTGCGGCAGGCCACCGCCGGGCGCCTGGGCCGGACCCGGCGCGCCCAGCTCGACGCGGGCGGCCCGACCGCCCGGCAGGCGCTGGACGGACTCGTGCGCGCCGCCGAGACCGGCGTACCCGACGCACTCGCCGACCGGCTCGACGACGTCGCGGGCGCGGTGGGCGGCGGCGGTACCCTCGCCGAGATCGTGGAGGGCCTGGAGCTGCTGGACCGGATCGCCCGCGCGCACGTTCCGGGTACCGCCGATCCGCCCGACCGGTGCGGTGAGGTCACCGACCAGCTCGACGCGGCGGCGGTCCGGGAGATCTCCGGTCTCGCCGGTTCCGACCGCCTGGACGACGCCCGCGCGCTCGTCGCGGTCGCGCACCGCGCCGACCGGACCGGCCGCACCCTGCGCCTGCACGACGCGCTGCGCGCGCTGGCCGCCGACGGTTCGCCGCTGATGCAGGGCGCCGCCGGGGCGGTCGGCGCGCTGCTCGGCCTGGAACCGCCCGAGCGGTTCGGCGAGCGGCTCGCCTCGTGGCTCGACGTTGAGGGTGACGAGCTGCGGCCGCGGCTGTCCGGCGCGCTCATCGCCGCCGCCGGGTTGCTGGCCGGCGGCGGCCCGGCCCTGGCGCCGCTGCTGCACCGGATCGAGGAGCTGGGTGACGCCGCGTTCACCCGCCGGCTGCCGGCGCTGCGCGGCGGGTTCGACGCGCTCAGCCCGGCCGCCCGGGAACGGCTGCGGGCCGACGTCGAGGCCCGCCTGGGCAGCCTCGACACCCGGCACGACCCGGCGCTGCTGGCCCAGTGGCTGGTGCACGACCAGGCCGGCCGCGCCGCGGTCGACCGGCTGGCGGGCGAGGGCGCGGCGGCGGCCCCGCCGCAAGCCGCCGCCACCCGCGATGGCGCCGTGCGGATCCCGGCCGACCAACGCTGGCGGCTGATCCTGGGTCGGCGCACCGAGGACCTGCCCGCCGCCGGGCGACGCTGGGCCACCGCGCTGGACCAGCTCTACGGGGTGGGCCACGGCGAGGGCGCGCGCGAGGTCGGCGGGGGACGCGACGCGCCCTTCCCGGGGGTACGGGAGTGGCAGGACGAGCTGACCACGCTCTTCGGCGCCGACGTGTGCCAGCAGGTGCTGAGCGAGGCGGGCCGGCGAGGCGACCGCGCGGCGGTCCTCGCCCTCGACCCCGCGGCGGTCACCCCGTCGGTCGAGCTGCTGCACACCGTGCTGTCCCTGGCCGGTGGGCTGCCCGAGAAGCAGCTCGCCCGGCTGCGCCCGCTCGTCGCGCGGCTGGTCGCCGAGCTGACCGCCCGCCTGGCCAACCGGATGCGGCCGGCGCTGGCCGGGCTGACCACGCCCCGGCCCACCCGCCGGCGCGGCGGCCCGGTCGACCTACGCGCCACGATCCAGGCCAACCTGCGCTCGCCGCTGCGGCTGCCCGACGGCCGGCTGGTGGTGATCCCCGAGCGGCCGCGCTTCCGCAGCCGGGCCCGGCGCAGCGTGGACTGGCGGCTGATCCTGGTCGTCGACGTGTCCGGCTCGATGGAGGCCTCGACGGTGTGGGCGGCGCTCACCGCGGCGGTCCTCGCCGGCCTGCCGGCGCTGTCCACGCACTTCGTCACGTTCTCCACCGAGGTGGTGGACCTCACCGGGTACGCGCACGACCCGCTGGGGCTGCTGCTGGAGGTGTCGGTCGGCGGGGGTACCCACATCGCGGCCGGGCTGCGCTACGCGCGCGGGCTGGTCACGGTACCCAGCCGCACGATGATCGTGGTGATCAGCGACTTCGAGGAGGGGTACCCGCTCGACGGGTTGCTCACCGAGACGCGGGCCCTGGTCGAGAACGGGTGCAAGGTGCTCGGCTGCGCGAGCCTCGACGAGCACGCCCGCCCCCGGTACGCGGTGGGGGTGGCCGAACAGCTCGTCGCCGCTGGGATGCCAGTGGCCGCGCTGAGCCCGCTCGCCCTCGCCCGCTGGGTCGCCGAGCAGGTCCGATGACGGCACTGCCGGCCGTGCCGCCCAGCGTCGCCGCCGACGCGGTGGACGCGCTGCCCACCCGGTTGCGCCGCAAGCTCGACGACCTCCTGCCGGCGGCCCGGGCCTGGCCGGTGACCGAGACGCCCGAGGGGTACGCGGTGATCGTCGACGCCGATACGGTCGTGACGCTGTGCCGGGTGGTGACCACCGCGGAGGACCTGCGCTGCGGGTGCCTGCTCGCGCCCCGGTGCCTGCACCGCGCGGCGGTCGCCAGCCTCGCCCCGACGGCCGAGGACGCCGGGCCGGCCGGGGATGCCGGGCCCGCCGCCGCACCCGCGCCCGCCGAGGCGCCCACCGCACCGCCCGTCACGCCCGTAGAAGCCGCCGCGGCCACCGCGCTCTGGGACGCCGCCGTCGCCGTGCTCCTCACCGGGATCCCGGGCGCCGGGGCGGTACCGCAGGCCGTCCTGCTGCGCGCCGCCCACGAGGCGCGCGGGGCCCGGCTGCCCCGGGGCGCGTCGGCCGCGATCCGGGTCGTCGAGCACCTGCGCGCCGCCCATCGCGATGATCCCGCGTTCCGGCTCGGTGAGCTGGTGGCCGACCTGCGCGAGCTGCTGTACGTGGCGCACGGGCTGCGCTCCGGCCGGCCGTTGCGCGGGACGGCCCGGCGCGAGTACCGCCTCGTCGGTGCCCGCCGGCTGTACGGGCTGTGCTGCGAGCCGGTGCTGACCGCGTCCGGGTACGCCGGGGCGGTCGTGCACCTGGTCGACGACACGGGCCAGGGCTGGCGGGTCGCCGACGTGCAGCCCGGCGGGGTCGACCGGGCCGCGTACGCGCCGGACGCTCTCGCCCCGGTCGGGGAGGCCCGGCTGACCCTGCGGGACCTGGGCCGCGCCGGCCTGCTCGCCACGGACCTGCGCGCCTCGGCCGACGGCCGGATCAGCACCGGGCGGGACGTGCGCGCGGTCGCCACCACCGGCGTCTGCTGGTCCGAGCCACCCCTGGCGGGGCTCTGGCGGGTACCGGTGCGCGAGCAGGTCGCCCGGTACCACGCCGGCCTGGACCGCCCGGTCGCGGAGCGGCCGGCCGGGTACGACCTGGCGTTCCTCGCCGGCCGGATCGCCGGCGCCACCCGCGCCGGCCTGCTCCTCGCGACTGATACCGCGACCGTGCTCGTGGTGCCGCCGCACGACACTCCGGGCCTGCCCTACGTGGACAACCTGCGGCTGCTCGCCGCCGCCGTCGGCGCGGAGATCACCCTGGTCGGCCGGTTCGCGGGCGGCGGACGGGTCGAGGCGATCGCGGCCGGCGGGGCCTGGGTCGGCGAGCCCGGACACGTGGACCTCGGCGTCGACCGGTTGACGCGGGCCATGACGCCGGCTCCCGGGGTACCCCCGGAAACGGCGGAACCGGCGCTGGAGCCGCCGCCGCTGCACCTGCTCGGGCGCCGCGTCGAGCGCGCGGTCGAGGGCGGCCGACCGGCCGTCCCGGGCGATCCCCGCGACGCCGGGCTGTTGCGCGCGGCGGCCCTGCCCACCGCCGCCGGCCTGGTGGACCGCCTGGAGTCCGCGTGCCGGGTGGAGCGGGACGTGTTCGGGCGGGCGGTGGCCGCCGGCGCCGATGGATTCGCGCGGGCGTGGCTCGCCGCGTCGGTCTACCTGACCGCGACCGCGCGCTCGCTCGAGCTGGCCCGCTGGTCGCCCGGTACCGTCGGATGATGGCCAAGCCCGCCCTGGTCCGGGACCGGTTCACCTGGCTGGCGTACGGCCAGTTGTCGACGTTTGCCTATTTTCTCTATGGCTTCGGGCCGGTCGTCCCGCTGCTGCTGCGCGAGCAGCACACCACGCGGGGGGTGGCGGCGCTGCACGGTACGGCGTTCGCGGTCGGTGGGGTGATCTGCGGGGCGGTAGCGCCGTGGTCGGTGCGCCGGTTCGGCCGCCAGACGACCGTATGGGCGGCGCTGGGTGGGATGGCGGTGGGCGTGCTGGCGTTCGGGGTCGCGCACGCGCTGTGGGCCACCCTGTCGCTCGCGGTCTTCGCGTCGGCCTGCGGCATCCTCGTGGTCACCATCGCGATGGCCGGGCTCAGCGACGCCCACGGATCGGCCGGGCCCGCGGCGCTCAGCGAGGGCAACTCGGTCGCCGCCGCGGTCGGGCTGCTGGCGCCGCTCACGATCGGCGGCACCGTCGCCGTCGGCTGGGGCTGGCGTCCGGGCCTCGCCGTCGTGGCCGTCCTGGTCGGCCTGCTCGCGCTCGGCACGCTGCGCTGGGGGGTACGGGTGCCCGCCGCACGCCCGGTCCCGGAGTCCACCACGGCCGGCCGGCTCCCCCGCACGTACCTGCTGGCCTGGACCTGCTTGCTGCGCACCGCCTCGGTCGAGCTGTGCCTGACCCTCTGGGTCGCCGACCTGATGCGCGCGCACTCCCACGCGCCCGAAGGGGCGGCCACGGCCGCGCTGTCCGCGGTGGTCGGCGGGATGTGCGTCGGGCGGCTCTTCGGCAGCCGGCTGCTCCTGCGCCGGTCGGCGCCGTGGGTGCTGCTCGGGGCGCTCGCGGTCAGCGCGGCGGGGTTCATGGTGTTCTGGGTGGCGCCGGTACCGTGGCTCGCCGTCGCCGGGCTGATCCTGCTCGGGCTGGGCAACTCGATGCACTTCCCGCTGGGGATCGCGCTCGTCGTCGCGCACTCCGGCGGGCAGCCCGACCTGGCCGTGTCCCGCTCCTCCTACGCCGCCGCGCTGGCGTTCGGGGTGTCGCCGTTCATCCTCGGCGTGGTCGCGGACTCGGTGGGGCCGCACCGCGCCTTCCTGCTCGTGCCGGCGTTCCTGGCCGGGGCGGCGGCGATGGCCTGGCGGCTGCGGCGGTACACGGTTCCGGTCGAGCCAGTGGTGGCGCTGGCCTAGCCGGGCCGCGTGCGGGGTCCTGGCCGGCGTTCCGCGCGGGTCAGCCGGTGGCGTCGCTGCCCTTGAGCCGCACGACGCGGGCGACGACGTCGTCGAGCGGGATGCCCAGCGCCACCGCCTCGGCGACCACCGGGTCGAACACCTCGGCGAAGAACCGTTTGTGGCGTAAGCCACGCAGCCGTTCCCAGCCTTCGGGGCTGACGAACATGCCGACGCCGGCGCGCCGGTAGAGCAGCCCCTCGTCGACGAGCTGGCGGTAGCCTTTGGCCACGGTGCCCGGATCGATCCCGTAGTAGGCCGCGCACTGCTTGGTCGACAGCACCCGCTGGTCGGGTTTGAGCACACCCTGAGCGATGTCGTCCTTGATCCGGTCGGCCACTGTCTGATAAACGGGCGTCCGGTCACCCATGCTATCGACAGTAGCAGTTGCCTTTCTTTGCGCGACGACGACGGTTACCGCGCAACTCTGCGCGCCGGGCGGGACGTCATCGATCTGCGGGACGGAGCCGGGTACCGCGCCGAGGGTCATGGACACCGTTCCGCCGCCCGGCATCGACCAGGCCGCCGAGCTCAACCCTCGCCGCGCTGCCCGGGATCCTGCGCCTCCCGCGCAACCGTCCGGACCGGGAGGAATACCATCGCCGGGTGGAGCTTCTGCATTCGGGCAAGGTACGCGACGTCTACCTCGACGGCGGGGACGTCATCCTCGTCGCCGCCGACCGGGTGTCGGTCTACGACGTGATGCTGCCGACGCCGGTCCCCGACAAGGGCGCGATCCTGACCCAGCTCTCGCTGTGGTGGTTCGAGCAGCTCGCCGACGTGGTACCCAACCACGTCATCTCGGCCACCGACGTGCCGGCGGAGTGGGCCGGGCGGGCCATCCGGTGCCGGCGCCTGGAGATGATCCCGGTCGAGTGGATCGCGCGCGGCTACCTGGCCGGGCTCGGGCTGCGGGAGTACGAGAAGACCGGCGCGGTGTCCGGGGTCGCCCTGCCCGGCGGTCTGGTCGAGGGGTCGCGGCTGCCCGAGCCGATCTTCACCCCGACGACGAAGGCGCCGGCCGGGGAGCACGACGAGTTCATCACGTTCGACGACGTGGTGACCCGGATCGGGGCGGACGAGGCCGAGCGGCTGCGCCGGACCACCCTGACCGTGTACGAGCGCGGCGCGGCGATCGCCGCCGAGCGGGGCATCATCATCGCCGACACCAAGCTGGAGTTCGGGCGCGCCGCCGACGGCACGCTGGTGCTCGCCGACGAGGTACTCACCTCGGACTCGTCCCGGTTCTGGCCGGCCGACCAGTGGCAGCCCGGGCGGCCGCAGTACGCGTTCGACAAGCAGTTCCTCCGCGACTGGGCGGCCGGCACGGGCTGGGACAAGAAGCCGCCGGCACCGGAGGTACCGCCCGACATCGTGGCGACCACCCGGGCGCGCTACATCGAGGCCTACGAGCGCATCACCGGCCGCCGCTGGGACTAGGCCCGTCCTGCCGACCGGCAGTCCACTATGGACAGTCAGACCGTGCGGCGCAGCTCGGTCAGCCCCGGTATCGGAGCCCGGCCAAGGAGCTTGCCGTTGGCGATGCCGAACCAGCCGACCGCATCCCGGTACCCGACGAGCAGCCGCGCGCCGTCCCGGCTCACCGCGAGCCCGGCCACCGACCCCCCGGCGTCCCACTGCGCAACGACCTTGAGCAGCCCCAGGTCCATGCCGAACGGGTCCGGCAGGTCCAGGCAGTACGCCCAGCCGACCTGCGTGTCGAGGACGTGCACGAACGCGCCACTCTCCGTCGACCACTCCGGGGCGGCGCCGGCGCCTCCCGCGCCGCCGCTCAAGGGACCGCCCGGCTTCGGGGTGTAGAGCGTGTAGAGCAGGTTCCCGGCCGGGTCAGGCACCGCGAGCCGGCCCAGCGCGCGCATCTGCTCCTCCGTCCCCGGCGGCACCGGCTGCTTGTCCCGGGTGAGCATCCCGGTGAACGTGCCGGTCCGCAGCTCCACCAGCCGGACCCGGTACCGGTCCGGCGCCCGCGGCGGCAACCACTCCAGGACGAACAGCGCCGTCCCGTCCACGGTGAACGCGTCGGGTACGCAGTTGCCGGGCAGGTCCAGGCGGTGCTGTCCGCCACCGGTCTCCACGATCAGGATCGTGGAACGGTCCCGCCCCTCCGGCTGGTACGGGCTGGGGTCCCCCGGCGCGGTCAACGCCACGCGCGACCCCGACGGCGAGGCGACCCGGGGTACCCATTGGCCGGCGAGCAGGGTCTGGCCGGTGACCGTACCGGACGGGGTCGCCACCGACGCCAGGACCGTGTCGGTGCCGGTCGCGTGCGCGGTGTAGACCGCGGTGCCGGCCCGGGTCGGCAGCGCCACGCCGAGCGCCTTGACGCCCAGGCCGGACACCAGGGCCAGGCCGGTGGCGGTGTCGACGAGCAGGGAGTCGGGCACCGCGACCACCGGGCGGGACCGCGCGCCGCAGCCACCGAGCAGCACTCCGCCGGCCAGCCCGCCGGCCACTCCCAGGAACCGTCGTCGGGTCGTCATGCCCCAAGTACACCGCCGCCCCCGCGCCGGTTCCGGAACCCTTCCGCCGCCCGCGGTGTCTACAGTTCACGAGCAGCGGAGGTGCCAACTGGACGACGCCGAGGCAGTGGCCCGGGCGCGGACCGGTGACCTGGACGCCTACGAGGCGCTGGTCACCCGGTACACCGCGCTCGCCCACCGGACCGCGGTCCTCTTCGGCGCCGGCGACGACGCCGAGGATGTCGTGCAGGAGGCGTTCGTGAAGGCGTTCCACCGGCTGCGGCTCTTCCGCGGCGACGCCCCGTTCCGCCCCTGGCTGCTGGCGATCGTCACCAACGAGACCCGCAACCTGCACCGGACCCGGCGCCGCCGGGCGGGCCTGGTGCTGCGGGCGGCGGCGCGCGAGACGCCCGCCGAGTCCGGGCCGGACCTGCCGGCCGAGACGGCGGTAGCGGCCGAGCGGCGGGGCGCGCTGCTCGACGCGCTGCGCGCGCTGGGCGCGAAGGACCGCGACGTCGTGGTGTGCCGGTACCTTCTGGAACTGTCCGAGGCGGAGACCGCGCAGGCGCTGGGCTGGCCGGTGGGGACGGTCAAGTCACGGACCAACCGCGCCCTGGCCCGGCTGCGCGAGCGGCTCGGCCCGGGAGTGGCGAGCGAGGTGGGCCATGGCTGACCCCCGCGACGAGCTGCTCGCCGCCGAGCTGCGCCGGCTGGGCGCGCTGCTTGAGGTCCCCCCGCCGCCGGACGTCCGCGCGGCCGTGCGGGCGCGGCTGCTGGCCCGGCCCCGACCCCGACCGCGGTGGCGCTGGCGGGCGGTGGCCGCCGCCGTCGCGGTGGCGATCCTCGTCGCGGTGGTCCCGCCGGCGCGCGCCGCCGTCGGCCACGCCGTCACCGGCCTGTTGAACTTCGCGGGGGTACGGGTGTCGCGCGGCCAGCCGGCGCCCGCCGTCTCCCCCGCGCCGCTGCCCTCGGCGCGCGCGATGCCGCTCGACGAGGCCCGCCGGCTGGCGCGCTTCCCGGTGCGGGTACCGGCCCGGCTCGGCCCGCCCGACCAGGTGCAGGTCGCCGACCCCGCGCCAGACGGCGCCCCGCGCGTGGTGTCGCTGCTCTACCGCGGCGGCACCGTCCGGCTGGACGAGTTCGACGGCCGGCTCGACGTGGTGTTCTTCAAGACGCAGGCGGACGAGGGCACCTGGGTGGCGGTACGCGGCGATGCCGGGATGTGGTTCGCCAGGCCGCACGCGCTGGAGTACGTCGACCGCGGCGGCACCACCCACCACGAGACCGCCCGGCTCACCGGTCCCACGCTGATCTGGACCGACGGCACGGTGACGTACCGGTTGGAAGGGTTCGCCTCGCTGGAGGAGGCGACCGAGGTGGCGCAATCGGTCGGTTGAGCCGGCGACCACGGGCAGTGAGAGTCCCTCACATCACTCGCTCGCCGCCCACCCAGCTTGTACGATGCCGTGGTGCCCGGATCCCTCCGGACCCCGCTCCGACCGCGACACCTGGTACTACTGCTCGTGACGGCACTGCTCGCCGCCGTGGCGGTGATGGCGCCGACCCCGGCACAGGCCGACCCCGACGGCTCGCCGAACAGCCTCCAGGCCCAGCTCGAAGAGGCCTCCCGCGCGTACAACGACGCGAAGGGCCGCCTCGACGCCGCCAAGCAGCACCAGGCCGACCTGACCACCCAGGCCAAGACGACCGCGGAGCGGCTCACTACGCTCGGGCCGCAGGCGGCCGCGGTCGCGGTGGCGGCCTACAAGGGCGGCCGGCTCAGCGGGGTGTCCGTGCTGCTGGACAGCGGCTCCCCCGACGACCTGCTGGCCCGCGCCACCACCCTGCAGATTCAGGTCGACCACGACAACCGCACGCTGCGCGACCTCACCGACGCGCAGAGCCGCTACGCCGAGCAGCTGGCCGCGATCGACGTCGAGGTGCAGACCCAGGCGACCCAGCTCGCCGTGATGGAGAAGCACAAGAAGGACCTGGAGAACGCGCTCGCCAGGGCCGGCAGCCGGTCCTCCAGCGGGTTCGGCCGGGTGGGTGGCGGCTCGGCGGTCCCCGCGCCGCGCAACCCGGACGGGAGCTGGCCCAAGGAGTACTGCTCGGTGGACGACCCGACCACGTCCGGCGGCGGCTGCCTGACCCCGCGCACCCTGCACGCGCTCCAGCAGGCCCAGGCGAACACCCCTAAGCACTTCACCGCGTGCTTCCGCAGCGGCAGCTACGGCGAGCATCCGCTCGGCCGGGCCTGCGACTTCTCCGCCAACGCCGCCGGCTTCCAGAACGTCGCGGCGACCGGCGCGGACAAGGCCTACGGCGACAACCTCGTCTCCTTCTTCCTCGCCAACGCCGACCGGCTCGCCGTGCTCTACGTCATCTGGTACCGGCAGATCTGGCTGCCCGCGACCGGCTGGAAGACCTACCACGGCGACGGTACGCCCGCCGGCGACCACGTCAACCACGTGCACCTGTCGGTGCAGTAGCGGGCGCTATCCCGTCCTCCAGCGCGGCGATCCGCCGCACCGGTGACGCGAGCAGCCACAGCGCCGCCAGGCAGCCGCCGGCACCGGCGACGACGAGCGTGGGACGCAACCCGAGGGCGGTACCGAGCCAGCCGCCGGCCAGCGCGCCGAGGGGGCGGATGCCGTAGTTGACGGCGCTGTACGCACCGGCCTGGCGGCCCCGCGCCTCGTCCGGCGTCACCGCGGTGATGAGCGTGTTGAGGTTGATGTCCATCAGCATCACGCCGATGCTGGACAGCAGCTCGGCACCGGCGAGCACGCCCACCTTCGTCCACAGTGGACCACCGGCGGCGGCCATCACCGCGAGCGGGGCGGGGAACAGCACGGCCCCGGCGATCGCGGTACGGCCCAGGCCGAACCTTCGGGACACGCGCGGGGCCAGCGCGGCCCCGGCCAGCCCACCGGCGGCGCCGGTCCCCAGCGCCAGCCCGATCGCGCCGGCGGACAGGCCCAGCGCGCGGCTGGCGTACAGCACCAGCAGGGCGTTGGCGATGAAGCTGAAGAAGTTGACGGTGGTGGTACAGCCGAGGGCGGCGCGCAGCACCGGATGGCGCAGCACGAGGGCCAGCCCGGCCCGGACCTGCCGGGCCATCGACGTCCCGTCCGGCGCCGGCGCGACCTCGGTCACCGGGATGCGACCGACCAGCAGCGCCGAACCGAGGAACGACACCGCGTCGGCGGCGACCGCCACCGGCGCGGTCAGGGCCTGGATGAGCGCACCGCCGAGGGCCGGACCGGCCACGAACGACCCGGCCCGGCTCAGGCTCAGCCTGCTGTTGGCGTCGAGGTAGGCCGACGGCGGTACCAGCACCGCGAAGAACGACCGGTACGCCATCGAGAACAGCACCCCGCCGGCGCCGGACAGGACCGCCACGACGTACAGCTGCGGCAGGCTCACCGCGTCGAGCAGGTACGCCGCCGGAAGGCTGAGCAGGATCACCGCGCGCGCCAGGTCGGCGACGACGAGCAGCCGGCGCTTGCGGGTACGGCGGTCCACCCACGCCCCGACGAAGAGGCCGAGCAGGTTGGGCAGCCACACCAGCGCGGTGAGCAGACCGACCTCGCCGGGCGTCGCGGCGAGCAGCGTCACGGCGATCAGCGGCAGGGCCAGCTCGGTGATCCGGTCGCCGAACTGCGAGATGGTCTCGCCGAGCCACAGCGCGCGGAACCGGCGGTTGCGCCACAGGGAGGCGGGCGGGGCGGCGGTCCCGGTGGTCATGGCTGCGGCCCGCCGTCCTCGTCGGGCTCGGGCATGGTGTAGCGCAGCAGGCGTACGCCCCGGGCACCCGCCGGTGGCTCGCGGTCCTTGCGCCGCACGTAGGGCGCCAGCAGCTTCTCGATCGCGTTCTCCAGCTCGCGCAGCTCCTTCGCGGTCACCACGATGCGGGTGTTGGCCATCCCGCCCAGGCGTTGCCACGTGGCGCTCAACCGGGGCTCGTCGCGCGCCAGCCATTGCTGGGGAAGCTGCGCCGCCTGGGCGAACATCGCGTCCTGCAACTGGTGCGCGGCCTGCCGCCCCTCGGCGTCGCCGGGCAGGTTGAACCGGAACCCCTTGGCCACGGCCTGCCACCAGCGTTCCCGCTTGCCGGTCGCGCCCTCCCAGTCCTTGACCAGGCCGAAGGAGGCGAGGTGCCGCAGGTGCCAGCTCACCACCGACGGGGTGGCACCGACGTGCGGCGACAACTGGGTCGCGGTGGCGGGCCCGTGCCGTTGCAGGCGGCCGAGCAGCGCCAGCCGCACCGGGTGCGCCAGCGCGCGCAGCGCCTGCGGGTCGGTGATCTCGAAGTCGCCGTATCGATTCTTGAGAGTCACCTCTCGAAAGTACTCTCTCACGTTGCGGCGCGCAACGCCGCGATCAGGTGGCCGCGATCAGGCGTTCGACGTCGGCCCAGGTCGGCGCGTGCTGCCCGTAGGGCGGGACCGGCCGGCGCTGCGGGCCGAAGAAGTACTGGTGGTCGACGACGCCGCGGATCGCGGCGTGCACCTCGGGATGGTCGTCGACGAAGTGGGTGAGGCCGAGCTCCGCGCAGTGGATCCGCTTGTCCGCGCGGGCCCGGCAGAACCGGACCCGCCCGGCGGGCAGGCCGGTGCGGGCGAAGAAGTCGTGCGCGGCGAGCCAGCGCTCGGTGCGGGCCTGCACCCGCTCGCCGCACTTGGAGACGAGCCATACCTTGCCGTCGAAGCGGCGGACCAGCCGGGCGATCGCCTCGACCGCGCCGGGCATCTCGGGGGTGGCCAGCATGGCCGCCTCGTCGCCGGCGAAGAAGGCGGTGTCGCCACCGCCGGGATGCGCCGGCCCGTTGATGATGACCCGGCCGATGTCGATACCGAGCCGGGGTTCACGAACTTTCATGATCCGAGTGTGCCCACCGGCTGAAGCAGGGCGCGAACGGCTTTCCTCGGTGGTCCCGGCGAGCAGGGCGTCGATCGAAACCACCCGGTAGCCGCCGCGTGCGATCACCCCGCCGAGGGTAGGCCGGGTGGGCCACCGTCCCGGAAGAGGACGGCCGCCACCAGGCGGGTCAGCTCCTCCGGGTCGTCGGTGGGCGGGTCGCGCAGGCTGCCGGACAGCCACAGCGTGGCCAGCCCGTGCACCAGCGACCAGGCGGCCAGCGCCGCGATCGGCGAGGGCGCGGGACCCGGGTCGGCCACCAGGCCGAGCCCGCCGTGCAACGACTCGCGCGCCCCGTCCCGCGCCGCCACGACGGACGGGTCGTCGGCATGGTAGAGGTCGGGTCGGAACATGACCGCGAAGTGGGCCGGATGCCGCACGGCGAAGCCGACGTAGGCCACGCCGATCTCCAGGAAGCTGCCGGTGCGCTCGCGGGCCTGGCGCAGCGCGGCGGTGAGCTTGGTGAAACCCTCGGCGGCCAGCGCGGTCAGCAGGCCGGCCTTGTCCCCGAAGTGGTGCGCCGGCGCCGCGTGCGAGACGTTGGCGCGCCGGGCCAGGTCGCGCAGGCTGATCGCGGCCGGGCCGCGCTCCTCGATCGCCGCCACCGCCGCAGCCAGCAGGGCCCGGCGCAGGTCGCCGTGATGGTACGCCATGCGCTCAGCCTATCTTGCCATTGACAAGATGGTACGGATGGCGCAGTCTTGTCGGTGTCAAGATGCCTGGAGTCGAGGAGACTGATCGTGCCCACCATCCCGTTGAGCGCAGACAGCCGCAGCACCGCCGGGATCCTGCTGCTGACGATCGTGGCGGTCGAGTACGGCGGCTGGTTCATGACCAGGATCGCGCGCGGCAAGGTGCCGATGACCGACTTCCAGAAGTCGTTCGCCCGGGCCGGCCACGGACACGCCGGGGTGCTGGTCCTGCTGAGCCTGATCTGCCAGCCGTTCGCCGACGCCACGAAGCTGCACGGGTTCGCCGCCACGGTGGCCCACTCCGCCGTGCCGCTGGCCGCCATCCTCATGTCGGCCGGGTTCTTCGTGGCCTCCGCCGGGCGTGACGTCCAGCAGCCGAACCGGCTGATCTGGCTGGTGTGGCTGGGCGCGCTGTCGCTCGGGGCGGGCGTGGTAACCCTCGGCGTGGGGCTGCTGGCGGCGTAACCGGCATTAACATATCGACAAAAACCGATCAAAGGATGTCCGTGGACCACCGGCTCTGATAGGCAGAGGAGATCGTCCGCCCATCGAAGAAGGTGATGCACTGATGCATCCGATCCGCCGCCTGGCGCGCACGCGATCCGTGCGCGCGCTGGCGCTCGCCGTACCGGCGACGGCGGCAACCATCCTGCTGCTCACGGCCGGCACGGCGTACGCCAACGTCGCGGTGACCATGGTCAGCAGCGACCCGTTCACCGACGCCCAGGCCCAGCACCGGACCGAGGTCGAACCCGACACCTACAGCTTCGGCAACACGATCGTGGCCGCCTTCCAGATCGGCCGGGTCTTCGGCGGCGGCGCCTCCGACACCGGCTTCGCCACCTCCAACGACCGCGGCGTCACCTGGGTCCACGGGTCCCTGCCCGGGATCACCCGGAACGTCGGCGGGATCTACGACCGGGCCAGCGACGCCGCCGTCGCCTTCGACGCCCGGCACAACGTCTGGCTGATCTCCTCGCTGGCCCTGCGCTCGGGCTCCACCGACGTGCTCACCAGCCGGTCCACCGATGGCGGCCGGACCTGGTCCCGGCCGATCACCACGGCCACCGGTTCCCTGGACAAGAACTGGATCGTCTGCGACAACACCTCGACGAGCCCGTTCTTCGGCCACTGCTACACCGAGTACGACATCACCAACTCCGGCGACGCGCTGCGCATGAAGACGTCGACGGACGGCGGGGTGACCTGGGGCCCGGCGCGGGCGACCGGCGACGGCGCGCACGGGCTGGGCGGCCAGCCGGTGGTCCGGCCCAACGGCACGGTGCTCGTCCCGTACCAGTCGCTCAACGGCCAGATCCGCTCGTTCCGCTCGATCGACGGCGGTAACAGCTGGCGCGCCACCGTGCTCGTGTCGGCGTTCAGCCACCACGACGCGGCCGGCGGGCTGCGCGAGGGGCCCCTGCCGTCGGCCGAGATCGACGGCGCCGGCACCGCGTACGTGACCTGGTCGGACTGCCGGTTCCGGTCCGGCTGCCCGGCCAACGACATCGTGCTGTCCAAGTCCACCAGCGAGACCACGTGGGGCGCGGTGACCCGGGTACCGATCGACGGCACCGGCAGCACAGTGGACCACTTCGTCCCGGGCATCGGGGTCGACCGGTCCACGTCCGGCGGCAGCGCCCGGGTCGGGGTGACCTTCTACTCGTACCCGAACCGGTCCTGCTCGTCGACGACCTGCGTGCTCAACGTCGGGTTCATCTCCTCGACCAACGGCGGCGCGAGCTGGAGCGCGCCGACCCAGGTGGCCGGGCCGATGAACCTCACCTGGCTGCCCAACACCAGCCAGGGGCGGATGTTCGGCGACTACATCTCGACGTCGATCTTCACCGGCGGCAACGCGTTCCCGGTCTTCCCGATCGCCAGCGCGCCCAGCGGCACGACGTTCAACGTGCCGATGTTCGCCCCGACCGGTGGACTGGCGATCACCGGCGGCGCGCGGACGGCCACTGAAGCACCGAACGTGGACGTGGCGGCGGCGCAGACGGCGGTACCGCTGACGCGGAACTGATCCGCAGGCCAGGGCCGATCCGGCTGCCGCGACACCCGCGGGAACCGGATCGGCCCTCCGTGCGTCCAACAGGTTGTGCGTACCCTGCGCGCCGTCGCCCTCGGCGCCGTCCTCCTCGTGGGCGCGCTGGGCGGGTGCAGCCAGCCGGACCGTACCGCCGGTCAGCCGGCCGACCGGTCCCCCTCGACGGGCGCGCGCTCGATCGGTACCTCGGCGCCGACGCCGAGCACGCCCGCGCCGAGCAGCCCGGCCGGGACGCCCCCCGACCTGCGGCCGCGCAGCCTCCCGCCGAACAGCGGCACCGGGATCACCGGGATCACCCTCCTGACCGGCGGGTGCCCGGTCATGACCGCCGAGCCGGCCTGCCCCGACCGGGCCATCTCGGCCTCCGTCAACGTCCTGGACGTGCAGACCAACACGGTGGCCGGCACCGTGACCAGCGGCGCGGACGGCAGGTTCACGCTCACCCTGGCGCCCGGCCGGTACCTGGTCCAGCCCACCGGCACGGGTCCATTCATGGCCCGCGCGGCGCCGGTCGCCGTCGAGGTGACGAAGGGCGCGTTCGCCCAGGTCACCGTGCGGTACCGGGGGCACCTGAGCTGATCCACGCCGGTCGGCAACGGTAACCGGGGCCGGCCTCCTCTGACTGACCGTCACGGTGGCGTGACTACTATGTGCCTGACATGGACGCCTCAGGTGTGAAACCGAGCGTGCCGACCGGACGGTTGGCGGCCGAGGCGACCAGCTTCGTCGACCGGCAGGACGAGGTCGCTCAGGTGCGGCAGTTGGTTGCGCTCAACCGTCTGGTGACCTTGACCGGGGTGGGCGGCACCGGCAAGACGCGCCTGGCGCTGTGCGCGGCCGGCGAGCTGCGCCGAACCTTCGCCGACGGCGTCTGGCAGGTCGACCTCACCGAGCTCAGCGACGGCTCCGTGATGGACTTCGCGGTCATCGAGGCGCTGTCGGTCCCGGGCGCGACCGAACGCCCGACCGCCGGCCAGCTCCCGGACTACCTGGCCGACCGGGAGCTGTTGCTGGTACTGGACAACTGCGAGCACGTCCTCGACGCGTGCGCCGCGCTGGTCACCCGGCTCCTGCGCGCGGCGCCCGGCTTGAGCGTGCTGTGCACCAGCCGGCAACCGCTGGGCATGGTCGGAGAGACCGTCTGGACGGTACCGCCCCTGCCGGTGCCGGCCGCCCCGGACGGGACCGAGACGGAGCCCCCCGATCCGGCGCGGTATCCGGCGCTGGCGCTGTTCGTGGACCGGGCCGCGGCGGCCGATGCCCGGTTCACGCTCACCGCCGACAACGTCGAGACCGTGGCCGCGATCTGCCGGCAGCTCGACGGGCTGCCGCTCGCCATCGAGCTGGCCGCCGCCCAACTGCGGTGCCGGTCGCTGGAGCAGCTCGCGACCGGGCTGGACGACCGCTTCCGGATCCTGTCCAGCCGGCACGCCTTCCCCACCCACCACGCCGACCTGTGGAAGACCTTCGACTGGAGCTACGCCCTGTGCTCGCCGGTCGAGCAGATGCTGTGGGCCCGGCTGTCCGTGTTCGCCGGCTTCGACGTGGACGGCGCCACCGTGGTCTGCGCGGACGAGCGGCTGCCCCGGGAGTCCATGCTCGACGCCGTGGCGGGCCTCGTCGACAAGTCGATCGTGCTGCGGGAGGAGTCCACCGGCGCGGCCCGGTACCGGCTGCTGGGGACGGTACGGGCGTACGGGCTGGACCGGTTGGGCCTGGCCGAGGAGGAGCGGCTGCGGGCCCGGCACCACGACTGGTACCTGCGGCTGGCCGAACGCTTCGACACGGAGTGGTTCGGCAGTACCCAGCCGGCGTGGGCGGCGAGGATGCGGGCCGAGTCCGCCAACCTCCGGGCCGCGCTGGGCTGGTCCCTGACGGCACCCGGTGCGCGGGCGTCGGGGGTACGGCTGGCGACCGCGCTGCGCTACCACTGGCTCGCCGGCGGCGCGCTGGCCGAGGGCCGGTACTGGCTGCGCCGGGTGTTGGACGGGTACCCGGAGCCGACCCGGCTGCGGGTACTGGCGCAGTCGGCCTACTCGCGCATCCTCAACGCCCAGCTCGACGCGACCGAGGGCGCGGTGAGCTGCGCCGAGACCCTCCGCCTGGCCCACCGGCTCGACGATCCGGGCCTGCTCGCCCGGGCCGTACAGGATCTCGGCATCCACGAGCTGCGGTGCGGTGACGACCCGGCTCGCGCCCGGGCGCTGCTGGAGGAGGCGGTCGAGCGGCACACCGCGGTGGGCGGTGGGGACCCGGAGGGCCTGGTCCTCGCCCAGTACTCGCTGGCCGCCGCCCGGCTCTTCCAGGGCGACCCGGACGGGGCCGACGCCCTGTGCGCACGGTGCCGGCAGTTCTGCGCGGACCGGGGCGAGCAGTGGTCGCGCTCCGCCGTGCTGCTCCTGTCCGCGCTCGTCGCGCGCACCCAGGCCGACCCCGTCCGGACCGCCGGGTACCTGCGGGAGAGCCTCCTGCTGCGCCGCGCGCTCGGCGACGTCTTCGGGATGGCGCAGACCCTGGAGACCATCGCGGCGGTGGCGGCCGACGCCGGCGACTCCACCCGCGCGGCGAAGCTCTTCGGGGCGACCGGCCGGGTGTGGCGTTCGCTGGGCGTGCTGCGCGTCGGCTCGCACCACTACCAGCGCCAGAGCCAGGCGGCCACCGCGCGGGCCCGGGTCGACCTGGGCGACGAGGCGTTCGAGGCCGCCATCCAGGACGGCTGGAAGCTCTCCCCGGAGGAGGCTTTCCACTATGCGCTGGAGCCCGAGCGGGTCCCGGCCCCCGAGCCGGCGCAGCCCGCCCAGCCGTCGCCGCTGACCCCGCGGGAACGGCAGGTCGCCCAGCTCATCGCGGACGGGCTGTCCAACAAGCAGATCGCCGTGCGACTGGTGATCGCGCAGCGCACGGCCGAGAGCCATGTCGAGAACATCCTGGCCAAGCTCGGCTTCACGTCACGGACCCAGATCGCCGCCTGGGTCGCCCGCCGGCAGGGCTGACCCGCTGCGCACCATCCCGACCGCGACACACCCGGGCGCTGTCCGCCAGGGCGAGGTCCACGTGGACCGAGACGTTCGCCCGGCATGCCGGTGCGTGCCGTCCGCTGACCGTGCTGGATCTGGGCTCGGGTACCGGCCGGTTCACCCCCGGCGCTGGCGGACCTGTTCGGTGGTCCGGTGTTCGGCGTCGAGCCGTCTTCGCGGATGCGCGCGGTGGCCCGGGCGTCGGCCCGGCACGAGCGGGTCACCTACCTGGCCGGCGCCGCGGACCGCATCCCCCTGCCCGACGACAGTGTGGACCTGGTGCTGATGTTCCTGGTGCTGCGGGGGATCTCCACGTTCGAGTACCTGACCGAGGAGGAGACCGCGCGGGGCCTCGCGGCGCTGGATGCCGACGTGGCGGCGCAGACCATCCCCGAGCCGGTGGAGGGGGACTGTGACCTGCTCGTATTGAGCCGGGCTACACGCAAGGCATAAGATCCATCGGTGTCTATCGGAATCCAGTGGGGCGTCGCCGTCCTGCTCGCGGCGGGGCTCGCCGGGTGCGGGTCGGACCGTGCCACCCCGGCCGGTAGCCCGCCGGCGATCCACCTGACCGCCACGCTCAGCGCGCCGACGACGATGACGCTGGCGTGGACCGGCGCCGAGCCGGGCGCGGCCGGGCGGGTCGTCGAGTTCGCCACCGAGGCCGACGGCCAGTACGCGCCGCTGCAGTTCGTGCCGCCGCGCCAGATGACCTACACGCACGCGGACCTGATGCCGGGCACCACGTTCTACTACCGCGTCCGCTCGTACTTCGGGCCGACCTCCCCTCCGGTCGACGTGACCCTGCCGCCCGGCCCGGTCGACGAGAACGCCCCGCAGGCCGACCAGCCGTGGGCGCGGCCGCGCAAGGTCGACCGCGGGCCGGTCGCGACACGGCCGGTACGGGGTGCGACCGGGGACGCCGGTGCGCCGACCGACTTCATGGCCACCCCGATGCCGGCGGGTGGGATCCAGTTCACCTGGACCGACCACGCGAGCGACGAGGACGGGTACCTCTTGGAGATCAGGACGGCGGCCGGCGGGGACTTCTCGGTGGCCGCGGTGCTCGACCCGGACATCAACTCGACCGGCCTGCTCACCCTGCCCAACCAACGCAGCGCGACGTTCCGGGTACGCGCGTTCTACTACGGTCCCGCGTCCAACATCGCCCACCAGAAGACCGGCGGCCAGCCCTGAGCCGGCTCAGCGGGCGGTCCAGCCGCCGTCGATGAGGACGGTCTCGCCGGTGATCAGCGACGCGGCCGGCGAGGCCAGGAACACCACCACCCCGGCCACCTCGACCGGCTCGCCGACCCGGTGCAGCGCGGCGACCCGCTCCAGGACGTCCGCGCGGAACTGGGGATCGGCCAGCGCCGGCTCGGTACCCGGCGTCGCGATGAACGTCGGGGCCACCGCGTTGACGGTGATGTTGTGCGGTCCCCACTCGACCGCGAGGCACTTGGTCAGGTGGGCGATCGCCGCCTTCGTCATGCAGTACACCGACTCGCCGGGCAACGCGATGAAACCGGCCTGCGAGCTCATGTTCACGATCCGCCCGTACCCCTGCGGGATCATCACCCGCGCGGCGGCCTGGCTGGTGAAGAAGGTGCCCTTGAGGTTGACCGCGAGCGTCTGGTCGAAGTCCTCCTCGACCACGTCCTCGGCCGGGTTCTCCGGAGCCACGCCGGCGTTGTTGACCAGGATGTCCAGCCGGCCGAACCGCTCGACGACCGCGTTCACGGCCGGCCCGATCTGGGCCATCTTCGACACGTCGAGCTGCAGGGGCAGCGCCCGCCGGCCGAGCTTCTCCACCTCCTCGACCACCCCGGCGTCGGACCCGAGGTCACGCAACCCGAGCGCCACGTCCGCCCCCGCGGCCGCCAGGGCCAGCGCGATCGCCCGGCCCAGGCCCCGTGCGGCGCCGGTCACCAGCGCCACCTGGTCGGCCACGTCGAAGCGGGGAAGTACCGTCATCCTGGGCTCCTTCGGCTGGTCGGCTCCTGCGCGCAGCCTACGGCGCGCCGGGTGTCGGGAGGCCGACCGTTCACTATTTGCAAGGCCTTGATCACGTAGAGTACCCGCATGTCCTCGCCCTACCTGCTCGCCATCCACGGCAACCTGGTCATCGTCGGGTACCAGCCGGACGGGGACTCGATCCGGTTCATCGCCGACGACCCGAGCCTCTTCGACGACCTGTACCGCGGCTACAAGATCCGGCTCGGCCCACGCGACGGCAGCGCCCAGCTCCGCCTCGAAGCGATCGACGCGCCCGAGACGCACTACGGCCGGGCGGCGCAACCGCTCGGCGAGACCGCCCGGGACTGGCTGCTCGGCCAGCTCGGCTTCACCGACGTCACGTACGAGACCGGCAACACCACGGTCGTGTCGGCCGCGCCGGACGCGGTACCGGCGGTCATCTACACCAAGGCGTCGGACCCGAACGGGCGCCCGATCTCGTACCTGCAGGTCGGTTCCGGCCGGCGGCCCAACGACGGCACCTGGACCCCGGTCACCAACTCGGTGCTCGACCGGACCCTCAACGCCCACGCGGTGTCCGCCGGCATCGCGTATCCCACGTTCTACACCTCCACGCCCGCGCCGCACGTGCGGCACCTGCGGGCGCTGGCCCGCGGCGCGCGCGAGGACAAGGCCGGCGTATGGGCGGTCGACCAGACCCCGCAGTTCCAGCTGGTCGACCAGCGCTCCATCGACCCCAACGGGCAGCTCATCCTGCCCAAGCTCTTCCGCCGCGCCACCGACTACCTCAGGGACGTGGCCAACCACACGTTCAGCGGCAACCTGCCCGACTGGCTGGTCGCCAACAACACGGGCAGCCGCCATGAGGACGACCTCGTGCTGCTGCCCGGCGGGATCGAGGCACCGCTGTCCACGCTGCTGGACCAGCGCAACAACTGGATCGCGTTCATGCCGGACGTGATGGAGATCGCGTTCGTGGAGAAGTGACCTCAGAGCTTGAAGATCTTCACGATGAGCGGGGTGTCCGCGATCGCGTGCGGGGCGATGGCGTGGTAGGCCCAGACGTGCACCCAGGCATTGCCGGTGCGCAGGGTCAGCACGGTCTTGATGAGCCCGGGCCCGAAGTACTGCAGGAAGAGGAAGACCACCGACAGCACCGCGGCACCGGGGCTGGTGAAGACCAGCCAGCCGTCGAAGCAGTGCAGCAGCGTGTAGGTGACCCCGCCGAGGATCACGGTGGTCGCCGTTGACCCGGTCAGCCGCCGGTACCGGGGCACGAGCAGGCACTGGATGAACACCATCGTCGGCAGGACGGTACCCACGAAGTAGAGCACGAACGTCAGCGGCAGGCCCAGCAGCACCTGCCGCCCGCCCAGGTCGAAGAGGGCGGAGCTGAGCCCGACGAACTCCACCACGCACTCGATCGCCAGGATCACCACGATGACCAGCAGGTCGTTGCGGCGGTCGCGGGAGCGCAGCAGCATCTGGTCGGCCGAGTACCGGCGCCGGGCCCACACGAACGGCGCGACCGCGAAGACCAGGAAGTTGTACGTGGCCCAGACGAACACCTCGCGCGGCGTCACGGTCTCGGTCGTGCCGTACAGGGTGCCGGTGAGGTGGTAGCTGATCGGGTGCACCCCGAAGGCACGCCCGACGAGCAGCCCGCCGACCAGCCCGGCCACCCCGTACCCGACGAGCCCCAGCGTCTCGCGCAGCGCGACCGGGCGCTCCGGGGCGAGCGCGGCGACGTCGGGTACCACCCGGCGGCGGGTCAGCCCGTAGGTGACCGCGATCAGCACGAGCACCTCGAGCATCGCGACCCACGGGCTCAGCAGCTGCACCACGAACGGCGAGCCGCCCACCGCCGGACGGTGGAACGGCAGGTGTCCCCGCGCGACGAGCAGCACGACCACGGTCGCCGCGAACCAGGCGCCGACGGTGACCTGCACGCTGCGCTCCGCCATGAGCCGGCTGAACCAGGCGCCCCGGGGCGAGCGCACGTCGACCTGTCTACCGTCCATAGCGGACGACGCTATGCCGGCCGGCCGGCCGCGGGGATCGGCGGACCGGGTAGATTGCCGCTCGTGGATCCGGTACGGGTGGGGGTACTCGGCGCGGCGGCCATCGCGCCGGCCGCGATTGTCAAGCCGGCCCGGGAGGTACCGGGGGTGACGGTCGCCGGCATCGCGGCCCGCGATCCCGCGCGGGCCCGGCGGTTCGCCGAGCGGTACGGCATCCCGCGCGTGTACGACAGCTACGCCGACCTGGTGTCCGCCGACGACGTCGACGCGGTCTACATCCCGCTGCCCAACGGGCTACACGGCACGTGGACCCGGCGCGCGCTGGCGGCCGGAAAGCACGTGCTGTGCGAGAAGCCGTTCACCGCCGACGCTGCCGAGGCCCGGGAGGTCGCCGAAGCGGCCGCGGCCGGCGACCGGGTGGTGATGGAGGCGTTCCATTACCGGTACCACCCGTTGGCCGCGCGGGTGCTGGAGCTGCTCGACGCGGGCGCGATCGGCACGGTACGGCACGTCGAGGCGCGGTTGTGCTTCCCGTTGCCGAAGTTCTCCGACATCCGGTACAACCTGGCGCTGGCCGGCGGGGCGTTGATGGACGCGGGCTGCTACCCGCTGCACGCGCTGCGTACCTTCGGGCCGGGCGAGCCGGTGGTGACGTCCGCCACGGCGAAGCTGCGCGGCCCGGGCGTCGACCGTGCGATGGACGTGCGGCTGGCCTACCCCGGTGCGGCCACCGGCCGGGCGGCGTGTTCGATGTGGTCGGCACGCCTGCTCGACGTGTCGCTGCGCATCGAGGGCGACGCGGGCAGCATCCGCGTCCTCAACTTCGTTGCGCCGCACCGCTACCACCGGCTCACCGTGCGCACCGCGTCCGGCCGGCGGCACGAGCGGGTGTCCGGCCCGCCCACGTACACATGCCAGCTACGCGCGTTCCACCATGCCGTGACGACCGGTGCGCCGGTGCTGACCGACGCGGCGGACGCGGTACCCACGATGGCGTTGATCGACGACGCCTACCGGGCGGCGGGCCTGCAGCCGCGCCAGCCCACCGCCGTCTCCTGACTGAGCGTTACATCACGCTGACCAGACGCCGAACGATTGGCGTCCGGTACCAAGCCAGGTAAGGTGTTGCCTCGTCCGGCCCGGTCGTCGCCCGCCACGGTGAGTGACGCCGGGCGCCGTCCGTCCACCCCCGCCCGACGCCGCACAGCCGGTACGACGCGTCGCGGACCGAGCGGGGCACCCTGCCAAGGGTTCGCCCCGCACGAAGGAGTCCCACCCCCATGGCCAACCGGCGCCGCCGCCGGCACGCGCGGTCCTCCGCGCGACGGCATCTTCGCCGCCTGCTCATGCTGGTCCTTGGACTCGCGCTCGGCGCGGGTGCCGCCGCCCTCTTCGACAGCCCGCTGTTGCACGCCACGCCGACGGCCGCGCGGCCCGGTGCCGGCGATGCGTCCAATGTGGACGCCCGCCGCACGGACGGGCTGGAGGAGGCCTCCCGCGGGCAGGCCCGCTCGGCGGTACCGGCACCCGCGCCCCGCCGGCCGCCCGTGCCGGTCGCCGGGCTGACCCAGGCGCAGATGAACAACGCCGCGACGATCGTCGACGTGGCCCGGGCCCGCAACCTGCCGCGCCAGGCGGCGGTCGTCGCGGTGGCCACCGCGTTGCAGGAGAGCAACCTGCGCAACCTCGCGAGCAGCGCGGTACCGGCGTCGCTGAAGTACCCGCACGAGGGCCAGGCGGTCAACTACGACTCGATCGGGCTCTTCCAGCAGCGGGCGAGCGCCGGCTGGGGCAGTGTGGCGCAGCTCATGAGCCCGCGCACCGCCACCGGGCTCTTCTACGACCGGCTACTCAAGGTGCCCGGGTGGCAGAACCTCAGCGTCGCGGCCGCGGCACAGGCGGTGCAGCGCTCGGCCTACCCTTCCGCCTACCAGAAGCACGAGAGCCGCGCCCGCCAGGTCGTCGCCGCCCTGATGGCCTAGTCGCCGACCCGTCCCCGAGATCTTGGACGCCTGCACCCTCTCCAGCGGGTGTTTGATTTGTAGCCTTGATCCATGACTGATGCTGCGGGGCGCGGGCCGGTGCTGGATGTGTATGCCCGGTTGAGTCGGGCGTACAACGGGGAGACGATCCAGGTTGATGATCAGGTGGAGGTGTGCCTGGAGGAGTTGGCCGACCGGGGCGCGCGGGTGGGGGAGGTGTTCAAGGACAACTCGTTGTCGGCGTGGAAGCCCAACGTGGTGCGCAAGCAGTGGGAGGCGTTGATGCGCCGGTTGGAGTCGGGGCAGTGTGATGGGGTGATCGTGTTTGACTTGACCCGGTTCTCCCGGAAGATCATTGAGGGGGAGCGGCTCGTGGAGTTGGCCGCGGGCGGGATCCGGGTGTGGTCGTCGTCGGGTGAGTACGATCTGGCCACGGCCGACGGCCGACGGCATTTCCGGGAGGCGATGGTGGCGGCGGCCGGTGAGTCGGACAAGATTTCCGAGCGGGTGCGGCGGGGCAAGCTGCGCAAGGCGCGGCGGGGCAAGCCCAGTGGTGGGGGCCGGGGGTTCGGCATGCCCGGCTTCGCGCCCACCCCCGAAGGCTGGGAGCCGGGGGACGCCCGGGAGCGCGTGCCGGACGAGCGGGTGACTGCCGAGCAGGAGATCGTGCGGGAGTGTTACCGGCGGCTGCTGGCCGGGGAAACATTGACCAGTGTGGTGGCCGACCTGAACCGACGCGGGGTGACCACGGTGACCGGCGGCCGGTGGACCGCGCCGACGTTGGGCCGGTCGCTGCGCCGCGCCGCGCTGGCCGGGCTGCGGGAGCACAACGGGCAGGTGGTGGGGACGCTGGCCGGGGTGGACCCGGTGGTGTCCCGGGCCGAGTGGGAGCGGCTGTGCGCGCTGTTCGACGGGCGCCGACGCGGGAGGCCTGCCGGGCGGGTGCACTGGGCCCTCCGGGCTGCTCCGCTGCGGACGCTGCGGCCAGCCGCTGGCGGGGGTGTGGCGGCGGCACTACACCCCCTACCCGGATGGCGAGGCGCGGCGGGAGTACCGGTGCCGCAACGACGTGGACCACCAGGGCTGCGGCAGCAACCACGTCGACGCCCGACTCGCCGAACAGGCACTGGCCGACGCGGTCAAGGCACGGTTGGCCGACCCGCGCCGCGCGGAGCGGATCGCTGCCCGGCTGTCCCAGGCGCGCGCCGCGCGGGCGAAGATCACCGCCGAGATCGCGCTGTTGGAGGAGCGGGCCGACGCCCTGGCCGCCAAGACGGTGACGTGGGGGGTGGAGCGGGTGGACAAGTCGATGGCGCCAATCCTCAAGCGCATCGAGCAGCTACGCGGGCAACTGCCCGCCCTGGACGATCCGGAGGATGTGGGCGCGGCGGCGGCGGATGTGGCCCGCACCTGGGACGAAGCAGCCGCCGCCCAGGATTACGAGACGCTACGGGCGATGGTGCGCCGCGCCTTCCCCGAGGTGAGCGTACGGCCGGGGATCGGGGACAGCGTGGCCCGGTTTCAGTGGGACGGACCGGCCCTACCGGCGGCGGCCTAGGCAGGGTCGATGTTGTCGTGGTCGATGTCGTGGCGTTGGTTTCTTCCGCTGTGGCCGGTGCTGCGCGCGGTGGTGATGCGTCGTCAACTCCTCTCGCTGCGGGGCAGCGGCGCGCCCAGCATGGTGACGCTGTGTGATCGTCCGTCCGTCCGTTCGTTCGTCTATGTGTGGGCCAATACGTGCAGGCGCGCGCGTGCCTGAGACGTAGACGTAGACGTAGACAATCACTTTGCGTGCACCTCACGCCGCCCGGGAACACGGCCTGGCGAACCCCGGTCCCTGCGCGGGTTGGTCGTCTGGCCCGGCCTGGCCGGCTGGCCCGGTGCGGGCGGCGGCCAGCAGGCCGGCCAGCACCCGCGCAGTGGCTGGGGTGACCCGGCCCAACTCGACCACCCCGACCCCGGCCGCGGTCACCTCCGCGCGGACCAGCGGCACCCGCTCGGCCAGCCCGCACGCGGCCAACTCCCGCCGCAGCACACCGGCCGCGACGTCGGCCTCGGCCCACCCGGTCACGTATGGCATCCCCGGCTCCAGCACGAACGCCGGCTGCGCCGCGTCCCCGACCGGCGGAACCTCCTGCCCCTCGCTCACCCTGAGCCTCCCCGTCTCGCGCGTCCCGGGACAGCACGACAGCCCCGGTACCATCAGGCACCGGGGACTGCGGTCCCCAACCGGGCCACCCGGTCATTCCCAGTGGTCAATGGGTGGCCCGGTCCACACGCTCACGACAGCGGGTTTGCAGCGTCAGGTCTGCTGGATCTCGTTGTCCTTCACCCGGTCCGCGACGAAGCCACTGGCGAAACGCACGGTGTAGCCGTCGCCGGATTCGGCCACGATCTCGCCCTGCTCGTCCTTCCACGCCGCGCCGCTGCTGCGCTGGATGGTGGTCACGGCCACCTTGACCCGTTGTCCCTTGCGGTACGCGCCCAATCTGCTCTCCTCGGGTTGGTTGGGCCGGCCTGCCCCGGCCGGCCGGTGTTGGTCAGCGGCGCCGTGACCGGTTGGTGTTGACCGGACGGCGCCACATCTGCGCACCCGTCCGCTGCTGCGGGGTTGCTGGTGCGGGCAAGCTGCACGATGGCGGTGGCGGCGAGCATGGCCGCCGCGCGCCGGTCCTGGCTGACCAGGGTCAGCCACACCTCGGTCACGGCTTCGACCTCGGTGGGCAGTTCGGCGAGTAGGGCCCGCACGGTGGGGATGAAGGCGGCCAGGGTCTGGCGCATCGCCTGGTAGTCCTGTTCGGCCGCCGCGATGATGTGCGCGGGCGCCGGTTCCCGGGTCATGACGGCACCGCCAGCGCGACCGGTCGAACCATCTGCCGCGTCTGCCGCAACGCGGTGGCCACCGCCGCCGCGATCGGCAGGCCGGTGGCATGCTCGAGCCAGAGCCACTGCCCGTTGGGGTTGGCTTCCAGGAACCACCAGCAACCGGACTCGTCGATGGCGAAGTCCAACGCCGCGCAGCGCAGCCGCAGCAGGGCCATCAGCCGCCGGACCGGTCCGGCGACCTCCGGCGGGGTTTCCAGCGTCTGGTAGCGGCAGGCGTGCGGGTCGCGGCGCCAGTCCAGGTGCGGGGACTCGATCAGCGCGGCGAACGTGGTGCCATCGACCACGGTCAGCCGCACATGCCGCCGCGTGGCGATACGTTGCTGGGTCAGATGCACCGCCCGATCCCAGCCGGACCGGTCGTGTTCGTCGACCAGGCCGGCGGCGAAGCGGGACATCGGCTTGACCACCACGCCACCATGGCAGCGGGCGGCCATCGCGGCGGCCACCGGCCGCACTGTGGAGACCATCGTCTCCGGCACCGGCAGCCCGCATCGGCTGGCGGTCAGCAACTGGTACGGCTTGAACGCGGCCACCGCCATGTCGGCCGGATGGTTGAGGTGGGGCAGGCCGGCCAGGATGCCGCCGATCCCGGCGCGCAGCTCGGCCGCGTCCCGCTCGTCGGCGGCCGGGAACTCGGATGGGCGCCGATGCCACACCCCGACGATGCGGTCCAGGCTGACCCCGGCCACGTCGCCGGTGACCGCGCCCCCGTTCAGATGAGCGGTCACCGGCGCCGTCAGCGCCCCCAACACGTCCGTATCGACCCGGCGCACCTGAACCCCGCAACCGTCCAAGTGCTCCTGTACCGCGTCGGCGTGTACGTCGGTCGGGTGGGACAGGATGAGCACCGCCGGGCTACCCATCGGCTTCCTCCGGTCCGGCAGGCTGCCCGGTGTCCGCGTCCGGGACGTACAGGTACCAGGCGCCATCGCGGTGGAACGCCTGAAACTGACCCCTGGTCAACTGCACGTACCGCTGGGCCGTGGCCTCGTCCATCGCGCCGCTGGCCGGCTGAGGAAAGCCGTCACCGGCAATTCCGTCGCTGCTGTCGCCGCTCATCCCACCCGAACCCTTCGGCGCCTCAGTCGTCGGTGCGCCACTGGCCCGAACCCTGATCGGTCAGACTCACCCGACTGACCGCCGCCGCGACTTCAGGGCTGTACAAGCCGATCACCTCGGCCTCGTCCAAGAACGGACCGCTGCCAGCCCCCGCCTCGTCGTGGATCTCTTGCACTGCCCGCGCTGCCTGCACTCGCCGCCTCCTCCCTTGCCCGCTTCCTCAGTCCTTGCCCGTAAGTCCTTGCCCGTACGGCAGACCGCCGGCCTAGTCGTCGATCCAGCCCTCATCTCGGACGGCTCTCTGTTTGATCTCCAGGTAGTAGCCGGTTGGTTAGTCTCAGCAGTCCTGAGCAACAGGACGTGTCGCATCTCAGCCCTCGCCCCCGTTTGCCGGCGTGCCGGGCTTGACCGCGACCGCGCCCCACAAATGCACGTCCCGGTCGTCCACGGCCGGATCGGCAGGGTTGGGCCGCCACTGGTGCACCAACGTGACGCCCGGGTCGAGCACATCCAACCCGGCCAGCATCCCGGCCACCTCGGCCTTGGGACGCAGGGCCACGCTCAGGCCGTGCTTGGCGGCCGCCGCCTGCGCGGCCCGCGCCCCCGCCGGGTCGCTATGCCCGGTGGCCACCGACACCGCCAGGGCACTACCCGAACACAGCGACTCCGTTAGCTCCTTGAGGATCTGGCGAACCTCGGCGTCGTCCGGAAACAGGTGCAGGATGGCCAGCAGGGTCACCGCCACCGGTTGGCTGAAGTCCAGCAGGCGCCGGGCCTGCTCGATGACGGCGCCCGGGTGGTGCAGGTCGGCATCCAGGTGGCGGGTGGCACCCTCCAGCGTGCTGGTCAACAAGGCCCGAGCGTGGACCAGCACCAGCGGATCGTTATCCGCGTACACCACTCGGGCGGCGGGGGCGGTGCCCTGCGCCACCTCGTGCAGGTTCGGCCGTGCGGGAAGTCCGGCGCCGATGTCGAGGAACTGGCGAATCCCCAGCCCCGCCGTCAGATGCCGCACCACCCGGACCATGAAGCCCCGGTTGGCGCGGGCCGTGACCGGCAGGCTAGGCAGCTTGCCGGCCAGCTCGTCCCCGGCGTCCCGGTCAGCCTTGAAGTTGTCCTTCCCGCCCAACCAGTAACCATAGATTCGCGCCGGGTGTGGCCGGTTAACGTCGAACCCCATCGTCTGATGCGCTCTCACCACAGACGGCTTTCTCGGGTCCGTCGGGCGGCATGACGCCCACCGCCCGACCGGAAGCCGGCAACCGGCGCCGTGCGCTGGAGGGCCAGCCGAGTCATCAATGGCCGCCGATCACCACCCACCACACCCCGACGCACCTCGCCCCCCGTGATGATCGGCAACACCTGCGTCGGCTGCGCCCAGCCCTCCGCCGCATCCCGATACGGCGCCAGCGGCCGACGCCGCCAACCCGCCCGGGGCGTCGACCCGGGTACGCACACCGTCCGCAGCCGAACCAACTCCTGCGTACCGGCGGCCAACTCCCAACCATCCACCAGCCACAACCCCGCCGACGGCGCCCGCAGCACACCCTCGATCACCCACAACTCGTAACCGGGTCCGTCGCCGACACTCGGCGGATACTCCGCAGACTCCACCCACAGAACCTCACCCGCATCAAACGGCGCCCGCTCCTCGAACATGAACTCCCTCCACGTCGGACCGCACCGCACGCCCAGCCGCCCAGCCCCAACCCCGGTCCCCAGGCCGGCGCAACCCAGGAAGGGCCCCGGGCGGCCGGACGCGCACCCACCTGACGGCACGGACCCATGTCAGCGAACCGCCAGGGAATTTCAGCGCCGTGACGCCTGTACGCTGCACCACCTGCAATCAGGCGCATCGCCGGTCTGTCACGGATGACCCGGGCAACGCTGCGAGGACGTCGCCGAGGTCGTGCAAGAACAAGGCTAGGCAACACAAACAGTGCTACCCCGCACTTTTAGTGCGGGTCACTGTGCCACAATCCGACAGCGTTCCATGAGTTCGCGCACGCGCGGGTCACGGCCGCGGGCGGTACGGTCCATGTCTTGAAGCAGGTTACGGGTGATCCAATGGTTGCGGGTCTGTTCCGGGGTGACTCGTTCGGCGTCGAGCAGCGCGGCGATTGCACCGCTGGGATTGCGTCGTTGCAAGTGAGCTCTGGCTACGTCCAGCAGCAGCCGCCCCTGCCGCTCTGGAGACAGATTGCTAGCGTCAATCGCGGCGGCCACCCGTAGGGCCGTGCCAGCGTCGCCTAATTCGACCGCGACCGCTACCTCGTAGATCTTGACGTTGGTCGGACCGAACTCGGTGTCGTAGTCGTTTCGGTCCTCGCTCAACCGGCGGGCGGCGACCCGGGCAAGCCGTAGGTGCTCCATGGCCCGCTCGGGAAGATTCTGTCGGCTGGCCAGGATCGCGAGTTGCAGGTGCAGCGCGCCTTGCAAGGAGATCGCTTCCTTGGCTCCGGCCCAAGCGATTGACTCCAGCGCATCGATGCCTGTCGATGCGGCATGCTCAGCCTGTTCGTATTGTCGACCGGCCTGGAACACCAAAGTCAGCCGGAAGATGCCCTCACCCATGAGAAGCCGGTCGCCAGCCCGCTCGGCCGCCGCGACGGCGCGGTCGGCGGCGACCCAGGCAGCAGATAGCTCGTTGAGCTTCACTAGGGCCGCCGCCGCGGCGTGATAGACACGGGCCAGTACTCGAAACGCTGGCTTGGAGGCGCCCCCCTTGGCGAGTCTGACCGTTGCCTCGGCCTGCGGTACCAGGTCCGTCAGCAACGGAAACAACTCGCCGTATTCGGCGGCGTGAGCAAGACGCCATGCCCGTTCGGCTTGGTCGCGTAACTCGGCCAGCGGCATGCTTACTGCGGGTGGAGTGACTGCCAGCGAGAGGGTCAGACTAGAGGAGAGCAGCATCCGCAGCTCTGACGCGGGAGCCGGTCGGGAACTGGCTTCGGCGAGGATCGGGGTATCGGCGGCTAACTCGCTCAGCGGCACACCGAGGGCTTCGGCGACTTGTCGCAACACGGTCATGCGATCGATCCGGCGCTCGCCACGTTCGACCTGGGACAGGCGGTCTCCAGCGGTCAGTGCATCACATGAGATGATCATGTGTTTGTGCTGACTGGGGGTTGCGGGCAATGGCGCTTCCTTAGGTGATCATGCCTGGTAGGGCTTGACGCGGTGGATGGTGATCGTGTGGGTTACCCGGCGGGCGGCGGGTTGATCACCGCGGGCGGGGTAGCGGTGGGTTCGTCGTTTGGTGGCCCGTGGG
>WNFV01000120.1_pt1 | contig 112015 bp, 92 predicted proteins | sample 5400101 | NCBI WGS metagenome assembly WNFV01 (sample SAMN13153361, study PRJNA577476) | soil metagenome | isolation source: 115 cm soil or saprolite under grassland replicate 1 | place: USA:California | collected 2016-06-15
CGCACGTCGGCTTTCCTCCTTCCTGCTCCCCGTGGTCGCGTCGTGGTGGGCGCGACGGCGGCTCGCAACTCACAAAGCGGAGTCGCGCACCGCGCCGAGTCGTGTCCGACCATCACCAGGGACTCTGCGTCGTGTCTGGTGGGGTTTCGGCAGCTCGTCAAAGAAACAGCGCATGTCGCTCGATCACAGGGCGCGCACGATGGCGGGAATGGCTCTACCACTGGTCGTAGATGCGTGGGAGCCGGGCCATCAGATCAGCATCAGTGCGCAATGCGCGCCCCAGCGGGGGCAGGGTTCGAGGTTCGCTCCAACGGGAGCACCCGGCGCTTCCCGACCCGGCATCATACGCATCGAACGCTTGTTCGCTAGGATTGTTTCCGGGTAGGCTCTTCGCGCCACTCGACCAGAGCAAGGAGAGTCCTGCAAATGGCGGAGCTGCTAACGGGCCTGATCGTCTGCGGCGCGTGCAATGCCCCGCTGACGTCGGCCACCACGGACGCGCACGCCGGCCAGGCATCGCGGCGTTACGTCTGCGCCAGCGGCGAGCAACCAGACTGCGCGCTCGTCTGCTGCCCCGCCGACCAACTCGACGACCTGATCATGAGGCTGGCTCAGCAACGCCTGGAGCACGCCGGCCTGATCCTCTCCGGGCACTCCCGGCGTGCTGCCACGATCGACAAGCGACGCGAACTCATCACGCCGCTCGTCACGTCGGTCACCCTGCGCCCAAACCAGGCATGCGCCTCCGGCCAGCTCGACCCGGCCGCCGTCCTGATCACCTGGAGCGTCTGACGCAGCCCGACCCGAGCCGCCCGCCGGGTGGCATCTCACGGCCGAACGCGCGTGCAGCGCCGGCAGTGCGGTTGCTGTAGCACGGCGGATGCTGGACGGGTTACGACTTTCCTTACTGGATCAAGCCGGCCCCTGCGGGCGGCCGCCTGCGGCGGCCGTCCTCGGTGCGGCAGTGCCCACGACCACGCCCCGAGCGCGTCGACATGAGCAGACGGCGATCCTGACAGATGGGGCGTATCCTTGCTGGCAGTCCGTCAGGATCTTGTTCGGTATGGTCACACGGCCTACTCGTCTACCCTCCGGGTAGGCTAACATGGCAGCATGGCCGATATGTTCGAGCCCATTAGGCTCAAGGAGGAGGAGTTCTCTCAGCTCATCGCAGGTGTTGAGAGAGCCTTTTCTCGTCATGCCGCAGCCCTCGTTCTGGATGAGAGGCTCCCAACTGCCGAGGTAGAGGTACTCGACTGGGACGAGACCGGATTAGACGAAAAGGCTGCTGAGAAGTACCGCGAGGTTGTCAACTATTTGGATCAAGTGATCCTATTTGCATTTGCAGAAGCACCTGATCAAGTGGTCCATGACTGGGCAAGCTCTTATGACGCTTCTCTGAAAGACGAGGCTTTGAAGCGTGTAGAAGCCGTACGAAGCAGTATGCCGGTGCTCCGTGATCTATGGGATGCCAAGGCATCGTCAATCATCCCTATTTTAAGTTCCGTCGCTTATGACATCATTACAGTCGAGGGCGAAGATGAGAGGATTGCAAGAAGTGTAATTTTAAGTCTCAGTGCTTCCAAGCTTGGTCCGCTAGGTAGGGTCGACAAGGACTCTACACAATCTGTCACCTTTCGGCTGTGGCCTAGTGATCTAAAGGTACTGAGACGTGAGATCGACCACGTTCTTAAGGCTCACTTCGATCAGGAGGGCGAGCCATGACGACTTCACGCGAGAGAGTCGCAGAGGAACGTCGTTCGCATCGCAGTTTGGCGAGAAAGCTGGCTTGGCATCGCGCCTCACACGCAGGGGAGCTGACCCTTACTGGGCCTGTTAGGTCATCCTGGCTAGGACGAACGTGGACGGGAACGGTACAAGACGCTCTCAGTGGTCGCTTCGCCTACTATGTGTATGTAGGGAAGTCGCAGCCGGCTGCTCGCATAGAAAACCTTCTTGTAGAAGACGTTATTGATGAATTCGCACTGCGATTCTACCTTGTTGCGCCGTCTCTACTTGACCCTGAGAGTTATGACCAGAATCGCGAAGAGCTGAAAGACCTTTATCTGGTCCGCCCCCACCATGGGGTTGTACACTGGCACGCGCTGGCGCAATCACTGCGCCAATTGGATCGGATGGAAGAGCAGCAAAGGATCGCAGACGCTCCTGACGTTCAAACTCGCGATCCTCTCTGGGAGCAGGTTCCGACTGAAGAGATAATCCGTCGACACCCCGGCACGCCAATCGAAGACCCGAGAGAGCTAAAATTAGAGCTTTGGGACTCAGATCAAGAATTTGAGACCTTCGTCAAGGGTATTGATGAGGCCCGCCGGAGTGACACGATCTAGATGGATGCAGTCGTCCTTGACACGGATGCTGTCTCGCTTCTTATTCATGGAACATTGCCAGACGGCATGCAGCAACACGTTGTGGGTAAACATCTATGTATAACGTTTGTTACTATAGGCGAACTTTGGCAGGGCGCTGCCAAAGCGAATTGGTCCGCTTCGCGCCGTAAGCTGCTGCAGAACTATCTTCAGGAAAGGTATGTGATTCTTCCCTATGATGGTCGAGTCGCATACGTATGGGGACATCTGTCTGGTGCAGCCCTTAGGCGGCGCCGGCCACCCAACATTCCAGTCAACGATTATTGGATTGCTGCAACTTGCATTAGTAGGCAATTGCCTTTGGTCACTCGCAACACTAAAGACTTTAAGCCCATCGGCCGCCTGACACTACTTGGCCCTCAAGCCTCGGGAGGCCTGGCGCCGCGCTAGCGGACGAACCAATCCCCAATATGGCGGTGACCCACAGCTAGCTATAAGCCCGTGTTCAACGTGAAGCGCGCACAGAACTATCGTCCAAGCTCGGTCTATGGACCCCGGATCCTTCTGGCCGGTATCCGCTCTCCCGACAGGACTCCCGTACCTCGCAAGCCGCCTTCGGCGGTCGCCAACGAGGCAGGTGGTCACCGAAGTCGAGCCTTACCTCGCACGCACGGCGGTACGATCGCTTGAGGTGATGGAGGGTCAGGAACTACTCACCGTCCGCGGCCCCCGTGCCATGAGCGTGCCAGTTACAGCGGGCTTGGGCGGTCGCCAAGGGGCACGAGCGGGCAGTGGAGACCGGTGCTCACCTTGCCGACCGTCCGTCAGTCCTGGTCCTCGTCGTCCTCGAGACTGCCTCCGGAGCACATGCTCACCCGCTGGTGGTTCCCGCGGTGGGGTGGGTATCCGATACGCGCGTGATCGACCTGCACGGTCGAGCCGGTGGCCTAGTCACCAGGCATCAACGCCGCCCGCCTCGGGGCACTGCGCGCGGCGGCCTGACGGCCGCCGTGCTCGGCCCCGGCCGGGCGGCAACCCCACAGCTCACCCGAGGACCCGTCGCCGCCGCACGGCCACCACGCCGGCCCGGCGCCATACGCGGCGGCCACGACCCCCCCGACCCGTCGCGGTCCTTGCCGTCTTGTTCAGCCGGGCAGGCAGCAGCGACGGCCTCCACCGGCCGGCAGTCACTCCCCGCTATGACGGGCGGAACTCACGCCTTCCACTCGATATCCACTTTGGACGGATCGAAGACCCACGGTCCACCAAGCGCCTTCGCGCGCTCGAAAAGGGGACTGTCCTTGGCAGGCCAGGTACGCCGCCCCGGAGCGCCAGGGAACACGATGACCATGGCAACCACTAACGAGAGGATCGTGCGCCGCCAGCCAAGATCGGCCGCGTCCCAAGCTTCCCGTAGCGTCATCCCTGGCGGGATGGCGGCCAAGGCTTGCCCCTGCTCCAGCCGCGCCATACGGCGCTGCGTCGCTTCCATCGCGTCGCGGATCTCCCCTGCAATCCGGGCGTAGTCGCCAGGCTCAAGGCGTAGGGGATCGCCCTTGCGGCGGTAGCGGTCACGCGATGCTTCCCCCAAGCGTTCCTTGTCCTCTGCCAGGCTGGCGGCCAACTCGTGTAACTCGGCGGGAGCGTCGGGCGCGAGCAACTTCGCCAAGTCCTCGTCCTCGTAGGCAGCGAGCACCGCCTCAGTGACGGCCAGCTCAAGCGGTTCGGCGAGCCGAACAAGCTTGCCGCATCCACGCTCAACCCCTCGGTTGTCGCGCGACTTGCAGCGATATCTGCGCTTCGGCGCTGACTCGTGCTTACCCTGCTCCGCACCTCCGATAAGCTTTGCCCCGCAAAGCTTCCCGTCAGCGATGGGGTTGCCGCATTCAACGCATCCCGTCAACAGATACGTCCGCACACTCTTACCAGCAATGCCCAGGTAGCGACGAGGGTCCGCAAGGAGAATCTGAATTCGTTCCCAATCCTCTTCAGGAATGATTGCCGGCCAGGTCGCCGGATACTCTTTGCCAAGATGCACCCGCTTGCCCTTGATTATCGGCGACTGTAGAACCTGGCGAAGCCGATGGGTAGACCAAAGCTTGCCCGTCGAAGTCCGGACGCCACGCGCGTTCAACTCGACAACCAGCCGATAGAGCGGTTCGCCGTTCAGCAGTCGCGTTCTCACTTCGCGGATCACTGCGGCCTCTTCCGGCACTTCTACGAGTCGGCCACGGTTGATGACCTCGCCACGGCTATCAAACTCGGGCACCCGCTGGTAGCCGTAGGGTCGCATTCCTCCCGGCCACAGCCCTTCACGAGCACGGGCACGCTTGTTCCGCTTCACGCGATCGGAAATCTTGCCAGACTCTCGACTAGCATCAAGCACGGCCTCAAGAAGATCATGTTCGCCTTGCGAAGTGGTCAGGTCGAAACGGGCGCCGGCAGTCGTCTCAACGTATCGAAACGTCCCCGTGGTCTTGGCGAGATGGATCAGCTCAACTGCGTCAGCGAGGTTCCGGAACAGCCGCGAAACCTCTGTCACGAGGACCAGCACGACACGTCCCGCGCGGATCGCAGCAACCAAGTCGAGGTAACCAGGACGCTCTTTGGTCGAAAAGTTCGACGCACTGATGTCATCATCCTCGAACCAAAGCGATTCCTCCCACGGCCAGCCCTGGCGCTCGAAATACTCTTGCTCTTCGAGCTTCTGATTCGGAATCGAGTCGCTTCGTTTTCCGCGATCCTCGGACAGGCGACCGTACCCGGCCCTTCCCAACACCGTTACAAGCTTGTCTACTGCCGTTGCCAGCGCGGTCACCATCTTTGCCGCCTCCTGCACGAGCTGTCCGCACCCGCCGGTTGAACCCGGGTTTAGCCTTGGTGTCCAAGTATAGTGGAGTTCACCACCCTGCAGGCACGGCTGTTCATGCCGATCGGCCAGACGCTGCAGATCTCGACCGAGGTGGCCAGCTCGCTGGCGCTGTTCTCGCGCATCCTCACCTACCTGGACCTTCATCCCGACATCGTCGACGCTCCCGGCGCCCGGGCGCTGCCCGCGACCCAGGTGCACGGCGAGGTCAGGCTCGACCACGTCTGGTTCGCCTACGAGGGCGCGCCGTCGGCCGCCGGGGATGGGGCGGGGCCCGTGGCCACGCCCGAGGGGGCACCCGACGCGGCGCCAAACGGCGGGCACCGCTGGGCGCTGCGTGACGTCGACCTGCGGGTCGAGCCGGGCATGCTCGCGGCGATCGTTGGGCCGAGCGGGGCCGGCAAGACCACCATCTCGTACCTCATCCCGCGCCTGTACGACACCACCCGGGGCGCGGTCCAGCTCGACGGCTCCGACGTGCGCGAGCTCACGCTCGCGAGCCTGGCCGACGCGATCGGCATGGTGACCCAGGAGAGCTACCTGTTCCACGCGACGGTCCGCCAGAACCTCGCCTACGCCCGACCCGACGCCACCGGTGAGGAGCTCGTCGCGGCGGCGCGGGCGGCCTACATCCACGACCGGATCATGGAGCTGGAGGACGGCTACGACACCGTGGTGGGGGAGCGCGGCTATCGCCTTTCCGGGGGTGAGAAGCAACGCCTGGCCATCGCCAGGGTGATCCTGAAGGACCCGCGCGTGCTCATCCTGGACGAGGCGACCAGCGCCCTGGACACCGCCAGCGAGCGCATCGTGCAGGCGGCCCTGCGCCCGCTGATGCGCGGGCGCACCACCATCGCCATCGCCCACCGGCTCTCCACCATCATGGCCGCCGACGTCATCTTCGTGCTGGACCACGGCAGGGTGGTCGAGCAGGGCAGCCACGCCGAGCTCGTCCAGCGCGACGGCCTCTACCGTCGCTTGTACGACGAGCAGTTCGCTGGCGGCACGGTCGAGGCCCGCTGCCACAACGGCCTGGTCATGGCCAGTGGCCAGGTCATCCGCCTGCCGGAGGCCGAGGAGGCCGAGGAGACCGGGGCCCCGAGGTCCGCGGTCAGTGGGTGACGCGGCGCAGGACGCGGCCGCGCAGGCCGCTCACGCACTGCGCCCAGGTCCGCTCGCGCATCACCCACAGCCACAGCTCCATGCGGTAGTCGATGGCGATCTGGACGAGCTGCGCCCGCCGCATCCCCGCCTCCTCGAGCGCTGCTCCCCAGCAGCTCCAGAGGGTGTCGGCGATCCACTCCCCGCCGTCGATCAGGGCCGCGCCCTCCGCGGGGGCGCGTTCCGCCAACGCCCGCGTCCGCGCCCGGAGCGCGACCGGCTCCGCCGGCAGGGGCAGCTCCAGGCCACGGTTGGCCATGGTCGCCGTCACCGGCTGCTCTCCACCGGGGCGCGGTCGCTGCCGCTGTAGGCCTCGAGATGCTCCTCATAGTCCACGAACAGCGGTGCCTCGGGATCGAACTTGCGCGCGAGGTGCTTGAAGGCGATGCGCTTGTCGAGCGCCTCGAGCTTCTCGAGCCCCTCCGGCCGCTCCAGCTCCCGCAGCTCCAGCCGCGGCTCGGCGCGCTGCAGGGCCGCTCGGCCGCTGGCGGTCCGGACCAGCACGCTGGACCAGCCCTCCGCACTGCCCACGCTGCCCACCGAGAGGTCGGCGGCGTTGCCGAGGAAGTCGGCGCACTCGTCGCAACCCTTGAGCGCGGCGCCGTGGAAGTCGCGGATGGGCTCCTCCAGAAGCGTCTCGCCCTGGTGGTCCTGGACGATCAGCTTGCCGTGGATCACGTCGACCCGGCCGATGCCGTCCAGGGGGATCCCGCGCTTGCGCTCGATCTCGGTCACCATCAGCTTCTCGTAGTTGAAGCTCTTGGTGCACAGCAGGGCGATGGTCAGCACCACCGTTTCCACCCTGGCGGATCCCCAGTACCAGGGTCGGGCCTGCATGGCCCTGATCCCCTCGATCTCGCAGGGGGTCCCGACCACCGCGATGCGGGGATCGGGCGGCAGGTCCAGGCCCTTCAGGTCGAGGTGGCCCAGCGCCATGGTCTGGTTGTAGAAGCTGCCGGCGCACTCCACCACCTCGGCGGGAGTGCGGGCCAGGAAGGCCTCGCCCTTCCATGGCTCGGTGGCGCTCGGGCGCGCCAGCAGCGCGCCGTCCAGCGCGCCGGCCTCCAGCATCGCGATCAGGATCGCGCTGACCACCCCGCCGTCCTGCACGCCGGGGATCGACGACCGCGTCCGGGCGCTGTAGCGCTCCGTCACCGCGGCCAACCCGTCGCCCGGGTTGCCGGTGAGCTTCCAGGTCGCCTCGTGGCGCAGCCCGCCTCTGGGGCAGAAGTCCCAGCACAGCGAGCACCCGGTGCACATCTTGACCAGTGTCGGCAGGTCGTCCTCACCGATGCCGATCGAGTCGCTGGGGCAGACGGCCACGCAGGTGCCGCACTGGATGCAGCGGTCGGCGTCGATGACGGCGTCCTCGAGGTCCCAGAACCACACCTTGCCTGGCGCCTCGGAGATGCCGTTCATCTCCTCCCTGATCTTGAACCCGGCCATCAGCCTGCCTCCTGCGGGATGCCGTCCCGGACCGTCGTGCGCAGCTCGTCGTTGCCCATGCGCCGGCACCACTGGTGAAAGCGCTCGTCGTCGCCGCGCTCGCTGCGGTAGCGGGCGAGCAGCCGCGCCAGCGTCTCCGGCATCCCCTCGAGGGGTGCGGCGCCCTCGACCCAGTCGATAAAGGCCGCGTCCGTGCCGAGGCTGCCGCCGAGCCCGATGTCCACCGCCTCCACCACCTCGTCTCCCCGGTGGGCGATCTCGCCGCGGAAGCCGATGTCGGCGATCTGCGGCTGGGCGCAGGAGGCCGAGCAGCCGGAGAAGTGCATCCGGACGATCTCCTCGCCGCCGAGGTCGACGTGCCGGTCCAGCCAGCGGGCCAGGTTGGCCGCTCGAGCCTTGGTCTCAACGATCGCGAAGCGGCAGAACTCGCTCCCGGTGCAGGCGACGGCTCCCCGCTCGAACGGGCCCGGGGAGGGCGAGTGCCTGGCCAGCAGCGGCTCGGCGAGCAGGTCGTCGAGCCGGTCGTCGGGGACCCCCACGACCACGAGGTTCTGGTCGGTGGCGAGCCGTAGCTCGCCCGAGCCGTACACCGTGGCCAGCCGCGCCGTCTCGACCAGGTCGCTGCCGGGCATGCGTCCGACGGTGACGCTCAGCCCGACATAGTTGCGCCCGGGCTGGCGCTGGCGGTGGACGCCGACGTGGTCGCCGCGGTAACGGCGCGTGAGGGCCTCGCCGGCGGGGGTGAGCGGGAATGCGGCGCGGCGCTCCAGCTCCTCGCGGAAGCCTTCCGGTCCCAGCTCCTGGACCAGGTAGCGCATCCGGGAGGTCCAGCGGTTCTCGCGGTCGCCGAGCTCGCCGAAGAGCTGGGCGACCGCTCTGGTCAGCTCCACCGCCTGGTCGGCACGGACGAACACGTCGATGTCCGAGGCTATCCGCGGACCGTCGGAGAGGCCGCCGCCGACCAGGACGTTGAATCCGAGGGTGCCGTCGGCGAGCCGTGCCGGTTGCAGCCCGATGTCGTTGATCTCGGCCTTGGCACAGTCCTCGCGGCAACCACTCACGCTCATCTTGAACTTGCGCGGCAGGTTGGCGTACTCGCGGTTGCCGGTGAAGTAGTCGGAGATCGCCTGCGCCACCGGAAAGGCGTCAACCACCTCGTCGGCGTCCAGGCCGGCGACCGGGCAGCACAGCACGTTGCGGGCGGAGTCGCCGCATGCCTGGACGGTGGTGATCCCCACCGCCTCCAGGCGGCGCCAGATCTCGGGGACGCTGCCGATCCGGAGCCAGTGCAGCTGGATGTCCTGGCGCGTGGTGAGGTCGAGGAAGCCCTGGCCGAACACCGGGTTCGGCGCGGGTCCCCGGGCGAACTCCTCGGCCACCTCGCCGATGACGCTGGCCTGCTCGGCGCGTAGCTGCCCGCCGGGGATCTTGATGCGCATCATGAAGGCGTCGCCGCCCTGCCGCTGCGGGTACAGCCCCACCCACTTGAGCCGCTCGAGTTCACCGGGGACCTCGCCGATGGCGTCCGGCCCCTCGGTCGCGTAGCGCTCGAGGACCGCCTCGCGCACGTCCAGCGGGTGGCGCTCGAGCTTCCAGCGCTCGATCTGGTTGAGCGTCTGGTCTTTCCTGAGGGACTTCATTCGGTCAGGCCTCTCGCATGCTTCGATCTCCTCGATGCCTGGGAGCACGCGGGCAGGACACGCCCAGGACCCGGCGGTCGAAGAGTGCTGGAGAACGGGAAGCGAGCCTAGAGCCCGCGCGACGACCGCCGGGTTCTGCTACACGCGCAGGAGATGACGCGCTGGTAGTCCAGCGCGCGGTTGCGTGTGAGATACACGACGATCATGCCACCAGGCTGCCGGGGCGCACGGCGGGTGTCAAGCAGGACTCTGGGCGGGACGGTCGTCGGGCTGGGCCGCGGGCCAGTCGGGCCCTGTGCGAACCACAGAAGAGATGAAGAGATCATCTCGACACTTGACGAGATAATCTCTTCATCTGCACACTGCCGGCATGCTGTTCCAGACTCCAGCCCTGAGCGACCGCGACAAGGCTGTCCTCCAAGAACTCGGCAACTATCGGCGCAGCCTGCGGTCCGCACTGCGCCAACCCAGGCGCTGGACGGGCAACCTACGTCGTAACCTGCAAGCGCGAGCCATCCGCGGCTCCAACACCATCGAGGGCTACGAAGTCTCCCTTGACAATGCGCTCGCGGCCGTTGACGAGGAGGAACCACTCGACGTCGACCGGAGCACCTGGGCCGAGATCGTCGGCTACCGCAACGCCATGAGCTACGTCCAGCAGCTCTCGAGTGCGCCCCACTTCGAGTACAACGCGACGCTGCTGAGCAGCCTGCACTACATGATGCTCAGTCATGATCTCACCACGCTGCCAGGCCATTTCCGCCCAGGGCCGATCTACGTACATGACGACGACACGGGGGAAAATGTCTACGAGGGCCCGAACGCGGAGCTCGTGCCCGGTCTGGTCGGCGAACTCATCGACTGGCTCAAGGCTGATCACAATGAGCCGATGTTTGTACGCGCCGCGATGGCTCACCTGAACCTGGTGATGATCCACCCGTTCAAGGATGGCAACGGGCGCATGGCCCGCGCGCTACAGACCCTCGTGCTGGCCCGCTACGGCATCCTTGCCCCCGAGTTCAGCAGCATCGAGGAGTACCTCGGCAACAGACGTAACACCCAGGAGTACTACGCCGTGCTGGCCCAAGTCGGTGGCGGGAGCTGGAAGCCAGGGAATGACGCGAGTCCCTGGGTCAGCTTCAACCTCCGGGCCCACAGCATTCAGGCGCAGACAGTGCTGCGCCGTGTCAAGGAGACCCGGAGGCTATGGGGGGAACTCGAAGCGCTCGCCGACCGCGAAGCCTTGCCAGAACGGACCGTGCCAGCCTTGTACGACGCCGCAGTTGGGTTTCGTGTTCGGCGAAGCAAATACGAAGCTGACGCTGACGTAGAGCCAGGCACCGCCGGCCGTGATCTGCGCAGGATGGTTGACGCTGGTCTCCTGATCGCACAGGGACAGACGCGAGGACGCCACTACATCCGCAGCGAGCGCCTACGCAGGGTCTATGAGGGCGTCCGGGCTGAGCGTCCGCGAGTGGTTGACCCGTACTACGACGACCCCGAGGGGCGCGTCCGGCATGCCACTCCTGGTTCACACCACTGAAACGCAGGTCGCAGATCCACAGTCGTCGTGGCGGTCAAGGTGCCTCGGCGGATACCTGCTCAACCAAGAGATGATCTGGGCTTCCCCTGACCAGGCGAATGATCCTGAACGACCTTCCATTCCTCTGGGATGGAAGCCTACCCGCCCCTGGTGAGCGCCGCGGAAACCGCGCCGGCGTGTCATGCATCTCGATGATCACAACAGCGTCAGGCCGTGCGCAGCGAGCGGGTCGAAGTCCTTGCGGTTCCGGGTGAGCATCGGGAGCTGGTTGTGCGTGCAGCAAGCCGCGATCCAGCAGTCGTTGGCCGGCACTGGATGCCCGTCCACCTCCGCCATCGCACGCAGCCGCCCCCACTCGTACATCACCGGGACCAAGCAGTGGAGCAGGGCGAACCGACCGGCGAAGCTCCGGATGCGATCCCGCTGCGCGGTGCCCCAGTTGCGCTTGTGCGCCCACTTGGCCCACTCGGCGATTGTCACGAAGGTGAGGACCGGGATGTGGGTCGTGAGCGCCTGCCGCTCGTCAGCTTCGAGGTCTTGGCCTCGAAACAGACGGCTGGCGATGTCGGTGTCCAGCACCACGCGTGGCTGGGCCATCCGGGCTTCGGTCAGTCCCGGCTACGGGTGTCGGCGAGGTCAGCGAGAAATGCCTCGAACTCCTCGTCACTGCCCCACGGGTCATCGCTGCCGAGCGCGCGGAGTTGCTCAGGGGTGAGGGGGGCGGTGATGCGCTCCGGGAGCGTCGGCTGACCATGGCCGCGGCGTTTGCGGCTGGCGCTAGCCGGCTGGGGTGCAGGCTCGGTCATGGCGCCTCCTTCCCGCAATCGCAGTGACTCTATCCAGGACCCGCGTTCAGAATACACGGCGTTGGTGGCTCGTTGCGCGACCTGTGGATTCATCCCGCTCTAGGCAGCGCCGCGCCTCACGCCTGCTCCGTCAGCTCCTCGATGGTGCGGCCGCTCAGTGCCGACTCGGGCTGGCTCGAGACTGGGTTGCCGCGGCGATCCGCGCCCTCGTCGTCCATCTTCACCAGCAGCCAGCGCTCGCGCTTGCCCTTGCCGATCCGGGTCAGGGCGTAGCCCCCGTGGAGCTTGCGTCCCTCCAGCCAGACAGCGGCATGGCCACGCTCCAGCGCCCGCTCGATCGGCTCGTCGCCGAGCGTCCAGTAGCTGCCGGTGTCCCACACGATCACGGTGCCGGCGCCGTACTGGCCCTCTGGGATCACGCCCTCGAAGCCGGCGTAATCGAGCGGGTGGTCCTCGACCGGCATGGCCAGCCGCTTCTCGCCCGGGTCGGTCGACGGACCCTTCGGGACCGCCCACGACCTGAGCACCCCGCCCGCCTCGAGCCGGAGGTCATAGTGCAAGCTTGATGCGGCATGTTTCTGGATCACGAATATTGGCCGCTTGCGGCTCCTCCGGTGCCCACCCTTCGGCTCGCGTGAGCGAGGGAGGTCCCGCTTGGCGCGGTAGGTCTTGAGCGTGTCGTCTTTCGCCATCACTGCTCACAGGCTGTCGTCCGCCGCCTCGATTCGCAAGCTGTCCAAGCCTGACGGGGAGGCGCATGTGCTGAACCCGCTCCCCAGGCATTGCTGGATGGTTGACAACCGCCGTCGCCGGTCAGTCAGGGACGGGTGCCTTGCGCGGTAGTGGCAGGGCGTGGGTTGTCAACAGGAGGACCTGATGTCGCACGCTCCAACTCCGTGGCTCGGCCTGGCAGCTCTGGCTGCCATGTTCCTGCTGCCGTTCCTGCCCAACTGGTTGTTCGAGGGGCCACGAACGGTCAAGCACCGGCCGCGCCGGCACATCTGCGGCGACTGCAACGCCCCCTGGACCGGGGACCACGTCTGCGCGCCTGAGCTGGTCCAGGCTGATCCGCCGGGTGGACCGCTGCGTGGCGAGCTGCGCAGGATCGACCCGGCGGAAGAGCTCGAGCCGATGGCTCACCCGAGAGCGGCGGAGCTTGAGCGCCGCCCTCGAGTGCGGATCTCGCGGTAGCCGTCGCCGCGGTAAGCGGTCAGCTCGTAAAGCAGTAGGAGTCGCTGGAGGCGTCGCCACCCTGCAGCCGGGTCTGGTGCACCCGCAGGCCGCGGAAGTCGCCGTCGTGGGGGAAGAACCGCGCATCGGCGGCCAGCCCACCACCCTCCAGATCGGCGTCCAGCTTGGCCACCCAGGCGCCGACGATGCCGCCGAGCCTGACCGAGCCGGTCTCGCGCGGCCTGAAGGGGTCGCTGACGTCGTACTGCTTGAGCTCGCCGGTGCCCCAGCAGGACACATACAGCCAGCGATCGTCCACCGACAGGTCGATGTCGGAGATCAGCGGCGGCACCGCGGCGAAGGGCTTGAGCGCCGGCGGCAGTTGCTCGGGGTCGGCCGGCTCGGCGGGGATGAGGTCATCGGCAATGCCGGGTCTAGGGTGCCAGCTGCTCCATCGCACGCCGGACTCGCTTGTCGGACACCGGGTAGGGGGTCCCCAGCGCTTGCGCGAAGTAGCTGACCCGCAGCTCCTCGATCATCCAGCGGATCTCCAGCAGCGCCTCCCCGGGCCGGGTGCCGGGCGGCAGCCTGTCCAGCAGCTGCCGGTAGGACCGCTGCGCCTGCTCGATGGTCAGCATCCGCTCGCGGTCGCGCTGGGGATCGTGGGGCAGCTTGTCGAGACGATTGTGGATGGCACGCAGATAGCGCAGCACGTCCGGCAGGCGCCGCCATCCCGTGGCGGTGACGAAGCCGGGGTGGACCAGTCCGGAGAGCTGCGCCCTGACATCCGCCAGCGCCGGCGCCAGGACTGGCGCCAGCGCGGGGCTGGCGGTTCGCTCCAGGCGTTCCTCGAGGTCGTGAGCGACCGCCAGGATGGGCTCCACCTTGGTGACGACGTCGAGCGTGGTGCCGGGCAGCTCGGCACGGACCTTGTCGTGCAGCTTGCGGAAGGCCTCCTCGTCCCAGGCCGGGCCGCCGCACTCGGCGATGAGCGCGTCGACGGCGCAGGCGATGCAGTCGTCAAACAGCTCCGCGGCGCTGCCGTGCGGATACTGGCTGAGGGTCAGCTTGGCCTTCCCGCCGAGGCGTGCCAGGACGAGCTTGAGCGGCGAGGGGACGCTCAGCCGCAGCAGGCGGCGGGTGCCCTGCCACATGGCGCGCTGCTGCTCCGCCTCGGTCTCGAGCATGCCGATGGCGACGCTGCCCCCCTGGTCCAGCAGCGCCGGGTACGCCTTCACCGCGCGGCCGCCCCGCCTGTGCTCGGCGGTCCGCGGCAGCGTGCCAAAGCTCCAGCTCCGCAGCCCCTGCTGCTCGATGCCGTCCACCGCCGCCGAGATCGCCGCCCGCATCTTCCCTTTCAGCCGCAGCTTCAGCCGCCCGAGGTCCTTGTCCTCGGCCAGCTCCCGGTGCTCGTCGTCCTCGGCCCGGAAGGTGATCTTCAGGTGGCCCGGCACCCGGTCCATCTGCCAGCTCTCGGGCGGGACCGCCACGCCGCTCATGCGCTCAAGCTCACGCCCCAGCGCCTCCAGCAGTGGCCCGGCCTGCGGCTCCATCCGCTCCAGGACCGATGTCGCGTAGCTGGAGGCCGGGGCGAAGTTGCGGCGCAGCGGCTTGGGAAGCGCCTTGACCAGCGCGGTCACCAGCTCCTCCCGCAGGCCGGGGACCTGCCAGTCGAAGCCGTCGCCGGTCACCTGGTTCAGCACCGCCACCGGGATGTGCACGGTCACGCCGTCGGCCTGCGTGCCCGGCTGGAACTGGTACGAGAGCCGCAGCTTCAGGTCGCCCTGCTGCCAGTGGTCCGGATAGTCGATCTGGTCGACCCCATGCGCTCCCTGCCTGACCAGCATCGACCTGGGGAAGCTGAGCAGGTCCGGCTGGGTGGCGCGGACCTTCTTCCACCAGCTGTCGAAATGGCGGGCGGAGACGACCTGCTCGCCGACCCGCTGGTCGTAGAAGTCGAACAGCGTCTGGTCGTCCACCACGATGTCGCGCCGGCGCGCGCGGCGCTCCAGCTCCTCGACCTCCTCCAGCAGCTCGAGGTTGCGGTGGAAGAACTCGTGGTGCGTCTGCCAGTCGCCCTCGACCAGGGCGTGGCGGATGAACAGCTCGCGCGACAGCCGGGGATCGATGCGGCCGTAGCCCACCTTGCGGGAGGCCACGATCGACAGCCCGTACAGGGTCACCCGCTCGTAGGCCATCACCGCGCCCCGGGTCCTGTCCCAGTGCGGCTCGCTGTAGGTCCGCCTGATCAGGTGCGGGGCGAGCGTCTCGAGCCACTCCGGCTCGATGCGCGCCACGACGTGCCCCCACAGGCGTGAGGTCTCCACCAGCTCGGCCGCCATCACCCACTGCGGGGGGTGCCTGGACAGCGTGGAGCTGGCGAAGATGGAGAAGCGGGCGTTACGCGCCCCCTGGTACTCCTGCCGCTCGCTGTCCTTGAGGCCGACGTGGGAGAGCAGGCCGGCCAGCAGTGACATGTGGATTCCCCTGCTGTCCTCCGGCGCGCTGCTCAGCGGGATCCCGAGGCTCCTGACGACCTGCCGCAGCTGGCTGTAGACGTCCTGCCACTCGCGGACCCGCAGGTAGTTGAGGAACTCCGCCCGGCAGCGCTTGCGGAACTGGTTGGACGAGACCTCTTCCTGCAGCTCCCGCAGGTACTGCCAGAGGTTCAGATAGGCGAGGAAGTCCGAGTCCTTGTCGGCGAAGCGGCTGTGCTTCTCGGCGGCGGCCTGCTGCCGGTCCGCGGGTCGCTCGCGCGGGTCCTGGATCGACAGCGCTGCGGCGATCGCCATGACCTCGCGGACACAGCCGTTACGGTCGGCCTCCAGCACCATACGTCCCAGCCGAGGGTCCACCGGTAGCTGCGCCAGCTTGCGGCCCAGCGGCGTCAGGCGTTTGCGCGCCTGGCCGGCGGCCGGGTCGAAGGCGCCCAGCTCCTGGAGCAGGCGCACGCCGTCCTTGACGTTGCGCTGGTCCGGCGGGTCGATGAAGGGGAAGGCGGCGACGTCGCCCAGCCCGAGCGCGGTCATCTGCAGGATGACGGAGGCGAGGTTGGTGCGCAGGATCTCCGGGTCGGTGAACTCCGGGCGCGACAGGAAGTCCTGCTCGGTGTACAGGCGGATGCAGATCCCCGCGGACGTGCGCCCGCAGCGCCCCTTGCGCTGGTCGGCGGATGCCCGCGAGACGGGTTCGATCGGCAGGCGCTGCACCTTGGTCCGGTAGCTGTAGCGGGAGATGCGCGCGGTCCCGGGGTCGATCACGTACCTGATGCCCGGGACCGTCAACGAGGTCTCCGCGACGTTGGTCGCAAGCACCACACGGCGCCCGGTGTGCGGCTGGAACGCGCGCTGTTGCTCGGCCGCTGACAGCCGCGCGTACAGCGGCAGGATCTCGGTGTGCCGCGGACCGTGCCTGGAGAGCGCGTCCGCGGTGTCGCGGATCTCGCGCTCGCCGCTCAGGAAGACCAGGACGTCGCCGGGCCCCGCGGCGCTCAGCTCGTCCACCGCGTCGCAGATCGCCTGCACCTGGTCGCGGTCCTCCTCCGCCTCGCCGACCGGCCGGTAGCGGACCTCCACCGGGTACATGCGGCCGGAGACCTCGATCACCGGCGCGTCTGCGAAGTGGCGGGAGAAGCGCTCCGGGTCGATGGTCGCCGACGTGACGATCACTTTCAGGTCGGGCCGCCGCGGCAGGAGCCGCTTCAGATAGCCGAAGATGAAGTCGATGTTGAGGCTGCGCTCGTGGGCCTCGTCGACGATCAGCGTGTCGTACTGGCGCAGCAGACGGTCGTGCTGGATCTCCGCCAGCAGGATGCCGTCGGTCATCAGCTTCACCAGCGTGCCGTCGCCGGCCCGCTGGTTGAAGCGCACCTTGAAGCCGACCGCGCCGCCCAGCGGCGTGCCCAGCTCCTCGGCCACGCGCGCGGCCACCGTGCGCGCCGCCAGCCGGCGCGGCTGGGTGTGCCCGATACGGCCCTGCATGCCGCGTCCCAGCTCCAGGCAGATCTTCGGCAACTGGGTGGTCTTCCCGGAGCCGGTCTCACCGGCGACGATCACGACCTGATGGTCGCGGATCGCGGCCAGGATCTCGTCCTTCTTCTGGCTGATCGGCAGCGCCTGCGGATACTCGATCCGCAGGCCGGGGAGGGGAGAGCTCACGAGCGCGTTCTCACAATGGCAATGGCGGTGGCGGGGCGGACGGAGGGCTCGGCCCGATGCTGGCTCAAGACCGGAGGCGGCTCAAGGCCGGCGCCGGCTCGACCGATGCGTACTTGAGATAGGTCGGCGTGACTGATCCTTTCAGACCAGCCGGCTCGCAGTACGGAAGGTACCGCATTTGCATAATTGACTCGTTCTACAGCATGACCGGATCATGGCTTGAGCAGTAGCTTGCCTGGGAGAGGCACCTCGGGGGACTCGGGGGAGATATGGGTGTCACTCCCGGTCTCGTCGCTTTGGTGCGACCCCGCTACCTGACCCGGCGCCGGCACCGGTGCTGCCCGCCGCTGTCACGTAGCCCCAACGCCCTGAGAAAGCCCACTCGCCGCAGCGGGTGGCGGGCCCCATGCCCGTCGCCTTTCCGGAGGGGGTTGGTCAATGCGCTGGATGGTTGGGTCGAGTCTGAAGTTCCGATTCCTGGTGATCCCGGTCGCCGCCGCGCTGCTGCTGCTGGGCATCATGCAGCTCCGCAACGCGCCGATGGACGTGCTCCCGGAGTTCACGCCGCCGCTCGTGGACATCCAGACCGAGGCGCTCGGCCTCTCGGCCGAGGAGGTGGAGCAGCTGGTCACCGTCCCGCTCGAGCAGGACCTGCTCAACGGCGTGGCATGGGTCGACCAGATCCGCTCCCAGTCGCTTCCCGGGCTGTCGCGGATCGAGCTGATCTTCCAGCCAGGGACCGACGTCCTCAAGGCGCGGCAGCTGGTGCAGGAGCGCCTGATCCAGGCGCCCGGCGGCATCCCGAACGTGGCCAAGGCGCCGGTCATGCTGCAGCCGCTGTCGTCGACCGGCCGGGTCATGATGATCGGGCTCTCATCCAAGGACGTGTCGCTGATCGACATGTCGGTGCTCGCCCGCTGGAAGCTCAGGCCGCGCCTGATGGGCGTGCCCGGCGTTGCCAACGTGGCCATCTGGGGCCAGCGGGAGCGGCAGCTCCAGGTGCAGGTCGACCCGCGGAAGCTGCGCGGGCAGGGCATCTCGCTGGACCAGGTCATCCAGAGCACCGCGAACGCGCTGTGGGTGTCGCCGCTGAGCTTCACGGAAGCCTCGACGCCCGGCACCGGCGGCTTCATCGACACCTCCAACCAGCGGCTCGGAATCCAGCACATCTCGCCGATCACCACCGCCAAGGACCTGGCCCAGGTGACCGTCGAGGACGCCGGCGCCAGGACGCTGCGGCTCAGCGACGTGTCCCAGGTGGTGGAGGATCACCAGCCGCTCATCGGCGACGCGATCGCCAAAGACGGCCCCAGCCTCATGCTGGTGATCCAGAAGTTCCCCGGGACCAACACCCGCGAGGTGACCCGCGGGGTCGAGCAGGCGCTCGACGACATGCGCCCGGGACTGTCCGGCATCGCCATCGACACCAGCCTCTTCCGTCCGGCCAACACCATCGAGACGGCCACCCGTCACCTGGCTCTGGCGCTGCTGATCGGCCTGGTCCTCATGGTCGTGCTGCTGGGCGCGTTCCTGTTCGACTGGCGCGTCGCGCTGATCAGCCTGGTGACCATCCCGCTGGCCCTGGTGACGGCCGCGCTGGTGCTGTACCTGCGCGGAACGACCTTCAACACGATGCTGCTGGCGGGGCTGGCGATCGCCTTCGGCGTCCTGGTCGACGACGCGATCGTCGACGTCGACAGCATCAGGCGGCGGCTGCGGGAGCAGCGGCAGGCCCGGGCGCGCCAGGACCTCGACGGAGACCGGGAGGCGGGGGAGGGGTGGGCGCTCGCCACCATCCTCCGCGCCTCCCTCGAGGTGCGCGGCCCGCTCCTGTACGCGACGCTGATCGTCGCGCTGGCCACCGTGCCCGTCTTCTTCGTGCAGGGCCTGACCGGCTCGTTCGTCCGGCCGCTGGCCGTCTCCTACCTGCTGGCGGTGCTCGTCTCGATGCTGGTCGCGCTGATCGTCACGCCGGGACTGGCGCTGCTGCTGCTCCGCAAGGCGCCGCTGCGGCGCCGCGAGTCCCCGCTGGCCCGCTGGCTGGAGCGTGGCCACGGCGCGGCGCTCACGCGGCTGGTCCTACGGCCCCGCATGGCCTTCGCCCTCATCGGCGTCATCGCGCTGGCCGGCATCGTCGTGCTGCCCCAGATCGCCGGGCGCTCGATGCTGCCGCCGCTGCATGACCGCGACCTGCTGATCCAGTGGCAGGGCGCGCCAGGGATGTCGCAGCCGGAGATGGACCGGATCACCGAGCGGGCCACTCGGGAGCTGCGGTCGATCCCGGGCATCAGCAACGTCGGCGCCCACGTCGGGCGCGCGATCACCTCGGACCAGGTCGTCAACGTCAACTCCGGCGAGCTCTGGGTCAGCATCGGCCCCAAGGCCGACTACGACCGGACCGTGGCCGCCGTCCGGGAAGTCATATCCGGCTACCCCGGCCTGACCCACAATCTGGTGACCTATCCCGAGCAGCAGATCAGGCAGGTCGAGACCGGCGCGAACGATCCCCTGGTCGTGCGCGTCTTCGGCCAGGACCTGCAGGTGCTGCGCCGCAAGGCCGACGAGGTGCGGCAGGCCATCGCGGGGGTCGACGGCGTCACCGCGCCGCACGTGGACGTCCAGGCCACCGAGCCGACCGTGGAGATCCAGGTCAACCTCACGGCGGCCGAGCGCTACCGGATCAAGCCGGGCGACGTGCGCCGGGCGGCGACCACGCTGCTGTCGGGCATCACGGTCGGCAACCTGTTCGAAGAGCAGAAGGTGTTCGACGTGGTGGTGTGGGGAGCGCCCCCGACGCGCCACAGCCTCACCAGCATCCAGAACCTGCTGATCGACACCCCCGGCGGTGGCCATGTGCGCCTGGGTGACGTGGCCAGCGTGCGCCTGGCGCCGGATCCGACCGTCATCAGGCACGACTCCGTGTCGCGCTACCTCGACGTCAGCGCGGGCGTCCATGGGCGCTCGCTCGGCGCGGTGACGCACGACGTCGAGCAGCGCGTGCGGAGCATCCAGTTCCCGCTCGAGCACCACGCCGAGGTGCTCGGCGCGGCCGCCGAGCGGCAGCACGACAAGCAGTGGGTGCTGAGCATCGCGGTCGCCGCCGCAATCGGGATCCTGCTGCTGCTGCAGGCGGCCCTCGGGAGCTGGCGCCTGGCGGCACTGGTCTTCCTGACCCTGCCGCTGGCGCTGGTCGGCGGAGCGCTGGCCGCGTTCGCGTTCAGCAGCGGCCAGGTCACCGCGCTCGGCTCGTTCGCCGGGCTCTTCACGGTGCTGGCGATCGCGATCCGCAACAGCGTCGTGCTGGTACGGCACTTCCAGCTACTGCAGCAGGAGGACGGCGCGGAGCTCGGGGCCGGCCTCGTCATGCGGGGAGCGCAGGAACGCTTCACGCCGATCGTCCTGACGGCGCTGACGACCGGGCTGGGCCTGCTCCCGTTCCTGTTCCTCGGCGGCGTCGCCGGACTCGAGGTGCTACGGCCGCTCGCCGTGGTCATCCTCGGCGGCCTGGCCAGCGCGACGCTGGTGAGCGCCCTGATCGTGCCGTTCCTGTACCTACGGTTCGCCCCGCGCTCGCTGCCTGACAGATCCGACGCGGAGCTGGCCCTCGCCTCGGTCTCGAGGTGATCGAGCAGACAAGCTGAAGGCGCATGGAAGGAGGAAGCGAATGCACCACAGCTATCGATGGAGGGCCGCCGCACTGATACTGCTCGTCGTCGCGCTGGGCCTGAGCGTCTCGGCGTGCTCGCGCGGGCAGGCGGCGGAGGAGGAGGGCGGCGACCGCGGCGCCAAGGTCGAGCCGGTCGAGGGCACCGACCTCAGCCGCGTGACCCTGTCCCAGCAGGCGGCCGAGCGGCTCGGCATCCAGACCGCCCAGGTGCGCGCCGGCACAGCCGCCCGGAAGATCATTCCCTACGCGGCGGTGCTCTACGACGAGACCGGCGACACCTGGACGTTCACGAGCGCCGCGCCCCTGACCTACCTGCGGCAGCACATCGAGGTCGACCTGATCGAAAAGGACGAGGCGATCCTTCTGAAGGGCCCAGCTGTTGGCACCAGGGTCGTAACCGTCGGCGCGGCCGAGCTGCTCGGCACTGAGCTCGGCGTCGGCCAGGAGTGACCGGCGCGCAAGGAGACATCCGGCCATGATGCGTTGGATCGTTGGATCGAGCTTGAGGTTCCGCTACATCGTCGTCGCGCTCGCGGTGGGGATGATGGTCTTCGGCGCAACCCAGCTCCGCCACGTCCCGGTGGACGTGTTCCCCGAGTTCGCGCCGCCGCGGGTGCAGATCCAGACCGCCTGCCTCGGGCTCTCCGCGGCCGACGTGGAGCAGCTCGTCACCGTGCCGCTGGAGCAGGCGTTCAACGGGATACCTGGGCTGGACGTGATGCGCTCCCAGTCGGTCCCGCAGCTCTCCTCGATCGAGCTGATCTTCAAGCTGGGGACCGACCTGCTGCAGGCACGGCAACTGGTGCAGGAACGCATGGCGACGGTCTTGCCAACGCTGCCCACCTGGGCGGCCCCGCCGGTCATGCTGCAACCGCTGTCGGCGACGAGCCGGGTGATGAAGATCGGGCTCTCGTCGAAGAACCGCTCCCTGATCGAGATGTCGATGATCTCCTACTGGACGATCAGGGCCCGGCTGCTGCGGGTCCCCGGGGTGGCGAACGTGCCGATCTGGGGCGAGCGGCTGCAGATGCTGCAGGTGCAGGCGGAGCCGGACAAGATGCGAGCGCACAACGTCTCGCTGGAACAGGTCATGGAGACCACCGCGGACGCCGTCGACGTGGGCCTGCTGAAGTTCTCCACCGGAGCGGTGATCGGCAAGGGTGGCTTCGTCGACACCCCCAACCAGCGGCTCCAGGTCCGCCACATCATGCCCGTCGCGACGCCGAAGGACCTGGCCCAGGTGGTCATCGAGAAGCAGAACGGCAAGCCGCTGCGGCTGGGTGACGTGGCCCGCGTGGTGGAGGACCACCAGGCGCTCGCGGGGGACGCGGTCATCAACGACGGCCCGGGCCTCATGCTCATCGTCGAGAAGCTCCCCTGGGCCAACACCCTCGACGTCACCCGTGGGGTCGAGCAGGCGCTCAGGGAGCTGCAGCCCGGCCTCTCGGGCATCGACGTCGACCCCACCATCTTCCGGCCCGCGAGCTTCATCGAGTCGGCGCTCCACAACCTCACCAACGCGCTGCTGCTCGGCTGCCTGTTCGTGATCCTGGTGCTCGGCCTGTTCCTGTTCGAGTGGCGCAGCGCCCTGATCAGCCTCGTCGCCATCCCGCTGTCGCTGGTGGGCGCCGGGTTCGTGCTCTACCTGCGCGGCACCACCATCAACACGATGATCCTGGCGGGGCTGGTGATCGCCGTCGGCGTGGTGGTCGACGACGCCATCATCGACATCGAGAACATCCTGCGGCGCCTGCGCCAGTACCGCGGGGAGGGGACCGACAAGTCGACGGCGAAGATCGTCCTCGAGGCATCGCTCGAGGTGCGGGGCCCGATCATCTACGCGACCCTGATCATCGTGGTGGCCGCGATCCCGGTCTACTTCCTGGAGGGCCTGACCGGCTCGTTCTTCCGGCCGCTGGCCCTCTCCTACGGCCTGGCCGTGCTGACCTCACTGGTGGTCGCGCTGACCGTCACGCCGGCGCTGGCGCTGCTGCTGCTGCGCGGGGCATCGCTGCAGCGCCGCGAGTCCCCGCTGGTCGTCTGGCTGAAACGGGTCTACTCCGGAGGGCTGACGCGGGTCATCCGGCGGCCGCGCTGGGCGTACGCGACCGTCGCCGTGTTCATCATCGCCGGCGTCGCGGTGGTGCCGTTCCTCGGGGAGTCGCTGTTCCCGCAGTTCAAGGAGCGCGACTTCCTGATGCACTGGATCACCTACCCCGGCACCTCCCAGCCCGAGGAGCACCGCATCGTCGCGCAGGGCAGTCGCGAGCTGCGCTCCATCCCCGGGATCCGCAACTTCGGCTCCCACATCGGGCAGGCGATGCTGGGGGAGGAGATCGCCGGGGTCAACTTCGGCGAGAACTGGATCAGCGTCGACCCCAAAGCCGACTACGACAAGACGGTCGGCGAGCTTCAGGACGCCGTCGCCGGCTACCCCGGCGTCTACACCGACGTGCAGACCTACCTGAACGAGCGCATCAAGGAGGTGCTGACCGGGACGAGCGAGGCCATCGTCGTGCGCATCTACGGGCCGGACCTGGCGGTGCTCCGCAGCAGGGCCGCGGAGGTGGAGGAGGTCCTGCACGGGATCGAGGGGGTGATCGAGGCGCATGCCGACTTCGTGGTCGACGTGCCGCAGCTGGACGTTCAGGTGGACCTCGCCAAGGCCCGGCACTACGGGATCAAGCCCGGCGACGTCCGCCGGGCGGCCTCCACGCTGGTGGCGGGCGAGGAGGTCGCCGACGTCTTCCGGGCCGGGAAGGCCTACGACGTCCAGGTCTGGAGCATCCCGCAGGCGCGCGCGAGCGTGACCAACGTCCAGAACCTCCTGATCGACACGCCCGCTGGTGGTCACGTGCGTCTGGGCGACATTGCCTCGGTCGCCGTCAAGCCCACGCCGAACCTGGTCGAGCGTGACGACAACTCGCGCCGCATCGACGTCGGCGCCAACGTGCGCGGGCGCGATCTCGGCTCGGTGGCGCGCGAGATCGACCGCCGCGTCAAGGCGGTCCGGTTCCCGCGCGGCTACGACGCCGAGGTGCTCGGCGAGTACCAGGAGCGGCAGGCCGCCCAGAAGCGCCTGATGATCTTCGCGGTCGGCGCCGCGATCGGGATCCTGCTGCTGCTGCAGGCGTCCTTCGGGAGCTTCCGCCTGGCGGCGCTGAGCCTGCTGACCCTGCCGATGGCGCTGGTCGGCGGCGTGCTCGCGGCCTACATCGGCGGCGGCGTCATCTCGCTCGGCTCGCTGGTGGGGTTCTTCACGGTGATGGGGATCGCCGCGCGCAACGGCATCCTGATGATCAACCACTTCCAGCACCTGGAGCGGTACGAGGGCGAGACCTTCGGTCCCGACCTGGTCCTGCGCGGGGCGCGCGAGCGGCTCTCGCCGATCCTGATGACCGCGCTGGCGACGGGGCTGGCGGTGGTGCCGCTGGTGATCACCGGCGCCATTCCCGGTCACGAGATCGAGCACCCGCTGGCCATCGTGATTCTCGGTGGCCTGTTCACCTCGACCCTGCTCAACCTGTTTGTCGTGCCGTCCCTGTACCTGCGTTTCGGCAGGCGTGGGAGGTCGCCCGTAGGGAGGGCCTCATGAGCAAACGACCTGTACGCCTCCTGGTGGCCGCGGCGCTGGCGTTGCCGCTCGTGCTGGGCGCGTGCCGCTCGGCCAGGACCAGCAGCGCGGCGCAGGCTCCGCCTTCGACGTCCGCCGCCCCGCTACCCGTCCTGAAAGACGCGACCGAGAAGAGCTACGACCGCACCAGGTTCGGCCACTCGACCGACATCAGCAACAAATGGTTCCCGCTGGCGCCGGGCACGCAGTTCGTCTACGTGGGCAAGATCAACCAGGACGGCGAGCGCGTCGAGCACCGCGTGGTGTTCACCGTCACCGACCTGACCAAGGCGATCGACGGCGTGCGCAACGTGGTCCTCTACGACCTCGACTACAACGCGGGCGAGCTCGCCGAGGCGGAGCTCGCCTTCCACGCCCAGGACGACTACGGGAACGTCTGGAACATGGGCGAGTACCCAGAGGAGTACGAGGCGGGGAAGTTCACCGGTGCCCCGGACACCTGGATCACCGGCCTGGCAGGCGCCAGAGCCGGGGTCATCATGCGCGCGGACCCGCGCGTGGGGGCCCCCAACTACCTGCAGGGATGGGCGCCCGCGATCGACTTCTCGGACACCGCGCGGGTGTACCGCACAGGCCAGCGGACCTGCGTCCCCGTCGACTGCTACAGCAACGTGCTGGTGACCGACGAGTGGAACCCGTCAGAGCCGAATGCCCACCAGCGGAAGTTCTACGCGCCCGACGTCGGCAACATCCGCGCCGACTTCGCCGGGACCGAGGAGACGGAGAAGGAGACCCTGCTGCTCGTCAAGGTCGTGCACCTGGACCCGGGCGCCCTGGCCAAGGTCCGCCAGCAGGCACTCAAACTGGACAGACGCGGCTACACCTCCAGAAAGGACCTGTACGGTCAGACGCAGCCCGCGCAGCCGGCCTGATCGCCGCTCAGCTCGGCCCGGCTCCGTTCTGCTCGGCGGCGGGCAGCCGGACCACCAGCCGGGCGCCGACCTCGGTCTCCTCGGCGCAGGCGGTCCCGCCGTGGGCGGTGACGATCTCGCGCACGATCGCCAGTCCCAGCCCGGCGCCGCCGCGCCGGCTGCGGGCCTCGTCGAGGCGCACGAAGCGCTCGAAGACCCGCTCCCGCTGGCTGGCCGCGATCCCGGGACCGTCGTCGCTGACCGCCAGCACGACGGAGCCCGGGCCGGTCCGCGCCAGCTCGACGCGAACGGCGGAGGCCGCGTGCAGCTCGGCGTTGTCGAGCAGGTTGCGCACCACCCGGCGAAGCTGGTCGGCGTCGCCCACCACCCGGCCACCGGCGACGCCGCTCACGTCGAGGCGCACCCTGCCGCGGGCGCGCAGGTCCCGCAGCTCGCGCAGCACCAGCTCGTCGAGGTCGACCACCCGCGGCGAGCGGATCGCGGCGCCGTCGTCGGCCAGCGCGAGCACCAGCAGGTTCTCGACGAGCCGCTCCAGCCGTGCCTGCTCGTCGAGCCAGCCGCCCACCACGGCGGGCCAGTCGACCGCGCCGGGATGGCCGAGGCCGACCTCGAGCTTGGCCCTGATCGTCGCCAGCGGGCTGTGCAGCTCGTGGGAGGCGTCGGCGACGAACGCCCGCTGCCGGCGCGCGGCGGCGTCCAGCCGGGCCAGCATCTCGTTCATGGTCCGGGCCAGCCGCTCGATCTCGTCGCCCGTGGCCGGCTCCGGCACCCGGCGGTCCAGGGCGGTGACGGAGATCTCGGCGACCTGCCGGCGGATCGCCTCCACCGGCTCCAGCGCCCGTCCAACCAGGCTCCAGGTGGTGACTCCGACCAACACCAGCAGCAGCGGCACGGCGATGGCGAGCAGCACGCGCAGCGCGCCGGTGCTCTCGGTCACCGGCTCCAACGACGCGGCCGCGTAGACCACCGCGGGGCCGGTCGCCACGTCGAGCCGCCGCGCCGCGACCCGGTAGGCGCCGCCGCCGCTGACCGGGGGATGCCGCACGGTCCGGACCACGACCTGGTCGCCCGGCGGCACGAACGGCGCCAGCGGCGCCGCACCCTGGATGAACGGGCTCTGCGTGACCACCTTGCCGCGTGCCACCACCTGCGCGACGGTGCCGTCGTCATCGCCACCGGCGAGGGTCGCTGGCACCTGGGCGTGCCGCACCAGCGTGGCGACCGCCTCCAGCCGCAGCCGGGCCTGGGCGTCGACGTCACTGACCAGCGAGTTGTGCAGGCCCACCAGCAGCGCCACGGCGGCGACGATCAGGGCGGCGCCGACCGCTCCCAGCGCCAGCGCCGTCGCCCGCATCCGGACCGTGCGGCGTGTCACCTTCACCCCCCAGCCGGATCCAGGCGGTACCCGACGCCCCGCACGGTGCGGATCATCTCGCGACCGAACGGCCCGTCGACCTTCCGGCGCAGGTACCCCACGTACACCTCGACGATATTCGAGTCGTCGTCGAACGCCCAGTCCCACACGTCGTCCAGGATGTCGCGCTTGCGCACCGCCTCGCCGGGGCGGCGGAGCAGGTACTCCAGCAGCGCGAACTCGCGGGGCGTCAGCTCGATCTCGGTCTCGCCACGCCAGCAGCGGTGCTTGGCGGTGTCGAGGACGAGGTCTCCCGCGACCAGCGTGGCGGGCCGCTCCCGCCGCCGCCGGCGCAGCAGGGACCGGAGCCTGGCCACCAGCACCGGGAACGAGAACGGCTTGCTCAGGAAGTCGTCGGCGCCGGTCTCCAGCGCCTCGGTCTCGTCCAGCTCGCCCTGCTTGGCGGTCAGCACCAGCACCGGCGTCCAGTCGCCTCCGCGGCGCAGCAGGTCGCAGAACCGGAACCCGTTGATCTGGGGGAGCATCAGGTCGAGCACGATCAGGTCGAAGCGGCGCTGCTGCACCAGCGCCAGGCCGTCGGCGCCATCGAGCGCCACCTGGACGTTGAAGCCCACGGCGGTGAGGCCCTCGGAGACCGCAACGGCGAATGGCTCGTCGTCCTCGACCACCAGGACCCGTGGGGGACTGTCAGCCTCCATGCGCACCCTGCCAACGCTCCCTAAGTCAGCGGTCGGTGCAAGGTTCGCTTCTTCGCCGCCTCTTATCAAGCAACTCGCATCCTGGGGTGAGCCTTGAGCGAGGGGGGCGGGATGGGCGAGGGGGTGACCCCGGCGGTCCGGGCCAAGGGCCTGTACCACATCTACCGCGAACGCGAGGTGGAGACGGTGGCGCTCAGGGGGGCGGAGCTGATCCTCGAGCAGGCCTCGTGGACCAGCCTCATGGGCCCTTCCGGCAGCGGCAAGAGCACCCTGCTGCACGTCGTGGCCGGCCTGCTCGAGCCCAGCGGCGGCTCGGTGGTCATCGGCGGCGAGGACCTCACCCGCCTGCCGCCCACCGAGCGGGCCCGCCGCCGCCGGCGCCACATCGGGGTCGTGCTGCAGCGCGACAACCTCCATCCCCTGCTGGACGTCGCCGGCAACGTCGCCCTCCCGCTGCGCCTGGACGGCCGTCCCCGCCGCCAGGTGCGCGAGCGCGTGCGGCACCTGCTGGGGGAGGTCGGCCTGCTGGAGCGTCGCCGGCACCGCTCCAGCCAGCTCTCCGGTGGCGAGGCCCAGCGGGTGGCCGTCGCCGTCGCCCTCGCGCCGCGGCCCCGGGTGCTGCTCGCCGACGAGCCGACCGGGGAGCTCGACGAGGCGACCGCCGCGCAGATCCTCGACCTGCTGGAGGCGCTGCGCGCCCAGGAGGGCGCGGCGCTCCTCACGGTGACCCACAACCCGCAGGTGGCCGCGCGCGCCGACCGCCACCTGACCATGCGCGACGGGCTGGTGATCGATGCCGTCTGAGGCTGCCGTGCAGGCGATCGGGCTGACGCGGACGTATCCGGCAGGCCGGCGCCGGATACGGGGCCTCGACACGGTGTCGCTCACGGTCGCCAGCGGCGAGGTCGTCGCCGTCACGGGCCCCAGCGGCTCGGGCAAGAGCACGCTGCTGCACCTTCTCGCCGGGCTCGACCGTCCCTCCGATGGCCGGGCGCTCATCGCCGGCGTGGACTGGGAGAGCCTGCACGGCCGCGCCCGGGCGCGCTTCCGGCGGCGGAGCTGCGGCTTCGTCGCCCAGAGCCTTGCCCTCCTGCCGCAGGCCACGGTGGCCGAGAACGTGGAGGTCCCGCTGCTGCTCGACGGCGCCGAGGCGGGCACGCGCCGCCGCCGGGTGGCCGGCGCCCTGGAGCGGGTGGGACTGGCCGATGCCGCGGCCAAGCTGCCCGACCAGCTCTCCGGCGGCCAGCAGCAGCGGGTCGCCATCGCGCGGGTGCTGTGCGCGCAGCCCGCCGTGGTCCTGGCCGACGAGCCCACCGGCAGCCTCGACTCGGGCACCGCCGAGGTCATCGCCCGCCTGCTGGTCGCCGCCGCCGCCGAGCAGCGGGCGGCGGTCGTCCTGGTGACCCACGACCCCGTGGTCGCCCAGTATGCCGACCGCGTCGTCGGGCTCCACTCCGGCCGCCTCGGCGCCCCCATGCCCGGGGAGGACCGGCCCGGGGCCACCGGGGGTGCCCGGTGACGCTCTGGCTGGTCGCCCGCGGCGTGCTGCGCGCCCCGCGCCGCCTTGCGCTGGCCGCCGTCGGGGTCGCCTTCCCGGTCGCAATGCTTGCCGCTACGCTGTTCTTCGTGGATGACGCCGTACACTCAATGACGCGTGTGGCGCTCGACCCCGTCCAGGTCGAGATGCGGGCGCTGGCGACCTCCCTCGACGTCGACATGACCACGGCGCGCCGCCGCCTGGCCGCTGTACCCGGCGTACGGCGGGTGGAGCGGTTCGCGGCGGCCGACGTCGTGGTCGGCCCCTCGGGCACCCCGGCCGCGCCGGTCGCCGCCGGTGCCTCCGGGCGGGTGAAGGCACGGCTCTTCGCCGTCGATCCCACCTACCTCGCCAACCACCCCTGGGTGCGGGTGACGCAGGGCGCGCTCGGCAACGGGACGCTGCTCGGCCAGCCGCTGCGGGCCTCGCCCCAGCTCGCCTCGGCGACCAGCCTGTCCATCGCCCTGCCCGGCGACGCCGCGCGACGGTCGCTGTCGCTCCCCGTCGCCGGAACCGTCGACCTCCGCCAGGCGACCACCTGGTTCTCGATCCCCTCGGGCGAGGTGCAGGGCGACGTCGCCGCCGTGCCGCTGGCCCTGGTCGTCGATTACGCAACCTTTGAGCGCTCGCTGCTGCCGGTCCTGCGAGCTGGGACCGGCGCCGGCGGCGCCGCGCTGCTCAACCCCGGGCTCACCGACCTCCCACCGGTGAGCCTCGAGGGCCACGTGACCATCGACCACGCCAGCTACCCCTCCGACCCGGCGCGCGCCGCGAGCTGGTCAGCCGAGCTCCAGCGCGTCCTGGAGCGCCAGGCGCCGGGGTCGGTCGTGGTGACCGACGACGCTGCCGAGGCGCTCTCCCTGGCCGGCGCGGACGCCACCAACGCCAAGATCCTGTTCCTGCTTCTCGGCCTTCCCGGCGTGCTCGTGGCCGCCAGCCTGGGGCTTGCGACGGCGTCGGCGCTGGCCGAGGCGTACCGCCGCGAGGACGCGCTGCTGCAGCTGCGCGGCGCCACCGGCGGCCAGCTCGCGAGGCTGGCGATCGCCCATGGCGCGGTCGCGGGGGCGATCGGATCGGCTGTGGGCGTGCTGGTGGCCGCCGCGGCGGTCAGCGCGGTGACGGGCCGGTCGGTGTGGCGCACCGTGCCCACCGGCCGCCTCGCGCTGTCAACGCTGCTGGCGGTGCTCGCCGGCGCGCTGGCGGTGTCGGTGCGGCTGGTCCCCCTGGCGCGCGCCAGCCGGCGCTCCGAGCCCGTCGCCGCCCGCCGCCTGCTCGAGCGGGGCTGGCGGCCCGCCTGGTGGCGCGGCCGCCTCGACCTGGTCGCCGTGGCGGTGGGAGGCGCCATCCTCGCCGTCAACGTCCTCAGCGGCGGGCTCAGGCAGACCCCGATCGAGGGAGAGACCCTGGCCCTGGCGTTCTACGTCCTGCTGGCGCCGGTCGCCCTCTGGGCCGGGGTCACCCTGCTGGCCGTCCGGGCGCTGGTCACCCTGCTCCTCCGCTGGGCGCGTCCCGAGCGCGCCCGCCCGCTGTCCTCCTGGCCCGGCGCGGCCATGCGCTGGCTCGGCCGCCGCCCCGCCCGGATCGCGGTCGCGCTGGCGCTGGGTGCCCTGGCCATCGCCTTCGGCACCAGCGTGGTCACCTTCGTGGCAACCTACCGGGCCACCGAGCGCGCCGATGCCCGAGCCGCGCTCGGCGCCGACCTCCGCCTGACCCCGACCGCCGAGCGCCGGCACGCCCCGCCCCCGCTCGGCCCTGGGGTCGCCGCCACCAGTCCCATCCGGCTGGTTCCGGCGCGCATCGCCAGTGACCGCAAGACCATCATGGCCATCGACCCCGCCTCCTACCGGCAGGCGAGCACCGCCCGGCCCAGCATGCTGGCGGGCCGCGGCGCGGAGGCGCTGGCGCGGGACCCCTCGGGGGTGCTCGTCGCCAGGGAGATCGAGCAGGGACTCTCGCTCAGCCCGGGCGACGCCCTCCCGGCGACGGTCTTCCCCGACGACCGGGAACGGTCGCGGAACCTCAGCCTCCACGTGGTCGGGGTGTTCCGCTCGTTCCCGCCGACCAGCCCCATCGCCGAGCTGGTCATGAGCACCGCCGGCCTGCCGCCGCCGGTCCCGGCGCCCGACTTCTACCTCGCCCGCGCCGCCTCCGGACGCGTCCCCGCCCAGGTGGCGGCCGACCTGGGCGGCGCGGGCGGGTCGGCGCGGGCGTTCACGGTCACGACCACGGCCGGGCCGGACAAGGAGCGGCGCAGCCTCACCGCCCTCAGCCTCGACGGGCTCAGCCGCCTCGAGTCGCTCGGGGCGGCGCTGGTCGCGGCGGTCGGCGTCGCCGTGCTCGGCGCCTTCATGGTCCTCGAGCGCCGCCGCGAGCTCGCCGTCCTGCGCGCCGCCGGCGCCTCGACCTCACAGGTCCTGACCGGCCCCGCGCTCGAGGGCGGCATCGCGGTGCTCGGGAGCCTGCTCGTCGGCGTGCCCGTCGGGCTCGGCCTCGCCATGCTCGCCGTCCGGGTCCTCGGGCTGTTCTTCACGCTGCCGCCGCCGCTGCTCAGCGTCCCGGTGAGCGCGCTCGCCGGGCTCGCCGTGCTCATGATCGCCGCGTCGGCCGTGGCGCTCGGCATCGCGCTGGTCGCCGTCACCCGCGTGCCCGTGGCGTCCGTGCTGCGAGAGCCATGACGCGCCGCCGGCCGGCCGGGACAGCGCCCGCCCTGAAGCCCACCCCGATGCCCACCCTCACGCTCGCCCTCGTCCTCACGCTCGCCCTGCTCGTCCTGGCCGCGGGCTGCGGGACGGGGGAGGCCCCGCGGGACCCGCAGGACCGGGCGCAGCCCGCGGCCGCCAGCAACGGGCCGGCGGCCCAGCGCACCCCCCTGCCAGGGATGCCGCCGCCGCTGGATGCCCGCGACGTCTACGCGGCGGACCGGGCGGGCATGCTCAGCCCGGTCACGCGCGGCTTCCGCCCGCTGGTCTACGTGCCCAGCTCGGGCAGCGGCACGGTCGACGTGATCGACCCCAAGCGGTTCAAGGTCGTGGCGCACTTCGCCAGCGGCAGGCAGCCGCACCACGTGACCCCCTCCTGGGACCTGCGCACCCTGTGGGTCAACAACACCAAGGGCAACAGCCTCACCCCGATCGACCCGCGCACGGGCAGGCCGGGCAGGCCCGTGACCGTCGCCGACCCCTACAACCTCTACTTCACCCCCGACGGGCGCTATGCGATCGTGGTCGCCGAGGAGCTGCGACGGCTCGACTTCCGCGACGCCCACAGCATGCGGCTGTGGCACTCGCTGCGGGTGCCGTGCCTGGGTGTCGACCACATGGACTTCAGCGCCGACGGGCGCTATGCGATCGTGAGCTGCGAGTTCAGCGCGGAGCTGCTGAAGCTGGACGTCGCCGCCCAGCGGGTGCTCCAGGTGGTGCGGCTGCCGCCCGGCGCCAAACCGCAGGACGTGAAGCTTTCACCCGATGGCCGGGTGTTCTACGTTGCCGACATGGCCTCCGGCGGCGTCTGGCTGGTCGACGCGGGCACACTGAAGGTCACCTTCCTCGCCACCGGCCGTGGCGCGCACGGTCTGTACACCAGCCGGGACTCGCGGGTCCTGTACGTCTCCAACCGCGACGAGGGCTCGATCTCGCTGCTCGAGTTCGCCAGCCGCAGGGTGGTCGCCAAGTGGCGCCTGCCGGCCGGAAGCAGCCCCGACATGGGCGGCGTCTCCGCCGACGGCAGCGTCCTGTGGCTGTCCGGCCGCTACTCGGACGAGGTGTATGCCGTCGACACCCGCAGCGGCCGGCTGCTGGCCCGCATCCACGTCGGGCCCGGCCCACACGGGCTGTGCGTCTACCCGCAGCCGGGCCGTTACTCGCTCGGCCACACCGGCGTGTTCCGCTGACGGGCCGGTCGCCGCCCGCGGATCCGGGTATTGGCCGGTTGGTCACGGCCTTCGCCGGACTCTTGCTCCAACAGGAGGATTTGCGTTCTCCGCGCGATTATGTATGACTTACGCCTCGGCGGCCTGGCTCCCAACCTCATGCGAGTGGGCCGGGCCCGCCTGATGCCGAGGGGGGCAACACATCATGGGCGCCGATCCCGGCAACCGCGAGGAACAACGCTGGCGAGAGCTGGAGGAGATCCGGAGGTCGTTCACCGAGATCGGCGTCCGGATGGGCTCCCTGTTCGAGCCTGCCCAGCAGGACAGGGACGGGGCGGCCGAGGCCCAGGAGCCGGCGGTCGTGCCAGCCCCGGCCGGCCGGCGGACCCCGAGCTGGACGGTTGCGGCCGTGATCGCGCTCGTCTGCCTGCTGGCCGGCGGCGGACTCGGCTACCTGCTGCACCGCCCCGCCGCGGCGGCCGCGCCCGAGCCAATCCCGACGGCGATCACCAGCGTGGTGGTCCAAACCAGACCGGTCGCCCCGCCCGCCTGCCTGCAGGCCGCGCAGCGTGGCGACGAGACCATCGACCTGCTGGTGAGAAACATCCGTGACCGACGCCTGAGCCTGGCCCTCAAGAGCTACACCACGGCCAGCCAGACTTGCCGCAAGGAGGCATCGCCCTGATGCGCATCCGTTCCGCGCTTCGTGTCCTGCCCGTTCTCCTCGGTCTGTCGCTGCTCGTGCTGGTGCCCGCCGCCCGGGCGGCCGAGACGCTCCTGCTGTCGTGCACCCGCTGCGACCAGCTCATCGCCACCGGCTCGGGACTGCCCGCCAATCAGACGGTGCGCCTGACCATAACCGACGTGAAGACCGGCCAGCAGGTGGGCGGCGCGCACTCCATCGTCATCGACAGCCAGGGCCTCTTCGTCGAGAAGATCCCGGTGGACCTCTCTGCCCACCCATCGGTCGAATCGACGGTGTGGAAGTCGGATGGCCAGGTCATGGTCGTCGCCGCCCACAACCGCTTCACCGCGCCGTGCAAGGCCGGGCACATGGGGGAGATGGGTGGGGAGATGGGTGAGATGGGCCATGAGACGCTCGCCTTCACCGGCTCCCACGCCGCGCAGCTGCTCACGCTCGGCGCCACCCTGCTCGTGCTCGGAGCCGGACTCCTCCTGGGCACCCGCCTGGGCACCCGCCGCCGCCTCACCCGCTGAGGCGGACCCGCAAACCGGAGTCGTGCCATGACCCGCAGGCTCGTCCTCATCGTGACGCTCGTTGTGGCGCTGTTCGGCACCGTCATCACGACCGCGATCGCGGACGTGGGCGTCAACCTGGAGATCAGGCTGCCGCTGCCAGCCCTGCCGATCGGCCCGGGACCGCTGTACCCGATCGACAACTACGGGCCCAGGCCCGACGACAACGTCGCCCTCCGGTGGGACGAGCAGACCTTGGCCGCCATCCGGGCGCTCAGGACCGGGCCGACGATCAACGCCCGGGCCTTGGCCATCGTCCACACCAGCATGTACGACGCCTGGGCGGCATACGACGCGACGGCGGTCGGCACACGCCTCGGCGGGTCGCTCCGGCGCCCGGCCGCCGAGCGTACCGTCGCCTACAAGAGCATGGCGATCAGCTACGCGGCCTATCGGGCGCTGGTCAACGTCTTCCCCGCCAAGGCCGCCGACTTCACCGCGTTCATGACCGCGCTCGGCTACAACCCCGACGACACCTCGACCGACCCCGCCACACCGGCCGGGATCGGGAACAGTGCCGCCGCCGCGGTGCTCGCGTTCCGCGCCGATGACGGATCGAACCAGGCAGGAGGCTACGCCGACACCAGCGGCTACACCCCGGTCAACACGCCTGACACCATCAACGACCCCTTCCACTGGCAGCCCTTGCGCGTCCCCGACGGCAACGGCGGCTTCATCGTGCAGAAGTTCCTGACCCCGCACTGGCGCAGCGTCACCCCGTTCGCCTTGACCGCGCCCGACCAGTTCCAGCTGCCAGGGCCGACCACCACGACTCTCCTGCTGCTCGATCAGGAGGTCACCGACACCCTGCTGCAGAGCGCCACGCTCACCGACCTGTCGAAGATGCGGGCCGAGTACTGGGCGGACGGCCCGAACAGCGAGACGCCGCCCGGCCACTGGTGCCTGTTCGCCCAGGCGATCTCCCGGGCGCGCGGCTACAGCCTGGACAACGACGTCAAGATGTTCTTCGCGCTCGCAAACGCCGAGCTGGACTCCAGCATCGCGGCATGGAGCGCCAAGCGGGAGTGGGACTACGTCCGGCCGATCACCGCCGTCCACGTCCGCAGGAAGAACCAGCTCGTGCTGGCCTGGGCTGGTCCCTACAAGGGCACGAGGCTCATCTGGGGTCAGGACTGGCAGCCCTACCAACCGGCGACCTTCCCGACCCCGCCGTTCCCCGAGTACGTCTCCGGACACAGCACGTTCAGCGGCGCCGGCGCGAAGGTCCTCCAGCAGTTCACCGGCGGCGACCTGTTCGGAGCGCGGGTGACGCTCCCGCCGGGCACGTCACGTGTCGAGCCGGGCGCCACGCCGCTGCTGCCTGTCGTGCTGCTGTGGGCGACCTTCAGCGCCGCTCGCGACGAGGCGGGCGAGTCCCGCCGGCAGGGTGGCATCCACTTCCCCGACGCCGACCACAACGGCCGCGCGCTCGGCGCCTCGGTCGGCCAGAACGCGCTGGCCAAGGCCCAGACCTACTTCGACGGCACGGCTCAACAGCCCTGATCGGCGCCGGCCGGAGACCCTCGGCTACGGGCCGGCGAGCGTTGCCTGGATGGCGTCGAGCGCGGCCTCGATGTTCTCCACCGAGTTGGCATAGGACAGGCGCAGGAAGCCCTCGCCGCCGGCGCCGAAGGCGGTGCCGGCCAGGCATGCCACGCCCGCGCGCCGCAGCAGCAGCCGCTCCACCTCGTCCGCGGGCTGCCCCAGGTCAGCGATGCTCGGGAACACGTAGAAGGCGCCCTCAGGCCGCAGGCAGTGCAGGCCCGGGATCCGGTTCAGGCCGTCCACGATCACCTCGCGGCGTCCGCGGAGCTCGGCAACCATCCGCTCGACCGGCTCCCACGGGCCGGTCAGCGCGGCGATGGCGGCGTACTGGCTGTGGGCCGATGTGCACGACACCGAGTTGACCACCAGCCGCGTGACCGGCTCCACCAGCGCCGGCGGGAGCACCCCGAACCCCAGCCGCCAGCCGGTCATCGCGAACGTCTTCGACCAGCCGTCGAGCAGGACGGTCCGCTCGGGCATCCCGTCGAAGTCGAGGATGCTCGCGTGCGGCCGGTCGTAGCGGATGGCCCAGTAGATCTCGTCGGCCAGCACGATCAGGTCGCGCTCGATGGCCAGGCTGGCGATCGCCTCCAGGTCGCCGCGGGTAAGGGCGCTGCCGCAGGGGTTGTGCGGCGATGACAGGATGAGCAGCCTGGTCCGCTCGGTGACCAGCCCGGCCAGCTCCTGCGGGTCGAGCCGGAAGCCGTTGCGCTCCCGCAGCGGGACCGGCACCGGCCGTGCCCCGGAGAAGGCGGTGATCGACTGGTACATCGGAAAGCCCGGATCGGGCAGGACGACCTCGTCCCCTTCCTCGCACAGCGCGAGGATGGTGAAGAACATGATCGGCTTGGCGCCTGGGGTGACGATCACCCGCCCAGGGTCGGTGCGCAGCCGTCCGGTCCGCTCCAGGAAGTCGGCGACCGCCTCGCGCAGCGGCATGATCCCCGGTGCCGGCACGTAGTGGGTGTGCCCGGCGTCCAGGGCGGCCTTGGCCGCGTCGCGGATGTGCTCCGGGGTGTCGAAGTCCGGCTCGCCGATCTCCAGATGGATGATCGTGCGGCCCTCGGCCTCCAGCCCGCGCGCCCGTGCGAGCACCTCGAACGCGGACTCGGTCCCCAGCCGTGCCATCCGTCCCGCCAACCTGATCTCCGGCACCCGGGCTCCGTCCATTGCCACTGACTCAGGCCCCAGCGGCTACTTCGGGGCGCGGGCGGCGGCGATGGCGGACTCGGCCGGATGCCCCGGCGCGGCGGCGGGTGCCTCCTGGGTGGCCGCCTCCCGCGCGGTCTCGTCCTCGGTCACGTCGGTGGCCTCGAGCACGGCGGTGACCTCGGCGGCGCCCGACTGACCGGAGGGGGCGGACGGGACGGGCTGGGCGTGTGGAGCGGGAGGGGGGTCGCTGACCTCGGAGAGGAAGCCGGCGAGGTCGACCTGCACCCGGCCGAGGTGGCCGAGCAGGCCGTCACGGTACTCGCGCAGGCGCTTGACCTCGGCCTCGATGGAGGACCGCTGGGCGTTGGCCTTGGCGAGCATCTGCTCGGCCGCCTTGCGAGCCGAGTCGAGATGGGTCTGCGCGTCGCCCTCGGCGCGGGCCCGGATCTGGTCGGCGTCCTCCTCGGCCTTTGCGACGATGCCCCTGCCGCGGTCGGTGGCCTCCTCGACCAGGACCTTGGCCGAGCGGCCGGCCTCCTCGAGCACTTTTGCGGCCTCGGATCCCAGGTGCTCGAACGACGGCGGTGGCTGGTTGCGCAGCACCTCCAGCTGGTGCCGCAGGTGCGCCGTGGCCTGCTCGGCCTGCTCGGCGCGGACGCGCTGGTGGTCGAGGCGCGTGGCCAGCTCCTCGATGTACGCGGTCACCTGCTGGCCCTTGCGACCCCGCAGCGGGACGTCGAGGACCGGGAGCTGGCTGAGGTCGTCAGGCTCTGGGTCGATCTGTGGCTCGAACAGGCTCATGGGCGTCTCCCCGGAGAAATGTCATTCAGACGGGAGATTCTCACGCTTCGCTACAACTGGCGCAAACCCGAACGATGGCGATCTCCACGCGGTACCGGAGCTGTGCCTGGAGCGCGATGGCGCTGGTGGTACAGTTGCATGAATTCCGCGGCGTTGCTGTCATGCCTGGAGCATCCGAGCCGGCTGCAGGAGGTGCCGCATGATCGAGCAGCAGACCGAGGTCGACGCGCTCGTCGGTGCCGTCGAGCACGATCCCTCCACCGACCCCTTCCCCGTGATCGGCATGGACCACGTCCGCTTCGCGGTGGGCAATGCCAGGCAGGCGGCGCACTATTACTCCACGGCGTTCGGGATGACCTGCGTGGCCTATCGAGGACCGGAGACCGGCCAGCGCGACCTCGCCGAGCACGTGCTCGTCTCGGGCAAGGCCCGCTTCGTGCTGTCGGGCCCCGTCCACGCCGGGACCGCCCTCGCCGAGCACGTGGCGGCCCACGGCGATGGCGTGGTGGACCTGGCCCTCGAGGTACCGGACGTGGACGCCGCCGTCGCCTACGCCCGCGAGCACGGGGCGACCGTGCTGGAGCCGGTCCACGATCTGCAGGACGAGAACGGGGCCGTGCGCGTGGCGACGATCGCCACCTACGGCGAGACCCGCCACACGCTGGTCGACCGGAAGGGATATTCCGGGGTCTTCCTGCCGGGCTTCGTCGCGGCCGAGCCGATCTTCAAGGCGCGGCCGGCCCACCACCCCAAGCGCTACTTCCAGGCTGTCGATCATTGCGTCGGCAACGTCGAGCTCGGCCGCATGGACGAGTGGGTGAGCTTCTACAACCGGGTGATGGGCTTCACGAACATGAAGGAGTTCATCGGCGACGACATCGCCACCGAGTACTCCGCGCTGATGTCAAAGGTGGTGACGAACGGCAACCACCGGGTGAAGTTCCCGCTCAACGAGCCGGCCGCCAGCACTCGCAGGTCGCAGATCGACGAGTACCTGGAGTTCTACGGCGGCCCGGGTGTGCAGCACATCGCGCTCGCCACCGGCGACATCGTAGCCGCCACGCGGGCGATGCGGGAGATGGGCGTGGAGTTCCTGGAGACGCCGGACTCCTACTACGACACGCTCGGCGAGTGGGTCGGAGACACCCGCGTTCCGGTGGAGACCCTGCGGGAGCTGCGCATCCTCGCCGACCGTGACGAGGACGGCTACCTGTTGCAGATCTTCACCAAGCCGGTGCAGGACCGGCCGACGGTCTTCTTCGAGCTCATCGAGCGGCACGGGTCGCTCGGGTTCGGCAAGGGCAATTTCAAGGCGCTGTTCGAGGCGATCGAGCGCGAGCAGGCGCGCCGCGGGAACCTCTGAGCCGGGGACCTCCGAGCGGCGGACCGCGAGGTGGGGCCGGTCCTCTCGGACCGGGCCCACCGTCCCGCCCCCCCGGACCCGCCTTCCCAGTGGCCTCAGACCGCCGCGGGCTCGGGAACGAGACCAAGCTGCTCCAGCATCTCGAGCTGGTCCCAGTACCCGTGGATCGACACGGCCTGGCCATCGCGCACGCGGCAGATCATGCAGAACCGGGTGCTCATCGTCCGGCCCGTCGGCGGGATGGCGGGCCGGTGCGGCCGCGGCTCGGTCATGGCGTGGTAGGCGTCGGCGACGGCGAGGACCCTGGCCGTCGGCGGTTGCTGCCGCGCCAGCGCCTGCCGGAAGTAACCGGAGCCGTCCAGACGCTCGTGATGCATCGAGGCGATCCGCCCGATCGACTCGAGCAACCCCTCGCGCGCCAGGACCCGGTCGGCATGGTAGGCGTGCAGGCGGACCTTTCCCACTCGCTCCGGGTGAGCGGGCCGGGCTTGCCCCAGATCGCCGAGGACACCGCGACCCGGCCGATGTCGTGCACCCATCCCGCTCTCCGCGTGGCGGTGACGTCGTCGGAGGGCAGGCCGCACCGCTCGGCCGCTCGAGCGGCGAGGTCGGCGACGCCACCGGAGTGCCCGACGGTGTACGGGGACTTCAGGTCGGCGAAGTCGCCCATGGCCCGCAGAGCCTCGTCCAGCCTCCTGCCGGAGAGCACCGGGCGCTCGCCGGGCTCGGCCTCGAGGGCACGGTCCCATGGGGAGTCGACCTCGAGCACCGAGAGCAGCTCGGTCCCCTTCGACAGGAAGCCCGCGACGACGGCGGGGTCGAACCCCCTGCCGTCCCAGCGCTCCAGGACGCCGCTGATGCCACGCTGGAAGCTCTCGTCGAAGCCGAGGCGACTGGCGAGCATCTCGGCGACCTCGCACTGGACCTCGCCCGAGTAGCGGAACTTCCCGGTCGCGGCCATGACGCGCACGATGGCCATGGGCCGCTCCAGCGGAGCGTAGGTCCGCCCGATGTGCCGCATCATCGCGGCGAACATCTCCACGGGCCGGCCGAGGTCCACCCCGACGAACGCGCTGCGCATCGAGATGTCGTCCCCGGCGACGGCGGCCAGCACGTGCATGTCGGCGGTGCAGCCGATGTGGCGCAGCAGGGCACCGTAGTACACGTGGACCCGCTCGAGCTCCGACAGCCCGAGCACCCCCGCCAGCCGTGTGGCGAGGAGGCAGATGGTCACGCCCTCCTCCATCGGCTGGTCCATGCTGATGTCGGTGGCAAGCGACATCGCGGCCATCAGCTCGGCCAGGCGGATCTCCTGGCGTGGTCCGGGGGCGGGCATGGGGGGAGCTGGGACGTCGTGATCACGGCACCCACGTCCTCTGCCTGCCGTGCTCCATCTGGAATACCACCCGCGGGGGGCTCGGCGGATCAGCCTACAGAGATCGCAGGATACCCGAGTAGTAGGGGGGTGCTAACGTAGCGGGTGATGAGCCGCGTCTCGCCGTCACGCCGCGACCGCAACAGCATGCTCCTGGAAGCGGGAATGACGCTCGCCTCGCAGCTGTCGCTGCCCGCCATCCTGCAGCGGCTGGCCGACCTGGCCGTCGAGCTCACCGAGGCCCGCTACGGAGCACTTGGGGTGCTGGGTCGCGACGGCATGCTGGTCGACTTCATCACCACCGGAATGACCGAGGACCAGCGCCGCGCCATCGGGCACCTGCCGGTGGGCCGTGGCATCCTCGGGGTGCTGATCCGCGACGTCCGACCGCTGCGGCTCGTCGACCTCACCCAGGACCCGCGCTCGGTCGGCTTCCCGCCCAACCACCCGCCGATGCGCTCGTTCCTGGGCGCTCCGGTGGTCGCTCGCGGCCTGGTCTACGGCAACCTCTATCTGACCGAGAAGCAGGGTGCGGACGAGTTCTCAGCGGAGGATGAGCGTGCGCTGAGCGTGCTGGCGGCCCAGGCGGGAGTCGCGATCGACAATGCCCGCCTGTACGAGGAGGCGCAGCAGCGCAGCCGGCGGCTGGAGGCGTTGCGCGAGCTGGCCGGCGCGATCCTTGGCGGCTCGGAGCTGAACGTCGCCCTCGGGCTGGCGGCCCGCCGGGCGCGCGAGCTGGTGGAAGCTGACCTGACCACCATCGCCCTGCCGGGTGGGAGGCCTGGTGCGCTGGTGCTGGAGGTCGCCGAGGGCCATGGGGCCGAACGGCTGCGCGGGCTGGAGATGCCCATCGAGGGGACCATCTCGGGTGAGGTGATCCGTGGCGGCAAGACCGTGGTCGTCACGGATGCCGCGGCGGATGAGCGCGTCTTCCAGCCGATCGTGGAGTTCGGCGAGTCCGGCCCGGCGATGTTCGTCCCGCTGCGCTCGGAAGGACAGACGTTCGGAACGCTGATGGTGGCCCGCCGCTCCGGCCGGCCGGGTTTCTCAGACGCCGGCATCGAGCTGATGGAGACCTTTGCCGATCAGGCCGCGGTCGCCTTCCGGTACGCCAGCGCGCAGCGGCAGATCCAGCGGCTCGCGGTCCTGGAGGATCGCGAGCGGATCGCGCGCGACCTGCACGACGGGGCGATCCAGGCGCTGTTCGCGGCCGGCATGAGCCTGCAGGGGACCGCCATGCTCGCCCGTGACGCCGAGATCGACCGGCGCATCCAGGACGTCGTGGGTGAGCTGGACCGCGTCATCAGGGACCTGCGCAACTACATCTTCGGGCTGCGGCCCGGCGTGCTTGCCGACCGGCAGCTCGGCAACGCGCTGCGTGAGCTCGCCGGCGAGCTGGAGCGGCGCTCCGGCGTGACCACGGTCGTCGACGTCGACGCGCAGGTCGTCAGCGAGCTCGCGCCCAGAGCGACCGACATCGTGCAGTTCGCCCGCGAGGCGCTGTCCAACGTCAGCCGGCACGCGCAGGCGGTCACCTGTCGGGTCTCGCTGCGTCGCGAGGACGACCGCGCGGTGCTCGAGATCGACGACGACGGGCGTGGCTTCGACCCCGAGCTGGTCGAGCAGGGCCAGGGCCTCGGCAACCTCGCGGCGCGTGCGGCCAGCCTGGGTGGGGACCTGCAGATACGCAGCAGCCTGGCGGAGGGCACCACCGTCAGCGTGCGCATCCCCCTCTGACCCCTGGGGGGAAGCAGGAGCGCTGGGATGAGGGCCAAGAGGCCGAAACCGATCGCCCACCAGAATGCGGTGTCGAAGGCTTGGCCGCGTGCGGCGGCGGTCACCACGGCACGATCGAGGAGTTCGTGGGCGAGGATCACGGCCAGCACGGTGGCTCCGAATGACCCGCCCACCTGCTGCACAATCCTGGTGGTGGTGCTGGCGTCGGGGACCTCAGCGGGTGGAACGCCCTGAAAGGCTCCGGCCATGACCGCGATGGTGACCGGTGCCAGACCGGCTCCGCGGATGAACAGCGATCCGGCCAGCAGCCATCTGTTGGTGGCCGGACCGGCCTGGGTGAAGGCGAGGGTGCCCAGTGCCGTCAGCACCAGACCCGTGACCACCACCAGCCGCGGGCCGATGCGGTCGGTGAGCGTGCCCGCGATGCCCCGCGGCAGCAGCGAACCGATGCCCTGCGGGGCCAGCAGCAGACCGGTCGCCAGGGCGCTCTTGCCCTGGACTTGCTGGTAGTAGAGGGCGAGGAGCAGCAGCGGCCCATAGACCGAGAGGCCGGCCAGGAACAGCACGCTGACCGAGGCGGCGTAGGAACCGACACGGGGCACGCTGAGGTTGATCAGCGGGCGCTCGCGCCTGCGCACGGCGTGGAGCACGAAGGCCGCCGTGAGGGCAAGACCGGCTGCCAGCGGAACCAGGACTCCCGTGCCGCCGAACCCGCCCCGGCCCGTCACCCGCGACAGGCCATAGATGATCAGGGCGAGTCCCGGGGACAGCAAGGCGAGCCCCAGGACGTCAAGCGGGTGTCTGTCTCGCGCCGGGGCGCTCGCCGGCATTGCCCGCCAGGCGAGCAGCAGGGCGGCCAGGCAGATGGGGACGTTGACGTAGAAGATCCAGCGCCAGCTCAGGTTGTTGACGATCAACCCGCTCCCGACAGCGCCGAACCGGCAAGGAACAGCGTCAGGGACAACAGCCACATCCGCTTGCCGCCAAACCGCTCGGACAGCCAGCCGGTCACCGGCATGGCCATCCCCATCGCCAGCAGGTAGCCGGTGACGGTCCACTGGCTGGTTGCTATCGAGGTGTGCAACGCCCGGCCGAGGGTGGCCAGGGCCACGTTCACGATCGTGGTGTCCAGCGCCGGTGCCAGGGCACCGAGGATGAGGATCCAGATCAGCTTCCGCAGCGCAGGATCGATGCGCTGGTCAGCTGCCGTGGCCGTGCTCATTGCGCTTCCTTCCTGCTTATTGGAGACGTGCCGTCTCTTAAGATGTTCTAGTGTAACCTGTTGAGAGACGGAGCGTATCTAGATGACGAACCAGGCGACTGGCCAGCGACGGAGCCGGAGCGAGACCGGCGGCACCCGGGATGGCGAGGGGCGTTCGCGGCGCCGCGGTGCCGAGCTCGAGGACGCCCTGCTGCAGGCGGCGTGGGAGGAAGTGTCCGCCGTCGGGTACGCGAACCTGACCATGGAGGGGGTCGCCGCCCGGGCCAGAACCGGCAAGGCCGTGCTCTACCGGAGGTGGCCGAACCGGGCAGTCCTGATCCTGGCAGCGATGCGGCGCCGCGTGGGATCCATCGTCAGCGAGATCCCGGACACCGGCGATCTACGCGAGGACGTGCTCATCGTGCTGCGGCAGTTCCGGTGCCGCTACCGTGAGATCGGGCCGGACATCGCCCACGGGCTCATGACCGAGCTGCACGACATCCCAACAGACGTCTTCGAGGTCGTTCCCGGCGTCATGATGACCATCCTGACCCACGCAGCACACCGCGGTGAAGTACGCCTTGACAACGTGACCCCGCGGATTGCCGCGCTGCCTGGCGATCTGCTCCGCCACCAACTGCTGCTCTCTCGTGGCTCGGTTTCGGAGGCGTTCCTCGCTGAGGTCGTGGACGACATCTTCCTCCCCCTGGTCGTGGACACAGGCCGACCTGCCCGAAGGGAGATCGGGGTCAGAGCAGGATGCCGTAGCGCTGGCGTCACCGTCTGCCATGTCCTCGCAGCAGCTCCCTGACGGTTGTCAGCCCGATGCCATCGCGCTCAGCCAGCACGGGCTCCGGGTGTACCGGCCTTGAAGGCGCCGATGAGCTGCGCCACACCCTCTTCAGTGAGCCGATCGCAGACATGCCAGCGAGGCGCGTGGTACGAGCCAGTTGAGCGGTGAGGTGCTGGTCGTTCAGGGTCAGCTCAACACCACCCAGACACCCATCTGGTCCTCCACCACAGGGTCAAGCCACCCTGGCCCTGCATAAATGATCCCTATGTCAGGAGTTCTGTGATGGAAGACCTGCCGCTCAATAGGGGCGTCGAATCGGTCAGCGCCACACCATCACGCAGCCGCGACTACGACGTAGCCCTGCCGCCCAGGGCCTGTCGGCGTCGTCAGCTAGTCTTTGGGGGATCGCAGGTCTGAAAGGAAACCAGTCGCTGGCCGGTAGTAGCATCGATGACGATATAGAACGGACACCTAAGACCCGAGTCAGCGCGCTTCGAATTCGCACCGTACAGTACAACGGGCACATCGGTGAACTCAAGGAGCCATACGAGCGTTGGTGGCCTGCCAGGCGTCTCCCCGATGTCATTCGTATAGACCGCAAGGGTTGCAACTGGCGGCGCACTCGTCTGCTTCTCGAGGCCAGGTGGTATGGCCTCCTTCAGGTAGGCGTTGTAAGCATCGCCGGCTGTTAGCGCAGCCTTTGCGGCAACCGGGGGAGGGACGAAGCGCTCACGTGTACTTGGAAAGAACTCAGTCTGCGTTAGCCGTTGCTCGTTAAGAACCGGACCACCCTGCGCCCGACCCAGGAAGGTATATGTCCCCCCGCTCAGGAGCCCCACGAGCAACACTGCTAGTAGGCCGACTCTCGCTCTGCCAGTGAGCTTCATCGTTGCTCCTTACTCGCTACGGCAATGCGGTCCAGATCCTACGCCAACTACAGGAAATGGTCTCATTAGCCCAGCGCCCGATCTCGTTGAGCGTAATCAATCCGCACCCTTCGGTCGTCCACGTATTATTGCTATTTACATACTGCATGTAGTTGAAACCCGTCTTTGCCGTCGACACGCCCGGTACATCGCTCTCACCATACCCAGTTTCGCCATAATACTGCTGGCGGAAGGGCGTCGACCACGGACCGACCGGGTCGAAGTCGGTGTAAAACCACGTTGTTTGGTCAACATGTCCGACAAGACATTGTGACGTCTTCGGACAATTGGGACTAGCGGCGCGCAGCGTCCAATATTGATGGAGTTCGTCCCTGTAGAGCGTTGTAGCTCCGAACTTCGTACCGCTGGCACCGCCGGGACTCGCGACCCATTGAGAGAAATGGACAGTAACGTGATTGTACCAGCGTATATAACCGGTCTGAGCCCATCCTCCGCCGAAGTGCGAAGACAGCATCGTCCACGCGTTCGTGAAATTCGCCTGACTCGTGTCGCCGACGCTGCAGACAGCCCCGAACTGGACCCTCACCTGCGCCGACACACCGTAGGCCGCCCAGTTACCGTTTGGGTCCTTGCCAAAGCCATCGTGATAGTTGCCGCCGGTACCGCAGTACGGGAGAGCGGCGGAAGCTGGGGGAGGAACCGCTGACAACAGCGAACACCCAAGAGCCGCGAGTGAGATATATAGAGCGATGCGCTTCATCTGACTCCCCTTCTGAGGAAGACCAGAGAGCTTGCAGGGAACTGAACCCCCGATCATCTTTCATGGTCGCAAGGCTGGGTAGGGGACGAACGGTTCATTCATGATGAACCCTCGAAGCAGGCAGGTTAACCATAAGTTGGACAACACGACAATCTGTTCATGCGTGCTTCAGCCCCTTCCTGGCCGAGGTGCCAGGCCAGGTTCACTCAGGTATGCGCGACCAGGTACGCCTGTGGGACCGGCTCGGGAGAGCCAGCGGTCACCTCCAGCGCCGGCACCTCTGGTCCCGGCGAGCGTCTCGCGCTCCTGGCGGAGCAGCGCATACGAGCGGCTGCGGGATTAGGCAGGCCGGCAGAGAAGCGCCTGGGCGCGGACGACCCCACCACCACCGCCGCCCACAGCGTTCACAACCTCTCCCACGTCCTGCACGACCAAGGCGACCTCGACCATGCACGCACCCTCCACCAGCGCGCCGTGTCGATCCGCGAGGCCCGCCCGGGCGCCGACCACCCGACACCGCTCAAAGCCTTAACAACCTCGCCACCGTCCTGGCCGACCAGGGCGACCTCCAACGCGCCCGCCCCCTCTACGAGCGCGCCCTTCGCATCCGCGAAGCCCGCCTGGGCGTTGACCACCCCGACACCGTGCGGAGCCGGGAACGGCTTGCGGCCGTGGTAGCGGCACTGGAGAATCGCCAGTAGCCGTTTAATGCTTTACGATGCGGATGTGCGTTCTAGGGTGATTCGTGGGAGTCTTGCGTGGCGTAAAGCGTTGTTCCTTCAGTCGCGCAGTCGCGTGTCCCCGAATATTCCGCGCATCGTCGCTGCTTGACGGCCTGCTCACCTGCGTCGGCCTGGTTCGGGCCGAGTCACGACTGCTTTCCTGGCAGGTGTGGACGTGGTTGCATGCGTCGGTGAAGGGACGATCGCTCCCCTCACCCGCTGAGGAGACCAGATGGGGCCGATCGAGCCAGCCGCCATCACCGCGGCCACCTGCTGGCCACCAAGGCCCTGGAGGCTCTCGGCGGCAAAGCCGGCGAGCACACCTGGGCCGGCATGGGCCGCCTGATCGCGCTGGTTCGCCATAAGGTCACCGGCCACCAGCCAGCCGAGACCGCCCTGACCGAAGTGGAACGCCACCCTGACGACCAAGTTCGCATCCGGGCAGTTTTGCAACCGATTGCAGGCACGTCAAGGTTCGGCCAGGCTCTATGCTTGCGGGTGAATCGCCAGGGCGTGCCCGCTCACGGAAGAGGTGAACGCTGCTGGGATCGGGCGGAGAGACTCCGGCCACACTGGGCCGCGGCCAGCACGCGCTTGCCGGGGCGGTGGCGGCGGTCGTCGCCCTGGGCGCGACCGAGCTGGTCGCCGGCTCCCTGCGGGACACGCCGTCGCTGCTGCAGTCGGTCGCCGGCGTGGTGATCGACAGCGCTCCGATCGCGCTGGTGCGGGCGGCGATCGACGTCCTCGGCACGCGTGACAAGCAGGTGCTGGTCGCCGGCGTGGTCCTGCTGTCGCTGCTGTTCGGTGCGGGCCTCGGCCTGGCGGCCCGGCAGCGGCGCCGGCGCTGGGTGGCGGCGGCGGGTCTGGCCGTCTTCGCCGCGATCGGCGTCTGGGCGGCCGGCCGCCCGCCCGGCGTCGCGCCGTGGCGCCCCGCCATGGCGGCGCTGTCCGGCGTGGTCGCCGGTGTGGCCACGCTCGCCGTCCTGGTGTGGCGGGCGCCGCCGTCCGACCCGGCGGGGACCGCGATCACCCGCCGGTCGTTCCTGATCGCCGCCGGATGGCTGGTGGTGGCGGGCGCGTCGGGCGGCGCGGGCGGGCGTCTGCTGCAGGCACGCGCGCGGGCCACGGCGCGCGAGGGTGTGGTCCTGCCGGGGCTCGCCCGGCCCGCGCCGGGGCCGGGGAGCGGCCTCCAGGTGCGGGGACTTTCGCCCTTCATCACGCCCAACAAGGACTTCTACCGAGTGGACATGGCGACCGTTCCCCCGCTGGTGGACCCGAGACGGTGGCGCCTGAAGGTCACCGGCATGGTCGAGCGGCCCTTCGAGCTGACCTACGGGGAGCTGCTCGCCATGCCGATGGAGGAGCACGACATCACCCTGGTCTGCGTCTCCAGCGAGATCGGCGACCGGCTCAGCGGAAACGCCCGCTGGCGCGGGGTGCGGCTGGACGACCTGCTGCGCCGCGCCGGGCCGAGCCCGGGGGCGACGCAGGTGGTCGGCTCGTCGGTTGACGGTTTCACCGTGGGGTTCCCGACCAGGCTCGCCCTGGACGGCCGCGACGCCCTGGTGGCCGTGGGCATGAACGGTGAGCCGCTGCCGGACGCGCATGGCTTCCCGGCGCGCCTGGTCGTCCCCGGTCTCTACGGCTACGTCTCCGCCTGCAAGTGGGTGCGGGAGATCCGTTTTACCCGCTTCGAGGGCTTCGACGCGTACTGGGTCGAGCGTGGTTGGGCCAAGGAGGGCCCGATGAAGACGATGGCTCGGATCGACACGCCCGCGCGGAACCGCAAGCTGCGCGCCGGCCGGGTCGCGGTGGCGGGGGTCGCGTGGGCGTCCCACGTCGGCATCTCCAAGGTGGAGGTGCAGATCGACGCGCGTCCCTGGATCCCCGCTCGTCTCGGCCCGGGCGAGCGCGACAGCTGGCGCCAGTGGATTGTCGACTGGGATGCCTCGCCGGGGACGCACACGATCCGGGCACGGGCGACCGATGGCAGCGGTCGCCTCCAGACCTCGAAGATGGCGCTCTCATACCCCAGCGGCGCGACCGGCTGGCACACGGTCCAGGTCACCGTGGCGCCCGCGTGAGCCTGTACCCGTTGACCCGTCCGGCGTCGACCGTTACCGTCTCGCAGCAATTGCCGGGCGATTCGGTCGCCCGGGATTGCTTGCTTGGGCGGTGACCGGGGAGAGGCAGGTCGACACGTCAGGCGATGGGCTCCTGGGCGCCCGCGCGCGCCACGGCTTAAGCCGGGACCTCGCGCCCGGCACGAGACCGCCGCGTCTGAAGGACGTGGCGGCGGTCGCCGGTGTGCACCCGGCGACCGCCTCGCGCGCGCTCAACGAGCACACCGTCGGCCTGCTGAGCCCGCAGACGGCCGAGCGCGTGCGCCAAGCCGCCGAGCAGCTCGGCTACCGCGTCAACCGGATGGCCAGGGCGCTGAAGACCCGGCGCTCGCTCGCCATCGGCATGCTCATCCCCGACATCACCAACCCGTTCTTCCCGCCCATCGTGAAGGGCGCCGAGGACGCGCTTGCCGAGGCCGGCTACACGCTGGTGCTGGCCAACACCGACAACGACGAGGCCAAGGAGCGCCTGCAGCTCAGCGGTATGCTGCAGAGCCAGGTCGACGGGCTGCTCATGGCCACGGCGCGGCGCCGCGGCACGACCGTCGAGCAGCTCCGCTCCGGCCCGGTGCCGCTGGTGCTGGTGAACCGCACCATCGACAAGGGCGGGATCTCCGCGGTCATCCCCGACGACCACGCAAGCATGATGCTGGCCGTGGAGCACCTGTACCAGCTCGGCCACCAGCGCATCGGCCACATCGCCGGGCCGCCGGACACCTCGACCGGAGCACGCCGCGCCAAGGGCTTCAGCGACGCGATGCGCGCGCTCGGCCTGCCCGCCGCCGGCCGGACCGTCCGGGCGAGGCGGTTCAACGAGGAAGAGGGCAGGCGCGCCGCGCGCGTGCTGCTCTCCCGGCGCCCCACCGTGACCGCGATCGTGGCCGGCAACGACCTGCTGGCTCTGGGCGTGCTCGACGCCGCCGCCGCGGCGGGCCTGCGCTGCCCGGCCGACGTCTCGGTCATCGGCGTCAACGACGTGCCCCTCGCCGACCGTCTGCGGCCGCCGCTCACCACTCTCCGCGTGGCCGAGTATGATCTTGGCCGCGAGGCCGCCCGCCTGCTGCTGGCCCACATCGAGCACCCCGAGCGCCCGGCCGAAACCGTCGTGATCACTCCGGAGCTGGTGGTTCGTGGCAGCACGACAGCGCCGACCGCTCACCACCCGGCGCAGGCCAGCTATTGACAGGGGGCGGTTTGGTGTTAGGTTACTGCAATCGTTTGCAGCAAATATCCGCAACTTCCGCCCCGCCCAAGCTCCATGGGCGCCTCCATAACCGGGTCACCCCTGTCAGCAGGGGTCGCGGGAGGTGGGAAAGCAATGGCTTCGTTCCGGCGCTGGACAGTCGTTCCAGTGATCCTGCTTGTGCTGCTGGCCGCAGGCTGCTCCTCGGGGAGCTCCGGCGGTGGGGGCGACAGCAGCTCCAAGCCAATCGTGATCGGCGCTTCGCTGCCGCTCACCGGCGATTTCTCCCAGCCTGGGACCGCGTCCCAGAAGGGCTACACGATCTGGCAGGAGATGGTCAACGCCAAAGGTGGCCTGCTGAAGCGCCAGGTGCAGCTCAAAGTGGTCGACGACGCCAGCGACCAGAACACGGTCGTCTCCGACTACAACCGGCTGATCAGCCAGGACAAGGTCGGGCTGCTGCTCGGCAGCTTCTCGTCGCTGCTGAACATCCCGGCCTCGGCGGTGGCCGAGCGGAACCGGATGGTCTACGTCTGCCCTTCGTGCGGCTCGCCGAAGATGTTCAATCGGGGCTTCAAGAACATCTTCTTCGCCCAGCCGGCGACCGCCGTGCACCAGGCTGACCTGTTCGCGCAGTGGGTGAGCGGGCTGCCGGCCGACCAGCGTCCCAAGACCGCCGCCTATCCGGCCCAGGACGACCCCTTCGCCGCGCCGGTGGTGGAAGGCGTCCGGGAGAAGCTCGAGGCCGCCGGCGTCAAGACCGTGTACAACAAGGTCTACCCGGCGGACACCACCAACTTCGACGCCATCGCCAGTGCCGTGAAGGCAAGCAGGGCTGACCTGGTCGCTCAGGGCGCGGTCTTCGAGGACGGCGTCGGGCTGGTCCGGTCCTTCGTCAAGGCCGGCTACAACCCCAGGATCCTCTTCCAGACCTCCGCCCCCTCCAACGGCGACCAGTACTCCAAGGGCGTCGGCCTGGCCAACACCGAGGGCGTGTTCTACGCGGTGAGCTGGAGCCCGGACTCGAAGTACGAGCTGAACTCGGACTTCGTCCAGGCATACCAGAAGAAGTACGGCGGCGTGCCCGAGGAGGATGCGGCCGACGCCTTCGCCGCCGCCCAGGTGCTGCAGGCGGCTGTCGAGGCGGTCGGCTCGCTGGATCAGACGAAGCTCTCGGAATGGCTGCACGGCAACAAGGTCAACACCATCCTCGGTCCGCTGTCGTGGGACCAGGCCGGCGCGCCACAGCAGGCGTTCATCCTGGCGCAGTGGCAGAGCGGCGTCTCAAAGATCGTGCTGCCGCGGGACCAGGCCAACGCACCGAAGATCGTGAACCCAAAGCCGAACTGGCAGCAGGGATAGGAATCGCGGAGTGAATGGGGCGTTGCGGGCGGGCGTCGGCGGCGCCCGCCGCGGCGCCACCGCCGGGCGCCACTGGCTGCGCCCGGCGGTGATCACCGCCGGGGTGCTGGTGGTGGCGTTGCTGCCGCTGGCCTCGCCGGGCAATACCTACCTGCAGACCGTGGCGATCCTCACGCTGCTGCTGGTGGTGACCTCCAGCGGCTGGAACGTGATCTCCGGCTTCGCGGGCTACGTTTCGCTGGGCCAGAGCGCGTTCCTCGGCGTCGGCGCCTACACCGTCGGCCTGATCTCCCTGCATCTGGACATCTCGCCGTTCGTGCTGGCGCCGCTGGGCGGCCTCGGTGCCGTGGTGGTGGCGGCACTGCTCGGCGTGGTGGCGATGCGCACCAGAGGCCACGCCTTCGTGATCATCACGATCGCGTTCCTGTTCCTGATGCAGTCGCTCGCCCTCAACCTGCCGAAGATCACCGGCGGCTCCGCGGGCCTGACCCTGCCGCTGCCGACCTGGAGCCGGGACCTGGGGGAGCTGCCCTTCTTCTACGCGATGCTGGTGCTCGCCGTGCTGGCCGTGGCGCTGGCGGCGTGGGTGCGCCGCAGCAAGCTGGGCGCGGGCCTGCTCGCCATCCGCGAGGACGAGGGCAAGGCGGCCGCGATCGGCATCCGCACGCCCATCTACAAGCTGCTCGGCTTCATCGCCAGCGCGGTACTGATCGGCGTCGCCGGCGGCATCTACGGCTACTTCCTGACGTTCATCGACCCGCGCGGCATGTTCGACATCCTGCTCAGCGTCCAGATCGTGCTGGCCGCAATGCTCGGAGGGCGGGGGACCGTGTGGGGGCCGGTGCTCGGAGCCGCGCTGATCCAGCCGCTGAGCGAGGTCGTCAACACCTACTTCGGCACGCATCAGGGCCTGCGGCTGGTGGTGTTCGGCGTGCTGCTCGGCGTCGTGGTGGTGGCCATGCCCACGGGGATCATCCCCACGGTCCAGGAAGCGCTGTGGCGCCGGCGCGAGCGGGGCCGGGCGGTCGCGTTCATCGAGCAACCGGCGCCGGGCGCCACCATGGCGCCGGCCGAGGTGCCTCCGGCCGCGCCTGGGGCCGGGGCCGAGGCCGCGGCGGAGCCCGCGGCCGCCGACCCGGCCGCCGAGCCCGCCGCGCCGCAGGGCACCCAGGCCCGCCGGCTCGCCGCCGTGGTGGCGGCACGGCTCGAACCGGCCACCGAGCAGGAACAGCGTGCGGGGGAGCAACCGACGATGCTGGAGCTGGACGGGCTCCGCAAGCGCTTCGGCGGGCTCACCGCGCTCGACAACTGCTCCTTCGCGGTCGGCGAGGGCAGCATCACCGGCCTGATCGGCCCCAACGGCTCTGGCAAGACGACCGTGTTCAATCTGGTGAGCGGCATGATGTCAGGTGAGCGGGGCGAGGTGCGCTTCCGGGGCCGCCGCATCGACCAGCTCCCGTCCTGGGACCGCCCGGCGCTCGGGATCGGCAGGACCTTCCAGATCACCCGCCTGTTCAAGCAGCTCACGGTGCTGGAGAACGTGGTCGCCCCGCTCGGGCGCTTCTCCTGGCGCCAGCTCGCCGCTGGTGGCACCAGCGGCCCGGAGGCCGCGCGCGCCCAGGAGCTGCTCGACCTCGTCGGCCTCGGCGCCTTCACGGGCCAGCTGGCCGGCACGCTGTCCTTCGGCCAGCAGAAGCTGGTGGAGCTCGCCCAGGTCCTCATGCTGGAGCCGCGGCTGATCCTGCTGGACGAGCCCGCCGGTGGCGTCAACCCGAGCCTGATCGAGCGCATCGCCGAGCTGATCCGCGAGCTCAACCGCTCCGGCATCACCTTCCTGGTGGTGGAGCACAACATGCCGCTGGTGCTCGAGCTGTGCGACCCGGTCGTGGTGCTGGCCTCCGGCCGCTGCATCGCACAGGGTCCGCCGCAGGTCATCCAGCGCGACCCCGAGGTGCTCGGCGCCTACCTCGGCGGCGACGGGCAGACCGAGCGCCTGGAGGTGTGATGGGCGGGCGGCTCAAGCTCGAGGGCGTGGTGGCCGGCTACGGCGGCAGCGACGTGCTGCAGGGCGTCGACCTCGACGTCGAGGCCGCGTCGATCACCTGCATCGTCGGTCCGAACGGGGCCGGCAAGTCGACGGTGCTGCGCACCGTCAGCGGGCTGCTGTCGCCGCGCAAGGGCAAGATCGTGCTGGATGGCAGGCCGATCGGCGGGCTGGACGCCGCCACCGTCCTGGAGGGCGGGGTCGTGCAGGTGCCCCAGCATGGCGGCCTCTTCCCGGGTCTGAGCGTGCACGAGAACGTCATGATGGGCGGGTGGGTGCTGCGACGCGACCGCGGCCTGGTACGGCGCCGCTACCAGCACGTGGTCGGGACGCTGCCGATCCTGGCCGAGTGGGCCGACCGCAAGGCCGGCAACCTCTCGGGCGGCCAGCGGCGGCTGGTGGAGTTCGCCCGCTCGCTGATGGTCGAGCCGGCGGTCGTGCTGCTGGACGAGCCCTCCCTGGGCCTCGACCCGGCGAGCCTGAAGCAGGTCTACGGCCTCGTGCGGCTGCTGAACGAGCAGGGCGTCACCATCCTGCTGGTCGAGCAGAATGTCCGGGCGGGACTCGGGGCGGCCACCTGGGCGGTGGTGATGGAGAGCGGGCGGGTCCGCCTCGCCGGGCCACCACAGGAGATCCTCGACAATCCTGAGATCGCGGACCTCTACCTCGGGGGAACGATCAGCCGCAGCGCTCCGCCATGAGCGGCCCGGTCTGGGCGACCCTCGCCGGGGTCGGCTTCGGGCTGTTCCAGAGCGTCAACAGTCAGGCGATCCGCGCGGATGGTCGTGCTCTGCCGCGCAGAGTGCTCCACGAACCCCCCAAACAGGGCGCCCGAGCGACAAGTGGCGCGGCAGAGAGCGGCGCCCATGCGGCAGAGCGGCGCCCTGGGCCCGCGCAGCGCCTGCCAAGCCGGCCGATCGCCGGAAGTCCGTTGGTCCATTGACAGCGGCGGGCGGGGAAGATAGCTTGCTGCAAACGATTGCAGGCAGGATTGCCAAGGGTTTGCACAGCGGCGGCTTAGGTGCAGCCCGAGCCTGAGCGCGAACGGAGGAGGCGACATGGCCAACCTCGGATTCGTCGGGCTCGGCGTGATGGGCGGTCGTGTCGCCAAGCGGCTGCTGGACGCCGGGCACCAGGTCACCGGCTACAACCGCACCAGGTCCAAGGCCTCATGGCTGGTCGACGAGGGCTTGATCCTGGTGGGCACGCCGCGCGCGGTGGCCGAGGCGTCGCAGACCACCTTCACGATGGTGAGCGACACCGCTGCGTTGCAGGCCGTCGTCGAAGGTCCCGACGGCATCCTCGCCGGCCTCGGGCCCGGCAAGGTCTACGTGGACATGAGCACGGTCAGCCCACGCGCCACCAGAGAGCTGGCCACCAGGGTGGCCATGACGGGCGCCGCCATGCTGGACGCACCCGTGTCCGGCAGCGTGGCCACCCTGGAGAGTGGGCAGCTCTCGATCATGGTGGGCGGCGAGGATGCCGTGCTCGCGCGCGTCCGGCCGGTGCTGACGGCGATCGGCCCCAAGGTGATCCACGTCGGCGGCAACGGCCAGGCCATGCTCATGAAGACGGCCATCAACCTCAACCTCGCGGTGCAGCTCACCGCCTTCAGCGAGGGCCTGCTCATCGCCGAGAAGGGCGGCATCCCGCGCGACGTCGCGATCCAGTCGATGCTCGCCAGCGTGATCGCCTCGCCGTCGCTCGCCTACCGCGCGCCGTTTGTGGCCGAGCTTCCCAAGGAAGCGTGGTTCGACGTGAGGATGATGCAGAAGGATCTTCAGCTCGCCCTGGAGACGGGACGGGAGGCTGGTGTGCCGATGCCAACCACCTCCACCGTGAACGAGCTGCTGTCGGCTTGCCGCGGACTGGGCATGGAGAAAGAGGACTTCGCTGCTATCTACCACGCGCTCGCCCGGCTCTCGGGGCTGGATCGGTAGGCTCAGCCTCTATCGCCGCCGACCGGGTCACCGGTCGCTGCGGGAAACGGGCGCGCCTCCACCGCGATGTCGCGCATCCGTTCCACGTAGATCCCGTAGCGCCTGCGGGCCTCGCCCCGGCGTCCGGCGTCGAGCAGTGCTCGGACGAGCCCGAGGTGGGCGTCCTCGTCGTAGGGATCATGCTCCAGAAGCCGCAGCGTGTAGCGCACCGCTCGATCGGTGTCGCCGGCCTTCTGGAGCTGCCGCCCGAGCGCCCGCAGCACGGCCAGGTAGCTCGCTCGCGCCTGCTCGCGCATCGGCCAGTCCTGGTAGGGGTCGTCCTCCAGGAAGTCGCCGCTGTACCTCGCCTCCGCCGCGGCGAGCCGCGCGATCGTGTCGTGGCGTCCCCGTTCGTGCGCGTCCAGCGCGTCCTCCGCCGTGACGAGGAACTGCTCGACGTCGATGTCGACCTGGTCAAGGTTGAGCCACACGACGCTCCGGTCGGCGGCGATCAGTCCCATGTCCGCCCGTCGCCGGTCGGGCTGGAGCACGCTGCGCACGGTGGAGAGCAGCACAGAGAGCCGGCTGGCTGCCTTGAAGGGGTCCTCCTCCGGCCACAGCAGCTCCATGACCTGCTCCCTGGATACCGGCCGGCCGCGCCGGGCGACGAGAACTTTCAGCAGGTCGCGGGCCTTCTTGGAGCGCCAGGCCGTGGTCCGGACCGGCCGGCCGTCGCGGTACACGCGGAAGGCACCGAGCGCGCGGATCGCGACCGACGGAGCTGACCGGGGCAGCATCGCGAGTGGCCCGGCGGCATGCGCGGCGCCCAGGTCGATCCCATGCTCGCGCAACGTCTGCTCGGCCAGCATGGCCGTGGCCGCCGCCCGGCTGCTGGCCACCCGGTCCCCCAGGCGCATCCGGACCGTCCTGGGCTGGCTGCGACGCGGCGCGAAGCCTGCCACCTTCGAGCAGGCCAAGGCGGCCAGGGACACGGTGGTGGCGGTGAGCCTCGCCTGCGCCGCGCGGGAGGGATGCGTGCCCCGGTCGTTGGCCACCATCCTGCTCTGCAGGCTGCGCGGCCAGTGGCCGACCTGGTGCGTCGGCGCACGGCGGGTGCCGCCGTTCGGCGCCCACGCATGGGTCCAGGCGGAGGGGCGGCCGGTCGGCGAGGACTACCCGCCCGACTACTTCCGCGTCTTCTTCACCGTGCCCTGAGTGCTGCGGCATGTCCAGCGACGCCACCTCGCCGAGCGCCACCCCGCCGCGGCCGCAAGCGGCCTGGAGCCTGCTGCTCACCCATGTGCTTCCCCATCGCTGGACGCTGGCCGGCGGCGCTGCCCTGGGCTTGCTGGGCGGGCTCGCGGGGCTCGCGGAGCCCTTGACAGCCAAGCTGGTCGTCGACGCGGTCGGCCGGCACCGGTCGCTGCTCGGCCCGGTGGTGCCGCTCACCGCGCTGTTCAGCGGCGCCAGCCAACTGCAGGTCGGGCTCGCGGCCGTGGCGCGGATGCGGGAGATCCATACGCTGCCCGCAGAGCCGAAGGCCGAGCCGCGTGGCACCTGCCGCACACCCTCCTCCGCCGCTGTCCCCGCCTCGATCACCTTCGCCGGGGTCTGGTTCAGGTACCGACAGGACAGCCCCTGGGTCCACCGCGACCTCACCTTCGCGATCCCCCCGGGTGGGACGACCGCGATCGTCGGCCCGTCGGGCGCCGGCAAGACCACGACCTTCGCCCTGCTGGAGCGCTTCTACCAGCCCGCCGGCGGGACCATCGCGGTCGACGGCCGCGACGTCCGCCACTGGTCGCTGCCGGAGCTGCGCGCGACCATCGGGTACGTCGAGCAGGATGCCCCCGCCCTCGCCGGGACGCTGCGGGACAATCTGTCCTTCGCCGCGCCCGACATCCCCGAGCGCGATCTCGACATGGTGCTCGCCCTCACCCGACTGGACGGCCTGCGCGCCCGTCTGCCCGACGGGCTGGACACGCTCGTCGGACACCGGGGCACCGCGCTGTCCGGAGGCGAGCGCCAGCGGATCGCCATCGCTCGCGCGCTGCCGCGGCGTCCCCGCCTTCTGCTGCTCGATGAGGCCACCTCGCAGCTGGACGCGGTGAACGAGCTCGCATTGCGCGAGGCGGTCGCGGAGCTGGCGCGCACCACCACCGTCCTGGTGATCGCCCACCGGCTCTCCACCGTCACCGACGCCGACCAGATCCTGGTCATGGACGCCGGCCGCATCCGCGCAACCGGCACCCACGACCAGCTCATCGCAACCGACGACCTCTACCGGCAGCTCGCCGCCACCCAGCTGCTCGCCGGCGGCCCCTGACCGCAGGCACAACCGCCGCGCTACCCTTAGGTGCGCAGCCGCCTCGAGAGAGGGTGCCTCACCATGAGCCAGCCGGTCCCCCCAACCCAGCCGGTCCCCCAGGAGATCGTCACCAAACTGGCCGAGCGCTTGCGCGCCTGCTATGCAAGCGGTGAGCCGATCCCGCCTATCCGCGACGAGCTGCCCGAGGGCGACCTCGCCACCGCCTACCGGGTCCAGGAGGTCAACACCGAGCACTGGCTGACCGCGGGGCGGCGCCAGGTCGGCCGCAAGATCGGCCTCACCGCCGCGACGGTCCAGCGCCAGCTCGGCGTCGACCAGCCCGACTTCGGCATGCTCTTCGCCGACATGGCGGTCGACGACGGCGCGACGGTCCCGCCCGGCCAGCTGCTCCAGCCCCGGGTCGAGGCGGAGGTCGCCTTCGTGCTCGGCCGCGACCTGAGCGTGCCGCAGCCGACCATCGTCGACGTGATCGGCGCGGTCGAGTACGCCGTGGCGGCGATCGAGATCGTCGACAGCCGCATCGCCGGCTGGCGGATCGGCATCGTGGACACCGTGGCCGACAACGCCTCGTCCGGCATGTTCGTGCTCGGCACGACCCCGCGCTCGGTGCGCGACCCAGCCTTCGACCTGCGCCTGGCCGGCATGGTGATGGAGCGCCACGGCGAGCCGGTGGCCTTCGGCGCCGGCGCCGCCTGCCTCGGCAACCCGCTCAACGCGCTGCGCTGGCTGGCCGCGACCATGACCGAGGTTGGGCGCCCGCTCGGCGCCGGCGACGTGGTCCTGTCCGGCGCGCTCGGCCCGATGCTCCCGGCCGCGCCGGGCGACCGTTTCGAGGCGCGCATTTCCGGGCTCGGCGCCGTCCGGGTGGGGTTCGCATGAGCGCGCCGGCGGCGCCTGTGGGCCGGACCGGGGAGGGGGCGGCCGACCTCGACGAGCTCGCCGCGATCCTGGACGGGGCGGCGCGCGAGGCGCGGGCGACCAGGCAGCCCGGCGCCGACCTGACGGTCGCCGACGCCTACCAGGTGCAGGCCCGCTCGGTCGGGCTCCGCCTCGGGCGCGGGGAGCGCCGCATCGGCTACAAGCTCGGCTTCACCAGCAGGGCCAAGATGGCCCAGATGGGCCTCGACGAGGTGATCTGGGGCCGGCTCACCGACGCGATGGTGATCCCCGACGGTGGCGATGCCGACTACCGGCGCTTCATCCACCCGCGGGTCGAGCCCGAGGTCTGCTTCCTGCTCGGCGAGCCGCTCGCCGGCACGGTCACGCCGCTGGCCGCGATGCGCGCGCTCGCCGGCGTGGCGCCCGCGCTCGAGGTCATCGACAGCCGCTACCGCGACTTCAAGTTCTCGCTGGCCGACGTGGTCGCCGACAACTGCTCGGCCGCGGGGATCGTGGTCGGGCCCTGGACCGGCGCCGCCGCCGACGTCGCCAACCTCGGCCTCGTGCTGGAGCTGAACGGGGCGCCCGCCCAGGTCGGCTCGACCGCGGCGATCCTCGGCCACCCGGTGCGCTCGCTGGTCGCCGCGGCCCACCTGGTCGCGACGGCGGGGGAGCGGCTCGAGGCGGGTGACCTGGTGATGGCGGGCGCCGCCACCGAGGCGGTCGCGCTGGCGCCGGGCACTCGCGTCCGGCTCCAGGTCGAGCGGCTCGGCAGCGTGGGCTTCAACCTCACCAGGGAGGGCTGATGGGCGAGCGAGTGCGTGTCGCAATCATCGGATCCGGCAACATCGGCACAGACCTCATGGTCAAGCTGCTGCGCAGCGAGGTCCTGGAGCTGACCATGGTGGCCGGCATCGACCCGGCCTCCGAGGGGCTGGCGAAAGCGCGGGAGGCGGGCCTGGCCACCACCACCGACGGCATCGACGGGCTGCTGGCCGAGCCCGGCTCCGGCGCGATCGTCTTCGACGCCACCTCGGCCAGGGCGCACAAGGCCCACGCGCCCCGGCTCGCCGCGGCGGGACGCATCGCGGTCGACCTGACCCCCGCGGCGGTCGGGCCCTACGTGGTCCCGGGGGTCAGCCCCGACGGGGTCATGGCCGGGCCGAACCTCAACCTGATCTCCTGCGGCGCCCAGGCCACGATCCCGATGGTGCACGCCGTCAACCGGGTCGCGCCGGTGCGCTACGCCGAGATCGTCGCCACCATCGCCAGCCGCAGCGCGGGTCCCGGCACCAGGCAGAACATCGACGAGTTCACCCAGACCACGGCGCGCGGCATCGAGCGGGTCGGCGGCGCCGAGCGGGCCAAGGCGATCATCGTGCTGAACCCGGCCGAGCCGCCGATCGTCATGCGCGACGCGGTCTATGCGCTCACCGGCCCGGTCGACCGCGAGGCGGTCACCGCCTCGGTGCTGGAGATGGTCGAGGCGGTGCGCCGCTACGTGCCCGGCTACCGCCTGCGCGGCGAGCCGATCTTCGACCAGGTCCCCGGCGAGGTCCCCGGCTCCACCGGCTCGAGCCGGGTCACGGTGTTCGTCGAGGTCGAAGGCGCCGGCGACTACCTGCCGCGCTACGCCGGCAATCTCGACGTCATGACCTCCGCGGCGGTGCGGGTCGGCGAGGAGATCGCCGGGCGCCTGCCCGCGCCAGCCAGAGCGGCCAGGATGGGCGGGTGACGACCCGTGCCTGAGCGCCATGTCCGCGTGATCGACTCCACCCTGCGCGACGGCAGCCACGCCAAGGCGCACCAGTTCACCGCCGAGCAGGTCGGGCGCATCGCCGGCGGTCTCGACGCGGCCGGGGTCGACACCGTCGAGGTCTCCCACGGCGACGGCCTCGGGGGCTCCTCGCTGCAGTACGGCCGCTCGCTCGAGCCCCAGGAGAAGCTGCTCGCGGCCGCGCGCGCGGCCATGCCCCGCGCCAAGCTCGCCGTGTTGCTGCTGCCCGGCATCGGCACGGTCGCCGATCTGGAGGAGGCCGCCGCCCACGGCGCCTCGGTGGCCCGCATCGCCACCCACGTGACCGAGGCCGACATCTGCGAGCAGCACATCCGCTGGGCGCGCGACAGCGGCATGGAGGCGATCGGCTTCCTGATGATGGCCCACATGGTCGAGCCGCCAGAGCTGGTCGAGCAGGCCAGGAGGATGGAGAGCTACGGCGCCCAGTGCGTCTACGTCACCGACTCGGCCGGGGCCATGACGCCCGCCGACGTGCGGCGGCGCGTGGCCGCGCTGCGCCAGGCGCTGCCGGACGGGGTCGAGGTCGGCATCCACGCCCACAACAACCTCGGCTCGGCCATCGGCAACTCGCTCGCCGCCGTCGAGGAGGGCGCCAGCCACGTGGACGGCTGCGCCTGCGGGCTCGGCGCGGGCGCCGGCAACACCCAGACCGAGGTGCTGGTCGCGGCGCTCGACAAGCTCGGCATCCACAGCGGCATCGACGTCTTCAAGGTCATGGACGTGGCCGAGGACCTGGTCAGGCCGATCATGGACCGACCCCAGGTCATCGACCGCGCCGGGCTCACCCTGGGCTACGCCGGCGTGTACTCGAGCTTCCTGCTGCACGCCGAGCGCGCCGCCGAGCGCTTCGGGGTCGAGGTGCGCGAGATCCTGCTGCGGTGCGGCCGGCTCCGCACCGTCGGTGGCCAGGAGGACATGATCGTGGACATCGCGGCCGAGCTCGCCCGCGCCCGCGGGCTCGCCGCACCGACCACCGCTGCCGCGCCACCCTGACCCGCCCCGGCCGGGGCGCCGCCGCAGGGGGGGCGCTACCCCTCTGGCTCACCCTGGTCGACCGACGGCAGCAGGAAGGTCTCGGCGTCGCACTCGGTACAGCGCAGGTAGACGTTGCCCCGCCTGCCGGCGGTGGCCGAGAACTCGAGGTCGTTCTCGACCACGACCAGCTCGCTGCCGCAGTCGTCGCAGGTGATCGTGAAGCCCGGGTGGGTCTCCTCGATCGGCTCACCGGCGTCCCCGCCGTCCTCGTCGGTCAGCTCGTTGTGGCGCTCAGTCACGGCCACTGCACCGCCCTCGGTTGTCGTTCCATGTCAGCCTCAGGCCAGACCATACCCAGCGGCGCCCGCTGTGGCACGCTTGGTCTGGGCCCAGGCACGCAACCCACGTCGACGCGGGAGGTATCGCAGATGACGCAGGCCTCCGAGCAGACCCGACTCGACCGGCTCTACGCAGACCTCGAGAGCTACGATCTCAAGCCGCTGTGGCCGATCGCCACCGAGCTCATGCCGCTCGAGCCAAAGCCCAGGACGGTGCCGTGGCTGTGGCGCTGGAAGGCGCTGCGCGAGCTGGCCGAGCGCGCTGGCGGCCTGATCACCCTCGACCGCGGCGGCGACCGGCGCGTGCTGTCGCTGGCCAACCCCGGGCTGGGCGGGCTGCCGTACGCCAGCTCGACGCTGTGGGGGGCGGTGCAGTTCCTCAACGGGGGCGAGCACGCCGGGGCCCACCGGCACACCCCCGGAGCGATCCGCTTCGTGCTCGAGGGCGACGGCGTCTCCACCACCGTCAACGGCGACGCCTGCGAGATGCACCCCGGCGACCTGGTCCTCACGCCGAGCTGGACCTGGCACGACCACAACTCCTCCAGCGACCAGCCGATGATCTGGTTCGACGGCCTCGACCTGCCGACCGTCAACGCGCTGGATGCGATCTTCTTCGAGAACTACCCGAACCAGATCCTCCAGCCCGTCGAGGCGCGCAACCGCTCCGAGCGGCGGTTCCCGGGCACGGGCCTGCTGCCGGCGGGCGGCCGCACGCGGACGGGGCCGGGCCACTCGCCGCTGCTGGTGTACCGCCGGGCTGACACCGACGCGGCACTGGGCGCGCTGCTGGAGGAGAGCGGCGGGCCGATGGCGAGCCTCGAGTTCACCGACCCGACCAGCGGCCGGCCGGTGATGCCGACGATGGCCTGCGAGATGCACCGCATCCTGCCGGGGGAGCGGACGCTGCCGACCCGCAGGGTCGGCTCGAGCGTGCTGGTGGTCTACCAGGGCACCGGCGCGACCGTGATCAACGGCACCCGCTTCGAGTGGGGCGGCGGCGACATGCTGGTGGTGCCGTCATGGGCGGCGGTCGACCACCAGGCGAGCGAGCCGAGCGACCTGTTCGCCATCAGCGACGCCCCCATCCTCCAGGCGCTCGGCCTGGACCGCGAGGTCGCCCTGGACCTCCCCCAGGAGGTCGCCGCGACCTTCCCCGGATAGCCGGGAACGCCATCCCGGGCATCGGCCCCCCGGCGCACCCGGGCCATCCCGGGGCCACCGGTCAGGGCTGCTGTGCGTCGGCGGCGGGGACGGCGATCCGGAAGGTCGACCCGCCGTCGTCGTTGCGCTCGACCTCGATGACGCCCCGCATGGCGTCGAGCAGCTCGCGCACGGTCCACAGGCCGACGCCGAGGCCGGCGGCCGACGGGCCCGGCCGCCCGAAGCGGTCGAACAGGTGCCGCATCTTGTCCTCGGGGATGCCCGGGCCGCGGTCGGCCACGGCCACCTCGATCTTCTCGGGGATGGCGCTGGCGACCACCTCGACCGGAGTGTCGGGCGGGGAGTACTGCAGCGCGTTGCGGACCACGTTGGTGAGCACCTGCCCGAGCCGGTCGGGGTCGGTCCAGGCCACCAGCTCCGGCGCGGCCGTGACCTTGACCCGCTCCGACCCGAGATGGTCGAGGTCGGCGACGACCGCCGCGATCGACTGCGCCACCTCGACCCTCCTGGAGTTGACCGTGATACCGCTGCGCTCCTCGTCGGCCACCACCATGAGGTCCTCGACCAGGCGGCTCAGGCGCCGGGCCTGGCGGGTGCATGCGACCAGCAGGTCGAGCTCGGCGGGGCGCACCCGCTCCGGCACGAGCAGCCGCTCCAGCGTGGCCAGCGACCCGAGCAGGGCCGTCACCGGCGTGCGCAGCTCGTGCGCGGCCATGGTGACGAACTGCAGCTGGCGCTCGTTCAGGCGCTCGAGGGCGGTGCGGGCCTCCACGGCCGCCTTGCGCGTCTCGCGCTCCTGCCCGAGCGCGTCGACCAGCCGCTCCAGCACCGGCCGGGTCACCGGACCGGCGATCCGCGACTGGCCGCCGGCGGCGCTGACGATCGCCTCGGCCAGCTCGGTCGCCCGGGTCCCCTTGAGCAGGTAGCCGCGCGCCCCGGCCATCAGCGCCTCGATCACCAGTGACTCGTCGCCGTAGGCCGACAGCACCAGCACGGCGGTGTCGGAGTGGCGGCCGGCGATCAGGCGGGTCGCCTGGATGCCGTCCATCCGCGGCATGCGCAGGTCCATGATCACCACGTTCGGCCGCTCACGCTCCACCAGCTCGATCGCCTCGAGCCCGTCGCCCGCGAGCCCGACGATCTCGATGCCGCTGAGCTGGCCGAGCGCGCCGGCCAGGCTCTGCCGCACCTCGGCGGCGTCGTCGACCACCACGATCCGAACCGGATCGCGCCCGCCGTCGTCCTCGCGGCCGGTGCCTCCCACGCGCCGGCGATCGCCGGCGCTCACACCGGTACCCGCTGGTAGGGGACGCGCGCCTGCACCACCGTGCCGTAGCCCGGGGCGGAGATCAGCCGGTAGGAGCCGCCGGCCAGCTCGACCCGCTCGCGCATGCCGGCCAGGCCGTAGTGGCCGCGGTTGGCGAGCTCGCCGGCGTGGAGGGCGTCGAAGCCGATCCCGTCGTCGCTGACCCGGGTCTCGACCTGTCCCTCGTCGGCGCGCAGGTACACGGTCACGCGGCTGGCGCCGGAGTGCTTGGCCACGTTGGTGAGGGCCTCCTGGACCACCCGGTACAGGACGGTCTCGCGGTCGGGATCCAGGCGCACGTCCCTGGTCCCCATGAGCGTGCAGGCGATGCCGGTCTGGCGCTGGAAGGCGTCGATCAGGTCGCGCAGGGCCAGGACCAGCCCGCGCTCGTCCAGCACCGGCGGCCGCAGGGCGCTCATCAGCCGGCGCAGCTCGCTGATCTCGGTGGCCAGCACGTGGTGGGCGGTGCCCAGCACGTCGAGGCCGTGGTGGAGGTTGCCGACCTCCAGCGTGATGCGCGCCTCGTCCAGGGTGTAGCCCAGCGCCGTGAGCCGCTGGATCGGGCCGTCGTGCAGCTCGGCCGCGAGCCGGCTGCGCTCCTCCTCGGCGCTGCGCATGGTGAGGTCGAGCAGCTTGCGCCGGTCGCCCTCCAGGCGTTCCAGCTCGGCCACGGCGGCACGCAGCTTCTCGCCCTGCGCGCGCAGCCGGATGGTGCCGTCGTCCAGCTCCCACAGCAGGTCAGCCATGCGGACCACCAGCAGCAGGAACAGCACCACCCAGGCGGCGGCGATCGCCCGGGCGTCGATCGTGTCGTGGCCGATGTCCTGGATCACCAGCACCGCGGGGGCGAGCAGCGAGAGCGCGGCCAGCACCGCGAGCCGGCGCAGGCGCGTGCGCGGGCAGGGGTGGTCCGCCGGCGTCGCCGGCTCGGTCAGCGTCCGCATCGAGGGATGCAGCGCGGCCGCGCCGAGCAGCAGCTGGCTCGCGAGGCAGCAGCCCTCGATGAGCTGCCTGGTCATCGGCGCGGGCGGCCAGGTGTCGAGCATCTGCAGCATGCTGTAGAAGCTGTCGGCGACCAGGCTCGTCGCGAGCGCCGCGACCAGCAGGTAGAAGGACTGCTTGCGGGCGCCGGCGCCGACCAGCAGGCGCGCGCCCACCACCAGCAGCAGCAGGTCCATGATCGGATAGCCGAGCAGCGTCAGCCGCCGGAGCAGCGAGAGGCCCTGGCTCTGGACGGCGGGATCGATCAGGAACACCCAGTAGACCACGCCGATGCTGGTGGCCACGATCAGGGCGTCGATCAGGCCGGCCCGGTCCCTGCCCGGCGTGCGCCGGCGGACCATCAGCAGCAGCGCCAGCATCAGCAGCGGGTCGCGGACGACGATGTAGGCGACGTCGGACAGCGACGGCTGCGGTCGCAGCCCGAAGAACGCGGAGAGGGCCCAGCGGGCGAGCTGGGACAGCACCAGGACGAGCTGTCCGGCGGCCAGCAGCTGCCACGGCCTCGGGTCCTGGGGGCGCCAGGTGCGGATCCCGACCAGCAGCGCGACCATGGCCGAGCCGCTGAGCAGGGCGAAGGGCACGATCATGGGGGCGGCGAAGGGCAGCGGCCCGGCCGGCCCGAGCAGCAGGTACAGCAGCACCGCAGCGGCACCCGCAGCGAGGTATCGAGCCCACACGGGATTGGCTCGCTCCCGGCTGCTCGATGGTGGGGCCGGCAGGTAGCCCGCGGTGACGGCGTTCGGCATGGGGGATTCCTTCCGTTCTGGCCGAACGGGGCACTATGACTTTACTGAGCCGAAGAAGCACAAGCTCTCCTGGAATGCTTCAAGAGTCGCATTCTGGTGGGGCGTCGTCTCGCTGGCAAGCCTCCCGAGTGATCCGCCCGTGCGGCGGGCACCATGGGGCCTGCACGCGGAGCCGCCCGGCGGCCGTGGCCCCGCTCAGCCGAGCTCGAGCTCGCTCCTTCGCCGCGCGGCTTCGGCTCGCAGCTCAGCCAGGGCGGTGTCGAGCCGCTCGGACGGGCTCTGCTGGTGCAGGCCGCACTCGCGGTCCTCAGTCGACTCCCACCACCAGCGCCCGGCGCGCTCGCCCTCCCCGGCGCGCGTGGCCCGCGTGCACGGCGCGCAGCCGATGCTGGTGAACCCCTGCTCGTACAGGGGATGGAGCGGCAGGTGATGGCTCCGCGCGTAGGCGAGCGCCTGCTCCCGGGTCCAGTCGGCCAGCGGGTTGAGCTTCACGACGCCGCCGTGGGCAGGGTCCAGCTCGACCTTGCCGGTGCCTGTCCTGGCGGGCCCGCCGTCGCGGCGCAGGCCGGTGACCCAGGCGTCCAGGCCGGTCAGGGCCCGCTTGAGCGGCTCCACCTTGCGCACCTGGCAGCAGAGCAGCCGCAGGCTGCGGTCGCGGTGGAACAGGTTGGGGCCATGCCGCGTGAGCATCGCCTCGACCGACGGGCCGTCGGGCGCGATCACCTCGACCTCCAGGTCGAAGCGGGCCCGCACGGTGTCGATCAGCTCGTAGGTCTCCTCGGGGAGCCGGCCGGTGTCGATGGTGACCACCCGAGCACCCGGGTCGAGCTGCCGCGCCAGGTCGATCAGGACCATGCCCTCCACCTGGAACGACGTCACGATCGCGCAGCGCTTGCCGAAGGTGTCCAGCGCCCAGCCGAGCACGGCCTCGGCCGGCTCGGCCTCGAGCCGCCCGGCCGCCGCCCGCACCTCGGCCGGATCCAGGCGGGGCATCAGGCACCGTCCCGGTGGGCCCGGGGGGCGGATGCTATGGAGGTGCGACGGCTGCTCAACCGTCGGATCGTGGCCGTGGCCGCCACAGGTGTGCTCCTCTCCTCGCGGATCGGTTCGCCTGGGGGGTGGCCCGACAGTCGAGGGGGGAGGCGACGCTACTGGGCGTCTGGTGACCGTCGGGCCCACCGACAGGAGCAGCGCACCACGCGCCCATAGTCCAGGGCGCGGTTCCGGGTGAGCAACACGACGATCATCGCCGACCACCGTGCCGGACAGGCACGTCAACTGTCAAGAAGCCGCGGCTCTCGCGGCCTTGGCCGGCTTGGCGTCGGCCTCTGTCGGCTGCTCCTGGAACCACGCCAGCGTGGCGGCCAGCGCGGCGACCTTGCCGACCACCAGGGTCGCGGGCGGGCCGATCCCGGCTTCGGCGGCGAGCGCGGGCAGCTCCGAGAGCGCGCCCCGCACCGAGCGCTGCCGAGCGGTGGTGGCCCACTGCACCACCACGGCGGGCTCGCCGGCCGGGCGCCCGGCGCGGACCAGCGCCCGGCAGACCGCCTGGAGCCGCTCGGCCGCCATCAGCACCACCAGCGTGTCGGCCGCTCCCGCGACCCGGCTGAGCTCGGCCGTCCTGCCCCCGGCCAGGCTCGCGGTCACCACCGCGAAGCTGGCCGCCAGCTCCCGCTGGGTGAGCGGCACGCCAGCGTAGGCCGGCGCGGCGAGCGCCGCGCTCACCCCCGGGACGACCTCGAACGGCACGCCCGCCAGGGCGCAGGCCAGCGCCTCCTCACCGCCTCGGCCGAACACGAAGGGGTCGCCGCCCTTGAGCCGCACCACCGTCCCGCCGGCCAGGGCCCGCTCGACCAGCAGGCGGTTGATCGCCTCCTGGTCGAGGCGGCGCTGGCCCGGCGCCTTGCCGGCGTCGACCCGCTCGGCCCCGGCCGGTGCCAGGTCGAGCAGCTCCGGCGGGGCGAGCCGGTCGTAGACCACCACGTCCGCCCGCCGGAGCGCCTCGGCGCCGCGCAGCGTCAGCAGGTCCGGGTCCCCGGGGCCGGCCCCCACCAGGTAGACCATGCCGGTCATGCGGTGCCCTCCGCCCCCACCAGGCGCGACAGCAGCCGCTCGCGGGCCTCCTCGCCGCGGCCGTCGCGGACCAGCGCCTCGAGCTCTTCGAGCTGCAGCGCGCGCCGCCAGCGCCGCGAGCGCTCGCCGAGATCGGGCAGCAGCGGAAGGGTCTGCTCGCGCACCTCGCCGAGCAGCGCCATCAGCTCCTCCCACTCCGGGCCGAAGCGCTCCTCCAGCAGGCGGCGCAGGCGGCTCGCCAGCGCCGGCGAGCGGCCGCCGGTGGACACCGCGATCACCAGGTCGCCGCGGCGGACCACGGCGGGGGCGGCGAAGTCGCAGCGGTCAGGGTCGTCCATCACGTTGAGGAGGACGCCACGGGAGCGGGCCGCCGCGGCGACCGCCTCGCGCACGCTCTGGTCCCGCGAGCCGGCCACGCACAGGAAGGCGCCGTCCAGGTCGGTGGGGGTGAAGCCGCGGCGCAGCACGGTCGCGCGCTGGTCCCGCCGCAGGCGCTCCAGGGCGGTGGGCGGCCCCTCGGCGACCACGGTGACCAGGGCACCCGCCGCGAGCAGCGCGTCGGCCCTGCCCTGCGCCACCGCGTCGTCGCCGACCACCACGGCGCGGCGCCCGGTGAGGTCCAAGCTGACCGGGTAGGCGAAACGCGGAGGGCTCAGCCGGTTCTCGGCCACCCGTTGCTCCTTCCAAGGATCGCGAGCGTGCAGGTCTCGAGGCCGGCGACCCGGAGCGAGGAGCGGGAGTCCGCGGCGCCCCCGGGCGTCGCGCAGACAGTGCAAAGGGCACGGCACCACCGTGCCCTCGAAGCGGCCACGAGACCGCACGGTGCCCCACCAGCCCGCGATCTGTCAAGGCACCGGGCCGGCGGGTCAGGCCGGCGGGTCAGGCCGGCGGCGGGCCGACCAGCATCGCGTCCACGGCGTCGTTGTCGATGTTGATCGTCACGTCGCCCCAGCGCTCCTCGTGACCGCCGTAGTACTGGCCGATGCGCTGGTGGTCGGGCCATGCCCAGCTCGGCAGGTAGGGGTCCTGGGTGGTCGGCACACCGTTCCAGTGGGCGAACCAGATGGTGTCGGGCTGGCGTACCCAGCGACTGCCGTAGTGCCGCACGAGGTCGGTGACGCCCGAGGCGGCGCTGGAGTAGACCCCGGAGCGGTAGCCGCGCCGGTGCAGCTCGCCGGTCCACGCGCTCAAGAACTGCAGCACCGCCCCCACGCAGGTCGGCTGCGTGCGGTCGTACGCCTCCATGTCGAAGTGGATCGGGGTGCCGGCGCCCAGGCCGAAGACGGTCGCGGCGCGGGTGGCGGCGTCCGCCGCGGCCTGCGCGCCCTGGACCGCGGCCGTGGCCGGGTCGATGTGCGCCAGCCCGGGCTGGTAGACGCAGGGTGCCTGCAGCCCGACGTAGATCGGTGCCAGGTGCCAGCCGGCGGCGGCGACCGCGCGGATCCAGGTTGCGGAGAGGTTGCCGTCGCCGCAGGCGCGCATCGAGCCTCCGATGTACACGCCGATCGCGCGGTAGGGCGAGACCTGCCAGGCGGCCATCGCGGCCAGCGACGGCGCCGCGCAGGTGTCGAACCCCCTGCCGGTGTAGACGCCCGGCACGACCGGGCCCTCCGAGGTCGCCGCGTCAGCGGGGGCCGCCGCGCCGAGCGCGGGGCCGGCCGGCCCGCGCACCCGCAGGGTCGAGAGGATGCGCCGGGCCAGGTCGGGGTCAGCCCCGTAGGAGGCGGTCACGACCACGCCGGCCCGGTCGAGCGCGACCACCAGCTCCCTCGAGGTGTCGCCTGCCGGGTCGGCGCGGGCAGCCTGGCCGGCGACCGTCACCGGGCGGGTCGCCAGCGCCGTGGCCGGCTCGGTGGCGGCGTCCAGTGGCTCGATCCGCACCACCTCGGTCCTGCCGAGCGCCCGCGCCGGGCAGGCCGCCCGCTCGCCCTGGTGGCCCAGGTACGCCGCGTGCACGTCCAGCCGGGCGCAGCGCCACGGCTCGGCCCGCAGGTCGTGCACCGGCCAGCCCGCCGGCACGGCCAGGCTGACGGCGCCATAGCGCACCTGCCTCCACCCCGAGGGCTGGCTCGGTGAGGAGGTGGCGCCGGCAGGTGGCGCGGCGAGACCGACGACGAGGGCTGCCAGCAGGACGATCTGAGGTGGCACCTGGCGCGGATCCTTCGGGAGGTCGTGGTGCTTGGGAGACCGGCTCGTGGTCGAGCCTAGGTATCGGTCCCGGCCGCGTCGACCTTGAGCCGCCCGCGCACCCGTTCCGGCGCGAGCCCGCGGACCAGGACGAGCTTGTCGCGCCCGCGCTGGCCGGCGGTGATCTCCAGATCACGCGGCCGCACGCCCAGCAGGCCGGCCAGGTGCGCGAGGATCGCGGCGTTGGCCCTGCCCTGGGCGGGCGGCGCGGCGACCCGGAACCGAAGCGCCGGCCCCGCCACTCCGGTTACCTCGGTTCGCCGCGCGCCCGCCACCACCCGAAGGCGCACCAGGGTGCCCTCCGGATGGGCCCGAATGACGCCGTCGCTACCGGTGCCTGCGGTCACGCTGTCGCTGACCGTGGCGGGAAGACGGGACCCTGCGCGGCGGAGCCTTCGGGGGGCGCGGGGGTCACGGCCGCTCCTCCATGCTCGGCAAAATTCAGGAGTCCTGAATTTTCGGAGTCCTCAATATAGGTCTGAGGTGGACCGCCGTCCAGTGGTGGGCCGCCGGCCGCGCCCGCCCGCACGCGCCCGACCTCGTCCGCTCGGGCAGCGCGGCGTATAGTGCTCCTGGCCAGGGAGGATCCAGTTCTGCGCTGATTGCGTTGGTGACGATTGCGCTGGCGGGGGACACCATGCTCGGCCGCGGCGTGGCCGAGTTGCTGGCCGCCGCGCCCCGTGCGCGGCTGGTCGCGCCCGAGGTCGCCGAGCTGACGCGCGCCGCCGATCTGGTCGTCTGCAACCTCGAGTGCTGCGTCTCGGACCGGGGCAGCCCATGGCCGGTGCCCGGCAAGCCCTTCCACTTCCGCGCGCCGCCACTGGTCGCCCAGCACCTCGCCGACCTGGGGGTGGACTGCGTCACCCTGGCCAACAACCACGCCATGGACTTCGGCGCCGAGGCGCTGCTCGACACGCTCGACCACCTGGCCGCCGCAGGGATCCAGGCGGTCGGCGCCGGCGCCGACCGCGACCGGGCCCGCCAGCCAGCGTTGCTGCGGGCGCGAGGTCTCCAGCTCGGGGTGGTGGGGGTGACCGATCATCCCGACGACTTTGCGGCAGGCCCCGACCGGCCTGGCGTCGCCCTCGCGAGTCTGCGCGACGGCGTGCCGGCCTGGCTCGCCGGCACCGTCCGCGAGCTCGCCACGCGCGCCGACGCGGTGCTGGTCAGCCCGCACTGGGGACCGAACATGGCCACCGCCCCCGTGCCGCACGTGCGCCGCGCGGCGCCCGTGCTGCTGGCGGCGGGCGCCACACTGGTGGCGGGCCACTCCGCGCACCTGTTCCACGGCGTCGCCGGCCCGGTGCTGTACGACCTCGGGGACTTCATCGACGACTACGCCGTCGACCCGGTGCGGCGCAACGACCTCGGCCTGCTGTTCCTGGTCCGCCTCGACGATCGTGGCCCGGTCGAGCTGGAGGCGGTGCCGCTGGAGCTGGACTTCTGCCACACGCGCCTGGCAGGTCGCGCGGCCGCCGCCTGGATCACGAGGCGCTTCCGCGCCGCCTGCGCCAGCCTCGGCACCGACGTCGCCGAAACCGGCGGCCACCTGATGGTCGCCTTGCGCTGACCGCGGTCAGGCTGCCAGGAAACCCCTCGGTCCCGGGGAAGTGGATCGAGGAAACCTCTGGAGCTCCAGACCCTATGAGCAGTTTATCCTGGACGGCCCTCGCCGTGCAGGGGCAATTTCGTCAGTCGAGGTGCTCGACCACGGTGGCGTTGGCCATGCCCCCGCCCTCGCACATCGTCTGCAGCCCGTAGCGGCCGCCGCGGCGCTCCAGCTCGTGGAGCATGGTCGTCATCAGCTTGGCGCCGGAGGCGCCGAGCGGGTGGCCGAGCGCCATGGCGCCGCCGTTGACGTTGGTACGCTCGAGGTCCGCGCCGGTCTCCAGCTGCCAGGCGAGCACCACTGGGGCGAATGCCTCGTTGATCTCGAACAGGTCGATGTCGTCCAGGGTGAGGCCCGCGTTCTTGAGGACCCGCTGGGTGGCCGGGATCGGCGCGCTCAGCATCATCACCGGGTCCGCGCCCGCCAGGGCCATGGCATGCACCCGCGCCCGCGGCCGCAGGTCGAAACGGCGCACGGCGGACTCGGACGCGAGCAGCAACGCGGCGGCCCCGTCCGAGATCTGGCTGGAGGTGGCGGCGGTGATGCGCCCGCCGGGCCGCAGCACCTGCAGCGCGGCCATCTTCTCCATCGACACGTCCGGGCGGAAACCCTCGTCCCGGGTGACCGTGCCGTACGGCACCACCTCGCGGTCGAAGCGCCCCTCCGCCCAGGCCCGCGCGGCCCGGGCGTGGCTGGCGAAGGCGAGCTCCTCCATGGCCAGGCGGCTGATGTCCCAGCGCTCGGCCATCAGCTCCGCGCCGTTGAACTGGCTGATCTCCTGATCGCCGTAACGGCCCAGCCAGCCCTCGCCGCCGTAGGGGCTGCCGTAGCCGGCCCGCATCCCGGCCAGGGCGCCGCCGCCGATCGGCACCAGGCTCATGACCTCGACACCACCGGCGACCACCAGGTCGTAGGCGCCGGCGAGCACGCCCTGCGCGGCGAAGTGGAGCGCCTGCTGCGAGGAGCCGCACTGGCGGTCGACGGTGGTGCCCGGCACCTCCTCGGGCAGGCCGGCCGACAGCCACGCGGTGCGCGCGATGTTGAAGCTCTGCGCCCCGACCTGGTCGACACAGCCGAAGATCACGTCCTCGACCGCTCCAGGGTCCGCACCGGTGCGCTCCATCAGCACCTTGAGCACGTGCGCCGACAGATCGGCGGGATGCACGCCGGCGAGTCCGCCGCCCCGACGCCCGATCGGCGTGCGCACCGCCTCGATGATGTATGCCTCGGCCATCAGAGCGCTCCTTGCCCGCCGCGACCCCTTGGTGTAACGAACGGTACGCCTCCGTGGCGAGCATGGCAGCACCTGACCGACAACAGCGTCCCGGGGTTGCGATAAGATCTGCGTCCAATGGACGAGGGGGCGATGGGCCACCAGCCGCCGTCGGACACTCCACAGGTGCCGCCGGCCGCCAGAGCCCGAACAGAGGGGGACGAGCCGTTCCCCGTTGCGGCGCGCATATCCGGGCGTGACCGGCGGGCCTTCGCCGAGGAGATCCTCGATCGGCACGCCGGGGAGGTCTACGGCTACGTCCTGGCCTGGACCAACGACCGGACCGCGGCGTACGAGCTGACCGTGCAGGTGCTGCGCGCCGCGGTCGCTCGGATGGAGCGCCTGGCCGAGCCCGACACGGACGTGGAGGCGCGCCTGGTCGCGCTGGCGCGGGACGCGGTGGCCAGGCGGATCGAGGCGGAGTCCCAGCAGCCGAAGGCGCCCGCCCGGGACGCCGGGGCGTTCGCCGCCTCCGAGCCGGTGCCGCTGCTGCTCGAGGCGGTTGCGCGCTTGGACGACGCCCGGCGGGAGGTCATGATCCTGCGGCAGCTGCTCGGCCACTCGACCGAGCACGCGGCCCGCCTGCTCGCCTTCGACGTGCCGGTGGTCGAGGAGCTCGAGCGCAGCGCCTGCGCGACGCTATGGCGGCGTCTCAACCACGCCCAGGAGACCCAGACGGTGACCGCCTGGGATGCCCTCACGGTGGCCGCCGCACTGCGCCGGGGCGCCCCGACCTGGTTCGCGCCGCCCGGCGAGGCCACCATGGCCGCACTGCGCGAGCAGCTTCTCGGCGACGTCGACCCGGACCGCAGGGGGCCGGCGGCCGCCGTTGCGGCCTGGGACCGGCGGCGCCTGCTGTCGGCGGTGCTCACGCTCGCCATGCGGCGCCGCTGGCTGGTCGCCGGCTGCGTCGCCTCGGCCACCATCGGCATGGTCGCGGCGCTGACGATCGGCGGCCAGGCGAGCCAGTCCTCGCACTGCGGCGACGCGCAGACGTGCCTGGTGTCCACCTCCACGGAAGGCGTCGCCGACACCGTGCCCGCCCTCCCCAGCTCACCGCCCGAGCAGTCGAGCGGCCTGCCGACCTCGACCACACGGGCCGGTACCGGTGCCGGTGCGGCCTTCCCGGCGATGACCGGCGTCACCCAGACGACCAGCCCGTTCTCGACGACCACGACCATGCGGGGAACCGCCTCGACGCCCACCAGCACCCGGCCGCGTCGCACGACCACCACGACCACCCGGCCGCCCACCTCGACCACGTCCGCTGCCACCACCAGTACCACTGGCGCCACGACCACCACCACGGTCAATGGCTGAACGGCCGATCGTCCGCGGCCCGTGACCGTTCGTGACCAGACCGTGTCGTACGCCCCGCCGCGCCGTGACCTTCCCCCGCGATTCTTGGCTTCGCGCATGAACGAGATGCGACGAGGGGGACACGCCGATGACACTGAACCTGATCGCCTGGCTGCGGGAGCGAAAGCTGGCACGGGAGTCGCGGGACACGTTCGGCTCGGCCGCCGACGAAGAGCTGTATGCCCTGCTCGACGAGGCCTCCAAGGTCTCGGAGGGCTGACGGGCCAAACCCGCGCCTCCCGCGAGAGCGCCCCGGGGACCGCGCCACCGCGCCCCCGGGGCGTTTCTCCACTGAAAGAAAGCCGTCGCCGGCCCCAGCGATTGCTGGGCTGCCCCGGCGGGAAGAGAGGAAGCCAAGCGCAGGCGCGGAGGTACCCTTGGTGCACGTCGTCCTCGGGATCAACTGCTTCAGCCACGACACGTCCGCGTGCCTGCTGCGGGGCGGTCGCATCGTCGCCTTCGTCGAGGAGGAGCGCTGCAACCGGGAGCGCCACACCAAGCGCTTCCCGGACAGCGCCATCGCCTTCTGCCTGCGGCAGGCCGGCATCGGACTGGACCAGGTCGACCTGGTGGCGTTCGCGCACCGCCCCGGGCTGGACCTCGCCCGCGGCGCGATGGACGCGCTGCGCCGTGGCTCGCCGAAGCGGCTGGCGGTGCAGGCCGCCGTCGACGCCAACCTGACCCGCAAGGAGCTGGCCTTCCGGCGGCGCTGGGGCTACCGGGGCAGGATCGCCCACGTCGGCCACCACGACGCGCACGCGGCCAGCGCCTTCTTCGCCAGCCCCTTCGACGAGGCCGCCGTGCTGACCCTCGACCGCGGCGGCGACTTCCTCTCCACCACCCTGCAGCACGGCCGCGGCAGCTCGCTGCGCCAGCTCGTCGGGGTGCGCAACCCGGACTCGCTCGGCGAAGTCTACTCCGCGCTCACCTGGTACCTCGGCTTCCTGCCCAACGCTGACGAGGGCAAGGTGATGGGGCTGGCGCCCTACGGCCGGGACAAGCTCGTCGGCGAGCTCGCCGACCTGGTGCGCCGCACGCCGGACGGCCTGTTCCGGGTGAACCTCGAGTGGTTCGCCTACCAGCGGCAGGGAGGCTGGCTGTCCAGGCGCTTCGTCGAGCGCTACGGCCCGCCGCGGGTGTCTGAGAGCGAGATCACCGAGCGGCACGAGGACATCGCCCACGCGCTGCAGGACGTGATCGAGGAGACCGCGCTGCACGTGGCCCGCTCGCTGCGGGCGCGCACCGGCTCGCGCAACCTCTGCCTGGCCGGCGGGGTGGCGCTGAACTCGGTGATGAACACGCGCCTGCTGCGGGAGGCAGGCTTCGAGGAGATCTTCATCCAGCCGGCGGCCTCGGACGCCGGCAACGCGCTCGGCGCCGCGCTGTGGCTGTGGCACCAGCGGCTCGGCAGGCCACGCGAGGAGCCGATGCGCCATGCCTTCTGGGGCCCGGAGTTCCCCGCCAGCGCGTGCGAGGAGGCCGTGAGCAGCCGCGGGCTGGCCGCCCGCAAGGTGGGCGACGCGCCCGCCGAGGCGGCCCGGCTGCTCACCGAGTCCATGATCGTCGGCTGGTACCAGGGCCGCTCAGAGGTCGGCCCGCGTGCGCTGGGGGCTCGGTCGATCCTCGCCGACCCACGCCAGCCAGAGATGAAGGACATCGTCAACTCGCGCGTCAAGCGGCGCGAGGCCTTCCGGCCGTTCGCGCCGAGCGTGCTGCACGAGCGCGGCCCGGAGTGGTTCGGCGGCTACTACCCCAACGAGTTCATGCTGCTGGTGCTGCCGGTACGGCGCGACCGCCAGGCGGCCATCCCGTCGGTCACGCACGTGGACGGCAGTGCCCGCCCGCAGACCGTGACGCCAGAGCTCAACCCCGCCTTCCACCGGCTGATCAGCGAGTTCGAGCGGCGCACCGGTGTGCCGGTGGTGCTCAACACCAGCTTCAACCTGCGTGGCGAGCCGATCGTGCTGCGGCCCGCCGAGGCGGTCGAGACCTTCCTGCGAAGCGACCTGGACGCCCTGTTCCTCGGCGACCTGCTGGTCGAGAAGGCCCCGGCGGACCAGCCCGACTTCAGCTAGCAGAAGCAGCAGGTCTCCGGTCCGGTGTCGGCTTCGGGACAGTTCACCTCCGGCAAGAACGGGCAGATCACCGGCAGCCTCACCGTCAGGCCGCCGGCGTCCACCCTCAGCTGCCCGGGCGGACAGCACGAGGTCCTGGCGAACGTCACCTATACCAACGTTGCGGTGAGCGAGCCCAACGCCGCGACCCAGTCCATCCCGGGGACGTTCAGCCGGACCTTCTTCGACGTCTGACCCTCGAGCGCCCTGGCTCCTCCTCGCATGGCCCCCGACTTCGGGGGCCATGCCGACGGTCAGGCGAGCCGGTCCACGAGCGGCACGGAGCCGTCCGGTTGGCCTGCGGCCCGTCATCGATGGTCCCGACCGCGCTGTGGCAACGTGGTGTCGAGGACCGAGGTCGAGGAGGGCCCCATGCCAACCAACCCGCTGATCCAACCGGACGAGCTGGCCGCGGCACTCCAGCCGTCCCGCGACGCGCCGGTGCTGCTGGACGTGCGCTGGCAGCTCGGCGGCCCGCCGGGCCGGGATGCCTACCTCGCCGGGCACTTGCCGGGCGCGGTCTTCGTCGACCTCGACCGGGAGCTGGCCGCCCCACCGGGTGGTGGCGGCCGCCACCCGCTGCCAGCCTCGGCGGCGTTCCAGGCGGCCATGCGGCGCTGCGGCGTGCGCGGCGACCGGGCAGTGGTGGTGTACGACCAGCGCGACACCACCAGCGCGGCGCGGGCCTGGTGGCTGCTCGGCTACCACGGCCACGCGGACGTGCGCGTGCTCGACGGCGGCTACGACGGCTGGGCCGCCCGCGGCTTGGAGGTGACCACCGAGGTCCCCGACCCGCCGCCCGGCGACTTCGTGTCGCGGCCGGGCCGGCGGCCGCTGCTGGACGCCGGCCGCGCCGCCGAGGTCGCCCACGCCGGCGTGCTGCTCGACGCGCGCGCGGCTGCGCGGTACCGCGGCGAGCAGGAGCCGGTCGACCCGGTCGCGGGGCACATCCCCGGCGCCCGCAGCGCCCCCGCCGCCGGCAACCTCGCGCCGGACGGCAGGCTGCGGCCGGCGGGGGAGCTGCGCGCCCGCTTCGCCGCCGTGGGCGTGCGCGACGGCGTCCCGGTCGGCGTCTACTGCGGCTCAGGCGTGGTCGCCGCCAACCTGGTGCTCGCCCTCGAGCTTGCCGGCCACCGCGCCGCCCTGTACGCCGGCTCGTGGAGCGAGTGGATCACCGACCCGGCCCGCCCCGTCGCCAAGGGCGAGGAGCCGTAGCCCCGCACCCGCCATCCACCGATGGTCGCCCTGGGGTTGCGCCACCAAGCCCGGCTCTGGGAGGCTCATTCGCGCAGGTCCCTGACTGGGCCGAGAGACCTCTCCGCGACCTGACCGTACGGGCCGGCCGCCCCAAGCGTCACCGAAGCGGAGCCCGGTCCGGGGCTGGAGGAGCGAACGATGAAGCCCTTTTCGCACTACAGCGCGGCACGGGCGATGCCACCGGGGAGCCTGCCGAGCCGAGGAGCTCGGAGGGGGACGACGCGGCGACGCGGTGGCGTTGTCATCGGGCTCGTCCTGATGGTTGCCGCACTCGGCGCGCTGGCACCGAGCGCGTCCGCCGACAGCCTGCCTGACTTCTCTTCGCCGGGGGAGGCCTGGAACGTGCTCCCACCCGGGGAGTCCGGCAGCCCGGCCCCGGGTCCGCACTCGGCCGATCAGATTCCCCTCTACGACGGCCTGACACCGCTGTTCGATCAGGTCACCGACGCCGACCTGCCCACATATTTCAAGCCGAACATCTTCGGCCTGGGGAGCGAGACGCCCACCAGCGTCGAGCGGCCGCCCGCGCGGCCACGACTGCGAATCGACCGCGACAGCAAGGGCGTCGCGCACGTCTTCGGCGACACGCGTGGCGACGTGATGTACGGCGCGGGCTGGGTGACGGTCTCCGACCGCGCCCTGCTGATGGAGCTGCTGCGGGGCCCCGGGCGACTGGCGGCGGTCGACGCGCCGGGCATCGACCCGTTCCAGATCGCATTGAGCTTGCGGCAGTTCACTCCGAGCGCTCAAACCGAGGCGTTTCTCGCTCAGCAGATCTCGCTGCTGCAGAGCCAGGGACCGGCCGGGCAGCAGGTCGTGCAGGACACCGACGACTACCTCCAGGGGATCAACGACGCCCGGTCGCTGGCGGGCGTGCCCGGGCCGGCGTGGACGCGCAACGACGTCGTGGCGGTGGCCGCGTTGATCGGTGCGCGGTTCGGCAAGGGCGGCGGCGACGAGGCGCGGCGGGCACAGTTCCTGTCAGCGCTGCAGCAGCGGCTCGGCGACGGCGCCGGTCGCAAGGTCTTCAACGACCTGCGCGAGCAGAACGACCCGGAGGCCCCGGTCACCGTGCCGGGCAAGTTCAAGCTTGTCTCCGGCGAAGGGACGGGCAACGCCGTGATCGACGCGGGCAGCATCGGCACGTCGGCCGCTGAGGCCGCCGCGACCGCGCAGTCCGCGCAAAAGAGCGCGAGCAACGCCCTGCTGCTGGGGGCGGGTCGGTCGCAGAACGGCCATCCGCTGTTCGTTGCCGGCCCGCAGGTCGGATACCTGTACCCGGGGGCCCTCTACGAGGCCGACCTGCACGGCGGCGGCATCGACGCGCGCGGGGCGACCTTCCCGGGGTCGGGCCCGTACGTGCAGCTCGGCCGCGGGCAGGACTTCTCCTGGAGCGCCACGTCGTCGGGGACCGACATCATCGACCAGTACGTCGAGACGCTCTGCGGCGGCGTTGACACCAAGTACGTGGTCAACGGCAACTGCGTTGACATGACCCCGTTCAACGCGGGCACGCTGGGTCCTGGTCCCGGGACGCCGGCTGGTCCGGTGACGTTCAACGAGACACTGCACGGGCCCGTGAGCGGTTACGCGAGGTCCAACGGCCAGCGCGTGGCGATCTCGAACAAGCGCTCGACTCGCGGGCGCGAGCTGATGAGCGCGATAGGGTTCGCGGACCTCAACGCCAACACCGTCCACGACCCGGCGAGCTTCATCGCCGCCACGTCCAAGATCGAGTTCACGTTCAACTGGTTCTACGCGGACAACCAGAACATCGCGACGTTCTCCAGCGGCCGCGTGCCGATGCGCGCCGACGGCGTCGACCTCGGGCTGCCGACCGTCGGCACGGGCGCGGGCGAGTGGCAGGGGTTCCTCCCCGCCTCCAAGCACCCGCAGGCGGTGAACCCCAGCGGGAGCAGGATCATCAACTGGAACAACAAGCCGGCCGCCGGGTGGACCGCCGCCGATGACGAGTGGGCCTACGGGTCGGTGCATCGCTCGGAGCTGCTGCAGAACGCGGTCGCCCGCAGCGGCACGCACTCGCTCGGTTCGCTGGTGGCCGCCATGAACCGCGCGGCGACCCAGGACATCCGTAACGCTGAGGGCCTGCCGGCGATCGAAGCGGTGCTTCGGACCGGTCCCGCCCCAGGTCCGCGCGAGCAGCAGATGCTCGCTCTGCTGGAGCAATGGCGGGCAGAGGGCTCCAGCCGTCTCGATCGCGACCTCGACGGCAGGATCGACGCCCCGGGTGCTGCGATCATGGACGCGGCGTGGCCCAGGATCGCCGACGCGGTGATGAGCCCTGTGCTCGGACCGCAGCTCGCCGGTCTCGCGAGCCTGATCTCCCGGGACAACAGGGCCAACAGCCAGGGCTCGTCGTACGGCAGCGGCTGGTACGGCTACGTCGACAAGGACCTGCGGACGTTGCTCGGCCAGCCCGTCGCGGGGGCGTTCAAGACGCGCTTCTGCGGGGCCGGCGACCTGACCGCGTGTCGGAGCTCGCTGTGGCAGGCGCTGACCGATGCCGGCGACGCGCTCGCCGCGGCGCAGGGCACGAACGATCCGACCCAGTGGCGATCGGCCGCGACCGCGGAGCGGATCAACTTCCTGCCGAGCTTCCCGATCACGATGCGCTGGACCAATCGACCGACGTTCCAGCAGGCGGTCTCCTACAGCGGGCACCGCTAGATCCATACCAGCGGGCCGGTCCGCCAGACCTACCAGCCGGCGGGCAAGGAAGCGGAGGGCCGCCTCCTCAGGTAGCGAGGACGTTCCGGTTGATCCTCGCATGCCGGCGAACGGTTGGGACTCGAGAAGGTCACGAATCGAGGCCGATAGCTACCATCAGGGGAGCAACGCCGTGCCGGCCACCCACGGGGGAGGTGCGCTGCAGCAATGGATCGCCTGCGTCAGCTCTCGAGGATCCTCGGTGCGCTGCGGCGACCACTGCCGCTCACGCTCACCCTGGGTGTCGTCGCTCTGGTGGCCCTCGGCGGCGTGGCCCTCGGCGGCGCCTGGCGCGGCGACGGCGTGGGCGGCCTGCTGCCCGGCAAGCACGCCACCCCCACCACGCAGCCGGTCCCTCCGGTCAAGCTCAAGCTCACCCCCGGCGACAAGGCCACCGGCGTGCGGCTCGACGCGCACGCCAAGGTGGTCGCCAGCGGGGGCCGCATCCGCTCGGTGCGCGTCACCGGGCCCGACGGCAAGCGTCTGTCCGGCCTGCTCTCCGAGAACGGCAGGACCTGGGTCAGCGCGGGCGTGCTCGAGCCCGGGGCCGGCTACAAGCTGACCGTGGTCGGCGAGAACCCGGTCGGCGCCCTCACCCGCCGCACCAGCTCGTTCACCACGCTGGAGCCGGCCGGGACGCTCGGCACGGCGATCATGCCGCTGGACGGCGAGAAGGTCGGGGTGGCACTGCCGATCGCGATCTGGTTCGACCACCCCGTGGCCGACAGGGCAGCGGTGGAGCGCCGCCTGAAGGTCGAGAGCTCCACGCCCGTCGAGGGGGCATGGCACTGGTTCAACGACAAGGAGATCCACTACCGGACGAAGACCTACTGGCACAGCGGCACAGCGGTCACCCTGCGCGCCAGCCTCGCCGGCGTCGACGCCGGCGACGGCGTGTGGGGCCTGCACGACCGGGTGGTGCGCTTCCGCATCGGGGACAGCCACATCAGCGTGGTCAACACCACGACCCACCAGATGAAGGTCAGCTCCAACGGCAGGACCCTCAAGACCTTCCCGATGAGCGCGGGCCGGCCCAAGTACCCGACCACCAATGGGATCCACTTCACCCTGGAGAAGGCCCAGCAGGTGACCATGGACTCCGCGACCGTCGGCATCCCGCGCGACTCGCCCGACGGCTACTACGAGAAGGTCTTCTGGAACGTTCGGATCTCCAACACCGGCGAGTTCGTGCACGCCGCGCCCTGGTCGGTCGGCTCCCAGGGCAGCGCCAACGTCTCTCATGGCTGCGTGAACCTGTCCACCGCGAACGCCATCTGGTTCTACCGCTTCAGCCAGCGCGGCGACGTGGTCCAGGTGATCGGCTCGCCCAAGCAACCCAACGGATGGAGTCTCGGCGTGGTCGACTGGAACATGTCCTGGAGCAAGTGGGCCTCTGGGAGCGCCCTGCACTGACAGCCAGCCGAACGGGCAAGCTGGCGGGTCTCACCGCGGTCTCACCGCGGGCCGCCCTCGGCGAAGTCCCAGGGCTGGCCGGCGGCGAAGGCCCGTAGGACCCGGCGGCTCACCACCATGCGGTGGACCTCGTCGGGCCCGTCGTACACGCGCGCCGCGCGCGCCTGCCGGTACATGCTCGACAGTGGCGTCTGGTCGGTGAGGCCGAGCGCGCCGTGCACCTGGACCGCCCGGTCGATCACCTCGTGCAGCACGCGCGCTGCGTAGAACTTGATGACCGAGATCTCGACCCTGGCCTCGTCGCCCTGGTCGATCTTGTAGGCCGCGTCCAGCGTGAGCAGGCGGCACGCCTGGATCTCCGCGACCGAGTCGGCGATCCAGTTCTGCACGGTCTGCTTGTCCGCCAGCGGCCCGCCGAACGCCTCCCGCTCCAGCGCCCGGGCGCACAGCAGCTCGAAGGCTCGCTGCATCTGGCCGAGCCAGCGCATCACGTGGTGGATGCGCCCGGGGCCGAGCCGCTTCTGGGCGATGCGGAAGCCGTCGCCGCGCTCGCCGAGCAGGTTGGTCAGCGGCACCCGGGCTCCGTCGAAGCGCACCTCGCAGTGGGTGGTCCAGCCGTGGCCGCGGTGCCCCATCGTCGGGACCGCGCGGACGACCTCGACCCCGGGGGTGTCCGCCGGCACGATGATCTGCGACATGCGGCGGTGCGGCGGCGCCTCCGGCTCGGTGACCACCATGACGATCGCCAGCGCGGCCCCCTCCGCGCCGGAGCTGAACCACTTGTGCCCATCGATCACCCAGTGGTCGCCGTCCACCACGGCGCTGCTGCGAAGCCCGGTCGGGTCGGCCCCGGAGACCTCCGGCTCGGTCATCGCGAAGTACGAGCGGATCTCTCCGGCGACCAGCGGATACAGCCAGCGCTCGCGCTGCTCCTGGGTGCCGTAGAGGTGGAGGATCTCGGCGTTGCCGGTATCGGGAGCCTGGCAGCCGAACACCAGCTGCGCCCAGAAGCTGCGGCCGATGACCTCGTTGAGATAGGCGTACGGGAGGAAGCCACGACCGGTCCCGCCCGCCTCGGGCCCGATGAACGGCGCCCACATCCCGGCCGCCTTCACCCTGGCCTGGAGGTCTTTCAGCAGCGCCTCGGCCTCGTCGTCCTCGCGGTCCAGCACCGGCTCGCCCGGGTAGACGTACTCCTCCATGAAGACGCGGACCCGCTCGCGCAGCTCCCGGACCTCCGGCGTCATCCCGAGCTCTCGCATGTCGCCCTCCAAGCGGCCAGCTTCCTGCCCGGCCATGCTCGCACCCGGCGCGATCATCCGCACGCACGAGATGGCGATGCCTGGGTCGCTGCACACCCTTGACACCCCGCTTCCTTCGGTGCCTAATGCTGCCAAACATCGTTCGGCATCGTCGAACGAGCCGCACGCAAGGAGGCGCGCACTCGCCATGAAACGCAATACTCTGCTCGGCGAGCTCTCTGCCGAAATGCTCGGCACCTTCACCCTGATCGTCTTCGGCGTGGGCGTGGTCGCCCAGACCGTGCTCACCCCGTTCAGCGCCGGCGCGCAGTCCATCCACTGGGCGTGGGGCATCGGCGTGATCATGGGCGTGTACGTCGCGGGCGGCATCTCCGGCGCGCACATCAACCCCGCGGTCACGCTCGCGCTGGCGGTGCGACGGGGGTTCCCGTGGGGCAAGGTGCTGCCGTACTGGGGGGCCCAGACAGTCGGCGCGTTCCTGGCCGCGCTGCTCATCCGCTGGAACTACTGGGAGGCATTCGACAAGTTCGACCCCGCCAAGGGCGTGAAGAGCCAGCTCGTCTTCTCGACCCTGCCGGGCAACAACGTCCTGCCGGTCAGCCAGCTCGGCGCCCTGCGCGACCAGATCATCGGCACGGCCGTCCTGCTGATGGTGCTCCTCGCGGTCATCGACGCGCGCAACATGGCACCGGGCGTCAACCTGGCCCCGTTCATCATCGGCCTGATCGTGGTCGGCATCGGCATGGTGCTCGGCGCGGACGCCGGCTACGCCATCAACCCGGCCCGTGACTTCGGCCCCCGGCTGGCGTCCTTGATCACCGGCTGGTCCAACGCCATGAAGGACCAGCGCGGCGACTTCTACGCCTGGGTGCCGATCATCGGACCGTTCATCGGCGGCGTGCTCGGCGCCTTCGTCTACGACTTCTTCATCGCGAGATTCCTTCCGGTCGCCGAACCCGAAGTGGGCCGCGTGCCCGAGCCGCCGGAGACCGCCCGCGCAGACAGCTGAGGGGGGCGGTGCGCAGAAGCGGGAGTCCCCGGCAGTACCGGGGGGGTCGGGGACTCCCGCTGCAGCGCTGCCCCGTCCCGACACAGAGCCAGAGCCCTCCGGCCCGACAGAGCCCGGTCCCTCGCTCGGTCTGAACCGCAGGAGGCAGGAATGAAAAAGCTGATCAACGCGGTCGACGACTTCGTCCCCGAGTCACTGGAGGGGCTTGCGCGGGCGCACGCCGATCTGGTCGCGGTCAACCTCGACCCGGCGGTCGTCTACCGGGTCGACGCCCCGCGTCCCGGCAAGGTGGGGCTGGTGAGCGGCGGCGGCTCCGGCCACGAGCCGATGCACGGCGGGTTCGTGGGCCGCGGCATGCTCGACGCCGCCTGTCCCGGAGCGGTGTTCACCTCGCCAACGCCCGACCAGATGGAGTGGGCCACCAGCAAGGTCGACTCCGGCGCCGGGGTGCTGCACATCGTCAAGAACTACTCCGGCGACGTGATGAACTTCGAGATGGCCGCCGACCTGGCGCGCGAGGCGGGCAGCGAGGTCCAGAGCGTGGTCATCGACGACGACGTGGCGGTCAAGGACTCCACCTACACCCAGGGGCGGCGCGGTGTGGGCGGCACGGTGCTGCTCGAGAAGCTCGCCGGCGCCAAGTCCGAGGACGGCGCCGACCTCGCCAGCGTCACCGACCTCGCACGCAAGGTGATCGCGGGGGTCCGCTCGATGGGGCTCGCGCTCACCTCCTGCACCGTACCGGCGGCCGGCACGCCCACCTTCGACCTGGGCGACGACGAGGTGGAGATCGGCATCGGCATCCACGGCGAGCCGGGCCGTGAGCGCATCAAGATGGAGGCCGCCGACCAGCTCACCGACCGCATCACCAGGCCGGTGATCGAGGACCTCGGCCTCACCTCCGGTGAGCAGGTGCTGGTGTTCGTCAACTCCATGGGCGGCACGCCCCTGGCTGAGCTGTACGTGGTCTACCGCCGGGTCGCGCAGCTCCTCGACGAAGGCGGCGTGCGCATCGCCCGCAGCATCGTCGGCCCCTACATCACCTCCCTGGAGATGCAGGGCGCCTCGGTCACGATCCTCAGGCTCGACGACGAGCTGACCCGGCTGTGGGACGCGCCGGTGCACACCCCGGCGCTGCGCTGGGGCGTGTAGGCGGGCGGGCTCACCCGTGAGCGTCGGCGTGGTGGTCGTCTCGCACTCGGCCAAAGTGGCCGAGGGGGTCGTTGAGATGGCCGCGCAGATGGCGGGCGGGGTGCGCATCCGCGCCGCCGGCGGCACCGAGGACGGCGCCATCGGCACCGACGCCACCCTGATCGCCGGCGCCATCTCCGACGCCGACGAGGGCGACGGCGTGCTGGTGATCGTGGACCTCGGCTCGGCCGTGCTCTCGGCCCAGCTCGCCATCGAGGAGCTGATCGACGACGAGCGCCGCGGACGCGTGCGCATCGCCGACGCCCCGCTGGTGGAGGGGGCGATCATCGCCGCGATCCAGGCCAGCACCGGCTCCAGCCTGGAGGAGGTCGATGCCGCCGCCCACGGCGCCGCCAGCATGTCCAAGACCCAGGGCCAGGCGGGCTGAGCCTCGCCGCTCCCAGCTTGGTAGGCTGGCACCCGACATCTGTTCGCAATCTGTTCGGACACGCGCTGCGGGAGGGAGCCCGATCGTGGATGCCGCGTGCGTTCGCCACTGGCTCGAGGTCGCCGCCGCACGGATCGAGGCAGAACGCAACTACCTCACCCAACTCGACGCCGCCATCGGCGACGCCGACCATGGCACCAACATGCACCGCGGCTTCAACGCCGTCCTGGCACGGATGAGCGCGCTGGACGGTGCCACCCCCGGCCAGCTCCTGATCCAGGCGGGCAGGACGTTCGTGTCGATCGTGGGTGGCGCCGCCGGGCCGCTGTACGGCACCGCGTTCGTCCAGGCCGGGCAGGCGCTCGGCGACGGTGAGGCGTTCGGGCCGAAACGTCTGGTCGAGGCCATCCGCGCGTCGCTGGAGGGAGTCCAGCGGGTCGGCGCGGCCGTGGATGGCGACAAGACCATGGTCGACGCGCTCACCCGTGGGTTGTCGGCGTTCGAGGACGGCCTGCGCAACGGCACGCTCGAGGCGGCCGTGCGCGCCGCCCGGGCGGCGGCGATGGAGGGCATGCGGGCGACCATCCCGCTGCAGGCCCGCAAGGGCCGCGCCTCCTACCTCGGCCCGCGCAGCGTCGGCCACCAGGACCCCGGCGCGACCTCCACCGCGCTGCTGTTCGCCGCCATGGAGGACGCCGTGCTCGCCCAGCGCTCCCAGCGGCTCGCCGCCGGGCCAACCGGCCGACTCGGGGACCTCCATGAGCCCTGAGCCCATCATGATCCAGTCGGTCGCCCGCGCCACCCGCATCCTCAAGGCGCTCGGGTCGGAGCAGGCGCGGCTGGGCGTGACCGAGCTGGCCGACCGCCTCGGCCTGGCCAAGGCCACGGTGTACGGGCTGCTGCGCACGCTGGAGGCGCACCAGTTCGTGGAGCAGGACCTGGAGACCGGCAAGTACCGCCTCGGCCCCGCCCTGCTGCAGCTCGGCAACGCCTTCCTCGAAAACCACGAGCTGCGCGCCCGCTCGCTGCTGTGGGCGGAGTCGCTTGCGACCAGGATCCGCGAGGCGGTCCACGTCGGGGTCCTGCACCGGCCCAGCGTCCTGATCGTCCACCACGTGTTCCGCCCCGACGACTCGGTGCAGATCCTCGAGGTCGGCGCGTCGATCCCGTGGCACGCCTGCGCGCTGGGCAAGACGATGGTCGCCTACCTCGAGCCCGAGGAGCGCCGCGAGCTGCTGGACGGCGGCCTGCCGCGGCTCACCGGGCGGACCATCACCGACCCGGACGTGCTGGCCCGGGAGCTCGCCCGGATCGCGCGCGACGGCTACGCCGTCGAGGACCAGGAGGCCATCGTGGGGGAGGCGGGGGTCGCTGCGGCGCTGTTCGACCATCGCGGCATAATCGTGGGTGCCATCGGGGTCTCGGGGCCGGTCGAGCACCTCCTTCCCGACGGTCCTGCCACCGATGCGGTCGCCGCCGTCAAGGAAGCTGCCCGCGGCCTGTCCCGGGAGCTCGGCGCCGGCCGGCTGGCCATTCCCGGTGCAGGGGCATGACCGCTCGGCCTTGACCGCGTCTCTCCGCACCCGCAGTGAGCGCCTCGATCCGGGCGCCCGCCTCGCGCTGGAGCGCGCAGCCGGCAGCCTGCTCGCCCTCGCCGGGGAAGCCGGATTCGTCTGGAGCTCGCCCGCTCGCACCCTGATCACCGCCGGCGCCGCCGCCCGCATCCCGGTCCCAAACGGCCCGCGCCGCCTCGAGCGCCTGAGCGCCGCGGCCCAGTCGCTGCTGGGGGAGTCCGTGCCGGCGGGCCCGGCGGCAGGCTCGGCTTTGGGCCCGGCTCAAGGCCAGGGCCCGCCGCTGGCCTCGCCGTCGGGCACGGCCCTGGCGGTCGGGGCGATCCCCTTCGACGATCGCAGCCCCGGGGAGCTCATCGTCCCCGCCCTGGTCCTGGAGCCGGCCGCCGACGGCGGCCTGCAGGCCAGCAGCATCGCCCTCGGCGCCGACCCGCCCGACCCGATCAACCTCGCCGCCCGGCTGGTCGCGCGCGTCGCCGGCGAGGAATGGCCACGGCGGGCGGCGGTCACCTCCCGCTGGGAACGGCGGGACTGGCGGGCGGCGGTCGAGACGATCCTGCGGCTCATCGGGGCCGGGCGACTCGACAAGGCGGTGCTCGCCCGCGAGGTCGTGGTCGAGGCCGACCGGCCCTTCGGGCGGGCGGCGGTGCTCGCCCGGCTCGCCGCCAGGTCGGCCGGCTCCTACCTGTACGCCAGCGGCGGTTTCGTCGGCGCGAGCCCCGAGCTGCTGGTCGCCCGCCACGGGCGGATGGCCAGCTCGCGGCCGCTGGCCGGCACCGTGCCGCGCGGCGCGACTCCCGCCGAGGAGGCCCGCAGCCAGGCCTGGCTGCGCTCCTCGGCCAAGGAGGCGCTCGAGCACCGCCTGGTCGTCGATGCGGTCGCCGGCGCGCTCGCCAAGGCCGCCGAGCGGATCGAGATCGCCGCCACCGACGTGGTCCGGCTGCCGACCGTGTACCGCGGGGCTCGGCGAGGCGGCCCCCTCCGCGCTCGACCTGGTCGCCCTGCTGCATCCCACCCCGGCGGTGGCCGGCACGCCCCGCGACGCTGCCCTCAGCCTGCTGGCCTCGCTGGAGCCGGCCGGCCGCGGCCTGTACGGCGGCCCGGTCGGCTGGATGGACGCGGCCGGCGACGGCGAGTGGGCGGTCGCCCTGCGCTGCGCGAGCCTGGCCGGACCCCGTGCCCGCCTGCTCGCCGGCGCGGGGATCGTCGCCGGCTCGGACCCGGACGCCGAGTGGGACGAGACCGCCAGCAAGCTCCAGGCCATGCTGGAGGTCCTCACCGGCCCGTAGGGCCCCGCAGCGTCGGTAGCGGTGGCGACGCAGCGCGCGGACGATGGCCTGATGTTGGGCGTCGAGGCGTTCCCGCCCGGCACGCAGGGCGTAGCGGGTGCGCGCGAGCTGGCCGGGCTCACGAAAGGATCTTGCCGCTGCCGTGAACCGGCTGGCGCTGCCGTGCAATAGAGAGGCGATGGACGACGACGAGCTGATCGCCAGCGTCGCGGCCGGCGACGATACGGCGCTGCGGGAGCTGTTCTCGCGGCACGCGCCGTGGCTGGCGGCCCGGCTGCGATCGGTGTTGTCCGCCACCGACGTCGAGGACGTCCTGCAGGAGACCTTCCTCGCGGTCTGGACGGGCGCACGCGGGTACCGGCCGGAAGGCTCGGCGGGCGGCTGGGTGTGGGGGATCGCGCGGCGGCAGGCCGCCCGGTTCCTGCGCGGCCGCGACCCGGCCGTGCTGTCCCAGTCGGCGGCGGCCGCGGCGAGTGGATCCCACGCGGGCGACCCGGCTGAGGCGGCGCTGGCACGAGCGGAGATCACCGACGCGGTGGCTGTGCTCGGCCCCGAGGGCAGTCCAGAGCGTGAGGTCTGGCGGCTGATGTACTGCGAAGTGGTGAGCGCGACCGCGCGGCGGAAGGAGGGCACGATGAGCGACCCGGACGCGGGCCGGGATCACCCGGCCGCCGCGACGAGAGCGCATCCGGATAGTGGACCGCCAGATGTTGACCTGGGCAGGGTGTGGACCGGGATCGCCGCGCGGGTGTGGCGCCGTGAGCCGGGGTGGCTGGAGTGGGCGGCCGGGCGGCTGCTGCGTTCGCCGGGCCTGGCCCGGGCGCTGCTGACCACCCCGTCGCTGCTGGTGCCGTGGCTGATCGCCACCGTGGTGGTGGTCGGCGCGGGTGCCCTCGCAACGCTGGGTACCGGCCAGCCGCTGGTCTGGGTGGTGACGCCTGCGCTGGCGGCGGCGGGCATCGCCTACGCGTACGGGCCGGGCATGGACCCGGCGTGGGAGCTGTCCTGCAGCATGGCGGTCAGCGACCGGATGGTGCTGCTGGTCCGGGCGCTGGCGGTGTTCGCGGTGAATGCGGCCCTGGGGCTGGCGGCGGCGGCGGGGATGGCCGCCTGGGTGATCACGGTGCTGTCCGCGTGGGTGGCTGACGGACAGCTGACCGCCGCGGTCACGAGTTCTGCCCTTGTGGTTCCCTACCTGGCGGCCGCCGCCTGCTGTGTCGTGGTCGCCGTGTATGCGACCCGGATCCCGAGAGGAATGTCATGAACATCGAGCTAACGGACCTGACCCGGCGATTCGGCCGCAGCCAGGCGGTAGCCGGAGTGAGCCTGGAAGCCGGCCCGGGGGTGTTCGGGCTGCTGGGGCCCAACGGCGCGGGGAAGACCTCGCTGCTGCGGATGATGGCGACGGTGATCGCGCCGTCCTCGGGCCGGATGCGGCTGCTCGGCCGTGACCCGGGTGCATACGGGCAGCGCAGGCAGATCCGGCGCAGGCTCGGCTACCTGCCACAGAACCTCGGCTACTACCCGGCGTTCACCGTGGTCGAGTTCGTGGAGTACTTCGCGCTGCTCAAGGAGATGACACCGGCGCGGATTCCCGCCGCGGTGGCGGCCGCCGTCGAACGTGTCGACCTGGGCGGCAAGGCGAAAGCGAAGCTGCGCACCCTGTCGGGCGGAATGCTGCGCCGGGTAGGGATCGCGCAGGCGATCGTCAACGATCCCGAGCTGCTGCTGCTTGACGAGCCGACCGCCGGGCTGGACCCGGAGCAGCGGGTGCAGTTCCGTGGCCTGCTGCGCGGCCTCGGTCAGCGCGCCTCCATCGTCGTGAGTACCCATCTGGTCGAGGACGTGGGCGCCGCCTGCACCGAGGTCGCGCTGATGGATCAAGGCAAGATCGTCTTCCGTGGCACCCCGCAGGAGCTGACCACCCGTGGCGAGGGGCGCGGCACCGGCGACGCGGCACTGGAACGCGGATACACCGCGGTACTGGCGGAGGCGCGGGCATGACCGCCGCCAGTGCCGCGGCGCGGGTACGTCGGCCGCGCGCCGCCCGGTCCTTCCCCGGCTCGGTGGCGCGGCTGCTGCGCCTGGAGCTGCGCCGTAGCCCGTGGCCGTGGATGATTCCGCTGCTGGCCGCGCTGTTTTTCTTCGATCCCCACAGGATGGCGATGGGCTATGCCGCGGTCTGGGCGGTGCGCGCCTCGGTGATCGGCAACCACCTGGTGCCGGACCTTGTGCCGTTCGCCGCCGGGGTCTCGGCCTGGGCCGGTCGCGGGAGGTTCGCCGCGACGCCGCGGACCTGGTTGCGGCGACCGCTCGTGCGGGCTGGGTGCGGCGGGGGGCCGCGCTGGCGGCTGCCTTCTGCTGGGTGCTGGCGGTGTTCCTGTGCTTCGTGGCCGTCCTGTACGCGGTCACCGCGTATCAGGCCACCTGGGGCGGCCCGCCGTTGTGGCCGGTGGCGGTCGGCGCGGCGGAGCTTGCCGCGGCGTGCGCGGTCGGGTTCGCCGCCGGGGTGTTCGTTCCCAGCCGGTTCACCGCGCCGCTGGCCGCGGTCGGTTCGTACCTCGTGTCCATGGTGGCATTCAGGCAGGCGCTCGGCGCCACGGGCGGGTACGCGCTGCTCTCGCCGATGACCTCGCTGGCGTGCTGGGCGCCGCCGCTTTCATCGACAGCATCCGGACCGACTTCGTGACGACCTACATCGCCGGATCCGGCGCCTACGTCCCAGCGACCGGCACCCCCGCACAGCAGGCGGTCGAGATGGCCCTGCTCAAGGCGGCAGGCGTGCAGAAACCACCCCACGTGCCGCCGCCTCCGGCGGCAATCTCCGCTGCGGCCAGCCGGTTCGCGGCGCTGCCGGCCGCGGCCCAGCACGCCTGGCTCGTGGCCCACCTGCCCGCGCTGCGCGCCGGCCACATCACCCTGGCGCAGCTGCCATGACCACAGCCAGCCTGCAGAAGCCGCCACCGGGAGCCCTACCGGCAGCGGCCCGGCCGTGGCCAGCCCTGCAGGCCGGGCCGCGCCTGGTACGCCTGCACCTGGCCAGCCGCCGCATCCCGTCCGGCCTGGCGGTACTGGCCGGGTGCGGCGCCGCACTGTGGGTGGCGCTGCACTGGCACTGGACCGTGGGCAGCGGCACCGGCGCGCAGTCGATACCGGTCATCCTCGAAGCCGGAACCGCAGGGGTCATCGCGGTCACCATCCACAGTCCGTTCGGCGAGCCGGAGCGCGCGACCGGTCGCTGGCTGCCCTACCTGCGGCTGGGTACCACCATGGCGCTGGCCGCGGCCGCCGTCGGCGCCCTCGCCACCGGGGCGGCCATCGCGGGAGGCCTGGACGGCGGCACCCTGGACCTGCTGCGCAATGTTGCCGGGCTGACCGGCATCGGCCTGCTGCTGGCCGCCGTGACCGGCGGCGGCCTGGCGTGGACCGGCCCGATGGCCTACATGGTGGTGGCCGAGTACGCGCTCCTGGAGTCGTGGACCACGCCATGGGTCTGGCCGGCCCGGCCGCCGCACGACCGCGGCGGCGCGATCTGCGCCGCCCTGGTCTTCGCCGCCGGGATCGTGGTCGTCACGCTGTGCGGCGCCCGGGACTCAGCGCGCGACTAGCAATGGTCGCTTGTCGGGTCGGCCTCCACCCCCAACCTCTCAGCCCGGCTCGAACCCGCCCACAGAAAGGTGAAGAGTCGCATATGGGTTCTATGGGTTCTCTACGCCAACACACTGCGCCAGGGCCACCCTCAACCTCGCCGACCGCAATTTCTTCTCCATGGCCCGGTGGGTGCGGTTCACCGCGACCGGAGCGCATCTGGCCTGGCGGGTGAAGAACGGCGCCAGGGACGGGCGGCGCGCCGCGGGTCACGGTGCCGGCTCGGCCGCGGCGTACGCGGCGGCCACCGCTTCGATCACCTCCCCGTGCCTGGCCCGGTTGGCGGCGCGGTCGCTCGGCACCAGCAGCACCTCGGTGCCACCGCGACCGAGCGCGGCCTCCAGCGCCGGGCCCAGCTCGGACGCCTTGGTCAGCCGCTGGCACGGCAGGCGCGCGGCCACCGCGAGGTCGGCGAGATCCAGCCCGTGCGGCGTGGCGAACAGCGTCTCGAAGGCGGGCGCCGGCAGGTCCGCCTGGGGTAGGAACGAGAAGATCCCGCCGCCGTCGTTGTCGCACACCACCAGCACCACGCCTGGACGCCGGCCAGCCGCCCCGAGCAGGCTGGTCGCGTCGTGCAGGAACGACAGGTCGCCGCAGAGGGCGGCCACCGGCCCATCGGTCACCGCCGCCACCCCGAGCGCGGTGGCGACGAAGCCGTCGATGCCGCTGACGCCGCGGTTGGCCACCAGACGCAGGCCGTCGCGAGGTGCGGCGAACGCGTCGACGTCCCGCACGGGCATGCTGGAGCCGACCACAAGGGTCGCCCGGTCCGGCAGCGCGGCGACCAGGTCACGAGCGACGCGCCCCTCGAACGGCTCCTCGCTCGAGTCCAGCAGCTCGTCGATCGCCTGCCTGGCCAGCGCCTCCGCCCGCAACCAGCCGCCCAGCCAGGCATGGCTCCGGCGACCCGGCTGGCCGATGGCGGCGGTGAGCGCCTCGAGCAGGGCGGACGGGTCGGCCACCAGATGGCCGCTGGCCGCCCGCCCGGGGTCTGGCCAGCCGACCTCCGGATCGACCATCACCTGTGGGACCGCGGCGTCGAGCCAGCCGCTGAGCACCTTGCTGGTCGCTGCGGCGCCCACCCGGAGCACCAGGTCGGGCCGGTGCTCCGCGGCGAAGCCGGGCAGCCGCAGAAGGCTGTCATAGGTGGAGACCGCCGCCGGGCCGCGCCGCGCGCCCGAGAGCGGGTCGGCCAGCACCGGCCAGGCAGCGGCGGCGGCAAAGCCGTCGACCGCGGCGGGGTCGAGGCGCGCGTCCCAGCCGACCACCAGCAGCCCGCGCGGGGCGCCGCACACGGCCTCGGCCAGCGTCTCGACCTCGGCGCGGTCGGGGCGCTGCGGCCGGCGGGACACGCGGGTCCATGGCGCCCCGGCCGGCCGGCCCGGCGCCGGTGCGCCCTGCAGTGGCTGGGGCACCAGCGGCTCGGCGAAGGCGAGGTTCAGGTGCACCGGCCCGGCCGGTGGGCCGAGCGCGGCCATCCAGGCCCGGGCGGCCAGTGAGCGCCAGTACCGCCCGTCGGCCGCGTCGCCGTCGCCCGCGCCGCCGTCGCCCGGGACCCCGGTTGCGGCCGGCATGCCCACCTCGCAGAACAGGCGCACCGATGCGCCGTAGAGCTTGATCTGGTCCACGGTCTGGTTGGCCCCGGTGCCACGCAGCCCCGGCGGGCGGTCGGCGGTCAGCAGCAGCAGGGGAGCGTGGGCGTGGTCGGCCTCCAGCACCGCGGGATGCAGGTTCGCCGCCGCCGTCCCCGAGGTGCACAGCACCGCTGCGGGACGGCCGGACGCCTTGGCCGCCCCGAGCGCGAAGAACGCGGCCGAGCGCTCGTCCAGGTGCACGTGCAGGCGCACCCCGGGGTGCTCGGCCAGGGCGAGCGCGAGCGGGGCCGAGCGCGACCCCGGCGCCAGGCAGGCGTCGGTGAGACCGGCCCGGACCAGCTCGTCGACCAGCGTGAGGGCGAGCCGCCAGTTGGCGGCAGCAACGCTCACCGGACCGTCACCGGCTGTCCATCGCAAGCAGGCCCAGGCCTGGCAGGTACGATGCCGCCGTGCTCCATCGCCGTGTCGAAGGCGGGCGGGGCGAGCCGGTGGTGCTCGCCCATGGCTTCACCCAGACGCTCGCCTCCTGGGACCCGATCGCCACGCGCCTGGCCGCCCGCGGCCGCGTGGTGCGCGTGGACCTGCCCGGGCACGGCGGGTCGGCAGCGGTCAGCGCCGGCTTCGACGAGGCCGCCGGGCTGGTCGCCGAGGCGGGTGGGCATGCGGCCTACGTCGGCTACTCGCTGGGTGGCCGGCTCTGCCTGCGGTTGGCGCTGGACCGGCCGGACCTGGTCAGGGCACTGGTGCTGATCGGCGCCTCGCCCGGCATCGCCGATCCGGCCGAGCGGGCGGCCCGCCGCGTGGCCGACGAGGCGCTGGCGGCGGAGCTGGAGCGCGACGGTCTGGAGCGGTTCCTGGAGCGCTGGCTGGCGCAGCCGCTGTTCGCGACCCTCCCGCCGGCGCGTGCCGGGCGGGCGGCGCGGCTGGCCAACACGGCCGCCGGGCTCGCTGGCAGCCTGCGCCTGAACGGCACCGGCGCACAGGCGCCGCTGTGGGAGCGCCTCGGCTCGCTGCACCCGCCGGTGCTGCTGCTGGCCGGCGCGCTCGACCGGAAGTTCACGGGCCTCGCCGAGCGCATGGCCGCCGCGGTCGGTCCCGCGGCCGAGGTGGCGCTGGTCCCTGGCGCCGGCCATGCGGCGCACCTGGAGCGTCCCGATGCCGTCGGCGACCTGATCGAGGGCTTCCTCGACCGCCACCACGCCGGCGGCGGGGACCGGGGCTGCGGGGGTCGGGGCGCCAGGTCCTGAGGCGCGAGTGGCCGAGGCGCCAGGACCTGACGTCACGACAGCCACAGTCCCACGGTGAGCAGCACGCAGACCACCAGCTGCAGGCGCGCGGTGCCGACCAGCGCCGCGACCAGACCGGGGCCGTCCTCGCGCCGGCACACCAGCCGCAGCGGGCCGGCGGCGAGCGGCAGGGCGGCCAGGGCGACCAGCGCCGGCGGCCGGGCCACGCCGATCAGCGCCACGAGCAGGAACATGGCCGCCACGGCGGCCACGAACAGCGCCCGCGAGCGCGCGCGGCCGAGCCGCACGACCAGCGTGCGCTTGCCGGCCGCGCGGTCGCCGTCCAGGTCGCGGATGTTGTTGGCGAGCAGGATCGCCACCGCGCCGAGGCCCACCGGGAAGGAGGCCGCCACGGCCAGCGGCGAGACCCGCTCGAGCTGGACGTATGCGGTGCCCACGGTGGCCACCAGGCCGAAGAAGACCAGCACCGCCAGCTCGCCGAAGCCGGCGTAGCCATAGGGGCGGGGGCCGCCGGTGTACAGCATGGCCGCCAGGATGCAGGCCACGCCGACCAGCAGCAGTCGCAGGTCGACCGCGACGGCGAGGCTGAGCCCGGCCAGGGCGGCGAGGGCGAACGCGACCGCCGCGGCACGCCGCACCCGAGCGGGGCTCGCCAGACCCGAGGCGGTCAGCCGGACCGGGCCGAGGCGGGCGGGCGTGTCCGAGCCGCGGATGCCGTCTGAGTAGTCGTTGGCGTAGTTGACGCCGACCTGGATCGCGACCGAGACGACCATGGCCGCCAGCGCCCGCCATGCCAGCAGCCGCCCCTGCGACGCCGCCACGGCGGTGCCGACCAGCACCGGGCAGACCGATGCCGCCAGCGTGCGCGGGCGCGCGCCCTGGAGCCAGATGCCCGGGCCGCGCGCGCTGTGGGACCCCTTGCCGAGGACCTCCTCCATGTCTCAGGCCTCCAGCGCCGCTCAGGGCCTGCGGGGAAACTTGGAGAAGTCGGGCCGGCGCCTCTCGCGGAAGGCGTCGCGGCCCTCCTGCGCCTCCTCGGTCATGTAGTAGAGGAGCGTGGCGTCGCCGGCGAGCTGCTGGATCCCGGCGAGCCCGTCGGTGTCGGCGTTGAGCCCAGCCTTGAGCAGGCGCAGGGCCAGCGGGCTCTGCCGCAGGATCCGGTGGCACCAGTCGAGGGTCGTCTCCTCCAGGCGGTCGAGCGGCACCACCGTGTTGACCAGGCCCATCTGCAGCGCCTGCCGGGCGTCGTACTGGTCGCACAGGAACCAGATCTCGGCGGCCTTCTTGCGGCCCACCGTGCGGGCGAGCATGCCCATGCCGTAGCCGCCGTCGAACGAGCCGACCCTGGGGCCGGTCTGGCCGAAGCGCGCGTTGTCGGCCGCGATCGTGAGGTCGCACACCAGGTGCAGGACATGGCCGCCGCCGATCGCGTAGCCGGCCACCATGGCGATCACGGGCTTGGGCAGGCGGCGGATCTGGATCTGCAGGTCGAGCACGTTGAGGCGGCCGACGCCGTCCTCGCCGACGTAGCCGTCGTCACCGCGGATGCGCTGGTCGCCGCCGGAGCAGAAGGCCTCGGTCCCCTCACCGGTCAGGACGATCACGCCGATCCCGGGGTCGTTGCGGGCCGCCTCGAAGGCGTCGGACAGCTCGAACAGCGTCCTGGGCCGGAACGCGTTGCGCACCTCCGGCCGGCAGATCGTGATCTTCGCGATCCCCTCGGCGGTCTCGTAGCGGATGTCGCCGTGGTCACCGTGCCGCTGCCACTCCACCCTCTGCCCCCTGCCCCCTGGCGGTCTGTCGGTCTGGTCAAGCTCTGGCGCTTGCGGCGCATGCTACCGCTGTCCCCGGACCGCCGCCCCGCCTTGTCCACAGCCCCGGGTGAGCTGTTAGCCTCGACATCCATGTCGAGGTCCAAGCCGAGCCGGGCGCTGGGACGGCCGCTGCTGGCGGTCCTGCTGCCGCGTGCCGCCGCGGCGCGCGCGGTGGTGCGCGGCTGGCAGGCGGGCGAGGCGGTGCTGCCGCTCGACCCGGCCGCGCCCGCCGCGGAGCTCCGTCGTACGCTGGCGGCGCTGCGCCCGACGCACCTGCTGGACGGCCACGGGCGCGCCGCCCTGCCCGGCGGTGAGCCGGTGGGGGAGGACATCGCCGCGGTCGTGGTCACCTCCGGCACGACCGGGACGCCCAAGGGGGTCGAGCTGACCGCCGCCGGCATCGAGGCGTCCGCCGGCGCGGTGTCGGCGGCGATCGGCGCCGGCCCGGGCGACCGCTGGCTCGCCTGCGTGCCGCTGCACGCGGTGGCGGGTCTGGCGATCGTCGCCCGTGCCTGGCACTCGGACCTGCCCATCGACGTCCACGAGCGCTTCGACGCCGGCCTGGTCGACCGCGCCGCGCGGGAGGGCTCGGCCACCCTGGTGTCGCTGGTTCCCACCATGCTGGCACGGCTGCTGGACGGCGGCGCCGACCTCGGCCGCTTCCGCCGGATACTGCTCGGCGGCGGCCCGCCGCCGCCCGGGCTGCTGGCCAGCGCCGCCGACCGCGGCGCCGCGGTGGTTGCCACCTACGGCCTGACGGAGACGTTCGGGGGCGTGGCGCACGACGGCCACCCGCTGCCCGGGGTGGAGCTCTCCATCACCGCGGAGGGGGAGATCGCCGTGTGCGGACCGGTGGTCATGCGCCGCTACCGGCACGACCCTGCCGGGACGCGCGCCGCGCTCCGCGGCGGGCTGCTCCACACCGGCGATCTCGGCCGGATCCGGCCCGACGGGCGCCTGGAGGTCCTCGGGCGCCGCGACGACCTGGTCATCAGCGGCGGGGTCAGCGTGCAGCCGGCCGAGGTCGAGATGGTCCTCGGCGACCATCCGGCGGTCGCCGAGGTGGCGGTGGCGGGCGTGCCGGACGCGCAGTGGGGACAGCGGCTGGTCGCCTATGTCGTCCCCGAGGACATGCGCCGGCCGCCGTCGCTGGAGGAGCTGCGCGCCCACGCCCGTGACCGGCTGGCCACGGCAAAGGCGCCACGTGAGCTGGTGGTGATGGACGAGCTACCCCGCACCCCGTCGGGAAAGATCCTGCGCCGCCGGCTCGCGGGCCTGGCGTTGGCGACAGGCCCGCGAGCCGTGGCGGCGCAACCACCCGGTGCGCCGCCTGAGACCTGAAGGATGCGGAGTCGAGCGTTTCCAGAGATCGAGACTGAGCTGCGGCTGAACGGCTAGGCGACCTCGGCGTTGGCGATAGCGGCGCGACCGGACGGGCCGACCCCGTGGACACGGTCGAGCACCTGCTGCCAGAGCAGCCGCTCGAGCTCCTCCATGCGCTGGCTGGTCTCCTCGTCGGTGACCATGCCGCGCGCGTGGCCCTGCCGGAGCGCAGCGAGCTCGTTCTCTACGAATGACATGGGAAATCTGATCCTTTCCGCCCGGTCCCGCCCGGGCTGTGCTGCGGAACGCGGCGGGTAGCGTGAGCTGGGGGACCCGCCAACAGCCTGCTGACCTGGAAATTCTTTCGTTCCAGGCGGGTCGAGCGCAAATCGAAACGCCAAATCGTGCCGACCGGCATACCCGGAGCCATCGTCGCATCGCCGCCAGCCCGGCGCGACCCGACCGGCGCGGTTATCGTGGTGGGATGGAGGATCCCGCGGCCATCGGCGCCGTCCAGCCTCCCGGCGGGCAGGCTGACGCCGGCTGGTTCGGGCCGGACAGCGTCTCCTGGAGGGTCCTGCGCGAGGGCTCGGTGATGATCGGCGGCGTGCGGGCGCTGCTCATGCACGCCGCCCATCCGCTGGTGGCGGCCGGCGCTCGACAGACCGGCATGTACGACCGGGACCCGTGGAAACGGTTGGAGCGCACCCTGCGGCAGACCTTCACCGTCGTGTTCGGCACCAGGCAGGAGGCGGCGGAGGCGTCCAGGCGCATCGACGAGATCCACGGCGTGGTCAAGGGGATCGACCCGGTGACCGGCCTGCCATACGACGCGCGCGACCCCGACCTGCTGCTGTGGGTCCACGCCTGCCTGGTGTCGAGCTTCCTGGAACTCGAGCGTCGCACCGTCGGCAAGCTCGACGACGCCGGCAGGCAGCGCTTCCACGAGGAGCAGATGCTCGCGGTGGAACCGTTGCGGCTGCCGCGCGAGCGCATCCCCGCCACCGTCCAGGCGCTGGATGCCTACCTCGACGAGGTGATCGCCGGCGGGATCCTGCGCCGCACCGAGGCGGCCGCCTCCGTCGCCGACCTGGTGCGCCTGCCACCGGCCCAGGTCCCGCGGCGCTGGCTCTGGCGGCTGGTCAGCTTCCTCGCATTCCACTCCCTGCCCCCGGACCTGCGGCGTTTCTACGGCGTGCGCCACGGCGCCCGGCACGAGCTGGCCACCAGGGCGATCGGCTGGACGATGCGGCACGACCGACCGCTCATGCCACCGCGCTGGCGTTTCATCGCCCCGGCGCTGGTGGCCGGCGCGAGGCTGCGCGGCGAGCCCGCCAGGGTCGCCGACGTAGGCCTGTTCCTGCCGCGCCGCGGCGCGCCGCGCTGACGGGCGGGTCGAGCTGTCCCGGTTCGGCCGCCAGCACGCAGATGGCCTGCGTATCGAAGGTTTCCGGCGGTGGAGCACGATTCGGACCGGCATCCGCTGGGTAGGGGACTTGCTTGCCTTCGTCGCTAGATTCGCGGTACACGGAGGATCTTGCTACCACGGTGGGACGGTGGGACGCTTTGTGATGGAGATAGACTCCGGTCTATCCCAGTTTGTACACATGGCGGCGCGCCAGGACGATCTGGCGCTGGGACCGCAACGCGGATCGCCGAGGAGGTGCGATGGCGGTCTGGTCGGTCGGGGGTCGGCGCGCTCGGTCGCGCGCCGCCCGAAGCTTCGGCGAAGATCAGGGGGTCTGCGGCAATGCGGCACGACGGGACTGAGGACCAGCAGAGCAACCAAACGACAGCGCTCTCCAGGCGTGGCTTCCTCAAGACGACGGGGACCCTCGCGGTCGCCGGAGTCGGCTCCGGCCTGCTGGCGGCCTGCACCGGCCCGGCGAGCTCGCCGGGCAGCGGGGCGGGCGGCGGCAAGCAGCTCCGCATCCTCCAGTGGAGCCACTTCATCCCCGCCTACGACAAGTGGTTCGACGGCTTCGTCAAGAAGTGGGGCGACGACAACGGCGTGACCGTCACCGTCGATCACATCAACAACGCCGACATTCCCGCGCGCACCGCCGCGGAGATCAACGCCAGCCAGGGCCACGATCTCATCGAGTGGATCATCCCGCCCTCCTCGCTCGAGCCCAGCGTGGTCGAGCTCAGCGACGTCGTCCAGGAGGTTGGGAAGAAGTACGGCGAGCAGATCTCGTTCTGCAAGGCGTCGAGCTTCAACCCGACGACCAACAAGTACTACGGCTTCTGCCACACCTGGACCCCCGACCCCGGCGACTACCGCAAGAGCCTGTGGCAGAAGGTCGGCCTGCCGAACGGCCCTTCCACCTGGGACGACCTGCTCAAGGGATCCGCCGAGATCAAGCGCATGCAGAGCATCCCGGCGGGCATCGGCATGTCCCAGGAGGTCGACTCCAACATGGTGGCCCGGGCGCTCATCTGGTCGTTCGGGGGCTCGATCCAGGACGCGCAGCAGAACGTGGTGATCAACTCGCCCCAGGTGATCGACGCGGTCGACTACATGGCGAAGCTGTTCAAGCAGAGCATGACCGACGAGATCTTCAGCTGGAACGCGGCCTCCAACAACCAGGGCCTGATCGCGGGGCGGCTGTCCTACATCGTCAACTCGATCTCCGCCTACCGCAGCGCGCAGGCCTCCAACCCCACGGTGGCCAACGACATCTACTTCGTGCCAGCGCTCAAGGGCCCCTCCGGCAAGGGGCTGGCCGGCGAACACGTGGTCCGCAGCTACATCATCCCCAAGTACTCCAAGAGCGTGGACACGGCCAAGAAGTTCCTGCTCTTCCTCGCCGACCACTCCGAGGACGTGACCAACAACTCCAAGCTCTACGACTTCCCCGCCTTCAAGACCGCCCCGGCCTGGAGCAAGCTCCCCGGCTGGCTCGACAACGATCCGTTCCAGTCGCAGCCGGCCAACAAGCTCGCGCTGCTCAAGGACGCCCAGTCGTGGAGCACCAACGTCGGCTACCCAGGTCCCGCCAGCGCCGCCGAGAGCGAGGTGTTCAACACCTTCGTGCTGCCGAACATGATGGCCGACGCGGCCCGCGGCACGCCGGCCAAGGAGGCCGTGGCAAAGGCGGAGGCCGCGATCAAGCCGATCTTCCAGAAGTGGCGCAAGCAAGGGCTTGTCGGCGGCAACGCCTGAACCTGAGGCGAGGGGTCTGCAATGGCGGTGGTGGAGACCAGAGGGGCGCGCAAGGTCTACGTCGGGAGCACCCCGGCGGTCGACGGCATCGACCTGCGCACCGACGAGGGCGAGTACCTCGTCCTGCTCGGCCCGTCGGGGTCGGGCAAGACCACCTTGCTGCGCATGATCGCTGGGCTGGAGCGGCCCACCGACGGTGAGGTGCTGATCGGGGGCAGGGTGGTGAACGACCTGCCCCCGCGGGCCCGGCGCATCGCCATGGTCTTCCAGAGCTACGCGCTGTACCCACACAAGACGGTCGAGGCCAACATCTCCTTCCCGCTGGCCGCCGCCGGCATGCCGAAGGAGAAGCGGCCCGAGCGCATCCACTGGGCGGCCTCGCTGCTGAGCATCGACCACCTGCTGGACCGCAAGCCGCGCCAGCTCTCAGGTGGCGAGCGGCAGCGGGTCGCCCTGGCGCGGGCGCTGGTCCGCGAGCCCCAGGTCTTCCTGCTCGACGAGCCGCTGTCCAATCTCGACGCCAAGCTGCGCGCCACCGCCCGCGAGGACCTCAAGGAGTTCCAGCGGCGGGTGGGCATCACGACCATCTACGTCACCCACGACCAGGTGGAGGCGATGGGCCTCGGCGACCGCATCGCCGTGCTCGACAAGGGACGGCTGCAGCAGGTCGGGACGCCGCAGGAGATCTACCACGACCCGACGAACACCTTCGTCGCCACCTTCGTCGGCTCGCCGCCGATGAACCTGCTCGAGCAGGACGGCTCGCTCGTCGGCTTCCGGCCGGAGCATTTCCTGCCAGAGTCGCTGGTCAGCGAGAGCGAGGGCCGGGTGCCGCTCGACTACCGCGTCGACCGGGTCGAGTACCTCGGCTCCGACCGCCTGATCTACGGCACCATCCCCGCGATCTCCCCAGACGTCAAGGTGATCTCGAGGCTGCCGTTCACCGTGACCATGCCAGTGGAGGAGGGCGCGACCGCCCAGTTCGCGTTGGCCGAGTCGAGCCTGTGCTTCTTCAGCCCCTCCAGCGGTGAGCGGATCGCACCGCGGCCGCTCAAGGGGGTGACGGCGTGACCACCGCCACCCCCGAGGTCGCCTCCGGTGCACGGGAGCGCACGCGCCGCTACCTGCTGGACCGGGAGGGCCTGCTCGGGTCGCTGATGCTGCTCCCGTCGGTGGTGTACCTGCTCGCCCTGGTCGGCTTCCCGCTGATCATGGCACTGCTGTACTCCTTCACCGACATCACCACCGGGCGCCCGGCGCTGCACTTCGTGGGCCTGGACACCTTCCGCGCCGCGCTGAGCGACCCGGTGACCAGGACCTCGCTGCGCAACACCGTGGTCTTCACGCTCGTCTCGCAGGTCGTGGTGGTGGTGCTGTCGGTGGTCCTGGCCTTCGCGCTGCGGGCGGACTTCCGTGGCAAGTGGTTCGCGCGCTTCCTGATCCTGCTGCCCTGGACCACGCCGATCGCGCTGGGGACGATCGCCTGGCTGTGGATGCTGGACTCGATCTTCAGCCCGATCGACTGGGTGCTGGCCCACCTCGGGCTCATCGGCCAGGGCAGCCACATGTTCTGGCTGGGCAGGCGCGGGCTCGCGATGGGATCGGTGATCGCCGTCCAGGCGTGGCGCATGCTGCCGCTGTCAACCGTGATCCTGCTGGCCGGCCTGGCCTCGATTCCGCAGGAGATCCGCGAGGCGGCCGAGATCGACGGCGCCGGCTTCTGGCGGCGCATGCTCGGCATCGAGGTGCCGCTGCTGCTGCCGATCACCGCCGTGGCGTTGCTGTTCGGCATCGTCTTCACCTTCACCGACATGACGGTGGTCTTCGTGCTGACCCGGGGTGGTCCCGAGAACGCCACCCAGGTGCTGGCGAGCTGGGCGTTCTTCCGCGGCATCGAGGGCGGCAGCCTGGGGGAGGGCGCCGCGGTGGCGGTGTTCATGTTCCCGGTGCTGGCGGGCATCGCCGCGCTGGTCCTGCGGATGGTCTCGCGCCGGGAGGTGGGATAGATGGCCGCCATGAGCGCCCGCCAGGTCCGCAACCGCGCCCGCATCTACACGGTCGTCGGCCTCTTCGCGCTGTTCGCCTCGTTCCCGTTCCTCTGGGCGATCATCACGATGTTCAAGACCGACCCCGACCTGTACAACGTCAACAACAACCCCTTCCTCTACAACCGCCCGCCGACGCTCGCCCACCTGCGCCTGCTGTTCCAGGAGACGCCATACCTCACCTTCGTGCGCAACACCGTGCTGATCGGGCTGCTGGTGGTGCTGATCACGCTGGCGTTCGGCATCCCCGCCGCCTACGCGCTGGCGCGGCTCACCGGGCGCTGGGGGAGCCGGCTCGGGGTCGCGATCTTCCTGGTGTACCTGGTGCCGCCGACGCTGCTGTTCATCCCGCTGTCGCGCATGGTCGCCTCGATGCGGCTGCAGGACACCATCTGGTCGCTGGTGGTCATCTACCCGACCTTCACGATCCCGCTGTCGGTCTGGCTGCTGAGCGGGTTCTTCAAGTCGATCCCGCGCGACGTCGAGGAGCAGGCACAGGTCGACGGGTACAGCCGCATCCAGGCGTTCGTCCGCACCGTCCTGCCGCTGGCGCTGCCGGGGATCTTCACGGTGGTGGTGTTCGCTTTCACGCTGACGATGCACGAGTTCATCTACGCGCTCGCCTTCATCGCCAGCTCGGATCACATGACGATCAGCGTCGGGGTGCCGACCAACCTGGTACGCGGGGACGTGTTCTTCTGGCAGTCCCTGATGGCCTCGGCGGTGATCATCGCGGTCCCCGTCGCCCTGGTCTACAACTTCTTCCTGGACCGCTTCGTCCAGGGCTTCACGCTCGGCGCCGTCAAGGGCTGAGCGGCCGCTCCTCCGCGGTCTGGTCCAGGTGACGCTCCAGAGCGTCGAGGCGAGTGGCCCACAGCCGCCGGTAGGGCTCCAGCCAGGCGTCGACCTCGACCAGCGGTTCCGGGCGCAGCTCGTACCAGCGCCGCTGCGCGTCCTGGCGGACCCGCACGAGGCCGGCCTCGCGCAGGACGCGCAGGTGCTTGGAGGTCCCGGGCTGGGTCAGGCCGAGCAGGTCGACCAGCTCGCCCACCGAGCGGGGACGCTCACGAAGGAGATCCAGGATGTGCCTGCGCCTGGGCTCCGCCAGGACCTCGAACGTCGTCGCCATGCGCCGCCGCTCCGTCAGGCTGGGTCGGTGGAGGCCGCCCTGCTCACCCCAGGGCGCGCAACGTCACCACCCCGACCAGCACAAGATGAGTTGTTGAGCTGGTTGGCGTATGACAACGTTGGGCCAAGGCAGACGAGCTCGTATCTGGTACTGGGAACAGGTGCCGCGATGGGTGGAGGTCAACGGGTTCAGGTCGCGAGGGCGGCATGATCACCGCTCGCCCGCTGACGGCTGAACAGCAACGGCTCGTCCTCTTCGCGTTCCGCCACCCGCGTGGTCGCTACACGACCGAGCGTGCTGGCCAGCTCTCTGGCGTGCCGGCCCGCACCTTGTACGACTGGGCAAAGGAAGGCGTCCTTGCGCCGGATTACCCCGGGCGCCCCATGGCCTGGTCCTACCGTGACCTCGCCTTCGTTCGGTTGCTTGCCTGGCTTCGGCAGGGTCATATGGAGCGCCGGAAGGCCGTTCACCGTGTTGCCCACATCCGGAACGTGATGACAGACCCCGCTCAGCAGGTCAGCGAGATCCGTTCCGACGGCACCATCGTCCTACTTGGCGAGGAGACCATCGACCGACTGACCGGCCAGCAGGTCTTTGACTCGATGGCTCGGTTCTTGTCGGTGTTCAACCTGCTGGAGCCGGTGGCGGAGCTCGGGCGTCGCCGGCTCTGGGGCCCGGATCTCATCCAGCCGACCGAGCGAACCTCGATCTCGCCATGGGTAATGGGTGGCGAGCCGTGCGTGCGCTCGACGAGGATCCCCACTGCTGGGCTGTATGCGCTCCGGCACGAACGAGGCCTCGGAACGAAAAGGATCATCGCACTTTATCCCGGCCTGGACGCCGCCCGCGTAGAAGACGCCATCAAGCTTGAGGAGCGACTGTGGCAAGCGGCGTAAGCCTGCGCCTCCTCCTCGACCAGAACTTCCCGAAGCCACCCGGCTTCAACTTGGCCGACGTGGATACGACGGTTGAAGCGACACACGTCTTCGATCACGATCCCAGTCTCACGTCAGCCGGCGATCACGGTCGTCTCCTGGCGCCGGCCCTTCAACGATCCGGTCGCTGAGTGTACCACCTCGGCATCTTCGGCAAGACCGGTTCGGGCAAGTCGGTGCTGGCCAAGATGCTGCTGGTGGCGTACGCCCGCTACCAGGAGATGGGTGTGCTCGTCATCGACCCGCAGGGCGAGTTCGCCAAGGACTTCCGCGGCCACGCCTCGACCGAAGGCTTCGACCTCCCACTGAAGCAGCTGGTCGAAGGGCAGGGCAAGCAGTCGTACGTGTTCACCGTCCGCCAGCTCGTCCTCGACCGTTGGGAGCTGTTCGAGCAGGTCATGTATGAGTCGCGGTTCTTCGAGCGGCTGACCATGCCGAAGGGTGACAACCGGGATATCGCTTGTCGCGTGCTGAGTGAGAAGCTGCGCAAGGCGAAGGTCAAGCTCGGCGCCCTGGCCGAGCGGGAGTCGTTCGACCAAGCGTGGAGGATTCTCGGGAACGACCGCGATCAGCAGCAGTGGTACCGGTCGCTGGAGTCCCGTGCCCGCTTCGCCGACAAGCTCAAGGAGTCCGATCCAGAGGAGCTCTACCAGGACCAGTGGCTCCCGGTCGCCAACCTCTTCAACGAGCAGCGGGAGAAGGTACGCACCGTCGAGAAGGCTCTGAAGTGGCTGCTCGAGCTGCACGGCGGGCGGCGGCCCATGCTGGTGGTGGACCTCTCGCGCGAGCAGGCCAGGGGGCTGCTGTGGAACGACCGCATCCAGTCGCTGGTGATCAAGCGGCTGCTGGACGGGCTGAACGAGGCAGCGGAAGCCGCCTACCAGGAAGGCCAGAGCCTCAACACGCTCGTCGTGATCGACGAAGCCCACCGTCTGGCCCCGCGCGAGATGGGCCGCGACGAGGACGAGGCGACCCGCGGCGTCCGCAGGGTGCTGGTGGACGCCTCCCGCACCACCCGCAAGTACGGGCTCGGCTGGCTGTTCATCAGCCAGTCCCTGTCGAGCCTCGACCGTCACGTCCTCGACCAGCTCCGCATCCAGTTCTTCGGCTTCGGGCTGGGCATCGGCCAGGAGTTCCAAGCGCTGCGGGAGGCGGTCGGCTCGTCTGGAACGGCGCTCGACCTGTACCGGCTGTTCCGCGACCCGCACTCCTCGTTCGACATCGGCAGCCGGCAGTACTCGTTCATGACCATCGGCCCGGTCAGTCCGCTCTCGTTCGCCGGTAGCCCCCTGTTCTTCAACGCGTTCAACTCGCTGCCGGCGTTCCTCGAAGCCAACGGGCTGGAGCACCTCGCTTCGCGGTAGTCTACTTCGCGCCTCTCGCACCACAGGTCCGGAGGGAGGAAGGATGCCAACACCGTCGGCGGCGCTGCCGCTGATCGCCCCGGGAGCGCAGGTCGTGGTGCGCGACGAGGAGTGGCTGGTCCGCGCGGTGCAGCAGACCCCGGCCGACGGCAAGCTCGTGCGGGTGATCGGCGCCTCCGAGCTGGTGCGCGAGCAGGAGGCGACCTTCTTCACCGAGCTGGACGACGTGCAGCCGCTGCGCCCGGAGGACACCACCCTCGTCCTCGACCCGACCCCAGGGTTCCGGCGCAGCCGGCTGTACCTCGAGGCGCTGATCCGCAAGACGCCGCTGCCGGCAGCCGAGACCCGCCTGGCCGTGGGCCACCGGCAGCTTCTCGACCAGCTCGAGTACCAGCGCCACCCGGTCAAGGCCGCGCTCGAGGCGCTGCGGCCACGGCTGCTCATCGCCGACGCGGTCGGCCTGGGCAAGACGCTCGAGGTCGGCATGGTGCTCTCCGAGCTGATGCGGCGCGGGCGCGGCGACCGCATCCTGGTGGTCACTCCCAGGCACATCCTCGAGCAGTTCCAGCACGAGCTGTGGACGCGCTTCGCGATTCCCCTGGTCCGGCTCGACTCCGAGGGCATCCAGCGGGTCCGCCAGAAGATCCCCGCCACCCGCAACCCGTTCACCTACTACAAGCGGGTCATCATCTCGATCGACACGCTCAAGAACGCGGGCCGCTACCGGCACCACCTGGAGGGGATCCGCTGGGACGCGGTGGTGATCGACGAATGCCACAACCTGGTCAACCGGGGGACACTCAACAACCAGCTCGCGCGCGTGCTCGCCCCGCGCACGGACGCGCTGATCCTGACCAGCGCGACGCCGCACAACGGCCGAGGTCGGCGCGGCCTGGGCGGACCGCCTGCCTCCAGTCGGGGTGCCGGTGGCGGCCACGCCCGCCGAGGACGCGGTCTTCGACGAGCTCGCCGACGTGTGGTTGTACCCCGCGTCCGGGCGGTCGCCGGTCAGTGGCGAGGGGCGCAGGCTGTTCCCGTACACGCTGCTCAAAGCGTTCCTGTCCTCCCACCGGGCGCTCGCCGGGACGGTCGACAACCGCTTGGGCAGGCTGCGCGAGATGACGGCCCCCGGATGGGAGGTCGAAAGCGAGATCGCCGCGCTGGAACGCCTCGCCGCGCTGGTCGCACGGGTCGATGACCGGAGCAGCGCCAAGCTTGCGGCGCTGGTCGAGACGCTGCGCGCGATCGGGGTCGGTGCGGGCTCGCCGTTGCGGGCGGTCGTCTTCTCGGAGCGGCACGCCACGCTGCAGTGGCTCGCCGAGACGCTTCGCGCCAGGCTCGGGCTGGGCCGTCGAGCGGTTCGGGTCCTCCACGGCGGTCTGCCCGACCTTGAGCAGCAGGAAGTTGTCGAGGAGTTCGCGCTCGCCGACAGTCAGGTGCGGCTGCTGCTCACCGGCGACATCGCCTCGGAAGGCGTGAACCTGCACCGGCAGTGCCACCACCTGATCCACTTCGACCTGCCGTGGAGCCTGATCACGATCGAGCAGCGCAACGGCCGCATCGACCGCTACGGCCAGCGCCACAGCCCGGAGATCCGCGCCCTGCTGCTCACCGGTGCCCATCCCGACGTCAAGGGTGACCTCGGTGTGCTCGCGCGGCTGCTCGGCAAGGAGGACGAGGCTCACCGCGCCCTCGGCGACGCCGGCTCGCTGATGGGCCTGCACTCGGCGGCGCAGGAGGAGAGCGAGATCACCAACGCGCTGGCCGAGCAGCGACCGCTCGACGAGGTGGTGCCGAGCCAGCCCCGCTCGGGGTTCGACCTGATGATGGTCCTGGCCGGGCAGACCGGTGCCGAGCCGGTCGGGACCATCGCCCCTCTCAGCCTGTTCCGCTCGGACGAGGCGTTCCTGGACGAGGCGCTGCGAGAGGCGTTCGAGGATCCCGAGGCGGAGCTGGACATCCGCCGCGAGCCACAGCACAGGCTGCTCAGCTTCGTGCCCCCGGCTGACCTCGCCCGCTGGCTGGAGGTGCTGCCGCAGGGCTACCTGGCCGAGCGGAGGGTCCTCGAGCGGCTCAAGCTCACCGCCGACCGGCATGTCGCCGAGGAGATGCTGCGCCGGGCGCGGGAGAGCACCGACTCCTTGTGGCCGGAGGTGTTGTATCTGTCCGGCCAGCATCCGGTGATCGACTGGCTGGTGGACAAGGTCCTGGTCCGCCTCGGCCGCAACGAGGCGCCGGTGATCGCCGCGGACGTGCGCTCGCCGGTCTTCCTGCTGCAGGGCGTCTACTCGAACCGCCGCGGGCAGCCGACCGTCGTCGAGTGGATGGCGGTCGACCGGCTCCCCGATCATCCGCACGTCCGGCCGCTGCAAGCCGCCCTCGAGGAGGCCGGCGTGGGCCCGCGGCTCGGCAACACCGGCCGGGCGCCGGACCTCGCCATGCTGCAGCAGCTGGTCGTCCACGCCGTACGCGCAGGTCGCGAGCACATGCGTGCCGTGCGCGACGACCGGGACGCGGCGCTGACCGAGCGGGTCCAGCGGCATGAGCGGCGGCTGCGGTCCTGGCAGCGGCACGCGGAGCAGCTCACCCTCGAGATGGCCGCGATGCCCCAGCGCCGGCACCGCGAGAAGGAGGTCGCCGCCGTGGCGGCGGACACCGAGGGGCTCATCGCCGACCAGCGGACCAGCGGCGATCCGCTGGTCCGCGTCGTCGCCGTGCTGGTGGGGGAGCGATGATCTTCGACAGCATCGACAACCACGGCGAGTACTTCTCCAACCACTACCTGGACGTCCTGCTCCAGGGCGACCTCGCCAGGCTGCGGTCACGCTGGGACGCGGCGGAGAAGCGCGGCGAGGACACCGCCCGCACGCGCCTTCGTGGGCTCGCCCGGCCCTTCTTCGCCGCCAAGACCCGCGTGGTCGAGAGCACCCGGCCGGGTGACGAGCTGCCGGAGATGCACGACGCGGTGCTCGCCGCGCTCGGCTTCCCATCCGCCCGCCGCGACTACGAGTTGGAGCGTGGCGGCCGGCCGTTCGCCGTCCCCGTTGCGCACGCCCGCGAGACCCACACCGGCCTGCTGCTGGTCGCGCTCGACCTCGGCTTTGCCGCCGATGTCGATGAGGCCTTGGACCCGGGCGAGGCCGGCCGGTTGCGGCAGCCGCTGGTTGCCGAGGACGGCCGGACCCGTATCCGGGACGCGGCCGATGCGGTCTCCTATCTGTTCGCCGCCGACGAGCCGCCGCGGTACGCGCTGCTGCTCGCCGGTGGGGTGGTCGTGGTCGTGCTCGCCGACCGGACCAAGTGGGCGGAAGGACGCTTCCTGGCCGTCAACCTGGACTTGGCGCTGAGCCGCGGCGACGCCCGCGCCAAGGGCGAGCTGGAGACGGTTGCGGCGCTGTTCTCCGCCGACGCGCTTGTCCCCGAGGAGGGCCAGTCGGTCCTGGACGAGCTGACCAGCGCCTCGCAGAAGCACGCTGTCGGCGTCTCCAAGGACCTTCGCGAGGGCATCCGCCAGGCGGTCGAGCTGCTCGCCAGCGAGGTGATCGAGCAGCGTCGCCGCGCGAAGCTCAAGGTGGACACGATCCCCGGGCTGGCCACCCAGCTCACCACGGAGTGCCTGCGCTTCCTATACCGGCTGCTGTTCCTGCTGTACGCCGAGGCCCGGCCGGAGCTACGCCTGCTTCCGCTCGACCATCCCGAGTACCCGTCGGGCTACGGCCTGGACCGCCTGCGCGACCTGTGCCTGGTGACGCTCACCGGCGACAAGGCACGGGATGGCCGGCACTTGCACGAGTCGCTGAAGCTGCTGTTCCGGCTGGTCAACGACGGCTACCACCACGAGCACGCGCAGCCGGTGCTGGGCGCGGAGGTACTCTCCGAGCAGGAGGGGCTTCGTTTCGAGCCGCTGCGCTCCGAGCTGTTCTCGCCCCAGGCGACCCCGCTGCTCGACTCGGTGCCGCTGCGCAACGAGGTGCTGCTCCAGGTGCTCCGGCTGCTGCTGCTCTCCAAAGAGCGCATGGGCAGGGAACGCGGCTTCGTCTCCTACGCGCAGCTCGGCATCAACCAGCTCGGCGCGGTCTACGAGGGCCTGATGGCCTACACCGGGTTCTTCGCCGACCAGGACCTGTACGAGGTGGCCCGCCCCGGCCAGGAGGACAAGGGCACCTGGGTGGTGCCGGTTTCCCGCGCGGCCGACTACCCCGACGAGGTCTTCGTCACCCGCCCGCACCCGGACACCGGGCTGCCGCTGCGGGTGCGCCACCCCAAGGGCTCGTTCGTCTTCCGCCTGTCCGGCCGTGCGCGCCAGCGCAGCGCCTCCTACTACACCCCGGAGGTCCTGACCCGCTGCGTGGTCAAGCATGCCCTCGCCGAGCTGCTCGACCAGGACGGCGAGACCACCCCCGCGGCCCGCCTGCTGGAGCTGACCATCTGCGAGCCGGCGCTCGGGTCCGGCGCGTTCCTCAACGAAGCGATCAACCAGCTCGCCGCCGAATACCTTCGCCGCCGCCAGGCTGAGCTGGACCGGGCCCTGGACCCTGACATCTATCAGCGCGAGCTGCAGAAGGTGAAGGCGCATATCGCACTGCACCAGTGCTACGGCGTCGACCTGAACGAGACCGCGGTCGAGCTTGCCGAGGTCTCCCTGTGGCTGAACGCCATGCACGAGGGCCTGAAGGCGCCCTGGTTCGGGCTGCACCTGCGTCGCGGCAACTCGCTGGTCGGCGCGCGCCGGGCCACCTACCACCGCGATCAGCTCGCCAAGGGTGAATGGCTCCAGGCCGTGCCCCGCGACCGTGGCCTCGCCGACGGCCCGATGATCGGCACTGGGGAGATTCACCACTTCCTGCTGCCCGCGCACGGCTGGGGCGCGGTCGCCGACACCCCGCAGGCCAAGGAATTGAAGCCCGAGGCGACCAAGCGCCTGAAGGAGTGGCGTAAGGCCATCCGCAAGATGCCCTCCCAGCGGGATGCTGCGCGGCTGGTCGCCATTGCCGAGCGGGTCGAGCGCCTGTGGCAGGCCGCGCTCGACCGCCTGCACCTGGCCGAGCGCGGCCTGCGCCGCCCGATCGAGGTTTGGGGCGCGGGGCGCCGTCCTGCCGCTAGGGCCGAGAGCCGCGAAGCGGTCGAGCAGGCGCTGCGCGACCCGGAGTCCGCCCTCGGCCGCCTGCGCCTGGCGATGGACGCCTGGTGCGCGCTGTGGTTCTGGCCTCTCGGAGGTTCGGGCGGCACGCCCGACCCGCCCAGCCTGCCCGAGTGGCTGGACACCCTGGAAGCCCTGCTCGGCAAGGGCCCAATCGAGGAGCCAGGTCAGCTCGACCTCCTCGCCACCCTGGACGACTTCGCCGAGCGCGAGCGTCGGCTCACCCTCAGCTCCGAGATGCGCCCAGTTGCCGAAGTGCACGCGACCTACCCGTGGCTGGACGAAGCCGCACACATCACCGAGCGTGAAGGCTTCTTCCACTGGGAGCTGGAGCTCGGACCGATCTTCGAAACCGG